>Ga0181521_10004052_pt1 | contig 16950 bp, 12 predicted proteins | sample PEATcosm2014_Bin_32_FD_119764 | JGI IMG/M metagenome (GOLD analysis project Ga0181521, IMG submission 119764) | Peatland microbial communities from MTU Mesocosm Facility, Houghton, MI, USA - PEATcosm2014_Bin02_60_metaG | ecosystem: Environmental > Terrestrial > Soil > Wetlands > Peat | place... | reverse complement strand
GCAGCACGGCCCGGACGAGCACCTGCTGATCGCCCCGGCGCGCGAGGGGATCGCGGCGTTTGCCGGGATCTGGTGGGATCTGGGCGAAAGCACCCCCTCGCCCGCTTCGCGGGAGAGGGTAGGGTGAGGGCGATGCGTGCGCCCCGTTGCACCCTCACCAGGCGCTTCGCGCCTACCTCTCCTGCGCAGCGGGAGAGGTTTTCTGGCCCGCAGCCATAGCGACGCACTTCCGCATCACCGACGGCAGCGCCGCCGCGTGCAATTGCTCGACCGGATGCAGGAAGCCCTCTCCTTCGACCTGATCCACCCGCGCCGCGAACAGCTCGATGGTCAGCGCGAAATGGGTGAAGCCGTGGCGCACCTGGCCGGCCGGTCGCCAGGGAGCGGGCATCGGCGCCAGAGCGAGCGCCTCGTCGGGATGCCAGGGTGCGGCGCGCCAGTCGGTGCCCGGCAGCTCCGCCATCCCGCCGAGCAAACCGGCTTCCGGGCGCCGGCGCAGCAGCACGTTGCCGGCGGTGTCTTCCAGCCAGAAATGCACGCCGTGGCGCAGCGGACGTTGCGGCTTTGCTGCGCGCCTCGGCAGCTCCGCCGCGATGTCGGCCAGCCGGCCGGCGCATCCGGTCATCCACGGACACAGGCCGCAGGCCGGGCTCGCCGGCGTGCAGACCGTGGCGCCCAGGTCGAACAGCGCCTGGGCAAAATCCCCCGGCCGCGCAACAGCGTGTGGATCGGTGCCGAGCCGGTCGGCCAACCGCCGCAGCGCCGGCTTGGCGGTGGGTAGTGGCTCGGCGACCGCGAACAGCCGCGCCACCACGCGCTCGACATTGCCATCCACCGGCACCGCCGGGACGTTGAAGGCGATTGCTCCGACAGCGCGGGCGGTGTACTCGCCGATCCCGGGCAGCGCGCCCAGCCCGGCCAAGTCGCGCGGAAACCCGCCGGCGGCCACGACGGCCCGCGCGCAGGCGTGCAGGTTGCGGGCGCGGGCGTAGTACCCCAGGCCCGCCCAGGCCGATAGCACGTCGTCCAACGCCGCGGCGGCCAGCGCCTCGACCGTGGGGAACCGGGCCAGGAAGCGTTCATAGTAGGGAATCACCGCCACCACGGTGGTCTGTTGCAGCATGATCTCGCTGAGCCAGACGTGGTAAGGATCTGGCACCTTGCCCGGCAGCGCGCGCCAGGGCAGACGGCGCCGGTGGCGGTCGTACCAGCGCAGGAGCGACTCGGCGGAGGCGATGGCGGACGAGGGCAACACGAAATCCGGTATGGCAACCCCGGACCGGCACGTCTACGGCCCGCGCCCGCTCGGCGCGCTGGTGCCCAGGATCGCGCGGCCGGCGTTCCGGGCGATGGGCGCCGGCACCGCCCAGGTTATGGCGGACTGGGACTCTATCGTCGGGCCGATGCTGGCTGCGGTCAGCGTGCCGCGCCGCCTGGCCGCCGGCACCTTGACCATCGCCTGTGCCGGCCCGGTGGCGATGGAGTTGCAACACTACGCGACGGAGCTGATCAGCCGGATCAACACCCATCTGGGGACCACGACGGTCCGCAGCCTGCGCTTCGTCCAGACCACGTCGATCGCGCCGCAAGCCGCCCCGCCGCAGCCGATACCGCCCTGGGTCGCCACGGCGGCCGAGGCCGCGGTGGCCACGCTGCCGGAGGGGGAGCTACGCGCCGCGCTTGCCGCGCTTGGCCGTGCCGTGCTGGCCGACGGCGCGCGCGGGAAGTCCTCGACAAACCGAACACCCAAGCAGTAATCTACCACATATAGAGGTTCCAATGCCAATTAACCGCCGCGGCCTACTATCTGTTGTTGTCGCCGGAATGGCTGTTCCGGCCGTCCTCCGCCCGCGTCCAGCGCGCGCCGCGGACCCGCATGAAGCCGAGCGAAGCGACGGCAAGCCCGATGCCAAGGTCACCGTGCAGGAGTTCTTCTCCCTCACCTGCACCCATTGCGCCGCCTTCGCGCGCGAGACCTACCCACAAATCAAGTCCGAGCTGGTCGATACCGGCAAGGCGCGCTGGGTGTTCCGCGACTTCCCGCTGGACCAGGTGGCGCTGACCGCCGCCATGGTGGCGCGCTACCTGCCGCCCGAGCGCTACGAGCCGTTCGTCATGGCGTTGTTCGCCAACCAGGACCGCTGGGCCTTCGCCCGCGGGGTGAACACCACGGACGAGTTGTGGAAGACCGCTGCTCTCGCCGGCATGACCCGCCCCACCTTCGACCAGGCCATCGCGGACGATTCGCTGCGTTCCTGGATCCTGCAAGGGCAGGCCGACGACCAGAAGCAATGGAATATCGACTCGACTCCGAGCTTCGTGATCAACGGGCAGAAATACGCCGGGGAGATGAGCTTCGACGCGTTCCGCAAGCTCGTCCCCGACACCTAGCAGGTCAGGATACTCCCCTCCCCTTGTGGGAGGGGGTTGGGGGGAGGGGTCCGTGCCGCGTCGGACCCCTCCCCCCAACCCCCTCCCACAAGGGGAGGGGGAGACAGGCCGCCAGTGACAGGAGTACGCCTTTGCCCGTCAGCTTCCGCCGCCTGCGCATCGCCGGGTTCAAGAGCTTCGCCGAGCCGGTCAGCGTCGAGATCATGCCCGGGCTGACCGGCGTCGTCGGCCCGAACGGCTGCGGCAAGTCGAACGTGGTGGAGGCGTTGCGCTGGGCGATGGGCGAGAACAGCGCCCGCAGCCTGCGCGGCGGCGAGATGGACGACGTGATCTTCGCCGGCACCACCGCCCGCGCCTCGCGCAACATCGCCGAGGTGACGCTGTTCCTGGACGAGACCGCCGGCGCGGTGCCGCCGCCGTTCCATGAGCAAGCGGAATTGCAGATCAGCCGGCAGATCGAGCGAGGCTCGGGCAGCACCTACCGGGTGAATGGCCACGAGGTGCGGGCGCGCGACGTGCAGACCCTGTTCGCCGACCTGGCGTCCGGCGCGCGCGCCTCCGGCATGGTGAGCCAGGGCCGCGTCGGCGCGCTGGTCGCCGCCCGGCCGGAAGACCGTCGCGCCGTGCTGGAGGAAGCCGCCGGCATCACCGGCCTGCACGCCCGCCGGCACGAGGCCGAGTTGAAGCTGCGCGCCGCCGAGGCGAATCTGGCACGCGCCGAGGACCTGCGCGGCCAGTTGGAGACGCAGCTCGCCGGCTTGAAGCGGCAGGCGCGCCAGGCCAGCCGCTACCGCAACATCTCCGGCGCGATCCGCGCGGCCGAGGCCGACCTGCTGGCGATCCAGCGCGCCCGGGTGGAGACGGCACGGGCGGCAGCGCAGGCGGCGCTGCACGACGCCGGGCAGGCGGTGGCCGCGGCGACCGAGACCGCCATCGCGGCAGGTGCCCTCGCCGCGGAAGCCGCCGCCGCGTTGCCGTCATTGCGGGACAGCGAGGCGGTCGCCCGCACCAGCCTGGAGCGCCACCGGGTGGTGCAGGAGCAGCTTGCGGCGGAGGAGGGCCGGGCTCGCGCGGCACTGGCCGATGCGGTGCGGCGGCTGGACCAGCTTCGCCGCGACTTGGCGCATGCGGAGCAATTGCGCCGTGATGCCGCCGCCGCCGAACAGCGGCTGGGTGCCGAGGCCGCGACCCTGGCGGAGGCGGATGCCGGACATGCAGCGCGGGCCGTCGCCGCCGCGTCGGAGGCGGCCGAGGCGGCGGAAGCGGTGCGGTTGGCCGAGGCCGATACCAACCGCGCGACCGAGGCGGCGGCGGAGGCCAATGCGCGCGTGCAGACCGCCTCGCAGATGCTGTTGCAGGCCGAGCAACGGTCGCGGCGGGTGGCTGAGCAATTCGGCCGGTTGCAGGAGGAACGCGCGCGGATTGGCGCCCAGCAGGTCGATCTGGCGCGGCTGGACGTGGCGCAGCATGAGCAATCGGCGGCCGAGACGGCGCTGGCGGAGTTCCGCGATGCGCTGGAGCAGATCGAACAGGTCCGGGCGGCCACAGCGGCGGCGCTGGCGGCGGCGCGGGCGGGAGAATCCAGTGCCGACTCGACGCGCGCGAAGCTCGCAGCCGAGGCGCAGGCGTTGGCGGAAGTGCTGGCGGTCAAGGATGGCGAGCGCTGGCCGCCGATGGTCGATGCCCTGGTGGTGCCGGATGGGCTGGAGACGGCGCTCGGCGCGGCGCTGGGCGAGGAGCTGACCTCGGCGCTGGATCCGGATGCGGCGCGGCACTGGCGTGTGCTGCCGGCGTTCGACCCGCCGCCGGCCTTGCCGGAGGGGGCGGTTGCGCTGGCCTCGCTGGTGCAGGGGCCGCCGGCCCTGGCGCGGGCTCTGTCGCAAATCGGTCTGGTGGAAGACGAAGCTATCGGCGAGGGACAGCAGTCCGCTTTGGCACCGGGCCAGGTATTGGTCTCACGCAGCGGCGCTATCTGGCGTTGGGACGGCTATACCATTCACGCCGGTACCCCCACCCAGGCCGCGGTGCGGCTGCGGCAGCGCAACCGGTTGACGACGTTGCGCGAGCAACTGGCGTTTGCGGTTCGCGCCGTAGAGGCGGCGCGGACGCGGCGGGAGGAGGCCGAGAAAGCGGCGCAGGATGCCGCCGCGGCGGAGCAACGCTGCCGGGCGGCACGGCGCGACGCGGAGCAACGCTTGCAGCGTGCCGTCGCTGCGCTGGCCCAACTGCGCAACCAGGCGGAGGCCGCCACGGCGCGTCTCGCCGCGGTGGAGCAGCAGATTGCGCATTTGTCGGCCGACCGGGATGAGGCTGAGGCGGGATTGGCGCGGGCGCGCGAGGCGCATGCGGCGTTGCCCGACCTGGCAGCGTTGCGCGCGGCGGTGGATCGGGCGCGCGCCGCGCTCAGCGCCGCGCGGGCCAGGGAGCAGGCGGCGCGGACGGCCGTGGAGACGCTGGCGCGCGAGCATGCGGCCCGCACGCAACGCCGCGAACGCATCGCCACCGAAAGCGCTGACTGGCAGCAGCGGGCGCGCGACGCCGCGTCCCGGGTGACGGATCTGGAGGCGCGCTGCGCCGAGGCGGCGGGAGAGCATGCGGCGCTGGCGGCGGCGCCGGCGCAGATCGCCGACCGTCGTGCCGAGGCGGTGAAAGCGCTGGGCGCGGCCGAGGCCACGCATCGCCGCGCCGCGGCGGCGCTGACCGCGGCCGCCAGCCGCGCCACCGAGGCGGATCGCGCCTCGCGGGCCGCCGAAGCGGCGCTGGGGACGGCCCGGGAGAACGTGGTGCGCGCGGAAGGTGCCGCGGCGCAGGCGAACCAGGCCTGGGGCACCGTCGCCGAACGCATCCTGGAGCGGCTCGGGGTGGACCCCGCCTTGCCCGACCCGCCGGCCGACCTGTCGCCGGAGACGGAGGAGAAGGCTCGCCGCCGCCTGGAGCGATTGCTCAAGGAACGCGAGGAGATGGGCCCGGTGAACCTGCGGGCCGATGTCGAGGCCGACGAGGTGGAAAAGCGTCTCGCCACGCTGGCCACCGAGCGTGAGGAACTCGCCACGGCGATCGCCAAGCTGCGCGGCTCGATCGGCCACCTGAACCGTGAGGGGCGCGAGCGGCTGAACGCGGTGTTCCAGCAGGTGGACCAGCATTTCCAGGCGCTGTTCACCCGGATGTTCGGCGGCGGCCGGGCGCACCTGGCGCTGGTCGGCTCCGACGATCCGCTGGAGGCGGGGCTGGAAATCTACGCCCAGCCGCCAGGCAAGAAGCTGGCGACGCTGTCTCTGCTGTCCGGCGGCGAACAGGCGCTGACCGCGCTGTCGCTGATCTTCGCGGTGTTCCGCTGCAATCCGGCGCCGGTCTGCGTGCTGGACGAGGTTGACGCGCCGCTCGACGACGCCAACGTGGAGCGCTTCTGCACCCTGCTCGAGGACGTGGTGCGGGAGACCGGCACGCGGTTCCTGGTGGTGACGCACCATCCGCTGACCATGGCGCGGATGGACCGGCTGTACGGCGTGACAATGCAGGAGCGCGGGGTGTCGCGGCTGCTGTCGGTCGATTTGCAACGCGCCGCGGCGATGGCGGAACAGCCGCGGATGGCGGCGGAGTAGGATGGAGACTTTCCCCTTGCGCAAAGCGCGAGGAGAGCACCGGTGCGACGAAAGATTCTCCCCGGTTGGCCGCTTATCCCGATGCCTATGGGGCTTCACCCGGCCATGACGGTTGGGGCGACCTGGGTGCGCCAGCCGAGAGGCAATCATTCGCACGGTTGCTATGCCATCCGGTGCGGCGCGCCTGCTTGAAACTGTTCCGCCATGGCCATGCGACCCGTTTGCCGTGAAACGGCCCTCTAACCAGCCGCTTGCGACGTTGCCTTGATGCTCCAGCGTGGACACGGCACTGCATTTTCCCTGACATCACCCTTTTGGCCGAAGGTTTCAGCAGGCGGCTTGTCACCGCGCATTGCATCGCGTCCGATGTCGCCGGCGTCGGCATGCCTCATCGGTCCGCAGGCTTTTCCCTTGCGCCGGCTGCGACATGCGCTGTCCTGACCCTGCTGGGCTTCGCACTGCGGTTCTACCATTTGGGCGACCAGCCGCTCTGGCGAGACGAGACCGTCGTCTACTGGTTGGGCAATGAAAGTCTCGGGCGGCTATGGAGTGCGGACCTCGCCCTGACAGGTATTCATCCTCCGCTATTCTATACCCTGCACCATTTCTGGAACGCGTTCCTCGATGTGATCGGTGTGATGCCGTCAGAGGTTACGGTTCGCCTACCCAGTGTGATCATCGGCACGCTCAGCGTACCACTTTTCTACTTTCTGCTTGGTGGTTGCTTCAGCAATCGCGTGGCGGCGATTGGTGCCGCCTGCATCGCGGCTTCCCCGGCTCACATCGAGTTTTCCCGCTATGCCAAGTCGGAGGTCCTGGTCGTCTTCCTGCTGATCGCATTGCTGGGCTTTACGGTCAGGCTGTTCACGCTACTTGCAGCCTCATCGCAGGAGCCCCACGACGTGGGGGCGACGCTCAAAAGCCGGCCGTTCCTGGTCAACGCGGCCGGCTATGTGGCGAGCGCGATTCTGCTGCTCCACGCGCACAGCACCGGATTTGTGGGGCTCTTCATACCTTCAGTCATGTTCGTAACTCTGCTGCTGACGGGTCGCCTGCGGCTGCGGGCCGTACCGCTTTGGATCGCGCTCAACCTGCTGGTTGTCGCGGGCTTTGCACGCTGGATGGTCCTGCTTTACCGGATCGCCCGCGCGAATACCGGCTACTACTGGCTTCAGCGCATCGATTTCTCGCAGGCCGTCGGACGCAGCCTTTATGTCTTTCTCGACAAGTACACCCCGCCATTTCACGCCGACACTCCGTTCGCCCTGATCGTCGATGCGACGCCAACCGTCATTGTCGGCTGGCTCTTGCTCCTGGGATGCATCGCCGGTCTGCGCCGGGGAGCCGAACGTCGCGGCATTATCATCGCGCTATTGACACTGCCTCTGCTTTTCTTCGCGCTCAGCGAGATACGGCCGATTTTCGAGCACTACATCCTGATGATGTTCGCCCTTCCCATGGTCGCGCTGGCTTACGGTTTCGCCTCGGAGCGCTGGAAGCCCGGACGTCTCGCATCGGTGGTGATGGTGGCCGCCATCGTATTGTTGCTGCTGCCGGCCGACAGCTACGTTTATCGGGAGTCCAAGGGGCCCTGGAACCAGAGTGCCTACCAGGCGCCAAAAGAGCCATGGAACAAGATCGGCGCGTTTCTTGCGACTCACGTCGCCGGTCAGGAGGCTGTCCTGTTCTGGCCGGCATACGCCGAATGGTCGACGCGGTTCTATTGGCGGACCGATACAACCGACTGGCGCAGCGTCAACCTCGGCCGCAACGCGGAATACCGCCCGCTCGATACGGTGCCCGCCATACCGCTCGCGGACGTTGCCGGTTTCACCCGGGACACCCGGCGCGTGTGGGTGGTCGAGGATCAGTTGGAAATCAACGCCGGTGACCTGGCGGCTTTGCATGCAAGGCTGGCGTCGCAGTTCCCGGACGCTTTCCGAACAGACTTCCCCGCGGGCCTTCGTGTGATTGAATTCGAGGGCAGGTAGCGGCCCGGCACAGCCCCTGCCTCTGGTTGCGGGCCACCGCGGGTCCCACGCGCGGAGCGAGCGATATTGAACGCGCCGGGGCTCAGTAAACCAGGGCCATGCAACCGCGGATGCATGCCGTTTTCGTATGCCCCCAACCCTCCTTCTCTCGAAAGAGAATCCGGCAGGCAACCCGGCTACGCCGAAGCGCGTTATCCAGTGCGGATGTCGGGCGACGGCGACATGGACGAGCATTGGGAATATGTCAGTCTGTCGAAGCGCTTTGAAAGCTTCGCCGAGAGGGCGACCGATCCAAAACTTGCGGCCGCGTACCGATCCCTGGCGAAGCAGTATCGAATTCTCGACGAGTGGCGACACACGGTGGGGAAGCGCTACGAACCTGCTGAATCCTCGCCGAATGCGGCAGCATCTACGGCCCCCGTTACGCACCCGCCGCACCGGCGGAAGCCGTCCTGACCCGGCCACCAGCGCGCGACTTTTACAATCCGGATACATGGCAGAAACACGTCCGCCCTATCTGCCATATCGACCGGCGAAAAGTTTGACCCCGCCTCGGCGCCACCATCGTCATGCCGCCCCCCGGGCACTTGACCCGGGGCCCGCCATGGCGACGGGCGCGGACCGGTGAGTCGACCTTTACGCCGTCTGGTATCAGGCCACGCAACATGCCGAAGGAGGTTCATCATGCTCACATCGAAGCGTCTCGGCGCCATCAGCGCCATTGCCGGACTTGCCGCGCTCGGCGTGGCGGCCATGCCCGGCCAGGCGCATGCATGGTGGCGCGGTCCAGGCATCGGTATCGGCCTCTGGGTGCCGCCCGTCGTGGTCGCGCCGGCGCCGGTCTATGTCCCGCCGCCCGCGTACTACGCTCCGCCGCCGGTCGCCTATTACGCGCCGCCGCCCCAGCGCCTCTGGGTGCCGCCGCACTGGCAGGGCGGCTACTGGGTCCCCGGCCATTGGGCGTAATCGTCCAGCCCGACCTGGTCGGCTGCCCGCTATGCGGCCGACCGGGGCGGTCCGGCCATCCCCTGGCCGCTTCCCCGGGTGCATGATTGACGAGCGGCCCTCACAGGTTCACCGCTGGTCCATGCTCCGCTTCGCCGAATCCCTGCTCGATCCGACGGCCCGCCCGCCGGAGGAACCCCCGGCCCCGGGGTCAAGCCGCGAGGCAAGCCTCGGCGCCGGCGCAGAGCAGGGCCGCGCGGCCGGCGCAGACCAGGGCTCCGGGTTGCTGCGCTTCTATTGGCATTTCATCCGCCAGGAAAAATGGCTCGCCGTCGCGTTGTTCATCTGCGGCGGCCTGATCGCGGTGCTGGACGCCGCAGTCCCGGCGTTCATCGGCCGCACCGTCTCGCTGGTGTCTACCCACACGCCCGCCTCGCTGCTGCCCGAGACCTGGCCGCAGTTCGCCTTCATGGCGACCGTGCTGCTGCTGATCCGCCCCACGGTGTTCCTCAGCTACGCGGTATTGCTCAACCAGATCGTCAATCCCGGCCTGTCGAACCTGATCCGCTGGCAGAACCACTGGCATGTGGTGCGGCAGAGCTGGACGTTCTTCCAGAACGACTTCGCCGGACGCATCTCCAACCGCGTCATGCAGACCGGGCCGGCATTGCGTGAAAGCCTGGTGATGACGTTCGACGCCGGCTGGTACATCGTGGTCTACGGCAGCAGCGCGCTGCTGCTGCTGGTCTCGATCGACTGGCGGCTGACACCGCCCATCCTGCTGTGGTTCACCGGCTATGCCGTCATGCTGCGCTGCGTCGTGCCGCGGCTGCGCGAACGCTCCCGCCGGGTGTCGGAGATGCGCTCGAACCTGACCGGCCGCGTGGTGGACAGCTACACCAACATCCTCACGGTCAAGCTGTTTGCCCGCGCGCACGACGAGGACGTCTGGGTGCGCGAGGCGATCGACGACCACACCACGGCGTTTCGCGACCAGACCCGGATGATCACCGGCTACATCATGATCCTGGCGGTGATGAATGCGTCGTTGATCGTCAGCACGGCCGGGGTCGCGATCTGGCAATGGAGCGCCGGGCGCATCGCGCTGGGCGCCGTGGCGACGGCGATGCCGCTGGCCTGGCAACTCACCAACATCGCCGGCTGGGTGGCGCGCAGCGTCACCGCGATCTTCGAGAATATCGGCACGGTGCAGGACGGCATGCGCTCCATCGCGGTGCCGCGGCAAATGCCGGACGCGCCGGACGCCGTGCCGCTGCGCGTGACCGGGGGAGAGATCCGCTTCGACCACGTGCATTTCGACTACGGCCGGCTGCGCGTGCCGGATCCGGACGGCGCCCGTCTGGCGGTGCTGCACGGCATCGACCTGACCATTGCGCCCGGCGAGCGCGTCGGCCTGGTCGGCCCGTCCGGCGCGGGAAAATCCACCCTGGTGAACCTGCTGCTGCATTTCTACCACCCGGAACGGGGGAGAATCCTGATCGACGGCCAGGACATCGCCGGCGTCACGCAGGAGAGCCTGCGCGCGCAGATCGCCATGGTGACGCAGGATACCTCGCTGCTGCACCGCTCGATCCGCGACAACATCCGCTACGGCCGGCCCGACGCCACCGAGCCGATGATCGTCGATGCCGCGCGGCGGGCCGAGGCGGAGGAGTTCATCCTGGGCTTGCAGGATTGGCACGGCCGTAACGGCTACGACGCGCATGTCGGCGAGCGCGGCGTAAAGCTGTCCGGCGGGCAGCGGCAACGCATCGCCCTGGCACGGGTGATCCTGAAGGACGCGCCGATCCTGGTGCTCGACGAGGCGACTTCGGCGCTGGATTCCGAGGTGGAGGCGGCGATCCAGGGCCAGCTCGATACGCTGATGGAGGGCCGCACGGTCATCGCCATCGCGCACCGCCTGTCCACCATTGCGCGCATGGACCGCCTGGTCGTGCTGGATCGCGGACGCATCGTCGAGACCGGCAGCCATCGCGAATTGCTCGCGGCGGGCGGGGTCTATGCGCGCCTATGGCACCGCCAGTCCGGCGGGTTCATCCACAACAATGCCTCTCCCGCTGCGCGGGAGAGGCATGCCCCCGGGCGCTTGACCCTGGGGTCGCCGAGCGAAGCCGGTGAGTGAGGGCGATCGGGCCGCCGCGTAAAACCTTTCTTCACCTGTTGCCGCGCACGATGCGCCCATGGCCGGCGATCCGGGCTTGTGGCAGCGTGTGGAGACCGTGCCAGCCGCGGCCGCCTCACCGCGCGCGCCCGACCGAACAGCTTCGCGGCCTGTGCCCACGTCACGGCCGCAACCCACGCAGCGGGAGAAATTGTCGGCAGTCGCCCCCATCGTCCTGTCGGCCGCCTTGCTGCTGTGGCCGGCGCTGCTGAACGGCTACCCGATCGTATTCGACGACACCGGCACTTACCTTTCGCAGGCGGTGCACCGCTATCTCGGCTGGGACCGTCCGGTCTTCTACAGCCTGTTCCTGTTCCCGCTGCACCTGACGCTGACCACCTGGCCGGCCATCGCCGCCCAGTCCCTGCTGACCACGCACACCCTGCACCTGGCGCGCCGAGTCCTGCTGCCGGCGATCTCCTCCTGGTGGCTGCTGCCTTTCGTCGCCCTGCTCTCCGTGGCCACCGCGCTGCCGTGGTTCGCCTCGCAGCTTATGCCGGACGTGTTCACGCCGCTGCTGATCCTGGTGCTGGCGCTGCTGCTCTTCACGCCGGAGCGACTGTCGCGGCGGGAGCATGTCTGGCTGCTGCTGTTCGCCGCTTTCATGATCGCCGCGCAGCAATCCAGCGTGGTCCTGTCGCTCGCCCTGCTGCTGGCGCTGACGCCGCTGCGCCGGGGGCTGGGCGCCGCCGCGCCGCTCGGCCACCGGGGACTGGCGATCCTGGCCGCGCCGCCGCTGCTGGCGATGACCGCGCTGGTCTCGGTCAATCTCATCGGTCATGGCCGCGTGGCGCTGTTCCCCTATGGCAACGTGTTCATCCTGGCACGGGTGATCTACGACGGCCCCGGGATGGATGCGCTGCGCCGCGACTGCCCTGCCGCCGGCTGGCGGCTGTGCGGGTTCCTTGACCGCTTTCCGGCGACGTCCGACGAGTTCCTGTGGTGGCCCGACAGTCCCGTCATCCTGGCCGGCGGCCATAAGGTCGTGTCCACCGAGGCCGACGCCATCATCGCCGCGGGGCTGCGCGCGGAACCCGAAACCGAGCTGCACGCCTGGCTGAGCAATGGCATCGTGCAGCTCGGCCGCTTCACCAGCGGCGACGAGCTGCACGCCTGCCCCACCACTGTGACCCCCTGGATCCGGCGCGATTTTCCACGCTTCGAGCGCGCCGCCTACGCCGTCGCCCGCCAGACCAACAACCGGCTCGCCGTGCCGGAGTGGATGCAGGCGCTGCACGCGGTCGTCGCCCTGGGCGGTATCGCCGGCTGTGGCATCGTCCTGATCGTGGCGTTGTGCCGCCGCCACGTCGCGGCAGGGTTTGCCGCGGTGGTATTGCTCGCGGTGCTGGCCAATGCCTTCATCGCCGGCGGGTTCTCCACGCCGCATCACCGCTACGGCAGCCGGGTCATGCTGCTGGCCCCCGCGGTGGCACTGCTGGGTGGCATCGCACTGGCACGCAAGCGCGCCACCGCGGCATGACCCCGGCGGCGACCCGCAACGTGTTCTGGTCCGGCCTGGAGGCCGGCGTTGCCGGCGCGCTGTCCTTCGCCTCGGCCTTCGTCGTCGCCCGGCTGATCGGCCCGGGCGAGTTCGGCATCGGCGCCGCCGCCGTTGCCCTGCACATCATCCTGTGGGTGGGGGTCAATGCCCTGTTCGCCGACGCTCTGGTGCAGCGCGCCGCGGTGGACGACGTCATGGCGGCCAGCGCGTTCTGGGCCTCGGTCGCGGTGGGCGCGCTGTGCGGCATGCTCCAGGCCGGGGCTGGCTGGCTGGTCGCCGCCAGTCTGGCGGACCCCCGGCTGGTCGCGATGTCCGCCCTGCTGGGGACGTCGTTGCCGCTGGTCGGCGCCGGTGGGGTGGTGCAGGGGCTGCTGACGCGGCGACGCGATTATCGCGTGCTCGCCGGCCGAGCGATCATCGGCCAGGGCCTCGGCACCGCTGCGGGGGTGGTGGCGGCGCTGGGCGGCGCCGGGGCCTGGGCGCCGGTGCTGCAACAGGTCGTCACCTCGGCCGCCGGCGCGCTGGCGCTGCTGCTGGGTGCCGGCTGGCGGCCCCGCGCGGTGTGGTGCTGGCCGCCGGTGCGCGCCCTGCTGCGTGTCGGCCTGCCGCTGACCGCCAGCACCCTGGTGCTGACCGCGCGCTATCGGCTGTTCGCGCTATTGCTCGGCGGCACCGCCGGAGCGACCGCGCTGGGCGAGACCCACATGGCGTTCCGCCTGGTCGATACCGCGCGCGAGTTGTGTTCCACCGCGTTGTGGCGGCTGATGCTGCCGGTGCTGGCGGAGCGCCAGCACGACGCGCCAGCCTTGCGCGCCGCGGCGGACCGATTGCTCGCGCGCAGCAGTACCGCGATGCTGCCGCTGTGCGGGGTGATGGCGCTGTGCCTGCCGCCCGTGGTTGGCCGATTGCTTGGGCCGGCCTGGGCCCCGTCCGGACTGGCGGCGGAGCCGCTGATCGCGCTGATGGCAGTGCTCATGCTGATGTTTCCCGCCGGAGTCGCGGTGGTCGCCCGAGGCCAGACCGGGCGCGCGCTGGCCGGCAACGTGGCGTGCCTGCTGGCTACCCTGGCCGGCGTGGCGTGGCTGCGGCCGGGCAGCGCGATGCAGGCGGTGCTGGTCTGGTGCGGTGCGCAGATGCTGGTGGTGCCGTATTCGCTGTGGGTGAACGGCCGCGCGGTCGGCACCGGGCTGCTGCGCCCGCTGCGCGCCGGCTTGGCGATGGCGGGGGTCACGGTCGCCGGGCTGGCGGCGGCGGTCGCCATGCCGGCGGATATCGGGCCACCGGATGGCTCAGTGCTGCGGCTGGGACTGCGGCTGACGGTGTTCGGTGCGATTACCCTGGGCGGTCTCGCATTGGCCTGGCGTTGGCGCGGAGCAGTTGCGACCGGGCGCGAGCCGGTGGTGGTCAGCGATTCGGCTCGCGTCGGCAGCAATTGAGAAAACCTCAACCGCCCAAGCCATGGTCTCATTGCCAGGCCGATGCGTCCGGGCGCGCTCCCGGCCGCGTCCCAAAGCCCGCGCAGCCGGGCCGTTCAGGGCCGGCAGATGAGCGGCCGATCGTTACCCGCAGACCTACTCGGCCGCCTTGCGGACCCCGGCCAGGCCAAGCCCCTCGGCAACCCGGCGACCGAAGTCCGGGTGGACCTTGTACCAGTGCGCCAGCATCCGTTCCTGGATCGGTCGCGGATCTGCCAGGCCGATTGCGGGATTGCTCATGCTGGCAACAATGTTCTCGACCAGGTGCTGCCGCCCAATGTCGTCGAGCGCCTTCTCCCACAGCATGCGCGGCTGCCCATAGTAGTCTTCGTCGTCGCAGGGGAAGCCGCGATACCGGTCACCGGCCCCATCGATGCGCAGCGCGGGTTCCTTGACTGTCGGGTCCTCGGCCGGCCCATCGAAGGAGTTGGGTTCGTAGTCGACCGCACCGCCGCCGTTGCCGTCGACGCGCAGGGTGCCGTCCCGATTGTAGGTTGCCGCGGCGGCGAGCGGTCGGTTGACTGGAACCTGGTGGTAGTTGGCGCCCATCCGGTAGCGGTGCGCATCCGAGTAGGACAGCACGCGGGCTTGCAGCACCTTGTCCGGGCTGAAGCCGATTCCCGGCACGACGTTGCTGGGCTCGAACGCTGCCTGTTCGACCTCGGCGAAGTAGTTCTCCGGGTTTCGGTTCAGTTCCATCGTGCCGACCTCGATCAGCGGATAGTCGGCGTGCGGCCAAACCTTGGTCAGGTCGAACGGATGCCACTGATAGGTGTCGGCCTCCCGCTCCGGCATGACCTGCACCTTCATGGTCCAGCGCGGAAATTCGCCGCGACCGATGGCATCGTGCAGGTCCTCGGTGGAGCTGTCCGGATTCTCGCCCATGAGCCGGGTCGCTTCAGCGTCGGCGTGATTGCGGATCCCCTGCTGGGTCACGAGGTGAAACTTGACCCAGAACCGTTCGCCGTCGGCGTTCCAGAAACTGAAGGTGTGGCTGCCGAAACCGTGCATGAAGCGCGCCGAGACCGGGGTGCCGCGATCCGAGTAAAGGATCATCACCTGGTGCACGGCCTCTGGCGACAGACCCCAGAAGTCCCATCGGCGCCAATGCGGCTTCAGGTGAGTCCCGGGGTCACGCTTCTGGGTATGGATGAAGTCGCTGAACTTGATCGCGTCTCGCACGAAGAAGACGGGCGTGTTGTTGCCCACCAGGTCCCAGTTGCCCTCCTCGGTGTAGAACTTCATCGCGAAGCCGCGCGGGTCTCGCGCCACGTCCGCCGACCCGGCCTCACCGCCGACGGTAGAGAAGCGGGCGAACATCGGACAGGTGTTGCCGATCTTCGAGAACAGTTTGGCCCTGGTGTAGCGGCTGATGTCGCCGGTGACCGTGAAAGTGCCATGGGCGCCGTAGCCTTTTGCATGGACCACGCGCTCCGCAACACGTTCCCGGTTGAAATGCGCCATCTTCTCGATGAGCGCGAAGTCTTGCATCAACACGGGCCCGCGCGGCCCGGCGGTGAGCGAGTGCTGGTTGTCGGCGACAGGATTGCCGAATTCCGTGGTCATCCTGCGCGGGGTCTCTGGCATCGCCAACTCCTGCAATAGGCAAATGAGCGAATGGATTGCTCCATTCACCCAGGTACGCGGATGGTACGCGCCGACCGACCTTCGACGATAGATTCGGAAACTACCTAGTGTTCTGGCTCTGACGTTGGTTGCCCGGCCTCAGGTGTCATTGCGAGTTGCCAGCCGGCTGGCGGACGACCCGCCCTGAATGAAACTGTGGAGGTCGCCGGAGATAAGGCGGCTCCCCCTCCCACGAGGGGAGGGGGAGTTGTTTCTTGCGAGGAGCGCAGCGACGAAGCAATCCCGTGCCTGACGAAGCACGAACGGCTCGCCGAGCCGCCCGGCGCGCCGCCCGCGCGAAACACGGTTACTGCGGCGCCGAAGTCCGCGGCTTCCGCGATGCGACCGACGACTGGCTCCGCGCGCCCAAGCTGGACCGGCAGCCACGATTGATGGCAATATCCCGTCTCGGACCGATCCGCATCACGAGGTATCGATGCCCACCTACGACTACGGCTGCGACACCTGCGGCCCGTTCAGCGAGAGCTACCCGATGGCTGAGTTTGCCCGGCCGCAGCCCTGCCCGACCTGTGGCGACCTGGCGCCGCGTCTGCTCACCGCCCCGGCGCTCGGCGGCAATGCCAGCCCGCAGGCCGCGGCGATGCCGCAGCAACGCATGCATCCCGGCGGCTGTAGCTGCTGCGCCGCCCCGCGCCGCCTGACGGCCGAGGCGGTGTAACAACGCGGCGCCACCCGCCGCCGCGCCCCACCGCCGGCGCGCAGTTGCATTGCCGCTCCCGGTCGGGGAGAACCCGCCCACCACCCACGGCACGACCGCACCCGGCCAACCTTGCCAATGAGCACGCACGACCCCATCCGTTTCGTCGCCAAGAACATGCGGGTCGATCTGCGGCTGATCGGCGGGATGATCGCGCCCGGCACCCGCGTGCTGGACATCGGCTGCGGCGATGGCGAGTTGATCGACTACCTGTTCCGCACCAAGGGCTGCGACGCCCGCGGCATCGAGATCGACATGGCGGAAGTCATCCGCGCCGTGGCACAGGGACTGCCGGTGATGCACGGCGACGCCGATATCGACCTGGCGCACTACCCGGACGGCGGGTTCGACTACGTCGTGCTGTCGCGCACGCTGCAAGCGGTGGAGCGTCCCCGCGCCGTGCTGCGCCAGATGCTGCGCATCGGCACCCGCGCGGTGGTCAGCTTTCCCAATTTCGGCCACTGGCTGGTGCGCTGGCAGTTGCTCAGCACCGGGCGCATGCCGATGACGCCGACCTGG
>Ga0181521_10004050_pt1 | contig 16954 bp, 13 predicted proteins | sample PEATcosm2014_Bin_32_FD_119764 | JGI IMG/M metagenome (GOLD analysis project Ga0181521, IMG submission 119764) | Peatland microbial communities from MTU Mesocosm Facility, Houghton, MI, USA - PEATcosm2014_Bin02_60_metaG | ecosystem: Environmental > Terrestrial > Soil > Wetlands > Peat | place... | reverse complement strand
CCAAGGAGGCACCTAAGCGCAAGAGACTGACATTCAATGCCCGAGATGCATATGGCCGCGGCACGGAGTCTGAAGGGCACTTCACAGGCTTGACTGGATAGCGCTAACATAATCTGATTATCAGTACTGTATATATCTAACGCATACTGGTGAAATATGGCCATTCAGGAGGCTTTTTGACAAAATCCGGCGTTCAGCGGGGTAGCGTGGAAATCGAGGCTAGGCGAGGCGCACGGGCGGAGAGCGGATTCCGATGTGCGAATCGCTCTGGTTCGTCATCCCGATTTCGCCAAAAAGGTGCGGTCCATCGTGGTAGAGTTCGGCAGCACCACAGAGCAGTCGACCCTTGACCGCTACATCCGGGGCGAGAACGTATCCAGAGCCCAACTGGAGCGGGTCTGGAAGACCACATCCAACGGAGTCTGGGACTCTCCCATTTACGCGGACTTTTTCACGGCCGTTCGCGACGTCAACTCGAAGTTGCCTGCCGATGCCCGAATCCGCGTGTTCGGTGGCGACCCGGGACCGACAGACCAGCGCGACCGCGAAACCGCCGCCGTCGCAGTTCTCGAGGAGCAGGTTCTTTCGAAGCACGGCAAGGCCTTGGCGATCTACGGCGCCGCTCACTTCTACCGGACCGCGCCCGCGAGCTTTGGCACGAGCGCGGAATTGGCGAGAACGCTCGAAAAGGCACACCCGGGGCGAATCTACACGGTGATTCCTATCGGTGGTGAACTCGATCCTCCGCCGCCGGGTGTCAGCCTGCGTAGTCCCGACTACCGTAAGTTCGAGAGCGCGCTAAAGACGCAGATTCGGCCCGTGCTGATACCTCTTCAGCGGCCACCCTTTCGGGGCTTTATGGCGGAAGAGTTCCTGGGAGGCGGCATTTTTAGCTGCGTTGGCCCCGGCGGTTGTAGCAGCGCATTCGCAGGCAGCCTTCTTACTCTCGGACAGATGGCGGATGCGTGCGTTTACCTTGGTATGCCCCAGGCCGGGCGGGATCCAAAAGGGAGGCGAAGTCAGTAATTGTTGCACCGCCGGAAATGGCTGCGGCATTAGCTCCCGATATGTCGCATTGTGACCGCTGAACCGCTTTGCTGTGGGTGGATCACGCGCCACTCGTAGAAAGCTCGGATTTGCGCGACGCGGGCCGGAAGTCGCGTTGTGTTCCGTTTGCCGCCTACGAACAGGTCGCCGGCCCCCATTTCCTCGAACGCCGTATATCTGGCCAATCATGATGCCCGCGCTTGGATAACTCCTCTAAAATCGTAAAGTTAGAAGCGCGTTGCACAGATTGGACCAGATATACATAAAAAACCGGCCAAACTGCCTGACTCTAAGGCACTTACGCTATCCTTTTCATGCAAGCAGAATTTGGCCGGTTTTTTTCAGAGTCGGGTCAACCATGGGGATTGATGGTGGGTAGGGCGGTTCCCACCAGCGATCGGTAAATTACAGGCGGTTGATCGACCGCCTCTAGTAGTCAGCGTTCAGCCCAGATATTCGGGTTTGAAATGCCTAGAGCTGCGGCCGCCTCCGGCCGATGAGTACATAGGACGCCTCTCCCCATGCGGATCATCTGGATCGCCAGCCTGTGCTGTCTGTGCTCCCTGCCAGGAGGGGCGCAACACTGGTCATTCCAGATGTATGGAACCGACCAAGGCTTAACCAATCCCACGATTCTCGCATTGCAGCAGGATCGCCAGGGTTTTCTGTGGGTTAGCACGGAAGGCGGCCTTTTCCGCTACGATGGCGACCGGTTTCAACCTTTCGCTGCGAAGTCCGCCACTAAACACGGCAATAGCAACTCCATACATCGCTCGACCGACGGCCAATTCTGGACGGGATCGAACGCCGGCTTATTCCGGTGGACTGGAGATGCCTTCGCGGCGGTTCCGGGTTTTGAAGACGTCGAACTGATGAGCGGCCAGGCGATCGGCAGCGATGCCACAAACCTCTATGTGGCCGCGCCATCGGGACTTCGCTCGATGCCTCTCCACGGCAATAGTCAACCGCGCGTGGTGTCGCCGAAACAGTCCTATAGCGTATTCGTGGCATCCGATCAAACGGTGTGGTTCAGTTGCGGGCTTGTGCTGTGCTCGCTCAAAGGTACTCGGGAGCAGGAGTGGGCGGGCGACCGCGGTGTGACCGGCGGGCCTTGGAGAAGTATCGTAGAGGATCATGCCGGGCGCCTGTGGATTCGTTCTCCCGAAAAAGTGCTGGTGCGCGATTCGCCTGGGTCGCCGTTCCATGAAGTGCCAAATCTCCCCAACTTAAACTCCACCCACAACGCGCCCCTGGTAACCAATCGTCTCGGGCAGGTCCTGATTCCGCACAGCGCCGGGTTGATGATTTGCGACAGCGGCCAGTGCCAGAGCTTCGGCGCGGAAAGCGGCCTGCGGCACGCCGAAGTGACCAGTGCGTTTGAAGACCGCGAGGGATCGCTTTGGATTGGTTACAGTGGCCACGGAGTGGCTCGCTGGCTCGGACGCGAACAATGGCGAAGCTTCGCCGAGGAAGAGGGACTTGCCAATCCGTCCATATGGCGTATCGTACGCGACCACGCCGGTGACCTGTGGATCGGCACCAGCCGTGGCTTATTTCACGGCACCCAGGCTGGCGGCCGCTGGCGGTTTCGGCCAACGGATGCCGTGGGCGAGTGGTCCGTGTATGGATTGCAAGCGGAAGCGGACGGCTCCCTCTGGGTGGGCACGTTTAAGAGCGGGGCGAATGGGCTGGTGCGATATAACCCCCGGACCCATCAACGGCTCATCTATCCTCCGCCCCAGTCTACCCCGCGGTTCTCCGTCAATGGGATCGACCGCGATGACAGCGGCACGGTTTGGGTTGCGACGGCACACGGCGTAATGCGCCTCCTGCCGGGCGCCGGGCGGCTTGAATCCGTTCCCCTACCGATAGGCGACGCCGGCATCTCGGAGGTCAGGTCCACCGGTCAAGGCCTCTTCGTAGCCAGCAACAAGGGGCTCTACATTCAGCAGGGGCAGGTGCACCGATGGCTTACCGTAGCAGATGGGTTGAAGGATAATTGGCTTCAGTCCGTCGTCATCGGACCCGATGGGGCGCTCTGGATTGCCTACTTCGCGCCTGTAGGGATTACACGCATCGAAATCAATCGCGGGAATTTGCGGATGCGGCACTTTACAACCGCCGACGGACTCCCCAGCGACGTCGTCTACTCGCAGTTCTTCGATGCAGGCGGCCGGCACTGGCTGGGTACCGACAGCGGCGTAGCCGTACTCGAGGGTAATCGATGGATCCACTACGACACCTCCGACGGCCTTGTTTGGAACGACTGCAACGCGCACGCGTATCTCCCCGAGGCCGATGGCACCGTCTGGGTGGGAACCAGCGCGGGTCTGGCCCGCTTTCACACAGTGGCCCTGCCGAAAACCATCCTGCCGGAAGCGCTGATCACCTCCGTGCTGCGCAACGATGTGCCGGTCCAGAGTACGGAATTCGATTCCTCGACACACTCTTTGGTCCTTCGTTTCACGATGCTGGCCTACCAGAGGCGGGCAGTAGAATTCCGGTATCGGATCGGAACCGAATCGAGCCCGTGGATGCACACACAAACACGTGAGGTCCGTTTCGCCGAGCTTCCTCCCGGATCGCATCGGTTCGAGGTTCAGGGGGAAGCCGAACCGGGAGTGTGGACACACTCCGCCGTCCTGCAGTTTCGAATTCGTCCGCCCTGGTTCCGTGCCTGGCAGTGTCAGGCGGGTTTGTTCCTGGCTCTGGCTGGGCTCTTCTGGTGGTGGCTGCGGCAGCGGGAGATTCGCCAACATACGGTGCGAGCGAGGCTCGAAGCAGCGGTGGTGGAACGGACGCGGGAACTGGCCGCCGCGAATGCCGCGCTTCAGGGTTCCAAGGAGGCTGCGGAAGCGGCCAGCTTGGCCAAAGGCGAGTTTCTTGCCAACATGAGTCACGAAATCCGCACTCCGATGAACGGAGTGATTGGGATGACGGACCTGCTGTTGGACACGGATCTCACGATTCAGCAGCGGGAATACGCCGAGACCGTGCGCCAGTCGGGTGAAAACCTGCTGAGCCTGATCAACGAAATACTCGATTATTCCAAGATCGAGGCCGGCAAGTTGGATATCGAGACTTATTCGTTCGACCTTTGCGAGGTCATCGAGGAAGTCCACGATCTGCTGGCCGCCGGGGCCAGCCAGAAGAACATCGACTTGCTCCTGGAATATCCCAAGCGAACGCCCCGGAAGTTTATGGGAGACGGTGCGAGAATCCGCCAAGTGGCCACCAATCTTGTAGGCAACGCCATCAAGTTCACATCTAGCGGCCATGTGCTGGTCTCTGTGCAGGGCGAGAAGCAGGACACCGGAAGCTCGCGGATACGGATCTCGGTGCAGGACACAGGCGTGGGAATTCCCCAGGACAAAATCGGATTGCTTTTTGGGAAGTTCAGCCAGGTGGACGGCTCGACCACGCGGAGATATGGCGGCACGGGACTGGGCCTGGCCATTTCCAAACGGCTCGTGAACCTCATGGGAGGGTCTATCGGAGTCGAGAGCCGACTGGCCGAAGGATCCACTTTCTGGTTCGAGCTGCCTTTGCAACTTGATACGCGGCCGCATGTCGCACCGCCTCTTGTGGCTGACATCACCGGCCTGCGGGTTCTGATTCTGAGCGACAACGAAGTCAACCGGCGTGTGCTCGATGAACAAATTACCGGTTACGGAATGCGCACCGGAAGCCTTGCAGCCGGCGAGCAGGCCCTGCCAGCGATGCGCGCAGCGCAGGAGGCCGGCGACCCCTATCACCTCGTCTTTCTCGATTGTCCACTGCGCGAAGGCGGCGAGATCGCATTCGCCCGGGGAATTCGCTCCGACCCGTCCCTCCGTGACGGTGTAATTGTGACATCGAGTTCCATCGGAAAATGCCAGGAACTCAGACTCATCGAGAGGGGCATCATCGATGCGTGTCTCAATAAACCAGTGCGCCAGTCGCTACTGGTCAATACCCTGGCGAGCGCCTGGGCCAAACGGCAGGGAGTGGAGCCCTCCCGAAGCCTTCGGGCCAAACCGAAGACGGCGGATCTGAGGCAGACCTTCGCCGGTAAGTACGCAGCCTGCAACAGCCGGGTTCTGGTTGTGGAAGACAACGTCGTCAATCAGACAGTCGCCCGCCGGTTGCTGGAACGCCTCGGTCTGCGCACCGAGGTGGCTGCCAACGGCCGGGAGGCGGTCGAAATGTCGGCATTGGTGCCTTACAGCCTGATCCTCATGGACTGTCAGATGCCCGAGATGGACGGTTACGAAGCCACCCGTGAAATCCGGCGCCGGGAAGGCTCGACGCGGCAGGTGGCCGTGATTGCGATGACGGCCGAGGCCGTGACGGGCTCTCGCGAAAGGTGCCTGGAAGCGGGGATGGACGACTACATCTCGAAGCCCGTGAATTTGGATGAACTGTACCAGGTTCTGAGTAGATGGCTTCCGCAAGAGCAAACCGAGACCCCCCTCACACTGAACCGAAGGGGTTAAAGGAGCTGATAGCTGTCGTGAAATCCCCTTCCCACCACCGAAGGCCCGCGAAGTCGCGATTTGGGAAGCTTCGCTTGACTCGGGAAGAGCGGCGTTAGCCCACAAATCGGTAGCATTTCGTTAGCGCGCTCGGGTCCACGCCAAGGCGTATCGCCGACCCCTTGTGAGAAAACCCTTGGCTGGTCCGATCCCACACACGCAAGAACGGCCACGACGCCATACGCGCCCCACAGGAGGCAACCTGGCACCGTCCTACCGCTTGGCGGTGACGTCGCGCCCGTGGCGCCCGTGTGCGCGAACGCGGGCCAACGTGGCAGCCAAGTACCAAAAGCCGGGTCGGACGTTTATTGTGGGGGACTATTCTTGCTGGCCCGTTGCTGGACATGGGGGAAATCGTTGATGATTACGGGCAACTCGTCTCGCACGCTCTCAAAGCCTCTGACCGCCAGGTTGGCCCACAGCCGAACCTTGGCGTTGGGCTTGCCGCATTCGCGGAGGGGCCTGGATACAAGCGGCCGTAAGATGTGCTGGTGTTTTTGTAGTCCTCGGAAATAACGAGAACGTTATAGCTCAAACGGCAGTCTCCAGCCAGCCTCGGGCGAGAAGGTCCGAGATTGGATGTCTGCGGGCGACTTCGATGAGGTGGGGGACTTCGGTGAACGGAGTTATGGTCGTTGCGCCGGTTTCGTCATCTTTCGCGCAGAGGAAAACATAACGGTAATCCTCTTCGTCTAGCCAGGCAATTGTATAAGGGGAGTGGGTGGTGGCAATCACCTGCTCGACGCCGCGCCCGGTCTGCGATTGGAGAAGTTCGACTAACAGTTGGAGGCGGGTTGGGTGGAGACCGTCCTCGATTTCTTCCAGCATGAGTAGTTGGGGCGGTTCAGGCTGGAAAAATGCCGCCGCGACTGCCGCGAAGCGAAGAGTACCGTCGGAGAGGACAGGCGCTGGGTAGTCAACTCCGTTTCGCCGTAAGGCGAACATAAAATCGCTTACCACTCCTTCCCGGATCTCAATGCTGTCCAATTCGGTCGGTGTGAGTTCCTTGAGCCACGAGGTGTAGGCGGAGCCGAGAGCGGGGTCCTTGAGGATCGCCCTTATGAGCGCCGCGAAGTTCTCGCCGTGGTCGCCCATCCGAAGTGCTCGTTGCGCGGTCGAGTACTCCCGTTGAATAGAGGGCGATGGTTGAAGAAATTGGATGTCAGTAAGCTGCTCACGAAAGGGCTCGAAGGCGATGCCTACTGACGAGCGAGGGTCAACGGGGAAGTCGTATCCGTTGAAACGCTCTAAGACTGTCACACCGGCCTCGGGAGACAAAGTGACCGAGTATGATGCAGGCTGCCCGCCGACGGACAGGGACGATACCAGGCTGAAGCGAATCAGACCGCTTCCCTTCACCGGTTGGAGGAAAGCAGCGTACCTGCTCCCGCCGCGGATTCCTTCCCATCTATCAGAGTTGGCTTCTTCGGCTTGCCGTTCAGAACCTCGTCGACCGTGTAGCCGTACCCGATGCCCTGAAGCACTCGGAGCGCTTCCAGGAAATTCGTCTTACCGCTCGCGTTGGTGCCTACGAAGATATTGAGCGGACCGAGATCGAGAGACACTTTTTGCAGACTCTTGAAGTTCTCGATCTCGATGTGCTCGATCACGCGCCGCCTCTCCTCCACACCAGTTTCCCACCGACGACCGTCGCCACGGGGCCGCCGTGGAAGGTGTGGCCGTGGAAGGGGGAGTTGCGGCTGCGGGAGGGGGACTGGTTCACGTCGTAAGTCCAGTTCAGATCGGTGCTGAAGACGGTCACGTCGCCAGGGGCTCCGGTGGCGAGGGTGCCGCGGCCGAGGCGGAGGACGGATTCCGGTCCGGCGGTGAACAGTTCGACCATGCGGGTGACGGAGAGCTTCCCGGTGTCGACGAGGTGTTCGAGGGCGAGGCCTACGGCGGTTTCGAGGCCGATGATGCCGAACGGGCAGCGCTCGAATTCCTGCATTTTTTCGCTGCCGGCATGAGGAGCGTGATCGGTGGCGATGGCGTCGATGGAGCCGGCGGCGAGGGCGTCAATCACGGCTTCGCGGTCGCCGCAGGCGCGGAGCGGGGGCTTCATCTTGTAATTGCTGTCGTAGGGTTGGATGTCGATATCGGCGAGCGCGAAGTGGTGCGGGGTGACTTCGCAGGAGACGGGAAGGCCCTGGCGGCGGGCGTATTCGACCATGGCGACGGCGTTGCGCGTGGAGACGTGGGCCACGTGGTAACGCGCGCCGGTCAATTGCGCGAGCACGAGATCGCGGGCGACCATGACGTCTTCGGCGGCGGCGGGAATGCCGCGGAGGCCCCAGCGGACGGAGGCGGCGCCTTCGTGCATGTCGCCGCCGGCGCTGAGGTTGAGATCCTCGCAGTGCTGGATGATGGGCAGGTCGTAAGACTTGGCGAACTCCATGGCGCGGCGCATGACGCGGGCGTTCATGACGGGCAGGCCGTCGTCGGAGATGGCGACGGCGCCGGCCTCCTTCATGCCGCCGATGGCAGAGAGTTCCTCGCCGGCGCTGCCCTTGGTTATGGCGCCGATGGGGAAAACGTTGACCACGGAGCTGCGGCGGGCGCGCTCGACGATGTAGCTGGTGACGGTGACGCTGTCGTTCACCGGCTTGGTGTTGGGCATGCAGCAAACGGAAGTGAATCCGCCGGCGGCGGCGGCGCGGGATCCGCTCTCGATATTCTCGGCGTGCTCGAAGCCGGGCTCGCGGAGGTGAACGTGCATGTCGATGAATCCGGGGGCGACGATCATGCCCCTGGCGTCGAAGACTTCGGCGTGGGGAGAAGAGAGATTCGGGGCGACACCGGCGATGAGGCCATCGACGATGAGCACGTCCGCGACGCGGTCGGTTTGCGATACCGGGTCGATGACGCGCCCGTTTTTGATGACGATCGACATGGGCTATCCAATCACCTTTTCGAGCACGGCCATGCGCACGGCGATGCCGTTTTCGACCTGGTTGAGGATGACGGAGCGGTTGAAGTCGGCCACTTCGGAAGACAGCTCGCGGCCGCGGTTGATGGGGCCGGGATGCATGACGATGGCGTCGGGCTTGGCGAGATCGAGGTGCTCGAGGCGCAGGCCGTAGAAGCGGAAATATTCACTCGCGGGAAAGGATGCTTCGTGCTGGCGCTCGAGCTGGACGCGGAGCATCATTATGACGTCGGCGTTCTTGATGGCTTCGCGGATGTCGGTGGTGAGGCGGACGCCGGGCGCGAGTTGCGCAAGTTCGACGGGGAGAAGCGAGGCGGGACCGCAGAGGACGATATCGACGCCGAATTTCGAAAGCAGAAAGACGTTGGAGCGGGCGACGCGGCTGTGGGCGATGTCGCCGATGATGGCGACGCGGATGCCTTCGAGGGTGCTGGCGCGGTCGAGAATGGTGCGGGCGTCGAGCAGGGCCTGGGTGGGATGTTCGTGGGTGCCATCGCCGGCGTTGATGATGGGGGTGGGCAGGTGGCGCGCGAGGAAGTGGGGCGCGCCGGAGGCGGAGTGGCGCATGACGATGGCGTCGGGGCGCATGGCGGCGAGGGTGTTCAGGGTGTCGACGAGGGATTCGCCCTTGGAGACGCTCGAACCGGAGGCGGTGATGGAGACCGCGTCGGCGCCGAGGCGCTTGGCGGCGATTTCGAAGCTGGTGCGGGTGCGCGTGGAGGCCTCATAAAAGAGGTTGACGATCATCTTTCCGCGGAGCGTGTCCAGCTTTTTGACGGTTTGACTTTGGATGGGCTGAAAATCCTTGGCGCGCGCCAAAATAGCTTCGATCTCGGCGCGGTTCAGCTCCTCGATCCCCAGCAGTCCGGCAGGCATGATGTGGATTTACGCCGCTCCCGCGTCGGCACGCTCGACGAGCAGGACTTTTTCCATGCCGTCGATTTCGTGGAACTTGACCTCGATGATTTCGGTGTCGCTGGTCTGGACGATGCGGCCGATGAATCGGGCCTCGATGGGGAGTTCGCGGTGGCCGCGGTCGATGAGGACGAGGAGTTGGACGCGCGCGGGGCGGCCGTGATCGAAGAGGGCGTCGAGCGCGGCGCGGATGGTGCGGCCGGTATAGAGGACGTCGTCCATAAGGATGATGTCTTTGCCGGCGACGTCGAAGGGGATGTTAGTGGAGCTGACGACGGGCTTGATATCGACGGTGGAGAGGTCGTCGCGGTAGAGGTTTATGTCGAGGATGCCGACGGGGACTTTGCGATTCTCGAGGGTTTGGATCTTGGAGGCGAGGCGCTCGGCGAGAGGGACGCCCCGGCGGCGGATGCCGATGAAAGCAAGGAGGTCGAGGTCCTTGGTTTTTTCGAGAATCTCATGAGCCAGCCGGACGAGGGTGCGGTCGATCTCGGAAGCGCTCATGAGTTGAGCTTTTTCGCGGGTTAGGGACATAAGGCTCCGAAGGACAGGGTAGCACGGGGAGGGCCAGAGAGACGCGGAGAAGACGGAAAACAGGGTTCACCACAGAGGCACGGAGGGCACGGAGGAAAACAAAAATCAAAAGCAAAATCAGAGGACACAGAGGTGACGGAGGTCACGGAGGGGCAAAGGTACCACCGGCTCGTGGTGGAAGTACGGGGGATCGGTGTGTTGGGCGGAGTTTTCTTTCTCCGTGCCTCTATACTATTAATTCTCCGTTTCTTTGCGTGCCGCCACGATTTCCGATCCTGTATTTCTCCGTGGCCTCTGCCACCTCCGTGCCCTCGGATTTTGCCTTTTATTCTTGATTGCTTTTCCTCCGTGCTCTCCGTGCCTCTGTGGTGAAGTCTGTTTTTCCGTTTTCTCCCCACGTCCGGTGAAGACCTTTGGTTGCGGCTCGGCGCGCTGTGGCTCTGTGGTGAATCCTTGAGTGGGGCGCGGGGGAAAAGGCGGTCGTGATATACTCCCTGCACACGAGGTTTCGATGCGCATTTCGATCCGTTTTGCGATGGTTTCGATGGCGGCGGCTGGGTTGTTTTATGGGCCGCTGGTGTCCGCTCCGGCGGACGTTCCGCTGTACCAGAAGTTCCTGAGCCCGGCATCGCCGCAGGAGGTGGTGGCGGCGCGGAAGGTGGACCGCGTGGCGTGGGTGGATTACGCGGAGGGCAAGCGGAACGCTTACACGGCGGCAGCGCCGTTGTTCGCGCCGGTGCGGCTGACGAACTTCACCAAAGACGACGGCATCATGATGTCGGCGATCAGGATTTCCGACGACGGCAGCACGGTGGTGTTCCTGCGCGGGGAACAGCCGAACCGCGAGGGGTGGTCGCCCGATCCGACGGCCGATCCGAACGGGCCGGAGCACGCCATCTGGGCGGCGCGCACGAATGCGCCGGGGAGCGCGTGGCGGGTGGTGGATGCCGCGAATCCGGAGATCGCGCCCGACGGCAGCTCGATTCTGTTCGTGAAAGATGGGCAGATTTATCGCGCCAAGCTGACGCCCGCGAAGCCGGCGAGCGAGATGGACCGGGGCGAGAAGGCGTTCATCGAGGAGTGGGGCGTGCAGAGCGATCCGAAATGGTCGCCGGACGGGAAGAAGATCGCGTTCGTGAGCACGCGGACTGACCACAGCTTCATCGTGGTGTACGACATGGCGACGCGGAGCGTGAAGTACCTGTCGCCGAGCGTGGATTTCGACACCATGCCGATGTGGATGGCGGACAGCAAGCACCTGGTTTTCGTGCGGCAGCCGGGGCTGCCGTTCGGGCAGCAGACGCAGCAGGGCGGAGGCGGAATCGGCAATCCGAACGGGCCGGGGACGCAGGCGGCCGCGGCGGCGCGCGGCGGACGGGGCAACCAGGCGGCGGGGCGGGGAGCGCAGGAAGCTCCGGCCGCGGCGCCGGCGGCGCCGGCGGTGACGAACAATTCGCCGGGGCTGATGCGCGCGACGTTCCAAGGCGGTTACACGCTGGAGATTTATAAGGCTGACGTGACGACAGGCGAAGCGCAAGAGACGTGGCACAATCAGCCGAGCGATCCGCTGGTGACCAACCTGTCCAACGCGCATCTCGCGGGCAACCGGATCGTCTTCCAGTTCATGGTGGGCGGCGGGCGCGGAGGCAGAGGCGGACGGGGCAGAGGAGCCGGTCCCGCGCCGGTGACGCCGCCGGTCCCAAGCGGTCCGGTGGACGAGTGGGATCGCTACTATGCGCTGGACGCGATGGATGCTGCGGCGCGGCCCGTACTGCTGACGACGACGGACGGGTTGATTGAAGACCGTACCTCGATTGCGGTTTCAGCCGATGAGAAGACGTTCTACTATTGCACCAACGCGAAAGACATCGAGTTGCGGCACATCTGGGCGGTTCCGGTGGCGGGCGGGACGCCCGTGCAGATTACGACCGGCGACGGCGCGGAGACTTATCCGTCGCCGCTCGCGTCCGGCAAGTATTTGGCGACGATAAGCGCGAGCTGGAACATGCCGCAATCGCTGGGCATCTGGAAGATACCCGCGGCCGGTTCCGTGAGCGCGGCCGACGCGCAGAAGATCGTGTTTCCGACGTCGCGGGCGGGCTTCCCGGCGGATCTGCACGTGAAGCCGGAGATTGTGATTACGAAGGCCGCCGACGGTGTCGAGATCCACAATCAACTGTTTCTGCCGAAGGATCTGAAACCGGGCGAGCGGAGGCCGGCGATTGTGTTCGTGCACGGCGGCCCGCCGCGGCAGATGATGCCGGCGTACCACTACATGCAGTTCTATCACTGGGCGTACGGGATCAATCAGTGGCTGGCGAACCAGGGGTATGTGGTGATGTCGATCAATTACCGGCTGGGGATCGGGTACGGGCATTCGTTCCAAAGGGCGCAGAATACGGGCGCGAACGGGAACGCGGAATACCAGGACGTGGTGGCGGGCGGAAAGTATTTGCAGTCGCGGCCGGACGTGGATCCGAACCGGGTGGGGATCTGGGGGCTATCGTACGGCGGATTGTTGACATCGCAGGCGCTGGCGCGAAACTCCGACATTTTCAAGGCGGGCGTGGATCTGGCGGGAGTGCACCTGTTCGGAAGCTCGCTCGACCCGGAGTCGGTATCGTATAAGAGCTCGACGATCGGGGCGATTGACGGGTGGAAATCGCCGGTGCTGCTGATTCAGGGCGATGACGATCGCAATGTGGCGTTCCAACAGATGACGGGTTTGATTCAACTGCTGCGGCAGAGGGACGTGTACTACGAGCTCATCGTGTTCCCGGACGACGTGCATGAATCGCTGCTGCATTCCCGGTGGATCTATACGCTGGGGCGGATGGAGACGTTCCTGCACAAGTTCCTGTGGGACAAGACGCTGACGGCGGCGAGCAAGTAGCCGACACCGGGCGGACGGAGGGATTACAATTCCATTTCCTTCCGCAGTTCCACGCCGACGCGGCGCAAGCCCTCCGTCATGAACTCGGGCTTGCCGCCCAGCCACAGGCGCAGAAAACCTTCGAGCCCGAGGTGGACTCCGGGCACGATCAGCACGCTTTGGTCCACGCGAATGCGCTCGCAGAGCGGATAACTGGGCGTGCCGGACGCGTATCGCACCAGGCAGAGCGCACCCGCGCGCGGCTCGCGGAAGGTCAGGAATCCGCCCAAGCTTTCTACCCATTGCCGCATGATCGGCAGATTGTGCTGGAGAATGGCGCGGGTGCGGGCGTACAGCGTCTCGCGATTTTCGGCCTGGACGGCGATGCGCGCCACGGCGTCGGAAATCTTGTTCGGTCCGATGGTGATGTAATCGTGCTGCGTCCAGCACTGCGCCACCATGTCGGGCGGGCCGGCGATCCAGCCGATGCGCACGCCGGGGATGCCATAGGCTTTGGAGAGCCCGCTGGTGACGATGACGCGGTCGCTCATGCCCCAAAAGCTGGGCGTGCGCGGGCAATGGATTTCGGCGCCGAGATAGACTTCGTCGGCGAGGAGATAAGCGCCGACGGCTGCGCACCGGGCGACGATGCGGCGCATGGCTTCGGGCGAAAGCACCGATCCGGTAGGATTATTGGGGTTCGAGAGATAGACGAGCCGCGTCTTCTCATTTACAGCGCTTTCGAATTCTTCCCAATCGGGTTCCCAATCGCGATCGATGCCCAGGTGGAACGGGCGGATGCGCGCGCCGCAGCTTTGCGGGACGCCTCCGAATTGCATGTAATTGGGGAGTTGGAGCGCCACTTCGTCGCCTTCGCGGAGCAGCGCCAGCGCGATCAGGTAGTTGGCTTCGGAAGTGCCGTTGGTGACCTCGATGTGGTCCACCGTGGCGCCGGGATAGTGAGCGGCGAGGGTTTCGCGCAGCGGGATTGTGCCGTTCGATTGGCTATAGCCGAGCGGCATGCTCAGGATGGATTCGATGTCCAGCCCCATTTCCGCGAGTTCGCGCAGCGAAACGGGGCGCACGCCGCTTTCGCTCATATCCATCTCGACCAGGTTTTCCCAGGTCGATTGCATGCGCTCCATGGCAAAGGGTTCGAGTTTCACAGTGACCTCTGGTAGCAGTATTCGGCGATATAAAGATCTTCCACTCCCAGCCCGGTGAAGTCGCAGACGGTGATGGCGTCGGGCGCGATGGGCCGCGGGTCGAGGCAGAACACGCCGATCTCGCGGGCGCGATCGAGCTCGCCGGGCGCATGTTGCAATTCCCCGAGTTTCGCGCATTGGCGGCGGGAATCGGCCAGAAGCAGCGCGGCGGAACTCAAAATCGCGGGATCGAGCTCCTGTTTGCCGGACCCGTCCGACCCGACGGCGGAGATGTGCGTGCCCGGATGCACGTCGTTGGCGAGCAGCAAAGGCGCACGGGACGCCGTGCAGGTGACGATCAGGCGGCAATGATAGGCGATGCGCGCGGCGGATCCCGTGATCTGCACTTTGACGTCCGGCAGCAGCGCCTCGAGATCGCGGCGGCACTCGGCGGCGCGATCGGGATTGCGGCCCCAGATCACGATTTCGGCGAGCGGGAGGACGGCGGCGTGCATCTGGGCCTGAAGGCGAGCTTGTACGCCCGTTCCGACGATTCCCATCTCGCGATCGTTCCGGCCGAGTTCGCGCGCCACCATGGCGGCGACGGCGGCGGTGCGCACGTCGGTGAGATGGCCGGAATCGGCCAGGAGGGCCACGGGCTCGCCGGTCTCAGCCGAGGCGAGCAGCATCATTCCGTTGCCCGTCGGGAGACCGCGGGCGAGGTTGCTGGGAAAGGTGGAGGCGACTTTGAGAGCGAAATACCGGCCGCCGCGTCGGTAGCTGGACTTCATGTGCACCTCGGCCTGCCCGGCGGCGATATCGAGATGCATGGGCATGGGCGTTTCGCACTCGCCGCGCGATTGGGCGATGAGCGCGTCGCGCATCAGGGGAATGATGTCGGAGTACGCGAGGGACTGGCGGATCGCGGGTAATTCGAGAATGCGCACGGAAGCGCCTATTTTATCGCGAGGCGCTCGAGCGCGGCCCGTTCGCGTTCGGCGAGATTACTTTTTGGTCGCGCTGTCCTTTTCCGTCTGGTTTTTCAGCATGCTTTCGGCGAGATACCAGTCGTCGAGGTCCGAACCAATCGGACATCCTCTGGCCAACCACAACTGGTGGGCGAGGGCGGCGATGGAGTCGTGATCGGGATCCGCTTCGACCGCCGGCGATTCCGGCACGGCGGCAGTGCGGTCATCAACCTCTTTGGCCTTCTTTGCCATACAGCGGGAACCTCAGTCCGTACGGCCCCATTATGCGCCGAATCGCCGGGAAAAAGAAGCCGTTTGAGATCCCGATATATAGATTTCAGGGTGAATTTGTCCGTAATCGGAGTAGAATGGAGTCGGACTACTTGGCCCGTCCGCCGCGACGCTGGCAGGAGGTAATGATCATGGCTTGGTTGTCCACGATTTTGGCGCCGGTGGCGTTCTCTCCCCGCTGCCGGGGCGCCGCCCAATATGCCGAAACACTGGCATCGCATTTCCACAGCCAACTGATTTTGCTTCACGTGGTGCCGCCGCCGATGGGGCTGTTCACCGCACTGGAGGCGTCGGCGTACTCGATTGCCACGGAAGTGAGCGACGAGACGGTGGAGCAAAGAAAGGTTGAGCTCGCTCAATACCCGGAAAGTCCGTGTCCCGATGTGGCGCTGCGGCGGGACGTGGTGTTCGGCGACCCCGCGCATGAGATCGTCGAAACGGCGCGCGAAGATCACGCCGACCTGATTGTGATGGCCACTCACGGCTATGGGCCTTTCCGGCGTTTCCTGCTCGGTTCGGTTACCGCCAAGGTGCTCCACGATGCCGCATGTCCGGTGTGGACAGGCCCGCATCTGGAGAAGGCGCCCGACTATCGGAACATCACGTTCCGGCGGATCGTGTGCGCCATCGACCTGGCCGAGCCCAGCCGATGCGTCCTCCAATGGGCCGGTCAGTTCGCGCACGAATTCGATGCGCAATTGGATATCGTTCACGTGCTTCCCCATACGCTGATTCAGTTGGGAGGCATGTATTTCGATCCCGAATGGCGCGGGCATGCGGTAGAGGTGGTGCGCGAGCGGATTTGCCGGCTGCAGCAGGAGACGCACACGTCCGGCGAGATATTGATCGAGTTCGGAGAGCCGCCCATCGCGGTGAGCGACGTGGCGGCCAACCGGAAGGCCGATCTGGTGGTGATCGGGCGCGGAAGGCATTCTGGGTTGGGCGGGCGGCTGCGCGCCAATGCTTATGCGATTCTGCGCGAGTCGCCGTGCCCGGTGGTAACGATTTGAGGTGCTTTTATGTGGGTGACTTATTTCTTTGTCAGCTACCTGATTCTGGCTCTGGCGATCCCGCTGGGCCTGGCGCTGGCGCCGCTGTGGCGCAGGGCGAATGCGTCGCGATGCGTGCGATGTCCGGAGGCTTCCAAATCGGTCACGGTGCGGCTTGACCCATGGTACGCCGTCAAAATGCATGCGCTGGGCAATCGCGAGCTGCGCGTGCGGAATTGCACTGAATGGCCGGACCGCGGCGGGTGCGAACGCGCGTGCCTGGTGCAGATCGGGGCGATCACGTAGAAGAAAAGGCACCGTCGCGGTAGGGATGGCCGTTACCGGCCACCCCCCGCACAGACCCGTACTTGCAGGAACTACTGCATACGGTTCTTACCTCGGATGTGACCCCATACGGCGTCTGGCGTCAGGCGAGCACTTCTGCTTCGCTCGCCTGCGCACGCCAACAAGCCCCTGGGACACGTATTGTCCCGCTCTGGTCGGGCACGTGTTAGACTCACTGACGTTCTCCTTGGTCCCGGGCCTTCCCTCCACCACCTCCGCGGCTAGTGTCTCCACCAGCTTTGTTCAGCAGCTTCCCAGGTACTATGCCCGAGTTCGACTCCTCGCCGACGTTCATGACCGGATTGTGCTTTTGGCTTCCCGGCCCGATCCACCGTTTCCGATGGATACCGGCGAGGTCTCTCGGTTCTCGCGCGCGTAGTTTCTCGACGTGCGTATGGCTCTTGGACT
>Ga0181521_10004047_pt1 | contig 16957 bp, 15 predicted proteins | sample PEATcosm2014_Bin_32_FD_119764 | JGI IMG/M metagenome (GOLD analysis project Ga0181521, IMG submission 119764) | Peatland microbial communities from MTU Mesocosm Facility, Houghton, MI, USA - PEATcosm2014_Bin02_60_metaG | ecosystem: Environmental > Terrestrial > Soil > Wetlands > Peat | place... | reverse complement strand
ACGTCCAGGAGCTAAGCTATCAGGAAACCGCACAGGTTCTGAAAATACCGATCGGCACGCTGCGTTCGCGATTATCGCGCGGGCGCGCCGCGATGCGGCTCAAGTTGCGCGAGCTGGCCCGCGCCCGCGGTCTGCTCCGGTCCTGAGCCAAGGAGAGTCTGACGCGATTTATCGAGGCGCGATTTCTTCAAGATGGAATGCAGGGAATATATCGAGAGTTATCTGGCCGCTCACGCCGACGGCGAGCTTGATCCAGCGGAGCGCCGCGCCGCCGATGCCCATATCGACGGATGCGAGGGCTGCCGGGCATTACTCGCTGACGAGCGCGCGCTCAAGGCCCTGATCAGGGATCGGCTGCGCAAAGCGCCGCTCCCGGCCGGGATGCGGACGGCGATCCGCGTGGCCCTCGATCGCGCCGAGGCGCCGCAATCGATCCGCGAGCGGCTCGTATCCAGCCCCTATTTGAGCGCGCGCAGCCTGCGCGCCGCGAGCGTGGGCCTGACCGCGATCGCGGCCACGATCGTTTTCGCCCTGCTGATGCGCGGCTGGAGCAACCGGCGCGTTCCGGCTTCAGATCTCGACATGGTCGTCGCGGCGTTTACCGCGTCCGAGCAGCACTTCGAGCCCAACCCGCTCTGTGTGTCCTACGGAGGCGTCGCGGAGCATTACCACTCGGCCCGGATGCCGGCGTTCATCTGGAATTTCGAGCCGTTCGGATTTCACCTGATCGGCGGGCGAATCGACAAGCTGGCGGACGGACGCCCCGCGACCTTGACGCTCTACCGCAGCGCCAGCGGCGCGATCATGTGCATCCGCTTCCACGCTCCCGACTTCAAGATTCCGCCGGGAGCGCATCCGATGCCCGGCGGCAGCTACGCCTATTCCTATCAAGGATGCAGCCTGGTGATCTCCGCCGACAAAAAGTGGGTCTGCGTCCTGATCTCGAACCTTCCGGCCCCTCAGTTCGAGAAAGACGTCGCCTTCCTCGAGAGCTGACCACCGGAGGCCAACCTTCGGGTCGCATCGTGAATTGTGCGGCAGGCGGCTTCGGAATCAAATTGCGGCGAGGAGTTCGAGATTCTGTGCCGCCGCGCCTTCTACCGCCCTCTAAGGTTCCAGCCGCTTCACGATTTCCGGCGTAACGAGCCCCTCCCCTCGACGCTCCGGCAGCAGCGGCACGCCATTGCGTTTGCGTGGCGAGCGGCCTCGAGGTGCCAACGCGCTGCGCGCCAAATCGGAAAGAACCCGCCCGGCGGTAGTTCCACGCCGCGCCGCAAGCTCCTTGGCACTCTCCAGAACGTCCTCGTCGATATCCAGCGTTGTCCGCACGTGGCAATCGTCACGCATCAATCATCAGATGTCAACTGAACATATTGCGTCAAGATGGCGTGCCGAAAGGACCGCAAATTTCGTGAGAATTGTGGAGCGAACGACCGGGTCGAAACGCCCGCCGCACGGCGAGATCCCCTACTTCACAGTGGGCAGTGCGCCGTGAATGTTGAGGCGCTCCAGCACCGGGGTCAACGGCATCCGGGGCGGCTTGGGCAAGTCGCCGGCCGCGCGCGGCCATACGATCGGTGTCAGGTCGCTGGCGATCGCTTCGCCGACCTTGATTCCCGGCCGATCGACGCTTGGATGCACCCACGGCTGGCTGCGCGTCGCGCCGTCGCGGAAATAGATCATCGTATGCACCCGGCGCACCCGCTTGCTCTGGTTCGCGCGCGCCATATGGACCGTCAGCCCGTGATGGAACGCCACGCTGCCGCGCGGCACCTCGACGTAGACCGGCGGAATCCCGCTGACGCTGGGCTCTTCGAGAATCTTCACGCTCTCGTCGGCCGAAAAAATGTTGATGAACTTGCGCAGCCCTACGCGATGCGATCCCGGCACGTACCCCTTGCATCCGGTTTCGTGGCTGGAGCCGTCGAATGGAACCCAGGCGGTGAGCGTGTCGAGCTCGTCCATCGGCCAGTAGGGCTGGTCCTGATGCGGCTCGGTGTAGCGGCCGCCCGCGTCCTTGTAGAGGGCCTGATCGTGCCACAAACGCAGGATCGGCACGCCGATAAGGAGCGCCGCGGCCTCGGCGATCGCGAGATGGAACGTCAGCGGCAGGACGTCGGGATGGTCCTCCCACAGGTTGATGCACTGCGTGAACGACTGCTCGTACGGAGACTTTTCGCCCAGCGCGCGATGGTCGTTCCGCCCGCGATCGCGCACCGCCCGATCGACCGCCTCGCCAAACCGGTCGAGCTCGCGTTCAGTAAGGAGTCCGGGCACCACGACAAAGCCGTCGCGCCGGAATTTGTCGATCAAATCGGGACTGACAATAGGGTTCGTGCTCAAGCTGACACTCCTGCGAACCGCTTCGCAAATTACTACTATGATCGCGCAGGCTCTGTCGATCTATCGATCGCGACCTTGCTGGATATGAAGCCAAATTTCATGCGGCAGAGCGCGGCAGGACTTCGCGCTCGATTAATTCCGAGAACTCCTGCCGGGCGGTCTCGAGATCGTAGCGCGCCTGTAGATTGATCCAGAACTCCGGGCCGGTGCCGAAGTAGCGCCCGAGCCGCAATGCGGTGTCGGGGCTCACGTTTCGCTCGCCCTCGACGATCTGACCGATTCGGTTGGCTGGCACGCGCAACGCGAGCGCCAACTCGTGCCTGGACATGCCGAGTGGCTTGAGAAACTCCTCGAGCAGTATCTCCCCCGGATGAATCGGATCGATTTCTCTGTTTACGCGGGCCATAGTAAGGCCACCTCGGTTCAATGGTAGTCGACTATCGCCGCATCGGCGAGTCGCGACTGGACACTTGCGCCCGGTGTCGCGTAGCGCCTTTCTCTGAAGTAGGGCCGGCGTCTCGCCGGCCACGGCCAACCACCTGCCCACCTGCTGAGGCTGAAGAAACCGGGTACCGGGCATTGGCGAGCGATGGCACCGTCAGGCCGATCCGGTGTATTACCATTGCGTCAGGCTGCAAGGCCGAATCGAATCAATAGACCAAGGCCGCGGTCTCCGGACGGGGACTCGGCGGAATAAAAGGAGCTTCCGATGCCAGAATTTACGATGACAATCGACGGTAAGGCGGTGAAGGGATCGAAGAGCGTTGGCGTTATCAATCCCGCCACCGGCAAGGAGTTCGCGCGGGTTCCCGATTGCACCACCGAGGAACTCAATCAGGCGATGGCGGCCGCGCAGAAGGCGTTTCCCGCCTGGAGCCGGGACCTCGAAGCGCGCCGCAAGGTCCTTAACGAATGCGCGGCGGCGCTCCAGAGCCCTCCCGAAGGGCTCGCCCGGATGCTCACGCAGGAGCAGGGCAAGCCGCTGGACAAGGCCGGCCAGGAGATCATGGGAAGCTGGTACTGGCTGAATTACACCGCCAGCCTCCAGATTCCGGTTGAAGTCCTGCAGGACAACGCGCAGGGCCATATCGAGATTCGCCGCAAGCCGCTGGGCGTGGTGGCCGCGATCACGCCGTGGAACTACCCGCTGATGCTCGGGATCTGGAAGATCGCGCCGGCGCTGCTGGCGGGAAATACGATCGTGATCAAGCCGTCGCCGTTCACGCCGATCACCACCCTGATGCTCGGCGAGATCCTGCGCGACATCGTGCCGCCGGGCGTGCTCAATGTGGTCTCGGGCGGCGACGCTCTCGGCGCCGCGATGACCAGCCATCCGATACCCCGCAAGATTTCGTTCACCGGCTCGGTCGCGACCGGCAAGAAAGTCGCAGCCGCGGCGGCGCCCGACTTGAAGCGCATCACGCTGGAGCTCGGCGGCAACGATCCGGCGATCGTGCTGCCGGATGCTTCCGTGGATGATGTCGCGACCAAGATTTTCTGGGGCGCGTTCGAGAATTGCGGACAGATCTGCAGCGCGATCAAGCGCGTCTACGTCCCGCAGGCGATGTACGCCCCGATGCTCGAAAAGCTCGGCGAGCTGGCCAAGGGCGCCAAGGTCGGCAACGGGCTCGACGCCGGAGTCCAGATCGGACCTCTGAACAACAAGCCGCAGTACGACCGCGTGACCGAACTGGTCGAGGACGCCAAGCAGCACGGCGCGAAGATCGTCACCGGCGGCAAGCGCCGCGTGGGCGACGGCTACTTTTACGAGCCTACCATCGTGGGCGGAATTTCCGACGGCGTCCGGCTGGTCGATGAGGAACAGTTCGGCCCTGCCCTGCCGGTGATTCCGTACACCGACGTTGACGACGCGCTCCGGCGCGCGAACGCCACCCATTTCGGGCTGAGCGGCTCGGTCTGGTCGAAGGATCCGGAGCGTGCGGCTGAAGTTGCCGGCAAGCTCGAGTGCGGCTCGGCCTGGGTGAATCAGCATCTCGCGATGGGGCCGAATCTTCCGTTCGGCGGCGCGAAGTGGTCGGGAATCGGCGTCGAGAACGGCCCCTGGGGTCTGCTCGGCTTCACCGAAATTCAGGTGCTCAACGTTGCTCGAAGCTAAGGCCAGAGGCTAAGGCCAGCAGCTGAGATTGGATTCGCAGTCGGGCGGCTCGATCGGTATCTCCGATGGCGCACGGTGGCTTCAAAGTCATCGACTCGGACATGCACGTAATCGAGCCGCCCGACCTTTGGCAGCGCTACATCGATCCGGCCTTCAAACCGATCGCGCCGTACGGAACGAACTCCACGCCTCGCGACATCTCCTGCTACGTGGGCAATCGCAGCGCCTACCGGCTTGAAGCGATCAAAACCTGGGTCGGTCCGATCGTCTCGCACACCGCGCCGCTTGAAAAAGACTACGAGTTCGCGCAGCGCCGCGGCTTCGACTCGGAATCGCAGCTCGAAGCGATGGAGCGTGAAGGGATCGATGTCGCGGCGCTCTATCCGTCGCGAGGGCTGTTCGTGCTGGGCTTCGACAGCGCCGAGACGGTTGGCGCGTCCGAGGGTCTCGAGCCCCGCTTCGCGGCGGCGATCGCCCGCGCCTACAACGATTGGCTGCACGACTTCTGCGCCGCCGATCGGAAACGGCTGCTGGCCGCCGCGATGATCGCGCCGCATGACGTGCCCTCGGCAGTGGACGAGACTCGCCGATGCGTCGAGCAACTGGGCTTCAAGTCGATCTTCCTGCTGCCGGGGCTGGTCAATCGCAAGCCGTGGCACCATCGCGATTACGATCCGCTGTGGGCAAGCTGCGAGCAGTTGGGCATCCCGGTGGTCTTCCACGGCGGCGGACCGGATCGTCTCTGTGACTACGGGCTGGGCCTGCACGACTCGATGATGCTCTGGCATTCGTTCTCGCATTCGCTCGGGCCGATGTCGGCGTGCGCGAGCTTCACGGCCGGCGGGGTTCTGGAGCGATTTCCAAAGCTCAAGGCCGGCTTCCTGGAAGCCAACTGCTCATGGGCGCCGTGGCTGATGGCCCGGCTCGACGACCATTACGAGGACTACATCGGCCGCTTCGAGGTGAAGCTTGCGCTGACGCCGTCGGAGTACTTCAAGCGCAACTGCTGGGTGTCGGTGGAAGCCGACGAGAAGCCCGCGCGCCTGTTCGTGGATTGGTTCGGCGACGACAACGTGGTCTTCTCGACCGACTATCCGCATCCGGATAGCAAGTTCCCGCACGGCGTCGACAAGTTCCTGAGCCTTAACCTGAGCGACCAAACCAGGCGCAAGTTCCTATGGGACAACTGCGCGCGATTCTATGGGATCGACTCTTAGGAAGCGCTGCGCCGAGATCTCGCCGCGCCTCATTCATCGCCCCAGCTCGACGCGGCATCGACGAACGCCTGATCTTCGCGCGCCTTGGAGCTCGCGGCAACGGCCAGCGATTGTCGATGTGCTTGCGAGCGGAAGGCAGGCGCACGCACGTCCGGCACCCATATCTGGAGCGGTCGCAGACCTTGCAGGCGCAGGCGCTCGCGATGCTTGCGCACCTTCACGCGCGCGGAGTTGGGTTTCGAGGTGGAGGCCATAGTGTCTCACAAGGTTACATGTAACCTACCACGAGCCGCAGTTCTGGCCAATCCCGATCGGTCGACCGTCGCTATCAAGACTGATTTGGCTATCCTGACTTCGCGCCGGGCTTCTCGGTCGCGACGAAGTTCAGCGCCGCCGAGTTCATGCAATAGCGAAGGCCGGTCGGTGCCGGACCGTCGTTGAAGACGTGCCCCAGATGCGCGTCGCAGCGGGTGCAAAGCACTTCGTCTCGCGTCATCAGTAGCGAGCGGTCGGTCTCGATGCGGACGTTCTGCGGCGCGATCGGCTGGTAGAAGCTCGGCCATCCGGTGCCCGAGTCGAACTTGGTGTCCGAGCTGAAGAGCGCGCTCCCGCAGCAGACGCAGCGGTAGATTCCCGCCTCGTGGTTCTGGTCGTATTTGTTGCTGAACGGACGTTCCGTTCCTTTGCGGCGGGCGACTTCATATTGCTGCGCCGTGAGAATCTCGCGCCACTCCGCGTCTGACTTTACTACCTTGTCTTCCATGAAAATTCCTCTCGATTGACCGAGGTCCGAAAACTCGGCAATTTGCACCTTGCCACCCGATGAGGGCGTCGAGGATGCGTCCGACCAGCGGCCCGACTCGTGCAACTCCCAGGCGATAGCGACGGGTACCGCGGCAATCGCGCCAAGCACGAACCTGCGGCTGAGCAGAACGTTGTGAGTCCCGGGCATAGAACGATCCGGTTTCTTGATCATCATATTAGGAGACAACCGCCTCGAGTTGCGAACGGTTCCCGATTGCCGGCCGGGCCGAGGGCTACGGAAGTCATCCGCTGGCGCGCCGCGCCGGATCCTGCCAGCCCGCTCAGAATGCCCACCTGTCGCTCAGGAAGCTCGTGATGAAGGAGCCCATCAGGAGCAGCCAGCCGATAGTGACGACCGCGTAGAAGTTGCGGCTGCGCGCCAGCCGCGCGAGCAGTATGAAGATCGGGAACAGCGTCAGGATGTAACGCGGCGCGCTCAAGTCCCAGGTCAGGCTCGCGATCAACAGCCAGTTGGCCGCCATCCAGACACTGTATGAGGGCCGCAGCATGAAAAACGAAGCGACCGTGGCGATCAATCCGACGGTCAGGAAGAACAGGGCCGCAAGCCCGATCATTCGCGAGTTGTACACGTCGTTCGATACGATGACGTCCGCCATCTGGCGGACTTGACGCCACGGCGATCCCAGCCCCTGGCCCCAATGCGAGCGCTCGTAGTTCGCGAAAGTAAACGGGTCTCCGGTGACGAAATAGTTGATCAGCAAGTAGAGGCCGAAGCCCGACGGAATCAACGCGAGCCACAGCCATCGCGATTCCCATCGGCGCTCGATCCGGAGCCGATGCAACGCCTCGACGCCCAGCGCCGGAATCAGAATCAAGCCGTTCATCCGGGTGAGACTTGCGCCGGCGCCGAGAATCGACGCCGCCAGCCATCGATCGCGCCTTGCCGCCAGGAACGAGCAGATAACCAGGGCCATGAACAGACTCTCGGTGTAGCCGATATGCAGAAAATAGGCGGTTGGAAAAATGAACATGAACCACACCGAGCGGTAGGCGACCGGCTCCGGATAATCGATCGCAACCAGCCGCGCGAGCGCGATCGCGGCCCCGATCGAGGCGAGAAACGACACGATAAAGGCGCTGATCAGCGGGTCGCGGACGAACAGAATCGTAATCCGCACCAGCCAGGGATAGAGCGGATAGAATACGATCGTCCATCGCAGGTCGCCGGCCTTCTGATAGCCGTGTACGGCGATACTGAGGTACTGGCCGGTGTCCCACCAGTTCCAGATGTCGAACACCTGATGGAGGCTGAGGACGCGCCGGCCCGAGGTGACCTCAAACGCAAAGCAGCCGAAAACGAGCGTGAGCAACTCGGCGAGTATCGCGAGGCCGGCCGCGTCCCGATCGATGCCGCTGCCAATCGAAGAGCCGGGTTGGCGCTGCGCCGGTGGCGACGCCGGCGATGGCACCTGCGCAACGCCGCTCAGCGGCGGGTACTCCGCTGGCGCGTCGATTTCTATAGCCCGGTCGTCCATTGGCGCCCCTCGCCGAAGAGGCTACTACAGCCGGGCGATTCCCGCATCGCTGCGAAACCATGCGCCGAAGTAGGGCCTGCGTCCTGCCGGCGCGGACCCGGTCCTACTTCACAATCGCATTAGCGTAGGAAACCCAAACCGAGGGAGATATCACGATCGAAGCTGAATCAAACTGAATTCGGATCTGAATCGAAGAGGGCTCTGAAAAGCCGGGGGATCGGCTATTCGACCGATCCCCCGCCACGTCCTTTCGCCGCTCCGCTCACCTCGCCTCCTGCTGCAACATCCGCGTCACTCCTGGAAGTCTCGGGCCAAACACCTTCTTGAAGCGCAACAGCCGATCGATCGCCCATCTCAGCACCGCTTCGAGCGCCTCGGGCGGATCGTCAATCTTGCCCGCCAGATACGTCCCGACGCTGCACGCGCGCCGGCTTTCGGCCGCGTCCCACTCGAGCTTCTCGCCGTACTCCTTCTCGATCGTGCTGGCGTTCTGGCGCAACTGATCGAAGATCTGGCGATTCAGGTCACGGTTGCCGACATCCAGGTAGAGCTCGGCCCGCACCCGACCCGCGCCGGAGAACCAAATCGAGTAGACTACGCCGCTGGTTCCCGAGGCGAACGAGTACCAGTTCTGCGGCTGTCCCATCTTGGCGGTGGTGAAGCGATACTTCTCGCGCAAGTCGTCTACCAGCCGCTGGAAGAACTGGCGATACGCCTCCTGATGGTCGCTATCCGAGGCCGGTTTGCCGCTCGCGGCGCCGTTGCCGGCCTCCTGGCTGTGAGTCTCGGCATGGCCGGTCTGGTCGCCGTTGCCGTTCGAGCCGCCGTTGCCGCCCGCGATGCCGTTGCCGGTCAGGATGGTGGTCTTGGCCGCGATGGCCGGAGCACCCTCGATCACCGGAACATTTGTCGGAACATGCGCGCTTTCGATTTCGAGCGACACCGCGCCGGTCCTGGCGGCCTGCGCAGGGGCGCCAATCACATGCTGACTCGGAGCGGACATCACGCGGAACACGACCGCGGGCCTGGAGTCGTCGACTTTGAAGACATCGAAGCCCAGCGCGTAGAATTCGGCCGCCTGGGCGCTCTTGCGGTTGAGCCATTCGATAGCCTGGCGATGGGGTTCGCGGAACTCGGGACTGATCCAGACCACCACGCGCGCGTCCTGGCCGCTGGCGAAGGTGATGATCCGTCCCAGGCGGGAATCGTCGGTCGGATCGAGCTGGTTCTCCACGATCACGATCCGGTCGCGGCCCGTGTCGCGCGCGATGATATCGGCGCTGGTGCCGGCCACCGAGCCGTTTTGATTGACCAGCTCGAGATCCATCCCCAGGGTCGCGCCGAGCACGCCCAGATGGCCTGCGAGCCAGTTCGTAAGCGCGCCGCTGCCGTCTCCGGCGAGGGTGCGAGGATCAACTTTGGTAAGCGTACCGAACTCGAGGCTCATCGTCTTATTCCCTGCGTCGCGCGTTCCGGTAGCGCTGTCTTCGCCGGCGTCATGTAACCAATAGTATAGATTTCTCTACTAACAGGTGCAAGCGGGCCGCGGCGGGCGGTTTTGGATTTGGATGGCCGGCAGGGACGCCGGCCACTACCCTGAAAAGCTCCTGCATCGGGCAGGGGCCAGCCCCGTGCCAGCCTGTGCTGTCGAAACCACCCACTACCCGCCGGGGCTTAGGGCGGTCCGCCGCGGGCGCCCACGGGGGGGGTCATTTTTTGCGCGGGACGAAGTGCTGAACGCCCGGGCCGGCGTTCTCGATCTCGCGGATCAAGTCGTCGAGGTCGCCGGGGTCGGACACGAAATCGATCTCCGAAGTGTCGACCACCAGCAGCGGCGCCTCGTCGTAATAGTAGAAGAAATCACGATAGGCGGCGGAGACCTGCTCGAGGTATTCGTAGCTGATATTCCGCTCGAAGTCCCGGTTGCGCTTGCGCAGCCGCGCGGCCAGCACCGAGGTGCCGGCCCGGATGTGAACCACCAGGTCCGGCTTGCGCATGGTGGCGTCGAGCAGCGTGTAGACCCGCTCGTACAGCGCCAGCTCGTCGGGCGCGAGGTTCAGGCGCGCGAAGATCCGGTCCTTGGCGAACAGGTAGTCGGCAACGGTCGCCTGGCTGAAAAGCTCATGCTGCGCGAGCTCGCGCTGCTGATGGTAGCGGGTCAACAAAAAGTAGAGCTGGAGCGGGAAGGCGTATTTGTCGGGGTCCTGGTAAAAGCGCTCGAGGAACGGATTGCCGGTGGCGTCTTCGAGGATCAGCCGCGCGCTGAGCCGCGGCGCGAGCGCCTGCGCCAAAGTGGTCTTGCCGACTCCGATCGGCCCTTCGACTGCGATATAGCCGCCCCGCTGCCGCATCGGACGCTGGTCTACCTATTTGGCCCGCTGCGGGAGCGGCGCGCCAGGCGGAGGCGCCTCAGTACGATGGCCCTTGACGTATCTCAATGAGGAAAGTTTCGCGATAGGCCGTGCCCTCCAGGTAATCTTGTACGCCAAAGAATGGAATTACACCCGGATTGGATACCCGCGCGCCCTCCCGGTAGCGTCCGGCCTTGAGAGGAACCTTCTTGTTGCCCTTCGGGGGTATCTCGATCGTCTTTTTCCTAGGACCCACGAAGTATACCGAAAGCCAATACCCGGTGCTGTTTGCGATGGCAACAACTGTCGGCCCGCCGCCAGTGTCGCCTACCGCCACTGCAGTAGGCATTTCACCATAGTGTCCCCGCTCGATTTCGGCGAGGGCGTCCTCCGGGTTCTCCTCCGGCGGTGCCTCGCTGTAGACCCGCGCGAGCTCGCGATGGGCGGCCTTGTTGTCGGGTTCGAAGGTCAATACGTCATTGAGCAGCTTGAAGGTGCTGTAGGGGGTACCCGCAGCCGCCGCCGCTTCATTGGCCGAATGGAGAATCTTGTCGGTGGCGGAGTCAAGCGAGGTCCCGCGCGCCTGCGCCATCAGCATGTAGGCGCGAATGGCGGAGTCGTAGGCCTTATCCGCATCGGCGTACTTCTTTTGCGCCGTCAGGCTGTCGCCATCCTGCGCGATCGTAGGCGCAGCCTTGGCCAAGCCCGCGAGCGCCTGGTCACGGGCCTCTTTTGATCTGGTCTCTTTGATCGCGTCCTTGAGCTCGCTCAGCCCTTCCTCGAACTTGCCGGCCTTGATGTCGCCGGTAGCATCCTCGATAGAGTTCTCGGTCTGCTTGAGCTGGCGATAGTAGTGCACCTTGGCCAGCAGCTTGGTGTCAGTAGGATCGAGGCGCGAAGCGGCATCGTATTCCTGGCCAGTGCCGTCTTCGTCACCGAGGGCCTCGTCGACCTGGGCCAACAACTTGTGCGCGTCGATCAGGTCGGGATCGCCCTTGATGGCCTCCTGGAGTTCGGCCTGGGCGCCTTTCAGGTCGCGCTTCTCGAACAGGTCCTGAGCGGCGTACAGATGCTTCCAAGCTTTCGACATGCAGCCGCCCAGGGCAAGAACTGCGGCCATCAGTGGGAGCGCGAGCAGAATTGACCAGCGCCGCATTCCCTTGCGCATCGAACTATGCTTCCCTCGGCTGCCGTGTGACGCGGCGAATTGGGTGTGAGTGTTGAGGATATGCGCTGGAGTTGTCAAGGCAGGGCGGCTAGCCTCCCCGCTACCGCGTCACGCTCTGCGCCCGCTCGCTATGGATGCCCGGCCTTCTTGCGGAGCCTAGCCACTTCGGCGTCGGGAGCGCCGCCGCGCTCCATCGAGTCCGCCGCGTCACCGTAGTCGGGCGGCTTGCGCGACAAGTAGACTTGGGCGACTTCGAGATTGGCCGTTTTGTTGTCGGGATCGAACTTCAGGATGTCGTCGAGTAGGTCGTTGAGCAGCTTGAGGGTGGTGTCCTGGTTCCCAGAGGCTCTGGCGGACTCGCTGGCCGCATGAAGCACCTTGTCGGTAGCCGGATCGAGCGCAGTGTTGGGGCCGCTCGCCTGGGCCATCAGCACGTAGGCGCGAATCGCCGAGCCGTAGGCCTTGAGCGCGTCATCATACTTTTTCTGTGCAGTGAGGTCGTCGCCATCCTGCACGATCATCGGCGTGGCCTTGACCAATCCCGCGAGCACTTGGTCGTGGACACCCTTCGAGCGCGTCTCGCGGGCCTCCTCGAGCGCGTCCTTGAGCGCGTTCAGCCCGTCCTCGAACTTGCCGGCTTTGATTTCGCCGGTTGCCTCATCGATAGAGTTTTCGGTCTGCTTGAGCTGGCGATAGTAGCGGGCCTTGCCGAGCGCCCTGCTGTCGGTCGGATCCAGGCGCGACACGTTATCGTATTCCTGGCCGGCGCCGTCTTCATCGCCGAGAACCTCATCGACCTGGGCCAACAACTTATGCGCATCGAGCAGGTCGGGATCTTCCTTGATCGCCTGCTGAAGCTGCGCCTGCGCGCCTTTGAAGTCATTGAGAGCCGAGGCGGCGTCTCCTCCATGCTGCGCTGAGAGGCCGTTCTTGGCCAGGTCGTTGGCGGCGATCAGATCCTTCTTGGCTTTCGACATGCAGCCGCCCAGAGCGAACGGTGCGGCTATCAAAGTGAGCGCGAGCAGAAACAGCCCGCGCGGCATTCCGCTGCGCATCAAATTACGCTTCCTTTTTGATTGCCGGGCGGCCCGAATCCGGCGAATTGGGTGTGAGTGTCGAGGATATGCGCTGGAGTTGTCAAGGCGAGGCGCGGGCGCTACGCCTTGCCGGCCGGCGAGACCGCAGCTTGCGGCGCCGGCGTCGTCACCGTCAGTGGCGTCGCCGCTGACGGCACCGCGCCCGAATCGGCGGGCTCGGCCCGCAGGATAGCCGCAGCGGCGTGGGGCGCGAGCCGAATCCGCGGCTCGCGCATCAGCGATTCGAGCACCCGGCGCGAGATCTCGTCCGTCACCTGGACCTGCATCCGCACGTCGACCGGATAGCGCACGCTCAGGCGAATCGCGTCGCTGCCGATCCGCAGCCGGCTTTGCGGGCGCGGCGGTTCCAGCCGCAAGTTGAAGCGCCGCTCCATCTCGCGCGAACCGCTGCGCGCCGCGTCGCGGTAGCGGGAGAATACTTCTTCGACCGCCTGGAGCAGGAGCTTCTCGGCGAGCTGATAGTCGCAGTCGGGCGCCACCGTCAACTCCAGCTCGGCCCAGCCGAGGCTGGTGCCGTAAGCGCGGTTGGCGAACTTCTCGCGGAATACCACCGAATTGGGAAACACCAGCAGGCGCCCGGTCGGCTCGCGCTGCCCTTCGCCGCCGAGCTCCATCATCGTGAGCTTGGTGAGCCCGATATCGATTACCTCGCCGCGCACGCCCTGCACCTCGACCCAGTCGCCGACCCTGATCCCGAAGCGTCCGCCGATACGGAAGTATCCCGCAACCGACAGAATCACGTCCTGCAAGGCGACCGCGATACCGGCGGTGCCGAGTCCGATCACGGTAGCGAGCGAGCCCACCTCGGTCACGAACTCGAACGCGATCACGATCGCGATCAAGGCGCCGATCACGAAGTCGCGGAGCTGACGTATCTGGCTGCGCCGGCGGGTGTCCTCGATGTAGCTGAACGCGATCCTTCGCCAGGCCGCACCGACCCCGAGCAGGAATACCAGCACCATCGCGAGTGCCGCCCCGCTTTCCGCCAGGCCGTAGAGCTGGGCGGAGGCACGCTGCCTGACGCTGTCCTGCCATTCGCGGAGGTTGAGCTGATAACGGGTGAGCAACAGCGCGATCTCGCGCAGCGGCAGCATCGCTCCGCCGACCAGCTTGTTGCGCGCGAGCAGGTCTACGAATTGTTTCCGGCGCGCCTCGATTGCCGCGGTGTCGGCTCCCGCCCCGGCATCGGAGTTCCCCGCCAGCGCGGTGGCCTGGCTGTCGATCTGCTTGAGATTTCCGTGCAGCGCATCGATCGCCTTCGCGACGACCGTATTGAGCTGCGTGGTCGCCTGCGCGCGCTCGGAGATCTGGCCGATCTTGCTTCTCAGTGCGAACCAGGCCTTCGCGCGCGGAATCAGGCCGGAGACCTCGACGCTGCCGAGGGCGGCCGGCGGCGCAGGTGCGTTGTCGCCGGTTTGCGGGAGCGTCTTTTCGAGCTCGTCGATCTGATCCAGCAGAGCGCCCTCGGGGCGATTGCTCTTCAGGGCGCCCGACCCGCTTTGAAACTGGGCCATCGTGTCGAGGAATTCGGTGCGGGCGCGGGCGAGATCGATCTGGTTTTCGATCAACGCAAGCTGGCTCGTCAGTTGCGCGCGATTCTTCATGCGCTTCGAAGCGATCTGTTTGTTCAACTGGGCGGCCTGTCTCTCCAGGCCGGCGATCTGGCTATCGACTTGCGCGCGCCGGCTCTGGATCAGCTCCGGATGCGCCAGGAGATCGGCCGCAGTTAACGCGGCGGCGGGTTTCTCCGGCGCCTTCTCGGCCAGCTTGAGACTTGCGAGCAGGTTGGCCTCGGCGCGAGCGTACTCAAGGGCGACCTTCAGGACATCGGCGGTCCGGGCGCGGTCGCGTGAAACGAACAGCACCTCGGAGGGCTCCTCTACGAGCTGCTGCTCGGAATCGATTCCGCGACACCAGCCGATTGTCGCGTCGAGCAGCGAGAGCACGGCGCTCGCGTTCGGCACGGAGAGCGCGGGCGATGCGGAAGCATGAGGGGCTGAAGCATGTGCGGCCGGAGCAGTTGCAGCCGAAGCACCTGCAGAAGGTTGCGGCTGGCCCTGGGCGCCGCCCGGAGCGGCCGTCAGCACGAGGATCGCGGCCAGAAACAGCACGCCGGCAAGGCCCGCAACTACTCGCAGAATTGATAGCCCCGCAGCGCGAGAGAATGGCATGGATGAATCATACCTGTCGGATCGGACCGGGAAATAGCCGCGGAGGCCGAAGGCTCGCGAGCCCTGGTGGTCGGTCCGGGACTCTGTGTCAGGGACTTGGGCACGGCGCCGGGATTTGACCGATTGCGCCGGCGATGCTTACCAAAGCGCCGCTGTTGCTGCCCGACGGAATCGGGTTGGCGCCCTGCGTGGGCAGCGGCACGGGGCCGCTCTGGTGGACCGCCCCGTAAGCGGCAAGGGTTCCCACCATTACTCTTTGCGGCACATGGCACCCGTCGCGGGGGGCGACTTCGAGCGTTCCCTGCAAGGTATATGTATAGAAAGCGGTACAGAGTTGGCCCGCAAAGCCGACGTTGAACTGGTCGTTGTCTCCCAACGCTCCGTCGCCTGTACTTTGGTAACAACTGCTGCCGGGAGCAACCGGATTCGGGCTCACGTCCAGGTCGAAATCGAGGTTGCTGTACCCGAACAGGGGAGCGGTCAGAGAAGCGGTGAATTCACCCGCGCAATCGGTTTGCGAACAACTCCCCCTCGGCACGAGCGCCCCTTGCCCTTCGAGCTGGATTGATTTCGGCTTCGGGGCCGGCGTTGATTTCGCGGCGGCGCCGACGTCTTCAGCCAAAGACAACGTGTATCGCGCCGGCCCGAGCAATATCGCGGCCTGAGCAACCGCGATCGTGAATACCAGCAATCCGCGCAGCCGAGCGCGCGGCGTATTGGATAGACGGACCATCGCAGTGCCCCTTTATCGTCCTGCGCACGAGCTTAAGCGCCGGGCTCGCGGACAGTCAACGCCGATTCCGTCAGGACTATGTCTAGTCAGCGGGCAGCGGGAGCGGGAAGTGGACGCGCTCCTTCTTGACGCTCAGCAACTCGACGGTCGCGCCGCGGCGTGCGAACGCGCCGATGATCTCTTCGACCAGCCATTCGGGGGACGAGGCGCTGGCGGTGAGTCCCAACGCGCGCACCTTGTCGAGCATCGCAGGCTGCACGTCGCCGATTGAATCGACCAGATAGGCGCGCCCGCCGGCCATCGCAGCGACCTCCACCATCCGGTTGGCGTTCGAGCTCTGTCGTGACCCGACCACCAAAATCGCGTCGGTGACCTTGACCAGCTCTTTGACGGCGTTCTGGCGGTTCTGCGTGGCGTAGCAGATATCGTCGGTCTTGGGTGCCGAGATACTGGGGAAGCGGCGCTTGAGAGTCTCCATTATTTCGCGGGTATCGTCGACGCTGAGCGTGGTCTGCGTCACCGCGGCGACGCGCGCCGGGTCGGGCACCGTGATCTGTTCCGCTTCCTGGACCGTGCCGACCAGGAGCACCTGGCCGGGCGATACGCCCAGCGTGCCTTTCACTTCTTCGTGGCCGGCGTGGCCGATCAGGATTACGGTGCGGCCTTCGTTGGCATAGCGCTCGACTTCGTCATGGACTTTGGTGACCAGCGGGCAGGTCGCGTCGATCACGCGCAGATTGCGCTCGCGGGCGCGGTCCCATTCGCTGGGCGCGACGCCGTGAGCGCTGAAAATCACGCGCTGGCCGGGGGGAACTTCGTCGAGGCTCTCGACGAAAATCGCGCCCTCGGCCTCGAGCGCTTCGAGCACGAAGCGGTTGTGAACTATCTGATGGCGCACGAAGAGCGGGCGCGCGAAGGTGCGCAGCGCGCTGCGGACCGCCTCGACCGCGCGATCCACGCCGGCGCAAAAGCCGCGCGGCTCCGCGAGGATTATTTTCTCGACCGCTGATTGTTCAAGCGACATACGAGGGTTGATTAACGGGTAGCGGCGCCCCGGTCAATACAGCCGGGATCGGCGGCTCACGTACAGGATATCACGATGGATTGGGGTCGAAGAAGTTTGCAGGCTACCTGGTGCTGGATTGTCATCCTGAGCGATCGATGTCGTTTTCCGCGAAGGATCAACGCGAAGCGATTCAATCCCATCGCTACGCGCAGACCCTTCGCGCAGACATTCCGACCGCTCAGGGTGACACCAGGACTATCTTCACCCAGGCGGACGGCTCCCCCCTAACCCACAAACACCTGTGGTCCGCCTGGCCCTCACCCGCCGCGTGGCGAGCTAACGCTCGCACGCGCCGACCTCTCCCTGGTCAGGGAGAGGTGTAGGAAGCTCGCTATCGCCGCTCATAAACCCTCTCCCTGACCAGGGAGAGGGCAAGCGGCGCGGCGTTTGCTCTT
>Ga0181521_10004046_pt1 | contig 16957 bp, 12 predicted proteins | sample PEATcosm2014_Bin_32_FD_119764 | JGI IMG/M metagenome (GOLD analysis project Ga0181521, IMG submission 119764) | Peatland microbial communities from MTU Mesocosm Facility, Houghton, MI, USA - PEATcosm2014_Bin02_60_metaG | ecosystem: Environmental > Terrestrial > Soil > Wetlands > Peat | place... | reverse complement strand
GATGAAGCTTGCAGCGGGATCCGCTCGTTCCAGGCCGCGGTCATGGTGGCGCTCTTTCTCGGAGAACTCTTTCGTTACTCGTTCTTGCGCCGCCTTTTCTTCTTGCTCAGCGGCGCCGCCCTGGCCTTCGGCTGCAACGTGGTCCGGACAACTTACCTCGTGCGCGTGTGCGACTTGAAAGGCAAGGCCGCCGTAAACCTCGCTCACGATCCGGCGGGCTTCACGATCCTGGCCATCACACTGGCAGGTCTGCTGGTGCTGGCGTGGTTGTTGCGGCCGAGGAAGCGGTCAGAAGGCAGAAGTCAGAGACCTCTCCCCGCCACGGAGAGGGAAAGCGCGGCGGAATTAGAAGCCAGAACTCGGTGGTCAGAAGCCGGAAGCCAGGGGGCAGACCCAGCCACGGGATCGCGGGACAGGCCAAGCCAAGAGGCCGGAGGCCACCGGCCAGGGGTCGGGTTGAAGGGAGCGTTGGTGGGCTTGGTTTTGTGGATACTGGCGGTCGAGGCGGGGATCGAGGCGTGGTTTCGGCCGACGGAAAACCGGGCGGCTTCCAGGAGCAATTGGTCGCTGCGACTGCCAACTCAGCAACTGGGATTTCGCGAACCGCCGATTCGCGACAGCGTGCGAAGCATGCTGAAGTACGACGAAGGCAAGCAGGCCGAGTGGCAGGAGGTGAACGGCAGGCCCTGGCAGGTTTACTGTCTGCGCTGGTTTCCGGCCCGGACAAGGTATCGGGCCGTCGAAGCCGCCGGGCAGGCCCGGGGCCACGCCGCGGATGTGTGTCTGCAGCTTGCCGGGATGACGCTCCAGAAAAGCTCCGGCAGTCAGTTGCGCCGAATTAACGGCGTCACGCTGTCAGCGACCGTCGAAAGGTTTTCGGATCAAGGCCGCCCACTGCATGTGCTGTCCTGCTACTGGGAGCCTAACCCGGCCGCGCTGGAGGATCGCCCCGCCAGTCCGCCTGGCACACTGAACGCTTTGCGCAATGCCTGGCACGCACTCCAAATCCACGACCGCACCCGCAACGAGAAGTGCGTCCTGAAGATTGGCGTTTGGGGCATGGAGACGGACGAAGAGGCCGAGGCGGCATTTCGAGAGCTTCTGGAGCAAGCGATCCGAACTCGAACGGGTTAATTCACCTTCCTGGCCGAGGCGACCAGTGCCAGTTCCTCGGGCAGCAGAAAGGCTTTGCCCGACATGTCCAGATAACCCTTCGAGGCCTGGACCTCGCCGGCAGCGGAAAGCAGGACGCCGTAATAGACCCCAACGGCTGGATTGCGCAGGTCCTCTGGTTTTAACGCCCGCAAGACCTCAAGCCCCTCCTTGGTTTTGCCCTGGAGATGAAGCGAAAAGGCATAGGTGGAAGCGAAAACGGGATTCCCGCGTTCACCGGCGTAGAGTTCGGCCGCATATTTGTGGGCGGTCGGAACCTCCTTCCGGGAAAGCAACGACAGCATCGTGAAGTTGTTCCTGGCCTGTTTGTCCTTCGGGTCTCTTTGCATGGAGGTTTGATACACGCGCCGGAGGCCCGCGGTGTCGCGCCGGACAATATAGAAGTTTTGGAGCGAGGTCAGCGGCCAGGGTTGCTTGGGGAACTTGGCCGCCGCGCGCCAGAGCACCTGCTCCGCTTCGGGCATCCACCCCCAGTTCAGCGCCAATTGCGCCAGCATATTTAACGCGCCGGGGTCTTCGGACGCCAGGCCGATGGCCCTGTCCCAGGCGAACGCCGAGCGTTGATTGCCCAACTGGTTCCGGTACGCGAGGGTGAGCAGGGCAATCCGGACATGATCCAGTCCAATCCAATGTTCCGCCTCGAGATACGTCTCCAACTCTTTCCATTTCCGGAGGGCCACGTAGGAATCCGCCAGCGCCAGCGGGATCAATCCTTGGCTGGCGACCTGGCGCGGCAGCTCATGCAGCCAAGTGATGGCTTCGGAGGCAAAACCAAAGTCATTGAGCCAGGATGCCAGCTCTCCAATGTAAACCGGGTGCTGCAAAGCCTTCTGCTGCGTTTCTTTAAGGAAACTCTGAAAATTCGTCTGGCCGCCAGCATGCAGAATGGACAGGTGCAGCATCCGGTCGCTGAATGAAGCCTGGGCGTTGGTGAGCACCTGCCGGGAAAGCCGTTCGGCCCTGGCGAAATCTCGCCCCGCGACGCTTTCGGCCACGAGCGAGCGCAACGGCAGAATGCCGAGTTTGCCGTCGGTATTGAGCAACTCCAAAGTGATGCGAGAGTCCGCAATGACTTTCGGGTCCTTGGATTGAAGCTGCACCACCGCGAGAGACATCCGGGTCACCGGGCTGTCGGGCTGGAGTTTGAGCGCCTCGGCATAGTGCTGCTCGGCTTCACTCAGATTATTGAGTTTGATGGCCAAGGCGCCGGCTACCAGATGGTAGTTGGCGGTTCGTCGGAACGGCGGCTCGATTTCATCGAGCGCTTTCGCCGCGGTCGAATAGGGAAATGCCTCGGCTTTGAGCGCGGTCGAAGCCAGGGCGAGGCGGTTGGTGGGCGTGGGCTCCAGCAGCACCGTGCGCTGCCGCCAATAAATCGCGAACGGCGAATTGGCCCAATCGGCCAGCTCGGCATTGACGCGGCAGGCCGCCGGATTGTTCGGATTGATGTCCAGCACCTGCCGCGCGCGCAAATAGGCCCGGGCGAAGTCGCCTTTCAAGATGTATTGCTCGGCCTGCCGGGCATATTGCTGTTCCACATAACGGCGGTAATGCGGCCTGCCATATTTGTACCCGGCCACCGCCGCGAGAACCAAAACGACCAGAGCGGCCACGTTTTGCTTCTTCGACAGGAATCTCTGTATCCGGCGCCACGTAAAGGCTTGCGCCACCTCGCCTCGAACAAAATCGAGCAGGAGGATGGCTTCTTCCAGAATCCAGCCGAATTCACGGCCAATCCAGGTCCTGCGGAACCGGCGATACCAGCGGTAGAGCGCCAGGACCGGGCGGCTGACCCGTCGGTATTGATAATGCGGATAATCGTGTGAAGCCTGGAAGGGCGGATACCACCATTCATAGCAACGATCGAGGAACTCGCGATAGCGCTTGCCCAGCCACGAATTACGAACCCGGCGCTTGAACCTGCGCCAAGCCACAACCGGCCGGCTTCTCCTCCCGCGCCCGTAATAGCCGTAGTATGCGTAAGGGTCGTCTGAGACCGGGTACCACCACTTGTAAAGCTGATCGAAGATCTCGCCACACCGCCGGCCAAACGCGGAATGCCGGATGCGGCGCCGCAAACGATGCCGGGCCATCGCCAGCCGGCTGCGCTGGCGCTGACCGTAGTAGCCGTAACCTGGATAAGGATCGGTTGAAGGCGGATACCACCAGTCGTGCAGACGGAAGAGCAGCCCGCCGAAAAGGCGGCTGGGCCGTGAGCTTCTGATCCCATGCCGCAGACGCCGCCAGGCCCGGGACAGGCGGTTCCTCCGGGAGCGGCCGTAATACCCGTAATATGGATAGGCGTTATCGGAAGGAGGGTGCCACCAGTTGTAGAGCCAATCGCCAAAGTTCCACCACCTCTCGGCCATCCACGACCAGAGCCGCGAACGCTTAAGGCGGTGGAAAAACCCCCTTCGGCGATGCTGCCCTGATCCTTCGCCAGAGCCCGGCTTCTCTTGGCCCATGTTCATAACGCTGCTTCAGACCCCTGGTCGCATTGGTCCTTTCTGCGGGGCATTATGGCATGTCGAGGCGGCAAAGCAATCACCAAATCAGGAGTGAAAGGGACACTGCAATACGACGCTCGAATGCTCTCTGTCCCCCCGGGCCGCCATTTTAACTCTGTACTGGACGGCCGGGAGGATTTGTCCTAATCTGCGGTTGTGCCGAGTGCTCCGAAAAACGCGGGTCAGACCAACCCCGCCAAAGCTGGCAGTCTGCCGTTTGAAGAAGCTTTGAAGAAGCTGGAAACCATTGTCACCGCAATGGAGGGGGAGGATTTGCCGCTGGAAACGTTGCTGGCCAAGTACGAAGAGGGCACGCGCCTGGCCAAGCTCTGTCAGGAGAAGCTGGCGGAAGCCGAGTTGAAGATTCAGCAGTTGGAGAAGACGGCGGCGGGCGAGATGAAACTAAAACCACTGCCCACGGTGGAGGGCTCAGGCGATTAGAGCAACGGGGCGTGCGGGTAAGGGAGTGCTGACTCCATCACTCCAATACTCCATCATTCCAACACCCAGACATGAGCCGATACCTCGAGATGGTGAACAGTCCGACGCACGTCAAGAAGCTGACGCTGGAACAGTTGCAGCAGTTGGCCGAGGAAATCCGGCATGAACTCATCACCGTTCTGGCCAAAAACGGCGGGCATCTCGGACCCAACCTCGGGGTAGTAGAGCTGACGCTGGCGCTGCATCGCGTCTTCGATACGCCCAGGGACAAATTCCTCTGGGACGTGAGCCATCAGATTTATGTGCACAAGCTCTTGACTGGCCGCAAGGGCCGCTTTGACACCATTCGCAGCACGGGCGGCCTTAGCGGCTTTGCCTTGCGCTCGGAGAGCGAGCACGATTGCTACGGCGCCGCGCACGCCGGCACCGCGCTATCCGCCGCCCTGGGCATCTGTGCGGCCCGTGACCAGCGCGGCAGCAATGAGAACGTGGTGGCGATCTTCGGCGACGCGGCGCTGACCAACGGGATTTCGTTCGAGGCGATGAACAACATCGCGCAGACGACGAAGAAGTTCATCGGCATTCTCAACGACAACGAATGGGGCATCGCCAAGAACGTCGGCGCCATTTCCACCTACCTGAACCGGCTCATCACCAATCCCTCGTATAACAAGCTGGCCCGGGATTTCGAGCGCTTCATGCGGCGGCTGCCCAAAGGCGAACTGGCGCTCAAACTTGCCCACAAGGCCGAGGAAGGGTTCAAAGGCGCGCTGACGGACGTGGGCCTCCAGCCCAGCCCAAGCGTGATGGAGATGGATGGCCGTGGCGGCTACGGCAGCAGCCTGATTTTCGAGGAGATGGGCTTGCGGTACCTGGGCCCGATTGACGGCCACAATCTCCCTTTGCTGATCAGCACGCTGGAGTTTGCCAAGACCTGTGACCGGCCCATCGTCATCCATGTGCTGACCCAAAAGGGCAAGGGTTACGAGGCCGCGCTCAAGAACCCCGAGAAGTTCCACGGTCTGGGCCCGTACGATGTCGCCACGGGGGCCACTCTGCCCGCCCGGCCGGGCACACCGCCCAACTGGCAGGACGTGTTCGGCCAAGCCATGGTCAGGCTTTGTCAAAAGGACAATTCCATCGTCGGCATTACCGCCGCGATGCCCAGCGGCACCAGCTTGAGGTTCCTGGAGAAGGCGATGCCGAACCGCTACTACGACGTGGGCATCGCGGAGGAACACGCCGTCCTGTTCGCCTGCGGCATGGCGACCATGGGCTTCCATCCTGTGTGCGCGATCTATTCGACCTTCCTCCAGCGCGCCTATGATTGCATCGTGCACGACGCGGCGCTGCAGGATTTGCCGGTGATCTTCTGCATGGACCGCGCCGGGCTGTCGGCGCAAGACGGCCCCACGCACCACGGCTTGTTCGACATTGCCTACGTCCGCTCGGTGCCGAACTGCATCGCCATGGCGCCGAAGGACGAAGACGAATTGGTTGATATGATGTTCACCGCGACACACGAGCGGCATCCAACCTTCATCCGCTATCCGCGCGGGCCGGCCGAGGGCGTCCCGATCAAGGAGCAGCCCCGGCTGATCGAAATCGGCAAGGCCGAGGTCATCCGGAATTTTGCCAACAACGGCGGGCGCAAGGTTGCCCTCTTTCCGCTTGGCAACATGATGTCGCTCGGGCGCAAAGTGGCGGCGCAGTTGGCCGCTGAAGGGTTTGACGTGGCCCTTATCAATCCCCGCTTCGTCAAGCCGCTGGATGCCGGGGTGACGGAGTTCTTCGGGCGCGCGGCGGACGTGACCGTGACGCTGGAGGACCATGTGTTAATGGGCGGCTATGGCAGCGCGGTCCTGGAACTGTTCAACGAGAAGCGGATTCGGACCCCGGTCATACAAATTGGCTGGCCGGATCAATTCATCGAGCACGCCACGACCACCGAAGACTTGCGGAACAAGTATGGGCTTACGGTGGAGAACACGGTGGCCAAAGTGCGCGCCGAGTTTGCCAGTGCCGCCGTGGACCGCCAAGGCGTTGTGGCGCAACTCCGCTGACCAGTAAACGCAGCTAACGACCATGCCCTACAAAGACATTGCCCCGCCCAGCGGCGGGAAAATCTCAATCAAAAGCGGCAAACTGAGCGTCCCCCACAACCCCGTGCTCCCCTTCATCCGCGGCGACGGCACCGGCCCGGACATCTGGGCCGCCAGCCAACGCGTGTTCGAGGCCGCTGTGCAAAAGGCCTACGGCGGCAAGCGTAAGATCGCCTGGTTCGAGGTGTATGCCGGCGAGACGGCGAAGAACAAATTCGACAACTGGCTGCCGGACGACACCATCGAGGCCTTCAAGGAATTCCTGGTCGGCATCAAAGGTCCATTGACCACGCCGGTGGGCGGCGGCATTCGCTCGCTGAACGTTGCCTTGCGGCAATTGCTGGACCTCTATGTGTGCCTGCGCCCGGTGCAATACTTCCAAGGCGTTCCTTCCCCGGTGAAACATCCGGAGAAAGTGAACATGGTCATCTTCCGCGAGAATACGGAGGACATTTACGCGGGCATCGACTACCAGGGCGGCAGCCCCGAGGCGAAGAAAATCCTGGAGTTCATGCAGCGCGAACTGCCCGCGGCGCTCAAGAAGATCCGGTTCGGCAAGGAAGCACCCGACCAAATCGGCATCGGCATTAAGCCCGTGAGCAAGCCGGGCACGGAACGCCTCGTCCGCGCCGCCCTCCAATACGCCGTGCGGCAAAAGCGCAAGAGCCTCACGATTGTCCACAAGGGCAACATCATGAAATACACCGAAGGCGCGTTTCGCGATTGGGCCTACGAGCTGGCCAAACGCGAGTTCGGCGCGGTGGAATTCGACGGCGGCCCCTGGTGCCGGTTGCCGCAGGGCCTCGTCATCAAAGATGCCATTGCGGATATTACGCTCCAGCAGGTGCTCACGCGGCCGGAGGATTTTGATGTCATCGCCACGCTCAACCTGAACGGCGATTACTTGAGCGACGCGCTGGCGGCCCAGGTCGGCGGCATCGGCATCGCGCCCGGCGGCAACATCAACTACGTCTCCGGCCACGCCATCTTCGAGGCGACGCATGGCACCGCGCCGAAATACGCGAATCAGGACAAGGTGAACCCGGGCAGCGTCGTGTTGAGCGGCGAGATGATGTTCCGTTATTTGGGCTGGGACGAAGCAGCCGACCTGATCCTCAACGGCCTGAACGGCGCGATTGGCTCAAAGCGGGTGACGTACGATTTCGCCCGCCAAATGGCCGGGGCCACGGAAATCAAGTGCTCCCAGTTCGGGGACAACATCATCGAGCACCTGTAGGCGTTGTGGCGCCGGCGTCCCGCCCGCTGTTCCTTCTGGCCTCCAGTTACAAAGGTCCTCGCTTATCGCGGTGCCTGCGGTGGGATGCCGTCCCGGGCGGGCGGCATCTGGTGTGTTGGGCGCTTTCAGGGCGTTCGTGGCGGAGTCGGTGGCGGCGCGGGAGTCCTGGGGGCCGGAGCGGGTGGCGGCTTCTCGTGGTCTGTTACTACCGCCCCGGTTGGAACGTCAATCTTCGGAGGATCGCGCCAGATATTCGTGTTAAGATGGTCGTTTAGGTAGAGCGATTTTAACGTGCGGCGCGCCATATCTACTTCGGCGCTCACTCGTGTCCTGACCTTGTCGGCATCTAGCCAAAGCACGAAGCAACGGGCGATGCGGTTTGTGCCCCTCCAGCCGGGTCCATTGACGATAGGGGGGGCGTCAATGCGCAGTACTCTCTCGGAATAGCCCAGCTTCCGCGCGGTTTGCCGGACCAAGGCGACCGCTTCATTCGTCGTCATGTTGATCGGCCCGTAAAACCTCTTCCAGTACTGATACGACTCCGCACGCGAACGGGGACCCTCCCTGCCGGGTATATACTCGGCATCAGCGGTATAACAGTCAATCACCTGACCATGCCTGTAAACGAACCGCTCTCCCGATTTCATATCAAGCTCGGCCATCGGGTCGTTGTCAACCAGGCCGCAAACACAGTTGGCCATATTGGTCTTGTTCGTGCAGAGCGCCAAGGGAATCGAGAAACCAGCGGTCCTGACGTACTGGGCGCATTCAGGGAGAATGGCGCGAAGGAATGCATTGGAGTAAGCCGGGCTGACCGGATACATTGTTCTGCCGCCGATATAAACGTCTTGCGGCCCGTGCCCGACCACCGGCGGGTGCACGCTGATTGGAGGGTCTGGCCGCACGGTGCTGGGGTTGGAGAGAACCATCCCCTGGATCGCTCCGGTCGTAGCGTCCACCTCGAATTCGATGCTAGGGGCTGGATTATTTGGATCAGACCCGCAGTTTGGATCGTTCCAACGAATGCAGTAGCGGGGGACATAGTTTTTGCCCACCCGGGGCGGCGGGGTCACGCGTGGCGGCCTGTCCGCCGACAGCAGGGCATCGGTGTAGCCGAGTTTCTTGATTGCTCGATGGGCGGCTTGCAGGGCCTGCTCCTGCGTGAGTTTGACTGGCCCGTAGAACTTTGGAATGAGATTCGGGTCTTGCAGGTCGTAATAACTTCGCGGGTTCCGGTACAGATCCACCCGGCCCTCAAGAAATCCGAATTCGTAGCCGTTGGTCAGAATCACACGGCCTCCAACCAGATCACTGCGCCACGAGCACTTGAACTGCCGAACCTGGCTGAAGGTTATGGGCTGTGGAATTGGCAGCTCCAGCCGTTTCGCAAAATCCGCAACGTACGGCATGACTGCCACCAAAACGGCATTGGAATAAGCCGCCGTCACCTCGAAGATCTGGATTGAAATCGCCATGAGAAGGGGTGCCCGCCGGCTCGCCGAGCGCGCCGGCGGGCGTTAGGGGTCAAGGCCAGTCGAGCTTGTGATTATAGTCATCAATCCTGAGATCGTTGAAGCCGTAAATCTGCAAGCCGTCTCCAGGAGTCCATCCCGATCGCCCGATCGGAAAAAGGGGTAGCGCCGCGTTATACACCGCGTCCGCCAGCCGTTGGCCTTCAAGGTCCGTGTCCCAATAGAAAAGGAAGTTGTATATGAAAAAGGGTGCATCCTGCTGGATCGTGTCGTCGTATGTCACTCCGTTGACTGTTTTTGGCCCTCCGGTCGCATAGTAGGTCAGACAGTTGTACCCGCAGAAAGCACCGGGGCGGATGCCCGTGCTTTGGTAGTAAGGCAAGGCAAATACGCCCGGACCATTGATTCCAAACGCCTGGTCCAAATGGCCGTTCGCAGTCTCGCAGCCGTCCAGGAACACAAAACGGTAGCGATGCTTAATGAGCGAATTCAATTCCGATGCTTCGAGTCCCTCTGCGATCCCCGCGGCATTTCCATGTCCGTTGTAGTAGAAGTTGCGCGAGTTCGTGTTCATCAGAAATATCTCAAGCAAGGCTTCATCCATTATTGTTGCTAGATACGTTATGTTTGTGTCCATGTGATTCGTCTTCTGGTAACGAAGCGGATAGGTCTGCCCAATGTCGTTGGTTGAGCCTGCGGGCGGATAGTAAAGGTAATAGCCGCCATACTTTGCAGCAGTGTTGGCAAAGGCGTCAATGGAACCCTTCATGTAGTTGTTCGGGTCATACTCAAACTTAAAGAAGTCCTGATACGCGACTGTCCATACACCGTGGTCAGGCCAATCCTTCCTTCGCTGCTTCTTCTTTGGGGTGGATGCCGAAAACGGGTCGGCTACTGTAACGATAGAGCTAAACTCGGGATCAACATCGGCGTTCGTTCGCGCCACACCCTTAATGTCAATCATGTTCCAGTACGCCTCAATGTTCCCGTCGGGTGTGTGCCCTGTGAGTGTCTGTACCAGGTTGCTGTTTACATCGTAAATGTCAATATGCCAGTCGGCATCGGTGCAGGTGGTTTGCAGGAAGTAGGCCGAAATGTCTGTCTCTCCGATTTCCGGCTCCCAATTGGGATATGAGATGTTGTTGGACACAGTGATGCTGACAAAATCGCTGTAGCGGTCGAAATACGGGTTGTTGTTATCGCTGCTGTCGGGATTCTTCCAGGTCACTTCGATTTGAACCGTGTGGTCACCGTTCTGAAGATAGCGGGTGTCGAGGGAGAACTGCCAGGGAGACGACTCCCACGGTGGCCCCAGCACGCCATCTCCCGGAAATTTGACGAAATCTACTGTTATCGTAGCATTGTCAATTGTGCCGAGGAGGTTCGTGCCGGTGCCATCACCGGACGCATTCCCTGCTTCAAACAAGACAGGTATAGTTCCGGAAAGCACGCCGCTCGTGAGGTTGGATATGCTGGAGCCTGAAATCTTCACACCGTCCATCACTACTTGGTAGAACCCGGGGTCAGCGGGTGAACCGCCATTGCCTGGGTCGTCATCCTGAGGTTGAGGGTCGTCAGGTTGTAGTCGGTTCAGGGAGGGCTGGCGTCTCGTGTATCCAGAGCCACTCACCCACTGGCCGGTGGACGGGTCGAGAATTACGAAACCGGACAAGTCGAACCCGGGCGGGTACAGGCAGAGGGGCACGGGGCTGCCGGAGCCGTCGACCGGCCTGACCAGTGGTTCGGATACCTGTGAAGTGGACGTTGCCCTGACGGCCAGATTCGGGGTTGGCGGTGGACCGTCTCCGCCGCCAATAACGTTGTTGGTGGCGCCCGAGGCGCACTGGACCTGATTGCTGTGTACGAAGATAGTCCAATTGGTCGTCCAGTCGGCCGGGAGAGAGTTGGTGAGCGTCACCCAAGGGGTGCTGGGGTCCAAAGTCGGACGCCACTGCACGATGTAGTTTTCCCCGGGGGCGCTGGGCCAGCCCAAGACGACGTCGGGGCATTGAACCGATAGTTGCAGTCCTTCGATGGCGAGGGACCGTGTTGCGGAGGCGAGCAGAACTGTGCCCGCTACGAGAATTGCTCTTGTAATGGTCTTCACGATGTTCTTCTTTCTCTTTTTGGTTTGTCAGGCGTTTCCATGTTCTTTGGCGCCGCTACGAACCTCCGTGGGACACTACCGTAAATCGAAGGCGCGCCCAGCGCACTCCCACGTAGGCCACGACCAAGCGGCCTCCTAAGAAAGCACACCGGGACGCGCGACTCGCGCGCGTCGAGGCGGATTTCTCAGGAAAAAGTTGGTCGTGTTTACGTGGAATCCGAGCCCTCGCTACGCAAAGGCTCACACCGAGAACGGGCCACCGCCCCCGGCTCTGTTAAAGAACTGCCTCCTTCGTAACACCCTGGTTCGTGCAAGCAAGCCATTTATTAAGGAAAATGGTTGGTCGTTCCTCTGCGAAAGGTGACACTTAGAGCGGGTAGGGGGCATCGTGGCGTTTCGCGATAGGGGCTGTATGGTGCATGTTCGCGATGGCCCTTAGAACGCTTCGTCCGGATGCGCGGACAGCCACTCCGTCAGCCCGGGCAGGCGAAAAGAAAGGAGCTTTTGGGCTTTGGCGCAGTTAAGCGAGGTGTCCGGCGCACGCGGTGCTCCCGCGTATTCCTTCAATGAGGCGGCTTCAATGCCGGGCTTCAATTCCGGCCAGCGTGCGGAGAGGAGTTGGCCGATTTGCCACCGCGACAGCCTCTCGCTGCCAGCGACGTGATAAAGCCCCGGTTCGTTTCGGGCCGCCAGCTCCCAGATCGCGCGCGCCGTGACCTCGGCCGCAATAGGAGACCGGAACTCGTCGGTAAACAATCTCAAGGTTTGTCCCGCTTGCCACGCCCGGCGCATTTGCTCATTGAATCCGCGGTCGCCGGCAGGCGAGGTGCCCCCGTTCAGCGACATGCGGATGATGGTGTGCTTCGGATTGGCCAGTATGATCTGCTCCGCGGCGGCTTTCGTTTCGGCATACACACTCAGCGGATTGACTGCCGCCGTCTCGTCGTAGTTCCCCGTCCGACCGTCGAAGACCAAATCAGTGGACAGAAAGAACAGCGGGATGTCCGCGGCCAACTCCGCGAGCAGGGCGCTGACTTCGACATTGAGCTTGCGGGCCAGCGCGGGGTTTGCCTCGCATTCTGTGCTCTTGCTGAGTGCGGCGCAGTGGATGATGAGTTGCGGGTGCCGGAGGCGAAACGCTGCGCGGACGGCGGAGGCATCGGTCAACTCAAGGCGATCGCGAGTCAGGGCGGCCACCGCCGCGTCCGGCGCAAAACGCGGCGCGCTTCGGACAAGGTAACTTCCGATCAGCCCGCCCGCGCCGGTGATCCAGACCCTTTTCAATCAAGTAACCGCTGCGTCAAGCCGGCGTACGCGTCAATCCGGCGGTCGCGCAGGAAGGGCCAGTGGGTGCGCGTGTCATTGACCTTGCCGAGGTCGAGCGGCACGACAAGGGTTTCGTTTTCTGCCACACTGGCTTTGGCAAGGATTTCGCCCGATGTGCCGGCGACAAAGCTTTGGCCCCAGAATTCGATGCCTTCGCCCGCCAGCTTTTCGTGCCCGATGCGGTTGGGCACGGCGACGTAGCAGCCGTTTGCGATGGCGTGGGCGCACTGGACTGTTTCCCAGGCGGAATGTTGCCGCACGCCAAGCTCTGCTTTCTCGCGCGGATGCCAACCGATGGCGGTGGGATAGAAAAGAATCTCCGCGCCTTGCAGCGCGGTCAGCCGCGCGGCCTCGGGATACCATTGGTCCCAGCAGATCAGCACGCCGATCTTGCCGTAACGGGTTTGCCAGGCGCGGAAGCCGAGGTCGCCCGGCGCGAAGTAAAACTTCTCGTGATAAAGCGGGTCGTCCGGGATGTGCATCTTGCGATAGAGGCCGAGGAGCGAGCCGTCGGCGTCGATGATGGCCGCCGTGTTGTGGTAGAGGCCCGCGGTCCGCTTCTCGAACAGAGACGCGATTATCACAACCCGGTTTGCCTTCGCCAGTTGTTGAAAGGCCTCCGTGGTTGGGCCGGGGATCGGTTCTGCCAGTTGAAAATGTCGATAGTCCTCGGACTGGCAAAAATACTGCGAGCGAAACAGCTCCTGCGTGCAGATGATTTGGGCGCCGTCCCGGGCGGCGCGTTCGACCGCGGCCAAGGTCTTCTCCAGGTTGGCGGCGGGGTCCGGCGAGCAAGCGGCCTGGATCAAGCCGACATTGACGATGCGCTGAATCATTTTAAGATTCCGGCCCTGCCGAATTTGGCCGAGTTGGCTCAAGCCTTGGCAGAATTGCGCGAGGTGCGTTTGATATGCTTGGTGCTGCCCGTGACGGCCTGTGCGGCAGCCGGCGGAACCGCCGGCCCAAACAGCTCGCGAATAAACTTGCCCAAGGTCTCGTTGGTCGGGCCGTACCCCGAGTGATAAATGTAATGCTCCAGATCGTAGAGCAGCTCGTCGCCGTTCGGATACCGCTGGCCCAGCTCGCGGGCCAGCGCGCGCTGCAGAATCTCGTTCAGCCGGTCGTCCACCCGCGCGTCCAGCGACCGGAAATCAGGTATCGGCAGGCCGAGTATATGCTGCCGGGATTCCTCCGGCGTGGCGCCCTTGAAAATGTTCTTCCCCAGCAGCAGGTGCGCCAGCACCACGCCGGCGGAAAAGAGGTCTGACCGCTGGTCGGTGACCTGGAAATTCGCCTGCTCGGGGCTCATGTAATCGGCCTTGCCCGCCACGACCTCGCCTTCATTGTCCACCAGGAAACCGCGCGCCTTGGCGATGCCGAAATCGGTCAGCTTCACGTCGCCTTCGAAGGCGATCATAATGTTCTTGAAGCTCACGTCCCGGTGGACGAGGCCGAGCGGTTTGCCGTCCTTGTCGGTTTTGGCATGCGCGTAGGCCAGTCCCCGGGCCACGCGGCTGACGATGAACACAGCCAGCTCCCTCGGCAACACCCGCCGCTTGTCCGCCAACTGCTGGGCGAACTGTTCCAGGTTCACCCCGCGGATCAGCTCCATGGCGATGAAATACACCCCGTTGGTCTCTCCCAGGTGATACGTCTGGACGATGTTGGTGTGGATCAGGTCGGCCACCAGCTTGGCTTCGCCGATGAAGTTCTCGATGAACTGTTTCTGGCTGGCGTAGTTCTGGCGAATCACCTTGATGGCGATGCGCTTGACGAACTCGCGCGCGCCGAGCTGCTCGGCTTCGTACACAATCCCCATGCCGCCCTCAAAAATCTTGCGCACGATCTCATACCGAAACTCGTTTTGTATTGTGAAGAGCGCCACGCGCGGATGTTCGTTGAGCGGCAGGTGAAGTCAAGCCTCCGGTTCAAGCGTTCGCCTTGCCGACCGACGGGCAATGATTCTCCCTCCCCGGGGGAAGGCAGGGGTGAGGGGGAAGAAACCGCCGAGAATGCTTGTGTGCCAGACCTTGATCTGCGCGCCCTGCCTGCGGCCGCCGGGAGGCAGCGCCCGGAGGCCCCTAATTATTCTTAAGAAATTTATCATTTTCTACTTGCGCGATTGCGGCAATGGGCTTTAATTCAGGCAAGTCTAACGACTTTAGGCAAAAACCAAACAACAACAGACACATTAAACGCACTATGGCTAAAGCACTCTCTAAATCACAAATCGCCGCGGCAATCGCTGAAAAGAACTCACTCACCAAAAAGCAGGCTGTCGAAATCCTCGAGAGCATCTGCGATCTGGCCTACAAACAGGCCAAGAATACCTTCACCCTGCCGGGGCTGGGCAAGCTCGTCCTGGTGAATCGCGCGGCCCGCATCGGTCGCAATCCCGCCACCGGGGAACAGATCCAAATCCCCGCCAAACGCGTGGTGAAGTTCCGCGTGGCCAAAGCCGCCAAAGACGCCATCCTCGGCGCCAAGTAGGCAACCTCTTTCCTCACAGGCACCCTGACGCCTTCAGGGTGCCTTTTTCGTTGCTGGCGGAACGGAGGGGGGAGGAACGGAGTGATGGAGTAATGGAGTAATGGAGTAGCGGCGGAATGGCTGCTCGGCAGGTTTGCGCCCCACCATCCGGTTCTCCAATACTCCATCACTCCATTTCTCCACCACTCCCTTTTTCTTCGTGAGAGTCGCCGTCGTTGGCTGCGGGGCGGTCGGGAGCTTTTACGGCGCCAAACTGGCGCGCGCCGGGCACGAGGTCCATTTCCTGTTGCGCTCGGATTACGACGCCGTGCGACGTCAGGGCGTCCTCATCCGCAGCCCCGAAGGCGATTTCCAGGTCCGGCCCCAATGCGCCCAACGCCCGGAAGAAATCGGCCCCGCCGACCTCGTCCTCATCGGGCTGAAGACCACCGCCAACGAGGCCTTCCCCAAACTGCTGCCGCCCCTCGTTGGTTCCGGCACCGCCGTGCTCACCTTGCAGAACGGCCTGGGCAACGAGGAAGCCCTTGCGCCCCTGTTCCCCGTCGGGCAAATCATGGGCGGGCTGTGCTTCGTCTGTTTGAACCGCGTCGCGCCGGGCGTCATCCAGCACCTCGGTTACGGGCAAGTCGTCCTGGGCGAGTTCCAGCGCCGGGCCGAACCGCGCACCCGTGACCTCGCTGCCCGGTTCGGCGCTGCCGGCGTGCCTTGCACCGTCACTGACAATCTGGCGCGGGCGCATTGGCAAAAGCTGGTTTGGAATATCCCTTTCAACGGCCTTGGCGTAGCCAGTGCCGCCGGCTTCGACGCCCTCGAACAGCTCATGGTAGGGCGAGCGTCCTCGCGAGCCGAAATATCTCCAGGAATTAAGGCTCGCGAGGACGCTCGCCCTCCCGCAGCCTGCCTCACCACGGACAAGCTCCTGGCCGATGCGCGCTGGGCGCGACTGGTGCGCGACTTGATGCTCGAGGTCATCGTCGCCGCGCGTGCTCTGGGCTTCGACATTCGGGACGCTTTCGCCGACCACCAAATCGAGCGCACCCGCACGATGGGCGCTTATCGGGCCTCGACGCTGATTGATTTCGAGCGCGGCCAGCCCCTGGAACTGCAAAGCCTGTTCCTCGAACCTCTGCGGCAAGCCACCCAAGCCGGCGTCGCCATGCCCCGGCTCGCGGCCCTCTGCGCCGTGCTGAAGGAGTTGGACCGAAGGGCTTTGCCAGCCGGATGACTGGTGATTGGTGATTGGTGATCGGCCCGACTTCCTCAAGCGGGAACGTGGCGGCAGGTGAAGAGAAGAATAGAGCCAACCACCGCTTCGGCTATCATTCGTTAGCGGCGCAGGTTCGCATCTCTCAACCTCTTAATCATTTCGGCCACGGAATCTGCGAACACGTCGGTATCACCACCGTCGTGATGTGTGATGTAAACCACATCATCCTCCGCCTGGCCAGGACGCAAGTATATCGGATCGCCGAAATCGCTCGTTGCGATGGCGACCGCATCAAAACCCAGCCACGGTTTGGTGTCAAGCAGACCACGCTCATCCAGAGGGCTGAACGTGCTGATGCGGTCAGCATCTGTGTAATCGAGGCCGCAGGCAGTGACCAATGCTCGATCGGCATAAAGTTCCCGCAATGCTGACGGCACTGGTCGTTGAAGATGGCGCTCGTAAAAGTCCCAATCGGGTCGGAGTAACCGTTCTTCAAAAGCGATGCGGTCGGCAGCAATCTTCTCCGGCGGGTTCCGCCGTCGGTGGCGTGCCCGATTAACGCAGTCTCTGAGCCAGAGAATCGCAAGAGGCAATCCGACGAAAATAACTGAAATGCCTACGACTGTGTTCAGGGTATTGCTCATCGCGTTAAGTACGCCTAAGTAATGGGCCTCATATTGGACGTATCGCACAAGCCGTCATGGAGCGAGCGTAATTTCCGGGTTTTCGCCCGTCAACAGCAAGTTGCGCCGAGGCGGGAGCGTGATATTGAACCGTGAAAGGCGTCGCGGGGGCTGCCGGCCCAGCCTTTTCGGGTTCGGGAGGTCATTCCCTCGCTGCCTTCTTACTTTACTGCGCCGGGTTTTGGGTCAGACTCGGGCGGTGAAACCACGCG
>Ga0181521_10004044_pt1 | contig 16958 bp, 14 predicted proteins | sample PEATcosm2014_Bin_32_FD_119764 | JGI IMG/M metagenome (GOLD analysis project Ga0181521, IMG submission 119764) | Peatland microbial communities from MTU Mesocosm Facility, Houghton, MI, USA - PEATcosm2014_Bin02_60_metaG | ecosystem: Environmental > Terrestrial > Soil > Wetlands > Peat | place... | reverse complement strand
CAGGCTCCGATGCCACTCCAGGAGCGTATCGATAAGCTCGCTCATCGTGGGGCGGTCCAGCGCCGTGAACGGCTCATCGAGCAGCACCAGCGGCGGCCGCCGCGCCAGCATCCGCGCCAGCGCCACGCGCCGCGCCTGGCCTCCCGAAATCAGCCTCGCGCGCCGGCTCCATATCGGTTCAAGGCCGAGCCGATCCTTCAGCTCTCCGAGCCATCGCGAGGCGGCCTCGCGCTCGTGATTGCGCAAACCGAAGCCGACATTTTCGGCGACCGTGAGATGCGGGAAGAGCCAATCGCTCTGAGTCAGGTACCCAATCGCGCGGCGATAGAGCGGTGCGTTGGGCGGGAACAGAAGCGCGCCGCCGAACCGAATCTCGCCGCCATCGGGAGTCTCCAGACCCGCCAGGCACGACAACACCGTGCTCTTGCCCGCCCCGGAAGCGCCGAACAGTCCCAGCCGTTCACCGCGATCCAGGCGAATCGTGACGTCCACGACGAAGGCCGGGCGCGCCTTGACGATATGGGCCTCAAGCATGATCGGAACGCCTCTGCGCGAGCAGTTGGAGCAACCAGGGGATCGGCAGCGCCGTCAGCAGGAACACCACCAGCAGCGGCATCACCGCCGGCATTCCTGCGTCCTGCAGGTTCACCCAGATCTGCACCGGCATCCCGGCCGGATAATAGGCTGTCACGATCACCGCTCCGAATTCGCCGAGCGCGCGGACCCAAGCGAGGCTGAGCGCGGCGGCGAGGCCCAGCCGCGCCAGCGGAAACGTGACCCGGCGAAACACTTCCGAGGGCCTGAGTCCCAGCAGCGCGGCGATGACTTCGAGATCGCGCGGGACGGCTGCGAGCGCCGCGCGCGCCACCAGGATGTAATAGCCGATACTGACGTAGACCTGCGTTGCTACAAACGCGATCGCGCTGTTGCTGGTCGGGACGCCGATTCGCAGCAGCCACGATCCCACACCGGCGGTCGGCCCGAAGGCGAGCGACAACAGGATACCCAGCGCCAGCGGCGGCATCAGAACCGAGATCAGCACCGCGGCCTCCCATATGATGCGATCGGAGCCCCGATGACGCGCCAGATGCCACGCAACCGGCGTTCCCAATAGCATATCGATCGCGATGGCTATTGCAGTGAGTAGTAGAGAGACCCTGACTGCCGAGGCGGTCGAGCCGGGGATAGCGCCGTCCCATTGCCAGGCGCCGACCGGCGCGAGCAGGCCGGCCAGCGGATAGAGCAGTGCCGCGATAAAAGCCAGCATGCCCAGACGGCTCCACCAGACGGATCGCACGGATGTCTAGTTAGGCGGTTGCGCGGACACTTTCAACCGCCCGTGCTCCATGGTCAGGGAGTCAGCGGGGCCGCGTCACCGGGGTCGTCGTAGTGATTGGCCGAAAATATCGCGCGCGCCTCGGGAGCGGACAACCACTCGACGAAGCGTTTTGCGAGCGCAGGCGCGGGCGCATCGTTCAGGACCGCGGCGTAGAACACCAGCGGCGCGGGATGGAGCACCTTGCCGTTCAAGGTCACCTCGGCGATTTTGTACTGCGGTTCCATCGCGGCGTCGCCGAGGTTGATCGCATCGGGCAGCGGCAGGAAGGGAAGGCCCAGCGCGGTGGGCTGCGTCTTGTAGGCGGAGCTTGCGTCGAGCTGTCCGGCTTGCAGGCGCGCCATCACTTCGGGCTCCTGGAAAATCTGCCCGGGATTTATCTGTGGTCCGAGAATCCGCGCCGCGAGCTCGGGCTGCTTATAGTAAGTCGCGGCGAGTTGCATCGTGAAGATGATATTCAGTCCCTGCGGGTCGGTATTCGGATCGGTGCGCCCGAAATGCAAGCCCGGCATTTCGAGAATCTGCCACCATGGTTTCGCGTCAGGCTGATCGGCATGCGCGAACAGCGGCGCGAAGCGGCTGCGCGGACTGTATGCGATTACCATCGCGGTGCGGGCGACCGGAATCGCTTTATCCGCTTTGCCTGACTTCAGAACGATCCGCATCGGACCCGGCGTGACCGCAATGAAGACGTCGGGCCGGATGCTCCCGGCGACGATCAGGTTCGCGAGACCGGTGGAACCTTGCGCGCGCCCGCGCAACTCGGCGCCCAGCGACTTCGCGACTGCCTCACGCATCGCGCCGTCCATCATCGAACCCATCGAGCCCGCGTATGCCGCCTGGAGCGGAGTCAGCGGCTCCGCATCGGCGGAGCGCATGAGTAACGCGATCGCGATAACGATCGCGAGCGCAGTCAGGCAAACCGGCGCGCGGCGATACAGTCTCATCTTGCTACGATTCGAGCTTGACGCGATCAGAACGGGATCCTGGCCGTCAGAATCCATTCGTTGTGATAGTGCGCGTATTTCGATCCCGCGACCTGCATCCCGGCTCCGATCGTAGCCCCGAGCCGGCCAATGAGCGGGAAACGGCCAAATATTACCCCGGGAGTGAGGAACACCTGGTTCTTCCCGGTGTGCTCACCGTCGGGGTACCACGTGTAGTTCACTTCGAGCTCCGGCCACAGGACTTTGGCAATGCGATATTGAAAGGCGGTGTTGTATGTCAGCGGCATCCCGAGCCGGTCGAGTCCGCCGGCGGGGAACGCGACGCCCACGGTGCTCTGGAAATCGAAATCGCCCCATCCTTTGCCGAACGCGATCGTGGGTGTGTACATGGCATGCCCCTGGCTATTGCCATCGTTGCCGGTCGGCGCCTGGAAACCCATGAAGAGCGAGAGGATATAGTTTCCGTTCTCCTCGTTGGCCGAGAGCAGGCGATATTTCACCAGCGCCGTCCAGTCGCCGAAGCTGTCCGAGCCGCGCCCCTTGATGCCCGCCTTGCCCTGCGCTTCAAACGCGGAATAAGCCGGGACCCCGAGGATCACTTCAACCGTGTCCCACGGAATCAGCTCGAGTCCCTTGCCGCCATCGAAATTGATCGTCGATGCGCCGTGCTGCATCGCCTGGAAGTACTGGTCGTAGCGGAATTCCTGCTCCAGGCGCGGCGTAACCGTGACCAACGGCGTGATCCAATGAGGCTGCTCGGCCTTGGCCGCGTCGGAGCGCACGAACCAGTTGGCGAAGTAGTCCAGGATCGCATCCTGCGCGCGGCATTGCGGAGCGGCCGCGAATGTGAGCGCGATAGCGCCGGCAATGATGGCGGCGCTGCGAGACCAAGGGAATCGCTGGCGGGTGATTTCCATGATAAGCTTATGCCATCATACAGGACATATGACAAGCATCATGGCAGGCATTCGTGACTCCCGGATCGCACGCGGGCTGACGCAGAGCGAGCTGGCGCGCCGGGCTGGCATCTCGCGTCAGGCGCTCAGCGCGGTCGAGGCCGGCGCTTACCAGCCCAGCGTGGCGGTCGCGCTCAGCCTCGCGCGCGAGCTCGGCACCACGGTCGAGTCGCTGTTCGCGCCGGCCGATAGCGACGACTGCCGGCGCATCGAAGCGCGATGGACGGCGGAAGCGCCGGCGCCGTCTTCCGGCGTCGTGCTCGGCCGCGTCGGCGGCCGGGTGGTGGCCGTGCCGCAGGCGGCGGCCGGTCTTTCGCTGGCGCCGCGGTCGGGACTGGTCGTACAGGCGGGCCGGACGCGCGCCCGGATCTCCACTCTTCGATCGCCGGACGAGATCGATTCAACCTTGTTGATCGCCGGATGCGATCCGGCGGTCGCGATACTCGCCGACTGGTTGGCGCGGCGGCGTTCGCCGATACGCGCGGTCGGCCTGCGCTGCTCGAGCAACGGCGCGCTAGCCGCGATGCTCGAAGGGCGCGCGCACGTCGCCGGCGTACATCTCAAGGATCGCAAAAGCGGCGAGTACAACCTTGCTGCGGTGCGCCGTGCACTCGGCCATCGCCCTGCGATGCTGGTGAATTTCGCGCGCTGGGAACTCGGGCTTGCCACCGCGCCCGGCAATCGGCTTGAAATTCGCGGCTTCGCCGACCTCGGCCGGGCCGGACTGCGGATCGCGAATCGCGAGCGCGGTTCCGGAGCGCGCTCGGCGCTCGACGACGCGATCTCCGAGCTCGGCTTGCACGCCGATCGCATCTCCGGTTACGAATATGAATTGAGCGGGCATCTCGAAATAGCCGCGGCGATCGCGGCCGGGCAGGCCGATACCGGGGTGACGATTCGAGTCGCCGCGCAAGCCTACGGATTGGGATTCGTGGCGCTCAGGGAAGAACGTTACGACATGGTTATTCCGGGTTCCGAGGCCGATTCGCCGGTGGTCAAGGCGATGCTCGACGCGCTCAACTCGCGCCGGTTCGCGCGCGAGGTGAACCAGTTCTGTGCGTACGATACCGATCAGATGGGCCGCGTAGCCGGCCGCCTGAATTGACGAGTCGTTATCTGAGTCCTTACCAATGAGTGGTCTTCAACTCGAAGGCACGATGGACGCGCCGGATTTTCCGGCCGGTCTCGAATGGCTCAACACGCCCGCGCCGCTGTCGCTCGATCAGTTGCACGGCAAAGTGGTCCTGCTCGATTTCTGGACTTACTGTTGCATCAACTGCATGCACATCATTCCCGATCTCAAGCGGCTCGAAGCGAAGTACGCCCGCGAGCTGGTAGTCATCGGCGTCCATTCGGCCAAGTTCGACAACGAGCGTGACACCGGCAACATTCGCGCCGCGGTCGCCCGCTACGAGATCGAGCACCCGGTCATCAACGACGGCGGCTTCGAGGTCTGGCGGAGCTACGGCGTGCGCTCGTGGCCCACGCTGATCCTGATCAATCCGGTGGGCCGCGTGATCGGCGTGCACTCGGGCGAGGGCATCTACCGACCTGTTCGATTCTGCGATCGGCGAGACCGTCGCGTACTTCGATCGCAAGGGACAAATCGACCGCGCGCCGCTGAAGCTCGAACTCGAGCGCGATCACCGGCCGCCGATGCTGCTTTCCTTTCCGGGCAAGATCGCAGCCGGCGAGAAGAGCGGAACGATCGTCTTCAGCGATTCGAATCACAACCGAATCGTCATCGCCGGACTCGACGGAGAGATCAAGGATGTAATCGGAGACGGTTCCGTCGGGCTTCAGGATGGGCCCTTCGAGTCGGCGCGTTTCTTCCGCCCGCAAGGCGTGTTCCTCGACGAGCCGGCCGGCGCGATCTACGTCGCCGACACGGAGAATCACGCGATCCGGAAGATCGATCTGAGCCTGCGCGTGGTGACCACGCTATCCGGTGACGGTCAGCAGGCGTCCGGGCCCGGCCGCGAGGGAAAGGGCGTGCGGCTCAACAGCCCGTGGGACCTGGTTCGGGTCGGCGGCCTGCTTTATATCGCGATGGCGGGGCCGCATCAGCTCTGGACCCTCGACCTGGCGACGTCGGAGGCGCGAGTTCACGCGGGCTCGGGCCGCGAGGACATCATCGACGGGCCGCTGAAATCGTGCGCGCTCGCCCAGCCCAGCGGAATCACGACCGACGGTGCGCGGCTTTACTTCGCCGACAGCGAAGTCAGCGCGATACGGTCGGCGGACCTGGATCCCGGCGGCCGGGTGGAGACTCTGATCGGACAGGGGCTATTCGAGTGCGGCGACATCGACGGGCCGCGGCAAATCGCCCGCTTGCAACATTGCATCGGAGTCCACTACCACGACAGCGCGTTATATGTTGCCGATACCTATAACCACAAGCTCAGGCGGTACGACCTGAAGACCAAAGAGTTGACGACACTCGCCGGGAGCGGCGTGCGTGGATGGAAGGACGGCGACGCGAGAATCGCGCAGCTCAACGAGCCGAACGGACTCTGCTTCGTGGACGGCCGATGGTTCATCACTGATACCAACAACAACCTCATTCGGGTTTTCGATCCGAAGTCCAATCAGCTCTCAACATTGACACTGAAGCATCTGGAGCGGCTCAGCCGATCGCGAGGCGCTGATATCAACCCGAATATCATTCGGCTTGAACCGCAAATCGTCTCGGCGCACGCCTCGCAGTTGCTAATCGAAATAGAATTGCCGCCGGGAACCCATCTCAACGCCGGCGCACCGTCGCATCTGCGGGCCTCCAGCACGAATTCCAAGGTTGCCGCGATCGAGAATGCGACGCTCGACGTGCAAGCGCCGCTGGTCGCGATTCCGATCAGGCTAACTCCCGGCGAGACCGTCGTACAGGCCGCCCTGTCGCTCTACTACTGCCGCGAGGGCGAAGAGGCGCTCTGCTTCTTCCGCGAAGAGCGGCTGGAAATTCCAGTACGGGTCACGCCGGACGGACCGGAAGTCCTGACGATCGCTTGTCGAATCGACGGCGCCTAGTCCGCGGGCTTGCCTTCGAGCCGGAAACCGATGCGGACGGTAACCTGAAACGTCGGCTTGGCTTTCTTGTCGATCGAGCCGCGGATATCGCGGACTTCAAACCAATCGAGGTTCCGCAACGTTTCACTGGCCTTCTTGATCGCGGCGCGAATGGCCTTCTGTACGCTATCGTCCGAAACGCCGACCACTTCGATTACCTTGTAAGTATTGTCAGCCATGACTAATCCTCCAATGACTATCTGCCCTATTGTTTGACCTTCGGTCGATCGGGAAAGTGCGCGGCGAAGACCTGTGGGTCTTCGACCGTCCTCAAATCAAGTAGAAAGGCGCCGTCCGCTATCCGGCCGATAATCCGTGCGCGGCGAAACAGCGCGGCGATTGCGTCGGGCGATAGCGCGTCGTGAGTCATCCGCAAGGCGCGCGTTTCGAGTTCGGCGGCCGGCAGCGAGCCCGAACCAACCTGTGAAGCCGACGCGACGACTTCGATCCGGAATCTATCGCCAAGCCGCTCGGCCAGTATCGCCTGCGCCGCGATCGCTGCCGCCTCCAGCTCCGGCACCGAGCGCCGCAGATGCCGCAGCGTAGGTATCGCGCTATCGATCGCGCCTGAGCGAAGGTAAAGGCGCAGCGTCGCCGACAGGGCCGCGAGCGTCAGCTTGTCGCATCGGAGCGCCCGCTTGAGCGGGTTTCCCCTGAGCTTCGCGATCAGCTCGCGCTTGCCGGCGATCAGCCCGGCCTGCGGACCGCCCAGCAGCTTGTCGCCGGAAAACGTGACCAACCCGGCGCCGGCGGCGATTCGTTCCGATACGATCGGCTCGCGCGGCAAGCCGAATTCGCTCAGATCGATCAGCGCTCCCGAGCCGAGATCTTCCATCACCGCGACGCCGTGCGCGCGGCCGATCTCGACCAGCTCCGCGAGCGCGACCTCGGCGGTGAATCCGGTCACGCGGTAGTTGGAGGGATGAACCTTGAGCAGCATCGCGGTGTCGGGCCCTATCGCGTTTACGTAGTCGCGCGGATGAGTGCGGTTGGTGGTGCCGACTTCGCGCAGGCGCGCGCCGCTGCGGGCCATAATCTCGGGCAATCGGAACGAGCCGCCGATTTCGATCAATTCGCCGCGCGAGGCGATCACTTCGCGTCCGTCGGCGAGCGAGTTCAGCGCGAGCAGCACCGCGGCGGCGTTGTTGTTGACTACGGTCGCGGCCTCCGCGCCGGTCAGCGCGCAAATCTCCGCTTCGACCAGCGAATCGCGGTCGCCGCGGCTGCCGTTTGACAGATCGTATTCGAGATTCACCGGCGCGCGCGCGGCCTGCGCGATCGCCTCGATCGCGGCCTCCGGCAGGATCGCGCGGCCCAAGTTGGTGTGGAGCACCACGCCGGTGGCGTTGACGACCGGTTTGAGCAGCGGCTCATCGGCGGCGATCGCGCGCTCGGCGCTTCGCAGGATCTCCTCGACGATCGCGCCGCGCGATTGCGCGATGCGGGAGCCGCCGGCCTCGCGCGAACCGCCAGTCTTAATCGTCGCGCGGATTTCCGCCAGCGCCCGCTGGACCATCAGCTTCACATAGGGGCGCGCTAGCGCGGCGAGAGCCGGAGCCTGCTCGGCCGCGCGGAGACATTCGTCGATCGCGGGCAATCCGCGCAGGAGATCGATCCTCTCTTCTTGATCGTCTCTGCTTTGCGCGGACGACCGAGCCGTGCGGCGTTTGTTGGCGTTGGCGGCCACGTCGCTCCGATTATCACAGATTATCGAACGGCGAGAGAGGTCTTATGAGGCATTTCGGTCTCGGGCGTAAGGCTCGGCGCTCGCCGCACGCGTCGAAGAGGCGCCGCATCTGCGGTTCCGAGAAACGCGCTCGGTTCGACGCCGAAGCGTTCAGCGAGGCCAAGGATTTGACGCACGTTGAGCGCCCGGCGTCCGGTTAGTATCTCGGATACCACTCCCTGGCTTCCGATCTCGGGCAGATCCCCCTGCTTCAGCCCGTGCTGCTCCATCAGGAAGCGGACGACATCGACGCCGGAGACTCCGGGAAGGCCGTGGCGTTGCTTGTCATACGCCTCGATAAGCACGCTCAAGGTTTCGATCAGCCGGTAACGCGGATCCTTCGGGTGGTCGCCAATCTCATCGACCAGCGCATTTAGCCGCCGGACTGCAAGGTCGTATTCGCGTCCAGTGCGAATCGCGAGGAAGGCCCGCGCGGACTCACGCTTCCTGATCGCGGTTCGAGTCTTCATCTTCGCCACCTTTCGGTGTCGCTAGCGCCGCCTACGTTTCCAGCGCTTCGTGGCGGGCCTGCTCGGCCGCGATCGTTCTGAGCTTCGTCAGCAGAACGCAGCCGCATCCGAGCGCGACCAGACCGCAGATCAATACCGCGACCCTGGGACTGACGTGCTGGCCGATGAATCCGACTTCGAGGCTGCCAATCGGCGCCATCCCGATAAACGACAGCGTGTAGATGCTCATCACGCGGCCGCGCAGCTCGTCCGAGACGAAAAGTTGCAGCAGCGTATTGGTGGTGGCCATGTAATTCATCAGGCCTGCGCCCACGAAAAGTTCCGCGGCCATCGAAAGCGCCATCCAGCGCGACAGTCCGAATGTAATTACGGCGGCGGCCATACAGAAGATTCCGAAGATCAGGTTCTGGCGCAGCCGCTTCGACTCGCCGGCGCTCGAGGCCATGACCAGCGCGCCGATTACCGCGCCGACTCCCTGCGCGGTCAGCAGAAATCCGTACCCGCGCGCTCCGCCGTGCAGCAGGTCGCGCGCGAAGACCGGAACCAGCACCGTGAACGGCACCGCGAAGCCGCTGTTAATCGCAACCAGCAGCAGCAGATAAAAAGTCGCGTCGTGATGCCGGACGTAGCTGAGTCCTTCACGCACCCGCGCCAGCATCGCGGCGCCGAAGCTGGTCCGCGCGCGGCGCGGAAGATCCATCTCGAGCAGGCTCCAGATCACGGCGAGAAAGCTCAGGCCGTTGACGAAGAAGCATCCGGTCTCGCCGACTTCGGCCAGCAGCAGTCCCGCGATCGCCGGACCGATCGCGCGCGCGCCGTTGAACATCATCGAGTTCAGCGCGATCGCATTGGGCAAGTCTTCGCGCCCGACCATCTCGACCACGAACGATTGCCGCCCCGGCATATCGAATGAGCTCACCAGCCCGTTGAGCGCCGCCAAAACGATCACGTACTCCACGCGGACCAGGTGCCACCAGGTCAAGCCTGCCAGCGTGAACGCGCTGCACATCAGGACCGTTTGGGTCGCGACTATCAGGCGGCGCCGATCGACGTGATCGACCACCACGCCGGCGAACAAGCCGGTGAGGAGGATCGGCGTGTAACTCGCGAACGAAACCACGCCCAGCATAAAGGAGGAGTTGGTGAGCCTGAGCACCAGCCACGCCTGCGCCACGGTCTGCATCCAGGTGCCGATCAGCGAGATCAACTGGCCCGAGAAATACAACCGATAGTTGCGATGGCCCAGCGCGCGAAACGCCGCGAGGCGTCCGGAAGCGGCGCTCTGCTCCTGCAGTTCCAGTTCGGCGGACTGGACCTCGGCAGGATCGGGAATCGATCCTGCGGCTGTCTCGGGTGGCTTCATCGTGATGAATTTTTAACTTTGGCAGACCCGGCGCCACGGTGCGAGCCGCTTGCCGCAAATCGCGAGCTTTGCGAAGCTTCGCTCGTGATACCGAAGCGATTGGAACTTCGATGGCGCGATGGCGCGGGTGGCGCGCGGGTTCTCGACTTGCCGATCGCGCCCGACGCGGCGCGAGCCTCGGCGCGCCAAGAGGCAACGCGCGGCTCGGCGCGCGATGACGCGATCGAAGTCGCACTGCGAATCGAGCGGGCCGGCGACGAGGTGATAGTGCGTGCCACGCTCGTCAATCGCGGCGATGCGCCGGTAACACTCGACTCGGCGATCTTCCACGTCGCAACCGGGCTCCCCTCCGATCGCCCGGCGCGATTTTTCAAGCACGGCTACCAGTCGTGGAGCAATTCGCGGCCGATCGGCGTCGGCAGAGATCGGCCGCACTATCGCGACCAGAAGCCGGAGCTGGTCCGGCTGATCCATCAGAGCGAGACCGCGCGGCCGCCCGAATTTCCCGAGGCCGCGACCTCCGAGCTGTTCACGATCGTCGAGAGCGGCGGCGAGCGCGTGCTGGCGGGATTTATCGGCGGCGCTTCGCAGCTTACGGCGATCACGATCGCGACTCCCGCCGAAATCAGCGCGCGCGCGATGCTCGACGGGGCGACGCTCGCGCCCGGTGCAGAGTGCGAGATCGAGCCGCTGATGCTAGTCCGCGCCGATCAACCGGCGGCCCGTCTGGCGGCGCGATGGGCGTCGAAGACCGGCACCGCGATGAACGCGCGGGTTGGCGCGCTATACCAGCGCGGATGGTGTTCCTGGTACCACTACTTTCACGGCATCACGGAAGCTGCTTTCCGCGCGAACTTGCAGGCGCTGGCGGAAATGCGCGCGGAGTTTCCTCTAGAAGTCGTCCAGCTCGACGACGGCTTCCAGTCGGCGCTCGGCGACTGGGACACCACCAACGCGAAGTTCCCGAGCGGGCTCAAGCGGCTGGCCGATGAAATCCGCGCCGCCGGTTTCGAGGCCGGAATCTGGACCGCGCCGTTTCTCGCCGCGCGCGACTCGCAAATCATGAGCGCGCATCCCGAGTGGTTCCTTCGCGACCCCAACGGCGAGCCGCTCAAGGCCGGCTACAATACCAACTGGACTACCCATCAGGACGGCTTTGCCTACGCGCTCGATCCCACCCATCCCGATTTCACGGCGCATCTGTCGCGGCTGTTCGAGAAGCTCACCGCAGAATTTGGCTATTCGTATCTAAAACTCGACTTTCTGTATGCCGCAGCCGCGCAGGGCACGCGCCACGACCAGCGCCTGACGCGCGCGCAGGCGATCCGCCGCGGCCTCGAAGCGATCCGGGCCGGCGCCGGCGAACGGACCTTCATCCTGGGATGCGGATGTCCGCTCGGGCCGGCGATCGGAATCGTCGACGGGATGCGAATCGGCGAGGACGTCTCTCCGGCCTGGACGACCGGCACGCGGCAGGCGATCGACGCGATCGTCGCGCGCAGCTTTATGCATCGGCGGCTCTGGCTCAACGATCCGGACTGCCTGATGCTGCGCCAGCGCGAGACCAGCCTGACCGCCAACGAGCGTGGCGCGCTCGCCGCGGCGATCGCGGTGAGCGGCGGGATGCTCCTGCTATCCGACGACATGAGTCTGCTCGGCTCCGCCGAGGCGGCGCTGTTCCGATCGGTGGCGAAACTCGGCGCCGAAGTCGATGGCGATTCGGCCGGCGCGCCCGCTCTGCCGCTCGATCTAATGGAAGAAGGACCGGTTCGCGTGCTGAAGAAGGAAATGCCCGGCTACGCGCTCGCGATGATCCTGAATCGCGGCGATGAGCCCGAACGTGTCACGGTCCACGATCCTGAACTTGAACCCGAGGATGTGCGAATCGTTTCGCTCGAAGGCGCGGAGGACGACGCGCCCGCCTCAATCGAGCTCGCGCCGCATAGCGCCGCTATCGTTCGGATGCGCCGCTGAATCGGCGTTGCCCGCCAAAGCGGCCCGGACCTAAACTTGGGACGGAAGCGTATCCCCCGGAGGCAATATCTCGATGTCCGAGCCGAACTTGCTGATTCACGAAGAAGAGGGCCTGGTCACGATCACGATGAACCGGCCCGAGAAGCGCAACCCGCTATCGTCCGCGATGATGGGCGATCTGATCGCGGCGATCCGCCGAACCGGCGAGCGGCGCGACGTGCGCGCGGCGATTATCGCCGGTGCGGGACCCGCCTTCAGCGCCGGCCACGACTTGAGCGAGCTGATGGGCCGCGACATCGGCTTCTATCGTCACGTCTTCGATCAATGCGCCGACCTGATGCAGACCGTGCAGACGATCCCGCAGCCGGTGATCGCGCGCGTGCACGGAATCGCCACCGCCGCCGGATGCCAGCTTGCGGCGACCTGCGATTTGGTGGTCGCGGCCGAGAGCGCGAAGTTCGCCACGCCCGGGGTGCGGATCGGGCTCTTCTGCTCGACGCCGATGGTCGCGCTGACGCGCGCGATCGGACGCAAGCATGCGATGGAGATGCTGCTGACGGGCGCGCCGATCGACGCGCGCACCGCCGCGCAATGGGGGCTCGTCAACCGCGTGGTGCCCGACGCCGACCTGATCGCCGAGACCCGCAAGCTCGCGATCCAGATCGTCGAGGCCAGCGCGCTGACCATCGCGATCGGCAAGCAGGCGTTCTACGCGCAGATCGATCTCGATCAGCGCAAGGCCTACGACTACACCAAGGAAGTGATGAGCCTGAATGCGATGGCGGCCGACGCGCAGGAAGGAATCGGCGCCTTCCTGGAAAAGCGCAAACCGAACTGGTGCGGCAAGTGAACTCACCCTACAAGTGATATGCGCAAAGGCCGAATGAAGGAGAGGCCCGCGAAGGGCATCCAGGCTCATAGAAACGCGAGCAGACCGCACGAGGTAACCGCTATTACACTGCCCCAGAACGCGACTTTGTCAAACTTATTTAGGGCGTGTTCTCCCATCAACTTCTTGTTCTGCGCAAGCAGGCCCATTGCCACCACCGGACCTATCAGTACGAATACAAGTGCCACCATCAAGCCCAGCACCAACGCTATAAGATTGCCGAAGAGCAGGGGGATTACTACCGCAGGCAAAGACTCCACTACATAAATCTTGAACCAGGTATTGCCCTTTACATCAAGTGCTTCTGCTATTCCCCATGCGCTCGCCATCGATATCACTATTAAGGCCAGGAAACCGGCCGCTACCAACCCCAGTGAGAATAGTATGGGGGCATAAGTTCCGCCCAGGCTATTTATAGCAGTTGTAAGGCTGGCCGTTGAATTGATTGTTATATTAGAGTCAAGTCGCGCACTTACGATCACTATGGCGATCATTATTATTTCGCTGAAGACCGCTCCTACGAAAGTTTCTATCTTGGTTGCCATCACAGAATGGTAGTCTTTCTTGGCCGTAGCGGAGGTCTGGTAGAAAAGCATGAATGGCATGATCACGGCGCCGACGTTTGCGGCTATGAGAAAGAAGAAGTTCTTGTTCACGTGCTGGGGCAGGAGCGAGTATTCGGATACGCTCCTGCTCATGAAGGCCAGATAAGCGACCAGCATCACCATAGAGGCTGCAAGAAGATATTTTTCAGCAGCAGCGTATTCTTGCTTGAACACAACCAGGATGTGGGCCACATAAACCAGGGGAAGCGAGATCAGTGGAGGTATTCCGATTATGGACATGCCAACTGCTATCGCAGTGTATTCCGCGACGTAGCTCAGGAAGTCCGTCGCTGCCATCGGGAAACTCAATGCAATGGACAGCTTCTTTGAGAAATTTTCCCTTATCAGTTCCCCCAGTCCCTTCCTGGTTGCAGAGCCGACCCTGCCTGCCACTTCACAGATGAAATAAAGGGGGATGATCAGCGCGAGCAGGATTAGAATGAATTCGTATTTGAAGGTGGCGCCAGTCTGCATCGCGGTTATGATGCTGGCAGCGTCAACATCAGCCATCATGACGAGCCATGCGGGGCCGAAAACCTTCCTGAGATCCGACCAAACGAATTTACGCATGATTGAAAAAGGCTCGGAAGAAGACTCGACTCGCGGTGCGAAATTGAGATTCATTCTCAATTCCAGTTAGCCAGACCCTCTCGGCCGCGTCAAGCCGTGGCCGGCCTTGCCCGGCCGATGGCGAGAACGATCGGCTCAGCTCAGCCCTGCAATTTCGCGCGGATTCATCGGATGCTGCGCACGACGCCCGCGATGGCTGCGGGAGTATCGGATCGAGCAGGTTGACAGCCCCGAAGGGCGGACCTAAGCTCGGTGGGTTAATCGGCGGAACGACGGAGGACTATGGAGATCAGGGTTGACGGCTCCCTCGACCAGGCGATGCGCGTGCTCAAGCGTAAGCTCGCCAAGGAGGGAGTATTCAAGGAGATGAAGAAACGGGCTTTCTACGAGAAGCCCAGCGTCCGCCGCAAACGCAAGCGCTCCGAAGCACAGCGCAGGCGCCGCAAAGAACAGCGTCGCCGCCGCGCCTCGAATTTCTAGGCCTCAAACTTCCAGGTCAGCTCGCAGCCAACCGCCGCGGCGAATCGCCGCGGCCAATTGCGGGACTTAATCGATCCGCTCGGCTCGTGCCGCGATGGCTGCGCCCGTATCGCGCGGGCCGGCGGGCTGCGCGGCGGTGGCTTCGCGCAGCCCGGCGCAAGATCCGCCCGTCAGCGGGCGCCACGTGAAGACCATCTGATCGTTGGCCATGTAGCAGTCGAGATCGAAATGCGGCAGCCCCGACGCCGCGCGTCTTACGCGGAAATCCTCGATCGCCCGCCTGACGCTGTCCACCGGCGATTTGGCGGTGCTGGTGCGGAACACCAGTTGCTTGATCGGTCCTCCCAACTCGAGCGCCAGGCAGGCGGCGTCGCCGTGCCGGTCGAGCGCATCGGGGCCCATTCCGATCGAGGCGCATTTCAGGCACAGCACTACCTGCCGCTGTCCCGACGGCATGCCGGCCAGCTCGCTCGCGAGGCGGCCGAGCTTGACGGCGCATTCCAGCCACGACTCGCGCGCCCGCTCGGCGGAGAAGCGCCGGATCGCGCGCGCCAGCTCGCGGATCGCCCGGTCGCCGCATCGCGCGTCGAACTCGAGGTTCGATTCGTCGTCGATATGGAGCATCGCGCCGAGCCGGTCGGAGAGAAAGTTGCGCAGGTTGATCGGCAGCATCCCCATCAGGTTCAGCCGATTGGATTCGAGACCGTCATCGTCGTTCCGGTTGCGAGGGTCTTTCGCGCCATGCAGCGCGGCCAGCCCGCGCATCGAATGAAGGCGCGCCAGAGGCGTGGTCGCACCATGCGTTAGCCGTGAGGTGTTGGGACTTCTACGCACCATGGGGCCGTGTCGCACAGTGAATGACCTCCTCAACAATACGATGGTGATAATCGCGAGACCGAGACCGATCGCGCGCGAAATTCCGCCGGCGACGGGGCCTGGTGCGGCGGCATCGACACCGCCGCCGGCGGATCGAAAGCGTTGAGATTCCCGGCCGCGCGGCGCGATCGCATCGCGGACGAGCTATGGCAATAGAAATCGCAACTCGCTTTGGAAGCGAAAGAAGACCGGCCGGACTTCGTAACCGAGCAAACCAGCGCTACGCGCAAGGGGCATTCCCCGAAAGCGCATCGGCCAGCTTAGCAAACCACCCCGCAGCACCAACCCAACATCGGAGCCAAGCTTCGGCTCGATGGTTGGAGGCATGGTTCCGTCGGCCCCGGCCGGAACTCGAATCCGGTGCCACGCAGCCATGCCGCGTCAACGAACGTGAACCTCCCAGACCGGAACCTTTTGTATCGCGTCGCATCGCCTGGGGCAACCGTCGAACAACGTGGTGACAGATAGATTGAGCTTGACAACTCCATCGCCAGATGGGCCACGCGAGACCGCTTAAGAATCGCGATCCACCACGCGCATGAGTCCGTCTAATGGCCGGCGATTGGAACGGCGGAACTCCGATCAACCGGCGAATCGCGGCCTCGATTCGATCCGCCAAGCCCCGATAGGGTTTGCAGCATGTATCGAAGCCGGGACGGCGCGGCTCGCGCTGCGCCGCATCGTGAGGCGGCTGCGGCGGCGCCGGCCCGGCGATCGCGCGTAGTTAAGCTAAGCAAATCGAAGCCAGGCGAAACGGCGGCCAGCCGGGGCGCGATCGCGGCCCGGAAATTTTTTCGGGGTCGAAATTCTCGCGCGCGACTCGCAGACGGAATCCAACGCGCGGGTGACAATCCCGCCCGGTCGTAGGTGGGGGCACATCAGTTTCCTGACGCCAAGCCCATTCGCTTCAGAGCAGCGGCGTACTTGGCGAGACATTGCGAGCGGGCTGACGGGTCGAGTTTCTCCAGTATGGCGATGTCTTTTCTTGCTCCATTCGCCGCCCCCGAGGCATAATACGGCGCTGCACCGGAGAAGACCCCCCAAGCGTCGACGTGGCAGCCCAAGCCATCGCAAACTGGCGCGACGTTCCTTTCCCGCTCGCCGAGGGAACCCAGCGCGTTGCCCAGCTTGTTCTGCGCCGACGCCCAATTCAGCGGGACGCGCTCGCGCGTCCACTCCTTGAGCGCCTCGCGAAACGCGGCGACCGCTTCTTCAAGCCGCGTCGTCCCCGACTCCCGCTCCCCGAGGGACCTCAGCGCGGTACCCAGGTTGTTCTGCGTCATCGCCCAATCGAACGGGACGCGCTCGCGGGTCCGCTCCTTGAGCGCCTCGCGACACGCGACCACCGCTTCTTCAAGCCGCGTCGTCCCGGCCTGCCTCTCCCCGAGTCTCTCCAGCGCAGCACCCAAGTTGTTCTGCGCCGTGGCCCAATCGAGGGGGACGCGCTTGCGCGTCCACTCCTCGAGCGCCTCGCGAAACGCGGCCACCGCTTCTTCAAGCCGTGTCGTCCCGGCCTCCCGCTCCCCGAGCGTCTCTAGCGCGCCACCCAGGTTGTTCTGCGTCGTGGCCCAATCCAGCGGGACGCGCTCGCGGGTCCGCTCCTTGAGGGCTTCGCGAAACGCAGCTACCGCTTCTTCAAGCCGCACCGCCCCCGGCTCCCGCTCCCCGAGGCGAGTTAGCGCGTTGCCCAGGTTGTTCTGCGT
>Ga0181521_10004042_pt1 | contig 16968 bp, 12 predicted proteins | sample PEATcosm2014_Bin_32_FD_119764 | JGI IMG/M metagenome (GOLD analysis project Ga0181521, IMG submission 119764) | Peatland microbial communities from MTU Mesocosm Facility, Houghton, MI, USA - PEATcosm2014_Bin02_60_metaG | ecosystem: Environmental > Terrestrial > Soil > Wetlands > Peat | place... | reverse complement strand
TATCGGTAAGATCCAAAGCGCCGAAGTTGGGGTTGAGCCGCGGATTCTGAACTCCCGCCGCGTTGGTGAACGATTCCAGGCCGTTCACTATGGTCTCCTGCGGCGGGTTGAAGTCGTGGAATGCGAGAAGATGAACGCCCCGCGATCCGATGTAGCCGACCGTGAGGATTGTGTTCGGTAAAATCTCGCGCTCTATGTTCACATTCCACTGAATCATGTACGGAGTCGTATTGATTCCGTCATACGTGCCGTTGGTCAAACTGGGAAGCGGAACCTGGGCGGCCGTCGCGAACGGAGTCGGAAACGCGGGGTAGGTACAGCCCGGAGCGCTGCAGATCAATTGGTTCTCGGTCAGGAATGGAGGGGTCCCGTCGTAGCCCGAGAAAAAGGTGTAAGTCTGCAGCGGGTCGTGCATGATGGCAAAGCCGGCGCGAAGCGAAGTCTTGTGATCCCCGAAGACATCGTAAGCGAGACCGAAGCGGGGATCGAAGTTTTTATTGGCCGGATTGGTGAGCCACGCATGCGATACCAGCGAGTAGCCGGTTCCCGCCGGCGGATACGCGACATTGTTCAGAATATTGCGATCGTCGACCGGATTGGACTGCCACTCGTACCGCAGGCCGATGTTAATCGTCAGCTTTCGATTGACTTTCCAGTCGTCCTGGATATACGGGTTGATTGCAATGTCGCGGAAGTCCCGATTGGTATAGGTCTGGCCGTTCGGAGCGCCCGTGAAGCTCAGGGGAATGGCCTGCAGAAAGTTCGTGAGGCTGGTAAAAGTGTAATCCCCGTTCCAGTATGTCTGCCCGAACGCATTAATCTGCTGGCGCCGGAAGCTCCCGCCAATCTTGATGCTGTGGCTCCCCTTGGTCCAGAGAAGACTTTCGCTCTCGGTGAACTTATTTTGCAGGAACCGGAACGGGTTGGTGAAGTTGGCGCCGATCGCCGTCAGACCCGTGACGCCGATGTATACGTCGTACCGTCCCGGGGTGAAGATATTGAGAACGGGAGTGGTCTCCGGCTCGGTTTCTCCCGTGTTCGGGCGCGAGAACGAAAAGCTGAACTGATTGACCAGATTGGAGGAAAAGATGTGGCGCTCGCCGATGGTCGCGAACTGGTTGTGCGTGACATCATAAACCGGCCAGAGCGGAATCGCGGATGGATTCACCTCACTGCCCTTATCCGAGAGATACCGGCCGAAAAAGGAGTCTTTATCGGAAATCGCCCAATCGCCGCGCGCGAGGATATAGTCCTCATGGGCTATCTGGTTGGCGACTTCCGTAACTGTACCTACGCCTGGAGTGGCGGTTTCCGCAGTCGGAAGCGGATAAAGGTTCAGAATCCGGGATATGACGGGATTGACCGGAACCGTTGTGGTCCCTACGATTCCCTGGCGGGCATTCTGGTCGGGAACGAAAACAGGCGTAGCCTGACCCAGCAGCTGCCGGACGCCTTCATAATTCACAAAGAAGAAGATCTTGTCTTTCTTCACCGGCCCGCCCACGCTGGCTCCGTACTGGTTCTTGCGGAACGGCGGGGGCGTCTTCAGATCGAAGAAGCCGCGCGCGTCCATATCGCTGTTCCGCAGGAAGTCGTAAGCGGAACCGTGAAAGCTGTTGGTGCCGGACTTTGTCACCGCGTTGATCACCGCCCCGTTGCCGCCGTACTCGGCGCCATAGGTGTTCAGCACAGTCTGAAACTCGGCGATGGCTTCAATTCCCAGCGAGGTGCCGGTAACCGACGCGCCCGATCCGCGCTGCCACCAGTTCTGGGTATCTTCGCCATCGAGAATATTGGCATAACCTTCCGGCCGCGCGCCGCCGATTGAGTAAGCGGGCGCCCGGCTGGTAAGAGCACTCTCTCCACCCGCCGGATAGGTGTTCACGCCGGGTGCGAGAAGAATCAATTGCTCGAAGTTGCGGCCATTCAGAGGCAATTCACGCATTTGCTGCTGGTCGACGAGCGAAGACAGTGCGGACGTGGTCGTCTCTACTTCCGAAACCGTAGCGGACACGTTGACCGTCTGCTCCGGACGCCCGACGGCCAATTGGAAGTCGATTACCGAAGCGCTTCCAACCGTCAAGGTGACCCCACTGCGAACGGCAGTCTGAAACCCAGTCTTGGCGACCTGAAGCTCGTAGCTTCCAATCGGCAGGTCCGGGACATTGTAGCGTCCCTGTCCACTGGTTGTAATCGTCTGAGTAACGGCTGTACCAGTATTCTTTACGACGACGCTGGCTTCGGGAACCGCGGCCCCGGAACTGTCGGTAACGCTTCCCGATATTGAAGCTGTGGCTGCTTGTCCGTACAGGCGACTGGCTGCCGGCGAAAATCCTACAAAGCAGCCGACACACAAGATTAGAGCGGCAAGGCTCTTTGCATTTCTCATGAAATCCCCTCTTTCGAATGATGAAGTGACGCTATCACTACCTCACCTAAAGAGCTAGTAGCCGCCATTGATAGCTGACATCAACGATTTTGATATTTCAGTACTTATGATCTGCTTACAGGGTAGGGAGAGCCGACGGCGCAAATGGAATGCAGTCAGTTATCACTTTGAGCGGAACAAGCTCGCGTTCGCCGGCCGGGCGCCGCTGTCAAAGCGCAGGACTGAAGTCACTTCCACGTCGCTGAGGCCCATCTTCGTGCAGTGTCGGGGGACTCCTCCGGCACGTGGAATGCCCGCTCGACCGCCTCCGCCTCCGCTGCCCGCCTCGCCACGATGGCATTCGGGAATAGTCCTCCAAAAACGACGAACAAGACACCGGCGGTAAGAATCAACCTCTCGCGCGGTAAGGCATCCGCCATTACGGTGAAACCCGTCCTCCGCCTGCCCAGAAAAAGCCGCGCAAACAAACGAAAAACGCCGACCGCGTTCAGCGCCGTGGCGATGGGAAGCAAAAGCCCGGTCAGGGGGTGCGAAGCCAGTGTCCCATGAATAAGAAGGTCCTGGGAACAGAAGCTCAGCGTACCCGGCAAACCGACCAGCGCGAGCCCAAACACAATAAAGAAGACTGCCAGCCTGGGCGCGTGCGCGGCCAGCCCGAGATGTCCGCTGGCCGTGAGGTTCTCGCCGAAGCGAACCTCCAGCAGCCGCACAATCCCGAAGAGTCCCATGGTGGATACCGTTACGACGAACCAGTGCACAAGCGCGCCCGTGACTCCCTCGACAGTCCGGCTTTCCAATCCCGCCAATATGCATGCCGACTGGCTGAGAGCAAGATAAGCGAGCAGGCGGCGAGGCGAATTTTCGGTCAGAGCCCGAATGGCGACATAGAGCGCGGTGGCCAGCGCGAGATACGAAAGCAGGGGGAACAGATCGCGCGCCGTGTTCGGAAAAAGCGGCACGATCAGGCGCGCCACCAGCATGGCCCCGAAATGGCCATTCAGCAGAAGAGCGGTGGGAATTGCGGCGCCGCCCTCGGCGGCATCGGCCACCCAGGCGTGCGCCGGGCAGATCCCTTTGCGGAAGACGACGGCCGCTACCAGGAGCCCGAAGACAGCCATGCCGCCGGGGCTCTTTCGGATCAAGCCGCCGATCGACATCGTGTCGCCGGAGGCCGCAATCAGCGCGATGGCAAGAGCCAGGGCGCCGCTGGAAAGCAGCAGCCCCAATCCCGGGCGCCACGTGCGCGCGCCGAACCATCGTTCACGGAGGAAGGGGACCGCGGAAACGACCCAAGCGGCAAGCAGTACACGAAGGTCATCCGTCGAATACGCCAGGAGTGTCGACCCGAGGAGAAAAAGGATTCCGCCGATCGTGCCGGAGCTGCAGTCGCGCCGCGGAAGCATGAGCGTGGCTCCGAGGGTCAGGCAGGAAAACAGCACCATCAGCGCCTCCTTCAGGGACTCACCAGCAGGCACGGTTCGCATCAGGAGCGCGCTCGCCGCCACCGAGATGAGCGCCGCCGCGAAACCAATAACGCGGGGCTGGCGGCGAGTCACCGCCGCCACAATTGCTCCAGCCCAGGGAACCCCGATCGCCACAGCCGTGAGCATCACACCGCTGGCCATCAGATCCCCTCACGAACTTGTGGCGCTGACGATCTTGTCGTCGGCGATTTGGCTGCGACGCTGCCAACCACAACATCCAGGCCCACGCGGTCCAGCCCCGCGAAAAATCTGGAGAGGCGCATCAGCGGATGAATCACGAAGCGATCGAGGATGGTATCGAGATGACCCCGGTCCAGCGCCCAGCGGTAGAGCCACAACTGCATGCGCCGCGGGAATAACTCCTCCAGATGCCTTCCGGCCGCCGAGGTTTCACCGCCCATGGCGGAATGCATCTGGTGATAGTCGTGAAGCATCGATGGCGCGCGCAGGAATTGCAGCGTCCGGACCGTGGCATGCCCCAGGATGTGGATCACGGCGACCCATTTCCAGCCCATTCCAATCTCCACGAACACCACGCCCACCTGTGTCAGCGATGCGAACGCCAGCGAGCTTTTGGCGTCGGCGCTGGCCCGGCCCGTCATCGTGCCGTAAATGGCGGTGGCCACGCCAACCGAGACCACCAGGGCGGAGGCCAGGCCGGATTGCGCGAGCATTGGCTGCACCCGGAGCAGAAGATACGCGCCGGCATGAATCGAGATCGCGCCGTAGAAGATCGCGCTGGATGGCGTCGGGCCCTCCATGGCCCGCGGCAACCATCCGGAGAACGGAACCTGGGCCGCTTTTCCGGCGGCCGCGAGCAGCAGAAGCAGGCAGATCGTTGTCGCGCGATATCCGTTCAGCGGAGGGAGGCCGCCCGCAAACGAAGCGGTTCCGGCCCAGTTATGCATGGCGAACACGGCCACCAGCAATCCGATGTCGCAGGCGCGATACACGCCGAAGACGCGAAGCGCGTTTTCGACCGGCGCCGTCCGCTGCTGGAAAAAAGCGATCAACAGGACCGACGTGATCCCCACGATTTCCCAGCCCCCCACCAGCAGGTCGAACGAACCGGCGGCGAAGGCGAGCAGCGATCCAAACGTAAAAAGATGCAGCAGCAGAAAGAACCGGAAAAAGCCTGGTTCACGATGAAGGTATGTCACCGAGAATCGCCCGATCAGTCCCGCCAGCACCACCGTCATGCCGAGAAACGGCAGGGACAGCCGGTCCGCCATCAGCACCATGGGGAATCGATAATCATGCACGGCGAACCAGTTGCCGAAGGTGACCGTGACGGCCGGCGCCCCGGTCGCCGCAAGGCTCCGGAGAACGGGGAGCAGCGCAACGACAGATGCGGAAAACATCCAACCCGTGATTCTGGAAATGACGCGCTCCGGCGGAACCGAGCCCAGCAGCCAGAGCAGCGCCAGTACACCGAAGACCGCGCCGGGCGCCAGCACCACAAACACGAGCGTGGCCTGCGTGAAGTCCATTACCGGCCTCCCCCAGCTTGTATGGCCGCGCCCTGAATCCAAGCCATGCCGAGATGCTCGATCTTGCCGTCATACCATTCGGCGGAGGAGAGGGCGACCGGCAGACGTTCCACCGGTCCGTCGAACTCTTCAAAGCCGTGGTCCCGATAGACATGAACGCGGCCCGATTCCGGATCTATCGTCGCGACGCGGATCCAGCGATTCTCAACCAGCTGTTTCAGCGGCGCGCTGGCGTCCATCACCTTCGTAAGGCGCTCCGGCGTGGTCTCGATCACGAAGAGAATTCGCACGGGTTCGTGGATCTCCACCATCTGCCACGGCAATCCGGTTCGCAGATCGCTCGCGTGTCCATCCATCACGCCGACGAGCCCCGTTACGTTGTGCGGAAGTTTGGTGCCGCATCCGTAGCGGTCGTTATCCACGAAGGAGAAGTAGTATTCCAGACTGATTCCGGCGCAGACCGGAACCACCGCGCCCAACACTGCCGCGAGGTAAGCGTCGTTGGGATCCTGGGCGGCGTCATAGGAAGCCAGGAACGCCCGGCGGTCCAGAAACAGCCCCCGCGTCAGGCTGCGGCGCCCCACGATGCAAACCGCGTTGGTGCAGTGCCCGTACTCGGGCCGCGGCTCCGCCAGATGTTCGCTGCGCTCTTCAACGTGGCGAAGAGCGGCGGCCGGATCCGCGTGCGGCGGACACGACTCGAACCGCCGCGCGCGCTCCCGGGCGTTGCTTGCCCTCGCCTTGTCGAGCGACTCCCGAATGCGCTTCAGATCCGCCCGATGCGTGGCGGGAAGCGCATCGAGATCGAAGAGTTCCACATCGTCGCTACAGGTATCGTGATACCCGCCGACGAACCAGGTATCCGCGGGAATGTCGATGCCCCGTTCAAGCAGGCGGAAACGCACTTCGGGACGGTTGGCCATGGCGGCAAAGAGCCGTGCGTTGGGCCCGCCGCGCCGTCCTCCGCAGGCCCCGCAATCGTGGGCCGATTCGTGCGGGTTGTTGAGGCTCGTCGACCCGTGGCCCAGGATCACGACTATGCGCGCGAAACCGCCACGCAGGCCCGCCGGGCCCAATACGCCGGCGACGCTGCCCGCTTTTTCCGCCGCCGCAAAACCCATCAACAGACCCTCCACGGCGTCCTGCGATTGCGCCGTGTTGCGCATCAATGTCAACTCCGTGCGGGGTTCGGGCAGGAACGCTTTGTTCATCCACTCGCGCAGCCGCGCGTACCGCCTCGGCGCGAGAAGATGGCCGATCAGAGGAACGGCCGAGAGCAACCCCAGCGCGGCGGTCGAGAGCCACCCGCGCATCAGGGTGCGCGACGACACGAACGAACTCCGCGTCAACAGTCCCAGAAAACGCCGCCGCGACCGGCGCGTCTCCAGCAACCCGCGGTCTTCGGCCTTGGGCTTTTCCAGCACCGCATGCTGTGGCTTTACCACCACCGGACAGAAGGCCGCGCCGGTGGGGTCGTCGATTCCCTGGTAGTCGACGGCTACGCCGAAGTATCCGGCCGAACTGAACGTCTCCACTTCCGCGTCCGCTTCCTCGAGCGCGCGCCGCATGGATTCCTCGCGCTCGTCGATACAGAAGAACACCTGCGCGGCAGGCCTGGCATCGGGCTCGCAGAGGCCCCTGTACTGCCGGTGGCCGGCGAGACCACGCAGAATCTCGCGTTCATGCCACCTTTCGTAAGCAAGATGAAAGATGCGGCGGCGCTCCACTCCATTGCAGGCTTTGACTTCCTCGACAAAAGCCGTCCATTCGCCGGCGGAGAGGCGTTTGACTTGGTCGGCGGAAAGCGACACCACACGCGCCGCGTCATAGACACGGGCGGCTCGGCTGAGACGGCGTTTCTCCTGGGTCTTGAGCGGACTTTCCTGCGGCGCCGTCTCGGCGGCAACCTCGCGCGAAGCCACACGCGCCATCGTCAGCCGCACCGCCAGAAAGTCCATCAGCGAGCATGGCAACGTCTCATGCGGCGCGAGACCCGGGTCCTGCTCGAGCCTGCGCATCAATCCCGCCCAGCCGGGCAGGGCGAGCAGTTCGGCCTGAAGGACCCTCTCCCATTCAGCCTCGCCGAAACGATTGGCATCGAGATAGTCCAGCACCGCGTCGGCTGCCGAAAAAGAAAAGGAGTCCTGCCGCTTGAGCTCCCGGTCCAACCCCGTGAGGTAGAGCGGGAAAATGCCGCCGCGAGGCGCCAGCAGCTGCCGGACGCTCTCATAAAAACCCTTTTCCCGATGCGGCATGGGCCAATAAGTCATGCCCTGGTCCAGAAACACCGAGCACAGCCGGATCAGCCACGGGTGAATGATCTCGTCTACCGGACGCGGCGGCGGGGGCTCTTCCTCATGGGCGACGACACGCGCGAAGCAGACATCGAACAATGCGCGCAGCGCCGGTTGCCGGAAATCTCCCGCCAGATCGCCCTGCTCGGCGCGCCACAGGATGGTGGCGGCGTCAAACTCCCGCACGCCCGGCGTCATCATCGCTCTGCGCAGCGAATGCCGGCTGAGCCTCGGGAAAACGACGGCGTCCGGCTCGCTGTCGAGAACCGCGTCGATGTCTTCCATATGGATACGGCCCCGCGTCAGCTCGGCCCGATAGTCCGCTTCCGCCATATAAGGTTCGGCGCCGAACAGATGCGACGCCTCGATCACTGCCTGCTCGAAGGGCAGATGCTCGAACGCGTGCAGGGTGTTGTGATGGACGAAAACACCGATCGGACCCTGCATGGGGAGCAGGTGGGCGGCGCGGTCAACTGCCTGGCGCAGCCTGGCCAGCCGGCATGGCCCGGAATCGCCGCCGGACGCCGCATGGGCGTGAACCAATTCCTGGCTTGTCATCTTGCCTGGTGGCGCGGCGTGCCGCCGCGAGGTTGGGGCTCCTGCCGGGCCACTTCCTTCATCATGCTTACCGTGGTGCTGAGCTGAGAATAAAAATAGCGGCGCAGAATATCGAGGACCTCAATCAGCGCCCGGTCGCGGATCGAATAAAAAACCTGGTTGCCGGCCTTCCGGTTGACGACGATCTGTTTGGACCGCAGCACCGCCAGGTGCTGGGAAGCGTTGGCCTGCTCGATACCGAGCTTTTCAATCAGCTTTCCGGCCGACAGTTCGCCATCGCGCAAAGCCTCGACTATCGCAATCCGGGTGGGATTCGCCAGTCCCTGAAAGATCTCACTCTTGAACTGCCGGAGCGCATCGCTCATATGGCTCTAGTATATTCGAATAATTGAATATTAACAACAGGCAGGCCGCAGCCAGTGCTTGCTTTTATAGTTCTATTATGATAGAAATATCGTAGCGATGGCTTCGATACCGACTGAAGACGAAATCACCCGCTTTGCGGATATGTTTTCCGCGATGGGAACCGGCCCGCGCCTGCGCATTATGCGCCTTCTGCTCTCGGCGCACCCCGACGGCTTGGTAGTGGGCGATATCGGCGACGATCTTGGCATCGCGGCTTCGACCCTTTCACACCATCTGGAGAAGCTCAAAAACGAGGGGCTGGTGAAGGTGAAACGCGAGGGAACGTATTTGTGGTATTCGGCCAATGCGGAAGTACTGCAGGAGCTGCTGGGCTTCCTGTATGCCGAGTGCTGCACCCGCAACAAGGCAGTAGAACCACAGGCGATTGTCCGCCTGTGCCGCTGAGGCCTCCGCATGATTAAACCGAAAGTGTTGTTCCTGTGTTCGGAGAACAGCTGCCGTACACAAATGGCGGAAGCGTTCCTGCGCGACATGGCCGGGGAACGCTTCACAGTCCTGAGCGCCGGGGCAAAAGCTGCCACGCTGGACCCTGAGGCCGTAGCTGCAATGCATGAAGTGGGGCTGGATATCTCAGGGCAAACGCCGAAGAAAGTCGACCCGTTTCTGCGTGAGCGGGTTACCTTTCTCATCACGCTTTGCGACCGCGAAACGGAAAGGACCTGCCCCATTTTTCCCGGCGCTATCTGGCGCCTGCAATGGCCAATTGAAAACCCCGCAACGGCGCGGAACAGGGAAGAACGCCGGGCAATGACTCGCAGGGTTCGGGATGAAATTCGGGAGCACGTTGCGGAATTCGTTCAGAAACACGCATAACGGAAGGGCAATCATGGAAATCAAAGAAGTAGTGAAAGAGAAGTACGGGCAAGCGGCGCTTCGTGTCCATAGCGGCGGAAGCTCCTGTTGCGGGGCGGGCGGCGCGCTGCTCGATGGAAGCTGCGACCCAATCACGTCCAATCTTTACGGCGCGGCGCAAATCGGCGCGCTGCCGGAAGAAGCGGTGCTGGCCTCGCTCGGCTGCGGCAATCCCACTGCCCTGGCTCAGCTCAATACCGGAGAAACGGTGCTCGATCTCGGCTCCGGCGGCGGTATCGACGTGCTGCTTTCAGCTCGTCGCGTCGGCCCAACGGGTAAAGCTTACGGCCTCGACATGACCGATGAAATGCTGGCTCTCGCGCGCGAGAACCAGCGCAAAGCCGGAGTTGAGAATGTGGAATTTCTCAAAGGTGAAATCGAGCATATTCCCCTGCCCGATAACTCGGTCGATGTCGTCATAAGCAACTGCGTGATTAACCTGTCGGCCGACAAGGACCGCGTGTTGCGGGAAGCGTTCCGCGTTTTGAAACCGGGCGGCCGCTTCGCCGTTTCCGATGTCGTCACGCGCGGAGAAGTGCCTGCCGGGGTCCGCGAGAACATGCTGCTCTGGGTCGGCTGTATCGCGGGGGCGCTTCAGGATTACCAGTACGTGGCCAAACTTGCGAAAGCGGGGTTTGACGACATCGACATCGAGCCTACCCGCGTTTACAACATCGAAGACGCGCGGACCTTCCTGAGCGGACAGGGCGTCGATGTGGACGCGATCGCGCCGCAGGTCGAAGGAAAATTCATGAGCGCATTTATTCGCGCCGCGAAGCCCGCGGGCTGCTGTGCTCCGGGCTGCTGCCAATGACGGGCCGGACTTAATGACGCGAATCGGAATCAACGGATTTGGCCGTATGGGGCGGCTTGCCTTCCGGGCCGCCTGGGACTGCCCGGATGTGAGCATCGTTCACGTGAACGAGATCAAAGGCGGATCGGCGACGGCGGCTCACCTTTTGGAATTTGACAGCGTGCACGGTCGCTGGACGCGACCCACCTGCGTTGAACCCGACCATTTGACGATTGACGGCCGCAAGGTGGGCTTCTCGGAGGCGTCGAGGCCCGATGAATCGCCGTGGGAGTCGAGCCAGGTCGACATCGTCCTCGAATGTACCGGCAAGCTGATCGCTGCAGAGGCACTGGAACCCTACTTCACGCGCGGCGTCCGGAAAGTGGTCGTTGCCGCACCCGTCAAGAGCCAGGGCGCCCTGAATATCGTCATGGGCGTGAACGATCACCTCTATTCGCCGGACGAACACCACATCGTCACCGCGGCGTCGTGCACGACGAACTGTCTCGCTCCCATCGTGAAGATCATCCATGAAGGGCTTGGGATACGCCATGGGGTCATCACCACTATTCACGACGTAACCAACACGCAGACCATCGTCGATCTTCCCCATAAGGATCTGCGGCGCGCTCGCTCCGCCCTGATGTCGCTCATTCCGACCACCACAGGCTCGGCGACTGCCATCGGACTCATCTACCCTGAATTGCTGGGCAAGCTCAACGGCGCAGCCATCCGAGTTCCGCTGCTGAACGCATCCCTGACGGATTGTGTCTTTGAGGTCGACAGAAGAACCGATGTGGCGGAAGTCAACAGGCTTCTGAAGGCTGCGGCGGATGGGACGCTCAATGGAATTCTCGGTTATGAAGAGCGCCCTCTCGTCTCGGTCGACTTCGTCAACGATCCCCGGTCGGCGATCGTCGATGCTTTGTCGACCATGGTCGTCGATGGCACGCAGGTCAAGATTCTCGCCTGGTACGACAACGAATGGGGCTATGCCAACCGCCTGGTTGAGCTGGCCCGCAAAGTGGCCGCGTCTCTTCCGGCGCGTGTCTGACGCCCGGCGAATGACCAGCATACGGAGCTACGCCCTCGTAACGGGAGCCTACTGGGGCTTCACCATAACCGATGGAGCGCTGCGTATGCTCGTGGTCCTGCACTTCTACCGGCTGGGCTACAACCCCGTTTCGATTGCGTTCCTGTTTCTCTTCTATGAGTTCTTCGGCATTGTCACGAACCTGTTCGGCGGGTGGATCGCCTCCCGTTCCGGTGTGAAGGCGACACTATTCGGCGGACTCGCTCTGCAGATCTTCGCGCTCCTGATGCTGGCCGCGCTTAACGAGCGCTGGCCGATCGCCGTTTCCGTTGTGTACGTCATGATCGCCCAGGCACTCTCGGGCATCGCTAAGGACCTGACCAAAATGAGTTCCAAGAGCGCGATCAAAGTGGTCGTGCCCGAGGGCCAACAGGGCGCCCTGTTCAAATGGGTTGCCCGCCTGACCGGTTCCAAGAATGCCCTGAAAGGCCTGGGCTTCTTTGTCGGCGGAGCGCTGCTGGGGGCGTTCGGCTTTGCCGGCGCGCTGACAGGGATGGCGGCTGCGCTGCTCGTGGTGCTGCTCGCCACTGCCGCAACGCTGTCGGGCGACCTGGGGCGATCGAAGAAAAAGGTGAAGTTTACATCGCTCCTGTCGAAGAGTCCGGCCATCAACTGGCTTTCGTCCGCGCGCCTGTTCCTGTTTGCGTCAAGGGATGCCTGGTTTGTCGTCGGCCTGCCGGTGTTCCTGAGTCAGCTCGGCTGGACCTCCTGGTCGGTCGGCGCGTTCCTCGCGATTTGGGTGATCGGCTACGGCATCGTTCAGGCGGCCGTCCCGGAGATATTACGCGCTTTGGGAAATCGGAGCGTTGACGGTTCGGAGGCAGCCCGATGGGCTTTTGGACTGGCGGTTATCCCGGCGGGGCTGGCGCTGGCTCTGCACTCCGGCATGGATCGCAGCCTTGTTCTGATGCTCGGCCTTGCGGTCTTTGCCCTTGTCTTTGCCGTTAACTCCGCGATTCACTCCTATCTGGTGCTCGCTTACACCGACGAGGACTCCGTCGCTCTGAACGTCGGCTTCTACTACATGGCTAACGCAGGCGGGCGGCTGCTGGGAACTCTGGCATCCGGAATCGTGTTCCAGATAGCAGGCTTCACGGCCTGCCTTTGGTGTTCAACCGCTATGGTACTGGCGGCAGCCTTCTTGTCTCTGCCGCTCACCAAAGGGCGCGCGGTATCTCTGGAGTCGGCGGGCGCGGGGGAAGGCGAATAAGAAGTTTGGAAAGGCGTATGATTCTTGTGTTATGGCTGCTGCCGAAAGTGGAAAAGTTTTCGCGCGCGTACCGATGCCGATCCTGACGCGGCGCTCGGCATTACAAGCCGCGCTCGGGGCGATTCCATTCGGAACGGCGATGGCTGCGGCTCCCCCCGGCGCTGCGGGTTCGAATCCGGTCATGACCACGCTCAGCACTTATATGAGCGAGGCCTGGAACCGAGCGCTTCCCGGTGAAGTGATCGAAAAGGCGAAGCATCACATCCTGGATACATTCGCCGCGATGATCTCCGGCTCCGAGTTGCCGCCCGGTCGCGCGGCCATCCGTTTCGCCCGTGCGTATGGCGGCGCAAAGGTCGCGATGGTGGTTGGTTCGAATATCCTGTGCGGGCCGATCGAGGCGGCGCTGGCCAACGGCGTGCTCGCTCATGCCGACGAGACCGACGATTCCTGGCCAGGAGGGTGGCATCCGGGCTGCAATGTAGTCCCCGCGGCGCTGGCTGCGGGAGAACAATTCGGGATCGGCGGCATGCATTTCATGCGCGCCGTTGCCCTGGGCTACGACATTGGAGCACGCGTCCTGGTTACTCTTCGTCCGGGGTTGTCTGAAACCCATAAGAGCACGCATAGTATCGCCGGAGTGTTCGGCGCTGCCGCGGCGGCGGGATGTGCCGCGAAGCTGAGCGCTCAGCAGATGCGGTGGCTGCTGGATTACACGGCGCAGCAGTCCTCGGGCATCGCCGCGTGGGATCGCGATACCGACCATATCGAGAAGGGCTTCGTCTTCGGCGGCATGCCGGCGCGCAGCGGAGTTACCTCCGCCCTGCTGGTCCAGTCGGGCTGGAACGGTATCGACGACATTATGTCGGGAGACGATAATTTTCTGCTGGCCAATGCGCCCCATGGCGACGAGAAGGCTTTGATCGATAAGCTCGGCGAGCGCTACGAGATCACACCGACGAGCATCAAGAAATGGACGGTAGGATCGCCCATCCAGGGACCTCTCGACGCGCTGGAAATCATGTTTAAGAAGCATCCTTTTGAAGCCGGCCAGGTGAAGGAGGTGGTGGTGCGGATGAGCCCGGGTTCCGTGGTGGACAACCGCGAAATGCCGGACGTCTGCATCCAGCACATGATCGCCATAATGCTGCTCGACAAGACCGCGACGTTCCGTTCCGCGCACGATAAGGCTCGCATGCAGGATCCGGCGGTGCTCCGGCAGCGTGCGAAGGTGCGGCTCGATCCGGGCTCCGGCGACGGCCGGGGCCGGGTAGACCGCCAGCCGCTCGTCGTGGTCACCCTGACGGACGGAACCCGCCTGGCCGAGGACGTGACGGCAGTGCTGGGCACGGTGAACAATCCGATGACGCGGGAGCAGGTAGTGGCGAAATGCCGCGACCTGATGACGCCGGTAATGGGCGCGGCGGCTGCCGGGAAGATCGTCGAGAGAACTCTCGATCTCGACAATATGCGCAGTATCCGGGAGCTTCGGCCTGTCCTGCAGCGGGTTTCCTGAGAAGCGGAGGGTTTGCGATGACACTGGCAGGTCGAACGAGATTCACGCTTACGGCAGCCCTTGCGGCGGTCGCCACGTTTGGACTGGTGGCCCAGCCCCGGCAAACGCAGTACCCAAAACAAATGCAACTCCCCAATCCATATCGACTGGTGGAGAACTGGCCGACGCTTCCCGCCAGCATGAATGGCGGGCGGTGGGGAGAGTTAATCAGGGCGGATATCGATCCCAAGGGCAACATCTGGGTCTTTCATCGATGCTTCAATACCGAACCGGCAGGCGCTGCCACGTGCGTCGGCCGCAAAGAACCGCCGATTTTGGAATTCGATCCGTCAGGCAAGCTTCTGACGAGCTTTGGCGGAGGGATGTTCGCCTTTCCCCACGGATTTACCGTCGATGGGCAGGGAAACGTGTGGGCGAGTGACGCCAATGCAAGCCAGACGGTACTCGGTATATCGGCGAAGGACTCGAACGGCGCCACCAGGGGCCATCAGGTCTTCAAGCTGAGTCCGGCCGGCAAGGTGCTGATGACCCTTGGCAGGGAGGGAGTAGCGGGGAACGGTCCGGATACCTTCGATCAGCCGTCCGGTATCGCCGTTGCGCCCAACGGCGACATCTTTGTGACGGATGGCCATGGGAAGAATGACCGCGTGGTGAAGTTTTCCAGCGACGGCCGGTTCATCGAAACATGGGGACATCACGGTGCGGGGCCCGGCGAATTCGACCAGCCCCACGACATTTCCATAGGCGGCTCCCAAGGCCACGTGTTCGTCGCCGACCGCGGTAACAGCCGGGTCCAGGTTTTCGACCAGGAAGGTAACTTCATCGCCGCGTGGAAGCAATTTGGCCGGCCGAGCGCGGTGTTTGTCGGAAAGGCCGACACCCTTTATTTAAGCGACTCGCAATCGAATTCGACGGTCAACCCAGGCTATACGAGGGGCATCACGATAGGGAGCGCCAGGGATGGCTCGCTCAAGGCCTTCATACCCGACCCCGACCTGGACCAGGCTGACGTGAACCGTATTTCCGGGGCGTCAGGCATTGTGGCGGATGCCAAAGGCACCATATATGCGGCGGACGTCGGTCCGCACAGGTTGAGGAAATACGTTCTTAAGTAGTTTGCGGGCCGGACGTTGCGGACAGTTTCCGATCTTCCCGATTCATGTAAAATGGACCGCGTGCCCGGCTGGTCTGCCTTCCGAACGTTGGTGTTGTGGGCCGCCATTGCCGCGTTTCCCGCTCATGCGGCGGTTTCCGGAGAGGCAGTCTACCAACAGCGCTGCGCCTCCTGCCACGACACTGCAAGTGAGCGGACTCCTCCCCGTGACGCGCTGAAGCAGTTGTCCGTCGCGCGCATTCTGCGGACGCTGGACTTCGGCGTGATGATCAACATCGCCTATGTACTCAACCGCGAGGAGCGCGAAGCGGTGGCGAATTATCTGGGCGTCCAGCGGCCCGATGCACCCTTGTCCCCGCAAGCCTACTGCGCCGACCGTACCGTGAACATCGGCCCGTCACCCAGTCCCGCATGGAACGGCTGGGGCCCGGATCTTTCAAACACGCGGTACACTGCCGCCGGCGGCCTCACGGTGAATCAGGTGGGCAAGCTCAAATTGAAATGGGCCTACGCCTTCGAAGGCGACGTGAGTGCGTTCGGCGCGCCCACGGTCCTGGGGCGCACACTGTTTGTCGGCAGCGCCGGCGGCGCGCTGCAGGCTTTGAGCACCGACTCCGGCTGCGTCCGCTGGGTGTACCAGGCGAGCGGGCCCGTGCGATCCGCACCCGTTGCCGTGCCCGATGGCGGCGGGCATGTGCTGGTGTTCACCGATCTCACCGGCTGGGCGTACGGCGTGGAGGCCGAAAGCGGACGCCTCCTGTGGAAGAAAAAGCCCGAGCCGCACGAATCCACGCGGTTGACAGGCACCGCCGCGGTCCGCAATGGCGTGGTCTTCATTCCCGCGGCTTCCTGGGAAGAAACCCGCGCCGGCAATCCCGAGTATCCGTGCTGCACGTTTCGCGGCAGTGTGACGGCGTTGCGCGCGAAGGACGGAACCGAGGTGTGGAAGACATATACGATTTCCGGGAAGCCCAGGGAGCTGGAGAAGGGCCGCGGCAACGTCGGCACTTTCGGCCCATCGGGGGCGGGCGTGTGGGGATCGCCGACACTCGACGCCAGGCGCGGACTTCTGTATATCGCCACCGGCGACAACTTCTCCTCGCCCGCGACCGCCATGAGCGATTCCGTGGCGGCGCTCGACCTCAGGACCGGCCGCATCGTGTGGTCCAAACAAGTGACCCCCGGCGACGTGTTCAGTGGCGCCTGCACCGGAGGCCAGTGCCCCGGGGCCCGACTACGACTTCGGATCGTCGGTGCTTCTTGAGAAACTGCCGAATGGCCGCGACGTGCTGCTGGCGGGACAGAAGTCGGGCGTCGTTTATGCGCTGGACCCGGATCGCAAGGGCGAGATTTTGTGGCAGACTCGCGTAGGCCGGGGTGGCACCAACGGAGGTGTGCAGTGGGGCATGGCCAGCGATGGGCAAAAAGTGTACGCGGCGGTTTCGGACCTGGTGAGAAAGGCCCCGCCGGGCACGATCATCCAGGTAGGATTGCCGCCCGATCCCACGCAGGGCGGAGGGCTCACCGCCCTGCGAATTTCGACCGGCGAGAAGATGTGGTACGCGGCACCGCAGCCGTGCGGACCGAAGCCGATATGCAGTCCCGCACAGCCCGCGGCGGTGACGGCGATTCCCGGCGTGGTGTTTTCCGGATCGGTGGACGGGCACCTGCGCGCCTTCTCCGCCGAGGACGGCCGCGTGTTGTGGGATGTCGACACGGCGCGCGATTACCAGACTGCGAACGGAGTTC
>Ga0181521_10004034_pt1 | contig 16992 bp, 14 predicted proteins | sample PEATcosm2014_Bin_32_FD_119764 | JGI IMG/M metagenome (GOLD analysis project Ga0181521, IMG submission 119764) | Peatland microbial communities from MTU Mesocosm Facility, Houghton, MI, USA - PEATcosm2014_Bin02_60_metaG | ecosystem: Environmental > Terrestrial > Soil > Wetlands > Peat | place... | reverse complement strand
GTGCGCGACAGGAACAGCTGCGGACCGCGGGGCTCGGAACGCACCTCGCGGAGGTACGCCTTGACGCGGTCCTGGGTGCGGATCGGCTCGCGCGGAATCAGGTTCTCGCGCGGAATGAACCCCTCGGCATTCTGGCCGAGGTCGACGTAGATGCCGTTGCGGTCGACGCGCTTGACGATGCCGCTGACCAGCGTGCCGACGCGTTCGCGGTAGGCGTCGACGACCTGGGCGCGCTCGGCCTCGCGCACCTTCTGCACGATGACCTGCTTGGCCGTCTGGGCATCAATCCGGCCGAACAGCTCGGCCGACAATGGCACCTCGACGAAGCCACCCACCTCGGCGTTCGGGTCGATGTCCACGGCATCCTCGAGCCGCAGCTCGCGCTCCGGGAACTCGAGCTCGCGGGAGTCGTCGGCAAACACCTTCCAGCGGCGGAACGCGTCGTAATCGCCGCTCTTGCGGTTGATCGAGATCCGCACGTCCATGTCCTCGCCGTGGCGCTTGCGGGTCGCCGAGGCGAGCGCCGCCTCGAGAGCCTCGAAGATGATCTCCTTGTCGATGCTCTTCTCGTTCGCGACGCTCTCGACCGCGTCGACGATTTCCTTCAGCGATGTCTTAGCCATGTCGCCTCACTCCCGCTGCGTGCCGAATTCCGGCACCAGCCGCGCCGTCTTGATCTCGTTAAGTCCCAGTTCCACCCTCTCGCCGTCGACCTCGAGCACGACGGTATCGCCCGCGAGCGCCGTCAGCCGGCCGGTCCAGCGGCGCCGGCCGTTGCGCGGCAGCGCCGTCTCAACGTGCACCCGGCTGCCCAGAAAGCGCTCGTAGTGCGCACGCGTCCTGAGCGGCCGGTCGAGCCCGGGCGATGACACCTCGAGGGTGTACCCGCCGCGGATCGGATCCGCTGCGTCCAGCACCGTGCTCACCCGGCGGCTGACCGCCTCACAGTCCTCGACCGTGACTCCCGCCGGCCCCGCCGCAGACCGGCGGTCGATGTACAGCCGCAGCAGCCCACCGCCCCGGTGGGCATGGAATTCGAGCTCGACGAGCTCGTACCCCAGTGCCTCGACCTCGCCCTCCAGCAGCCCCAGCAGCGCCTCGCGCATCACACCACCCCGGTTCGACCCGGGTAGACCCCGGCTCGGTCGCCAGGGCCCGGAAAAAGGGCCAAAAAAATGGGCCAGCGGCCCATTGTCGGCGGGCCGGGCAATTGCCCCCGGCCCAAACGAAAAAGCCCCCTCGGGGGCTTCTTCCTGAACTGACGGAACCGCTCTGCCAGAGCCGGCTCCCTGTAGCCGCTCGATTATACGGGAGTTCCCGCCAGCCGGAAAGCGCCAGCTCAGTCCGCCGCAAGGCGGTCGCGAACCGCGGCCCGATCTCGGTCGCAATGCCCTGGAGGCGGTGCAAAGGCCGTCGCACGCTGATCGCCCGCGCGAGCTATGCGGCGACGGCGCCTAGGACCGTGGGCCGCGGCCAACCGCGCACCGCCCTCAGGCCGTGACGCCGCCGAGCGGCGAGGTGTCCAGGACGAGCGCGGTCTGCATGAGGAACGGCCCGCGTTTGACCCGAGCAGCCGCCACGGTCGCGGTGCGCGCCCGGCGCTTCGGGCGCGTTCTCGGGGCGGGCACCGGTCACCTGATGGAGGCCGCCGCGGCGCCCACGGCGCACCCGGCAGAGCCCGGACCACGGACGCCACCCCGCGAAAGTCCCCGGAAGTATTAAGATTTGCGACCCGGAGCGCAGGCGAAAATCCCCGCCGCCGGTCTATACTGCCGGCCGCCAGCGCACCCCTTGGCCCTCGAGGCACGATGCAACCGACCGACACCGGCAATCCCGACTACTTCCACAAGGTCGTCGATTGTCAGTGGGCCTGCCCCGCCCACACCGATGTTCCCGAATACATCCGGCTGATCGCCCAGGGTCGGTTCGGCGACGCCTACCTCGTGAACCGCGAATCCAACGTGTTCCCCGGGATTCTTGGCCGGGTCTGCGACCGGCCGTGCGAGCCGGCGTGCCGGCGCGGGCGGGTCGAGGACAAGCCCGTTGCGATCTGCCGGTTGAAGCGGGTCGCCGCCGACCACCGAGAGGACGTGTCCGCGCGCCTGCCCAAGGCGCCTGCCAAGCGCAATGGCAAGCGCATTGCCTGCATCGGCGCGGGCCCGGCCTCGCTCACGGTTGCGAATGACCTGCTGCCGCTCGGCTATTCGGTCACGATCTTCGAGCGCTGGGGGCTGACGGGCGGGCTGATGCGCACCAACATCCCGGCCTTTCGCCTGCCGGCGGACGTACTCGACGAGGAAATCGGCTACATCCTGGACATGGGAGCAGACCTTAAGCTCAACACCCCGGTCGAAAGCCTCAAGGCGCTGCTCGACTCCGGCGCGTATGACGCCGTGTTCGTCGGCTCCGGCGCCCCGAAGGGCAAGGAGCTCAAGATCCCCGGGCGCGACGACAGCGACCGCATACACATGGGAATCGACTGGCTCCATTCGATCGCCTTTGGCCACACCGACAAGATCGGCGCGCGGGTGCTGATCATCGGCGTCGGCAACACGGCGATGGATTGCTGCCGCTCCGCCCTTCGCCTCGGCGCGAAAGATGTGAAGGTGATGGCGCGCAAGTCGCGCGAATTCTTCAAGGCCTCCGAGTGGGAGCTGGAGGATGCCGAGGGTGAAGGCGTCGAGATCGTCATCAATCACGCACCGAAGGCGATCGTTACCGACCACGGCCGACTGACCGGCATGCTGTTCTCGATCCTGGAATACGACCTCGCGGACGGCCGGATCGTCGGCGAGCGCGTGATCGGCGAGAAGCTCTTTCCGTGCGACGACATCATTCTCGCGATCGGCCAGGAGAACGCGTTCCCGTTCATCGAGCGCGACCTCGGGATAGAGTTCGACAAGTGGCACGTGCCGAAGGTCGACCCCGTGACGTTCCAGTCGACCCGCCCGAACGTGTTCTTCGGCGGCGATGCCGCGTTCGGCCCGAAGAACGTCATCTGGGCGGTCGCGCACGCCCATGAGGCCGCGATCTCGATCCACCGCTTGTGCGAGCACCGCCCGGTCACCGACCGCCCGGCGCGTGGCGTCACGCTCGCGAGCCGCAAGATGGGCATGAACGAGTGGTCGTATAAGAACGACTACAATCCGGTCGAGCGGCGGCTCGTCCCGCACGTCAGCCTCGCCGAACGCTTCAAGAAGATCCGGATCGAGGTCGAGCTCGGCTTCAACCCGGAGCAGACCGCGCTCGAGGTGCAGCGCTGCCTCAACTGCGACATCCAGACGGTGTTCGCAGCGCCGCTGTGCATCGAGTGCGACGCCTGCATCGACATCTGCCCGGTCGACTGCCTGACGATCACCGCCAACGGCAGCGAGGCCGAGGTCGGCGGGCGGCTCAAGGCGCCGCGCCGCACGAATGAACAGGCGCTCTACGTATCGGCGCCGCTCAAGCAGACGGGTCGGGTGATGGTCAAGGACGAAGACCTGTGCGTGCACTGCGGCCTGTGCGCGGAGCGCTGCCCGACGGCCGCCTGGGACATGCAGAAGTCGACCGTCCACATTCCCCACGCGAGTCACGACGAGGCCCCATGCCAGCAGACCTCCCCGCGCAAGACCGCCTGAACGACTTCGTCGTCAAGTTCGCCAACGTCAACGGCACCGGCTCGGCGAGCGCGAATGCGCTCGTGATGAAGGCGATCTTCAGGAGCGGCGTGCCGGTGATCGGCAAGAACTACTTCCCGTCGAACATCCAGGGGCTGCCCACCTGGTACGAGATCCGCGTGACGCGCGACGGCCACATGGCCCGTTCCGGCCGCGTGGACCTGATGCTCGCGATGAACCTCGAAACCTACGCCCGTGACGTCAGGGAAGTGAGCCCCGGCGGCTTCCTGCTGTACGACTCGACCTGGCCGCGCAGCACACTCCTGACGCGCGACGACATCACGGTGCTGGGCGTGCCGCTCGCGAAGGTCTGCAACGAGAACTTCGACGGCGTCAGGAACCGCATCCTGATGAAGAACATCTGCTACGCGGGCGTGGTCGCGGCGCTGCTGGCCATCGATCTGGGGGTGATCCGCAGCCTCGTGACCGAGCAGTACGCGAGGAAGCCCAAGCTCGCCGATGCCAACATGAAGGCGATTGAGCTCGGCTTTAACTACGCAAAGACACACCTGCCCTGCCCGCTGCCGTTCCGGATTGCGCCGCTGAATGCGACCGCGGGCCACGTGCTGATCGATGGCAACACCGCGGCCGGCCTTGGCTGCGTGTACGCGGGCGCGACCGTCGGCGCCTGGTACCCGATCACTCCGTCGACCTCGCTGATGGACGCGTTCCGTGGCTTCTGCGAAAGCTTCCGGGTCGACCGCGCGACCGGCGAGCGCAACTATGTGGTACTGCAGGCCGAGGACGAGCTGGCCGCGATCGGCATGGTGATCGGCGCATCCTGGAACGGAGCCCGCGCGTTCACACCGACGAGCGGCCCCGGCATCTCGCTGATGAACGAGTTCGTGGGTCTCGCGTACTACGCCGAAGTGCCGTGCGTGATCTTCGACGTGCAGCGGGTCGGGCCCTCGACCGGCATGCCGACGCGTACCCAGCAGGGCGACATCCTGCTCGCGGCGTACGCCTCGCACGGCGACACGCGCCACGTACTGCTGTTCCCGGCAAATCCCGAGGAGTGCTTCCACCTGGCGGTGGCCGCGTTCGACCTCGCCGAACGGCTGCAGACACCGGTGTTCGTGATGTCGGACCTGGACATCGGCATGAACGACTGGATGTGCCGCGACCTCAAATGGGACGACGGCTACCGCCCCGACCGCGGCAAGGTGCTGTCGAACGAGGAGATCGAGAAGCTCGAGAAGTTCTACCGCTTCGTCGACAAGGATGGCGACGGCATTGCCTACCGCACGCTCCCCGGAGTCAACGCGAAGGGCGCCTACTTCACCCGCGGCTCGGGCCACAACCAGTTCGGGGCTTACACCGAGGACTCGGCCGAGTACCAGGATCTGCTTGATCGCCTGAAACGGAAGTTCGAGACCGCCAAGGCGTGGGTACCGAAGCCCGTGCTCGAAGGCCCCGGCACCCGGGATATCGGCATTGTGAGCATCGGGAGCTGCGATGGCGCCGTTCGCGAGGCCCTCGGAATGCTCGCCGGCCGCGGCGTCGCGCTCGACTACCTGCGGGTCCGCGCGTTCCCGTTCGGCCCCGAGGTCGAGGAGTTCCTGGCCCGGCACTCCACCGTGTTCGTCCTTGAGCAGAACCGCGATGCCCAGTTTCGGTCGCTGCTGACGCTCGAGACCGCGGTCGAGAAGCGCAAGCTCCATTCAATCCTGCACTACGACGGCATGCCGCTGGCCGCTGCCTTCATCGTCGAGGCGGTCGATCGGGCGCTCGGGCAGTCGGCCCGGCGCGCCGTGGCCAGCCGCTAGGAGCTCCGCGATGACCTCCACGACCAAACCGAAGCTCTCCCATCCGTCGCTGCCCAAGAATGAGCTCGGGCTAACGCGCCGCGAGTACGAGGGCGGCATGTCGACGCTGTGCGCCGGCTGCGGCCACGACTCGATCACCGCCGCGATCGTCGAGGCCTGCTGGGGCCTGTCGCTGCGCCCCGAACAACTGGTCAAGCTCTCCGGGATCGGCTGCTCGTCGAAGACGACCGCATACTTCGTCGGCGGCGCCCACGGCTTCAACTCGGTACACGGCCGCATGCCGTCGATTGCCTCCGGCGCAAACGCCGCGAACCGCGAGCTTTACTACATCGGCGTGTCCGGCGACGGCGACTCGCTGTCCATCGGCCTCGGCCAGCTGGCGCACGCGATCCGCCGCAACGTCAACATGCTGTACATGATCGAGAACAACGGCGTCTATGGCCTGACCAAGGGCCAGTTCTCGGCCTCGGCGGACATTGGCAGCAAGTCGAAGAAGGGCGACGCCAACCAGCAGCCGCCGGTCGACCCGGTGCTGCTCGCCCTGTCGCTCGGCGCCACGTTTGTCGCCCGCAGTTTCTCCGGCGACAAGCAGCAGCTGGTACCACTGATCCAGGCCGGGCTCAGCCACCCGGGCTTTGCGATCATCGACGTGCTGTCGCCGTGCGTCACGTTCAACGACCACGAGGGCTCGACCAAGAGCTACGCGTTCACCCGCGAGCACTACCACGCGGCGGTCGAAGCCGACTTCGTGCCGCCGGCACGCGAAATCGCCGTCGAGTACGACGAGGGCTCAGCCACTGTGGTTCCGATGCACGACGGCAGCCGCGTGCGGCTGCGCAAGCTCGACCCTGGCTACGACCCGTCCGACCGGGCGGCGGCCTTCACGTACATCGCGGAGAAGCTCAAGCAGGGCGAGTACGTGACGGGGCTGATCCACGTGGCTGACGGCAGCGCGAGCGAGATGCACGCGATCAACCGCACGCCGGCGATCGCGCTCAACAAGATTGCGTACGAAAAACTGTCCCCGGGAGCTGCAACACTCGCTAAGCTGATGGACAGTTACCGCTGACGCTGAGGCGACCATGGCACGGCTCATCGACTGGCTGATCGGCTGGCCGGCTCGCACTGCGGAGTATCTGACCTGGCTCGGGCCACTGGTTTCGCGGCTCACGGTCGGCTGGGTGTTCCTGTGGAGCGGCTGGGGCAAGCTGCAGAACCTGCCGGCGATTACCGAGAATTTCGTCAGCTGGGGGATCCCGTTCCCGCAGGTCCTGACGCCGTTCGTCTCGGGCGTCGAGTTCGTCGGCGGACTTTTCCTGCTGCTCGGCCTCCTGACCCGGATCTCGGCAGGTGCACTCGGCATCACGATGCTGGTCGCAATCCGGTCGGCCAAGTGGGACCAGGTCGACTCGCTCGAGTCGCTGCTGGGTTTTGACGAGACGGCCTACTTCGCCATATTCCTGTGGCTCGCGATCGCAGGACCCGGAATGCTGTCCATCGACCGGCTGCTCGGGCGGTTCGCGAAGCCCGCCGGGAGCTGACCGGGCCGCGGGCAGCGCTCACCCACTGCGGACCCTCACGCACCCAATTGCGCTCGACCGGCCTCAGGCCGCCGATGCCGCGCCATTGTCCGGGTGTCGCGCTGCCATGGGCGCGGCGTCGATACGATCGGGGGTGAACGTGACACGTTCACCCCCGGTGATTTCGAACGATCGTCGTTCGGCGTCTACTTCGTTGACTTCATCTTCGCCTTGGCGGCGTCGCAGTCCTTCTGCGTCATCTCCGAAAAGCCCTTTCCCTTGCAGGAGTTCTGACCCTTGCAGGCGTTGTGGGCGCCCTTGCAGCTGGATTGGCCCTTACAGGCGTTGACCCCGTCGCAATGAACCTTGGCCGCATCAGCAGCGGACGCGGTTGAGACCACGGCCGCACTGAATGCGAGCGCAGCAGCAGTCGCGATGGCAACACCCGACAAGCTCTTTGACATCGACATCAGGCTCCCTCCTTTTCGATTGATGGAAACAGGAACATTCGAGGCAGCGCGATCGCGCCGGCTCCAGTATAGGACCGGGGATATGGAATGATTATTACTTTCACTCTTGCGATGGCGCTGATGCAGTGCAGCGGACGATGCAGTGCAGCGCAGCTCAGGGCAGGTCGTGAGACTCCGGCGGTTCGACGCCCTCGAGATGCGCCGCGTCCGGGACGGCGAGCGGGGCAAGCTTGTGGGCTGCGAGCTGCCGGTTGATGTCGGGAAGTTCGGACTCCCTGACGCTCGCCCAGCGGCGACCCGTCTCGCCGAGCACACCGGCCGTGACCCCGGCCGCCTCGCGCTGCGCGCCGGTCGGCGCGCGATCAGCCGCCTCGACGTCGGTCGCAATGCCAGCGAGTGTCTCGCTCGCCGCCGCGAAGCTGCGCGGGTCCTCATCCGCGGCGGCCGTCAACGGCTCCAGGGCCGCATCGAGCGCCGCGAGCCGCGCCAGCAGCGGCGCGCCTTTCGGGTCGTGGCCGAGCGATGCGCGCCGCGCCGCAAGCTGTTTTCGGACGGCGCTGACCTCTGCAAAACCGCGCCACGCGCGCTCCAGGTCTACGGCGAGCGTCTGAAAAAACGCGAGACTCGCCGCCAGATCATCCCGGCTGACCGTGACGCGCGGATCGGGCTTCACGGTCAGCGGCGCATCGAAGCGAGCGCCATCGACGGTCAGCGTCAGGCGATAGTCGCCGGGCAGTGCAAGCGGCCCGGCCGGCAGGAGCTCCGTGCCCTCGGCCAGCGAGGCGGCGATGCTGTAGGTGTACTCGACCGCCCGCGGGCGCGGCAGCCTCAGGTTCCACACGAAGCGGTGCGCACCGGCCGCCGTCGACAGCCGCGGCGCCGGCACGAGCCAGTCGTCGGAAAAGTACCGCTTGGCAGCAAGCCCACCATCAACGTCCGCGCTCGAGAACCGCCGCACCAGCGCCCCGGCCGGGTCGCGAATCTCGAGTTCCACCGGCGCGGTGGTATCGCGCGCGATCCAGTAGTCGATCACCGCGCCGGTCGGCGGATTGCGGCCGAGCGGCGTCTCGGGCGTAAAAGGCGTGTCCTTGTTCTGATTCGGCCGCAACCGGTAGGCCGGTGCCGGCGCATAGAGGCGCGCCGCGCCGGTAACCGCGAAGCTGACCTGCCGCAGCGGGCTCAGGTCGTCGAGTACCCAGATGCCGCGGCCGTTCGTCGCCGCGACAAGGTCGCGGTCCTTGACCAGCAGGTCGTGTACCCAGACGGGCGGCAGATTGCGCTGCAGGCTCTGCCAGTGCGCGCCGGCGTCGAAAGACACCCAGACTCCGACGTCCGTGCCTGCATACAGCAGGCCGGGACGAACAGGATCCTGACGCACGACGCTCACGAAATGCTCGGCGGGCAGGCCGGCGGCGAGACTCGTCCAGCTCACGCCGCCATCGCGCGTCACATAGATATACGGCCTGAAGTCGTCCTGGCGGTGATTGTCGACCGCGACGTACGCGAGCCCCGGGGTCTTGTCGGACAGGTCAATGCTGCTCACCTTCGCCCACGCAGGAATTCCGGGCGGCGTGACCGCGCGCCAGTGCGCGCCCGCGTCCTGCGTGAGCCACACCCGCCCGTCGTCGGTACCGACCCAGATCTCGGCATTGTCGCGCGGCGAGGGCGCGATCGTGTTGATCACGCCATACCCGCACTCGAGCGCGCGCGAAGGATTAAGATCGCCGCCGCAGTCGTGCGGCCCTGCCGTCCGGCCGCTGAGGTCGGGACTGATCACCTCCCAGTGCGTACCGCGATCGAGCGAGCGGAACAGTACCTGGGCACCGGCATAGAGCGCGTAGGGTTTTCTCTTTGAGAACGCGAGTGGCGTGAACCACGTGTAGTGGTACCGAAAGTCTGTCGGCCGCTTGCCGTAGCTGTTGACCGGCCACGGCGTGACGTTTTCGACCGCGCCGGTCGCAGCAGACCAACGCGAAATTCGTCCGCCGAGCCCGCTGCCATAGACGATGCCCGGGTCGTCGGGATCCGGCAGGTCATAGTCGCGCTCGTCGCCGCCCACCGGATTCCAGTCACGCAAGCCGATCGCCCCGTAGTTGCTGCGGCTCGCTATTCCGACCGTACCGCTGTCCTGCTGGCCCGAGTAGATCCAGTACGGAAAGCGGTCGTCCGTCGCGAGGTAGTAGAACTGGCCGGTCGGCTGGTTGTACCAGTCGCTCCACGACGCGCCGCCGTTCAACGTGACGATCGCGCCCTGGTCGCTGGCCGCGATGCGCCGCCGCGGATCGAGCGGATTGATCCACAGGAAGTGGAAATCATCGCCGCCCGGCGCGCCGCGCACGACGCTGAACGTCTTTCCGGCATCGCGCGACTCGTGAACGGACTGGCCGACCGTGTAGAGCACGTCCGGGTCCAACGGCGAGACCGTGAGCCGGCTCATATACCAGCTCGTGACCCAGTCGGCGTCGTTGACCTTCTGCCAGTGCCCGCCATCGTCGTCCGAGCGGTAGAGCCCGCCGCGTTCCTTGTGGGTGACGCTCGCATACAGCCGCGTCGCGCCGTGCGCACGCGTGACTGCGATGCCGATCCGGCCGAGCGCGCCCTGTGGCCACCCCTCGCCAGCGAGGCGCACCCAGGTCCGGCCGCCGTCCGCCGACCTGTAGAGCGCGCTGCCCGGCCCTTCGATCGGCGTGAAGTAGCTGAGCCACGGATAGACCCGTACGGTCCAGGTCGCGGCATAGACGATGTCGGGGTTTGCTGGGTCAACGGCGAGGTCGACGGCTCCAGTGTCGTCGTCGACGAACAGCGTCTTCGACCAATGCTGGCCACCGTCGTCCGTGCGATAAACGCCGCGCTCGGGGCTGGGGCCAAACACATGGCCGAGAGCCGCCACGAGCACCACGTTGGCGTCACGCGCATCGATCAGCAGCGCACCGATGTGGCGGGTCTCCGTGAGGCCCGCCGGCTGCCAGGTCTTGCCTGCGTCGGCCGAGCGGTACACGCCGCTGCCGGCAATGATGTCGTAGCGCGGCTCAGGCTGTCCCGTGCCGGCGTACAGCACCCGCGGGTCGGACGGCGCGACTGCAAGTGCCCCGATCGCCGTGATCGGCTGGCCGTCGGTCATGCAATGCCACGTCCGCCCGGAGTCGGTCGTCTTCCACACGCCCCCGCCTGCCGCGCCAAAGTAGTAGGTGTCGGGCTCCGCTGGCACGCCGACTGCCATCGTGCTCCACCCACCGCGGAGCGGACCGACGAGACGCCAGTCGACGGCCGGGAACGCACCGTCCGGAATCAGCGGTTGCTCCGCAGGCGCGGGCGACGCCCCCAACATCAGAAAAACGCATGCAACGCAGCCGTTCAGCATCAATTGAGCCATGAAATCACCGACTGAGGGATGGAATGCCCGCAGGGCCGTAGCGAATTGCCGCGCACTATAGCCGGGTGCTCGCCGGGAATCGGGCACGTTCTGTGGAACGTCTCGCGACGCACGGCGCTGCGAGATTGTTTTTCAACTCGAAGATAAACATACAACTTATTAATAAAAAATAGTTTTCCTGAACAGGTATGACCGGCGCCGCTCGCTCGGCTGCGTTTGGCGCACCCGCCCCGCTGCAACGTCGGGACTGCGAGGCACGGTCGCAGCGCGGACAGTCGGCTGGGACCGCGATCCGCCGTCCGGGAACCCAGTCGACGCAAACGCCGTCGAGTGCGGGTATCCCCGCGACCGCGGTGCCCATGGCAGCGCGATGAACCTTCGGGCGGAAGCGCCAAAGACCCCTGAGTCACTCGCGGCCTTCGATCGCTCCGTACCGGGCTCACACAACTGAGCGGCACCCTACTATCATGGCCGTGCGCCGAAGCCCGGCCGATGCAGCGTCCGCGGAGCCCGCCACCGCCGCCGCAGTGCACCGCCGGCTGGGCGTCATCTGGGCAGCAATGCATCGGAGAATCAGATGAAGCAAGCTGTGCACAACTATCTTAGGGCCCTCGAAGCGGGGGACGAGGAGAAGGCAGCCGCGCTGTTCATCCCGGACGGCTGGGTCCAGTCGCCGTTCCTCGGGCGACTGCCGGTGCGCGAGTTCATCCGCAAGGTCGCTGCGGCGTCAAGCGGCGCGCATCTCACGGTGCACGACGTTCTGGTCAGTGCGGAAGGCCACTTGCGCGCGGTGGCGTACTACCTGTACGACTGGCGGCTGAAGGACGGCTCGCGAGTGTCCTTCGACTGCACCGACGTATTCAACTTCGATCCGACGTCCGGGCGGATCCAGTCGATCGTGCTGGTGTACGACACGCATCCGGTCCGTGACGCCGTCGCTCACACCTATCCGTGACGGCCTTTGCGGTGCGCACTCGGCGGCGTCGCGAGCGGCCACAGCCCCGCGCCTTTACTGCATGCGATGAGCCGCCGGGTTCCCCGCGGCGCCGTCTGCCGCGAATGACGGAGTCGTAGAGCCCGTAGCCCTGACGAGCCCCCCCTCGGTTAGTCACGCGCCCGGCCGGCCGCGCGCCGTGACGCGACCCGCTCGCGGGTCCCTCGCCTCGTTCCGACATGTGCGGCTGCAGTGTCCGCTCGCATGCGCACTGAGCCTTTGAAGTTCAGCTGCGGTCGCCGCCGCGCGCCGTCGGCGGTGCCGGCCGTGCGAATCAAAGAGGACCCGCCGGGCGGGTCCTCACTTGGGGCTCATCGGCCGTGTCAGGGCTTCACGCGATTGTAGGTATTGCGCGCGATGATCAGCAGCGCCGCACCCGCAACCACCATGCCGAGGTTCTCGAGCAGCGCCGTGACGAAGTTGCCGATCCAGGGGACGTCCCCGAAGCTGTTTGCGACCGCATGCAGCGCAAGCGCCGAGACGATGGCTCTGACGTGGTGCTCGGCCGCGATGGTGACGCCGACCACGGCGCCCGCGATCGCGAGCAGCGGCGCGGCGTACGGCACATTGAAGAACGCGGCGACGACCACGAGTGCCATCGCGGCCAGTCCAACGATCTTGTAGATATTCACTCCTGCGTCCCCCTCCGATTGATTATTTGAACTGTTGTCTCGGATGCCGCCTCAGCGGAATACGCCGCTCAGGAGCGGCGGCGTGTGTCCGTCAACGCCGGAGAATCTTGTTGTGCGGTGCGGCGGAAGCTCCGGGCCAGGTCGATCCTACGCCGTGCCGCCGGACCAAAGGAGAGGCCAGACGCCGGATCTGGGGAACCCAAGGTCCGGTCCGGGATCCGCTACTGGGACGTGTCATCACGCTCGCCGGGGCTCGCTCGAGGTGCCAGACACCGTTTGCGAGGCGATCAAAGCCGAGGCATCCAATTGCTGCCGATGCGCCCTGCGGCAGCATCAGCCGCGCGGATCCGGGCGGCGGTGCGTCCTCGAGCGCCGGCCGCGGTGCCCTTTCCGAGCGCCTACGCAGCGACGATGTCGGCGATTGGGCGTCACGCGCGTGCCGCGACGTCGCGCGCGCCAAGCTCTAGCGTCTCGGGGCCCCTGCACCGACAAAGTGTTGTTATGTCGCATCACTGAAGCATTGCTGGGCGACAATGCCCCGTCCGTGGCGCGCACTGCGAGCGCCAACGCCCGGGCCTTGCAGAGCTGCCAGACGAAAGGTTCTTTAAATCGTGGCCAGCAGTTGACCAAGAGGGTGGTTCGGTAGCAGTCTTGCGGCACGGGGAATTATTGCCCGCGCAGCCACAGCGCGGGCGCCGGCGGCAATTGACATAAGGTCAGTTGCGGCTGCGCCACATAATGGGGATCGACAAGATGGCGAGCCATTTTGAGCACGGGGGAGATCCGGGGTCGGATCTCGATCGCACCGACGATCTGCCAATACTCGACCTTGAAGCCTATGAGGGGCCGGGCGCAGTGGAGGGCAGCAAGGTCATTTACGTTGCCCCGGAAGCCCCTGAGCCCAGTGGGAACGGTAGCCGGCCACCGCGCGCGACCGCGCTGACGGCAACCGAGACGTTGCGGGATGTCGAGGAGTGGATCGCCTCGCAGATCCTGCGCGATCGCGCCAACGAGCAGGCTCTCGCCGAACTGCAGGCGTCCCAGGCCGACGCGAACGCTCGCGCCGACCGCCTCGCGGCGGAGCTCGAGAGCGTCAGCAGCACTCTGCAAGCCGCTCTCGGGCGTGCCAACGTCAGTGAGCGTGCGGTGCGCGACAGCGAGGCGGCGGCACGCGCCGTCGAGGCCCGGGCGTCAGAGCTGGCAGCCGAACTCGTGGAGGCGCGGGCCGAGCTCGCATCGGCGACCCAGGGGTTTGCCGCGATCGAGGCGGAGCGACAGAACGCCCGGTCACAGGCGTCAGAACGCGAGCACGCCGAGCTCCGGCGAGCCCTCGATAAGCGGGCGAGCCAGGTAGCCGTGCTCGAGACGGAGCTCACGACCGCCCGCGCCCGAGTTGACGAAGCCGAGCGGGAGCTTGCGCGACGCGCCGAGTCCATCGCGGCCCTGACGGCCGCCCGTGACGGCCACGCCACTGCGGCCGCGGCGCTCGAGCGCGCGCGCTGTGCCGCCGAAGCGAACTCGAGCACCTATCTCGAAAACCTTCAGACACGCGAATGGCAACGAAATGTCTGGGAAGGCATGTGGCGCGACCTCGACGCAGAGCTCGGCGAGACGCGAGCGACAGTCGCCCGGCTCGAGGTTGAGCGCAAGGCGCTTGCCGAGACCGCTGAAGGATTGCGCGTAGAGCTCGCCGAACGCAGCGCGACGATCGAGCGCTTCGAGGCAGACCGTGTCGCCCAGGCCGCGGCGTGGCGCGAGCTGGCGGAGGCGCGGTTTGAGGAGGAGGACACCCATCAGGCCACCGCACTCGAGCTCGCTGCCCGCAATGCAGCGCTGCTAGCCGAGATCGGGAAGATGGAGGGTGCGAGCCGGCAGGTTGCCAAGTCACTCGCTGCGCGCGAGTCGGAACTCGCCACGGCGCGCACCGCGCTTGCAGCGCTCGAAACGGGGCTCAACACGGCCCATGCGGACAATGCGACGCAGACGGCGCGGATTGCGGAACTCGAGGAAATGGTGGTCCGGGTGGCGCAGGCGCTGCAGGCGCAGACCGCGACGGCGCAACGCGCAAACGCTCTGCTCGAGGCGAGCGGCCGCGATGGCACCGAGCAGGCGGCCCACATCGCGGACCTCGAGGAGAAGCTTACTGTCGCCATTGGGGTTGCGAAGGATCGATCGCTTGCGGCGCAGCGCGCCGAGTCGGCCCTCGCGGAGCGCACAGCGGAATTGGCGGCGAGTCGCGACCGGCTTGAGGCATTCGAGCGGGAGGGGGGTAACCACACGATGCGAGTCAGGGTGCTTGAAAGGGAACTGGTGCGAGCCAGGGTGCTTGCCGAGCAAGCGAACACACCGCGGCACGAGCTCGACGCGGAACTCGAACGCGTCAAGGACGAGCTCGCGCGTGAAGCTGCACGCGCCGGATCTCTGCAGGTCCGCCAGCGAGAACTCACATCGGAACTCGACAGGACCCGCGGGGCACTCGAGGAGCGAGACCTTCAGATCCGTCGCCTGGAACGGCAGGCAGCCGCAAGCGCCGAGTCGATCGACCGTATCAAGCTCGACATCGAGAGGGCCGCCGAGCCGCCGGACGCGAAGCGACACGAAGCCACCGACGTGTCGGCAGCGCTGGTACCGCTCGACCGCGAGGCGGGAGAAAGTCTGGTACTGAAGCGGCGGACGACGATCGGACGCGCCCTAGACAACGACGTGTGTCTGCAGGACTCATCGATCAGCCGGCACCATGCAGTAATCCTGGTCAGCCCGAACGGCTCGTTCATCGATGACCAGAAAAGTGCCAACGGCGTGGCAGTCAATGGCAAACGCATTCGGCAGGCGCGACTGGCCGAGGGTGACGTCATCGCGCTTGGAATGGTGCACTTCCGCTTCACGACACGGGTCGATCTGGCCGCTGCAACCGGTTGACACCGGAACCGGACCCGTCCGGGATGCAGCGGGTCATCGACGGTCGCCGGTGGAGCGGAGTTCGCCTGCAACCGGTGCTCACTGCGCCCGGGCGGATACCGCGCGCGCCCGGGATCGCCAGTACGTCACACCATCGGGCTCCCGAGACTTGAAGCCTGACGACGCGGTTGCGGGCGTAATGCCGGGGTCGAGCCCCGCGGCCGTTATATTATCGGCTACCCAAGCGACGGCCATGGGTTCTCCAATCTTCGCTGTGCGGTAGCTGCGATCATGTGGTCCGAACTTAGGGCTGACTTCAGGCTGTATTGCGCGCTCCGATTCCCGCACGGCGTCGGCGTGCTGCAGCGCGCGCTGCTCTGGTTCCGCTCACCAGGTCTTCTGATGCTGGCGATCCAGCGCGCCAGTCATCATTGGTTGAATCGCCGCGAGCGCGATGGCTGGACACCCGAGACACTCGCTCTGAAGCTCCTCCTGGCATTGACGCGGCTGCCGATGCTGATGATCTCCAAGTCAGACGTCGCCATGGGCACGGTCATTGCGGGAGGTGTTTATCTTTCGGACCGCGGTCACCTGATTATCGGGCCGCAGGGCATCGGCAGCGGCACTCTCATTCATGAGCGCGTGACGATCGGGGTGGGTGCGGCGGGCCAGGTCCCGCCGACGATTGGCGAAAATGTGTGGATTGGTCCGGACTGCGTGATCTATGGTGATATTCGGCTCGGAAAAGGAGTGACCCTGTTGCCGGGGACAGTGTGCTCGATGAATGTTCCCGACAACGCAGTCGTCGCCGGTAACCCCGGCATCATCGTGCGACGTGACTTTGACAACACGGCGTTGCGGCGGAATCTCGAACGCGACGTTGACCGCGAGTCGCTTGCGTCGCGATGACCTCGTTTCGGCAGATCTTGCGTGCCGATATCAATCGGCACAGAGACCAGCAAGCCATGTCGGCGTGGGGAAAGGTTGGCGCGATCCGCCGTACTCCCGGGTTGCAGGCGGTATTCGTGTATCGGTTCGGCAGGCTGCTCGACTCGCGCAAGAAATCCATTGCTGTGTGGCCGTTGCTCGCAGTCGGCTGGATTGTCTACGCATTGGCGGCGGCCGTAGTCCGCAAAGGCTACGGAATCAGGCTGTCGCTGTCGGCCGATATCGGTCCAGGGTTCTATGTTGGCCACTTTGGGGGTGTCGAAGTCATCAATTGTCGGCTGGGCCAGCACTGCTCAGTCGGGCAGCAGACAAAGGTTGGACGCGACGGGCAGATCGACGGACCCCGGATCGGAAATGGCGCTTGGATCGGGGCGCATTCAAAGGTGTTCGGACCCGTAACTATTGGTGACAATGTGACGATTGCACCCGGCGCCCGGGTAACGAAAGATGTGCCAAGCCGGTCGCTCGTGGCGGGAGACCCGGGCCGCATCGTGTCACGGAATTACGACAACGCGCGGATCCTTCCGCCCATCTGAACCGGACCTCAGCAGCGTGCCGCCCTCGGCCTGCGGATATCCATGCTCGCCGGAGCGGGCTTAGTGCCCTACTCTGAGGTCCCGGCATTTGACCCGAGATAGCGCCGCTAGGGCGAGCGTGACGTAGGCTACCGACCCTGCACAAAGCGAGCCCTGCGCATCTTGGCACCACTACGTGTCGGCACGGATCGCTGGT
>Ga0181521_10004032_pt1 | contig 16995 bp, 18 predicted proteins | sample PEATcosm2014_Bin_32_FD_119764 | JGI IMG/M metagenome (GOLD analysis project Ga0181521, IMG submission 119764) | Peatland microbial communities from MTU Mesocosm Facility, Houghton, MI, USA - PEATcosm2014_Bin02_60_metaG | ecosystem: Environmental > Terrestrial > Soil > Wetlands > Peat | place... | reverse complement strand
GTCCGCGCCCTGTTCCTCCATCTCCACCGCGCGCGCGAAGGCGCGGTCCGGATCGGAGTATTTGCCCCCATCGGAAAAAGAATCCGGCGTGATATTGACCACCCCCATGAGGATGGTGCGCTCGCCGAATTTAATCTCGCGCCGCTTCAGCTTCCAATAATAAAGTTTTCTCACCCGGCGACCCGCTTCCAGTTCTTGCCTACTTGGATGATCAACTCCGCCGAAGGGTTCGGCAATGCCAGTTCCCCGATCTTCCGGCCGTTGATTTCCACCGCTCCAGCCTTGATTTTGCGCACCGCATCGCTCACCGAGTCGGCCAGCCCGAGTTTCGCCAGCAGCTTGTCCACGCGCAGCGCGCCGTCCTTCATCACGCCTTCGGGTAGCGCTGCAGCCTCGATTTCCTCCGGCACTTCCTTGTTGCGCACCACGCGCTGGAATACTTCCGCCGCATGTTCCGCTTCCGCCGCCGAATGGAAATCCGTAACCACCATTTTCCCCAACGCGATCTTCGCCTCCATGGGGTGCATGGTCGCGCGCCGGCGCGCGATTTCCGCCTCGCTGGTATCGGTGAGCAGCAGGTAATAGCGCCACATCAGCTCGTCGGAAATCTGCATCACCTTGCGGAACATCACCTCCGCGGGCTCCGTGATCCCGATGTAGTTGCCGAGCGATTTCGACATTTTGTTGACGCCATCCAGCCCTTCCAGAATCGGGACCATGGCGACAATCTGCGGCGGCTGCCCGAAATCTTTTTGCAGCTCGCGGCCCATCAACAGGTTGAACTTCTGATCGGTGCCGCCCATTTCCACGTCGCATTCGAGCGCCACCGAATCGTATCCCTGCGCCAGCGGGTAGAGGATTTCGTGCATGGAAATCGGCGCGCCTTCTTTGTAGCGCTTGGAAAAATCGTCGCGCTCCAGAATGCGCGCCACCGTGCATTTGGCGCACAGCCGGATCATGTCGATGTAATGCAGCGGCTCCAGCCACTCGCTGTTGAAGCGCACCTCGGTCTTCCCGCGATCGAGAATTTTGAACACCTGCGCCTTGTACGTCTCGGCGTTGGCGTCGATGGCCTGGCGCGTCATGGGCGGACGCGTGACGTTGCGGCCGGAAGGATCGCCGATCATCGAAGTCATATCGCCGATCAAAAAAATCACCGTGTGGCCCAGGTCCTGAAAGTGCTTCATCTTGCGCAGCAGCACGGTATGGCCCAGGTGCAGATCCGGCGCGGTGGGGTCGAAGCCCGCCTTGATGCGCAGCTTCCGCCCGGTTTTGGCCGCTTCCGCCAGGCGCTCGCGCAGATCCTCCTCGCGGATGATCTCCGCCATGCCTTTGCGCAGATAGGTGAGTTGTTCGTCGATGGTCATTGCACGCTGGTCAACGCTTCTTTCAAATCCTCGGAAAATCGCCGCAGCGCGTCCACCTGCTCCGCGGCCGCCGGAACTTCGCTGCCTTTGGCCGCCAGAAACGGCTGGCCTCCGCGCCACACCAGAAACGCCAGGCCGTTGTCCGTCATCAATCCCGCGCTTCCCGGGGAATCGCCGTGCGCAAACGCCACGCAGCCTTCCCGCGCGAAAAGGCGGTAATCCCTGCCATCGGCCAGCAACTGGATTCCCAGGGCGGCCAGGCGGGCGGAGATTTTCGGGCTCACATCTTATAGCGGCCGAGGTCCTCGTCGTTGAGGCCCTCCAGCCAGCGCCGCAGCTCTTCGTTGTTGTTGACCTTGTCGGAAGCGTCGGTCACTTTGCTGGACGTTTTCAGCACCTGGTCTTCCACGTAGATGGGGCAATCCAGACGCAGCGCCAGCGCCAGTGCGTCGCTGGGGCGCGAATCCACGCTGATCAGTTCCCCCTCGCGGTCCAGCCAGATCACCGCGTAGAAGGTGTCGTCCTTCAATTCGCTCACCACCACCTTGCGCAAGGCCGTATTGAGGCCCAGCAGCAGGCTCTTGATGAGGTCGTGCGTCATGGGGCGGGGCGTCGCGACTTTTTCGATTTCCAGGGCGATGGCGTTGGCTTCGTACACGCCAACCCAGATCGGGAGCACCGTGTTTCCGCCCACGTCCTTCAAAATGACGATGGGCATGTTGGTAACGGGATCCATCATGAGCCCGCGAATTTTCATTTCGACTTCCATGACGTCCTCCCCCACCTTCAATTACACCACAGTTACGCTTTGACCCACCAATGAGTTGGGCCCGGAGCGTGTCACCCGTACCGGGAGATACCGCCCCAGCAGATCGCTCGCGCTCTCCTCTTCGTGCGTGAAATTCAGCGTGCGGTTGCTGGAAGTTCGTCCAATCCATTGCCCTAGCGCGTGATTGCGGCCCTCCACCAGCACTTCCTGAACGGAGCCGATCAGCTCCGCGTTGCGGCGAATCTGGATGGACCGCTGCTTTTCCTGCAGGATCGCCAGGCGCCGCTGCTTTTCTTCCTCCGGAACGGCGTCCTGCATGGCCAGCGCCGCCGTATTGGGCCGCGGCGAATATTTGAAGCTGAACAGCGAATCGTACTGCACTTCGTCCAGCAGATCCAGCGTCCGCTCGAAATCCTGCTCGGTCTCGCCGGGGAAGCCCACGATAATATCGGTGGTCAGCGCATAATTGCGCCGCGCCGATTTCAGCCATTCGATGCGCCGCATGTATTCGCCGCGCGTGTACAGCCGGTCCATGGCCGCCAGAACCTTCGACGAACCGGACTGCACCGGCAGATGCACGTGGTCGCAGAGCACGTCGTTGGAATCCATCGCTTCCACGATTTCCTTGACGAAATCGCGCGGATGCGAAGTGGTGTAGCGCACCCGCCGGATGCCGGGCGCCTCGGCCACCCGCGCCAGCAAAGTGGCGAAATCCCATCCGGCCGGCGAGGGATCGCGATAGCTGTTTACGTTCTGTCCCAGAAGCTGGATTTCGGAGTAGCCCCGCCCGGCTAGGCCCCGCGCTTCCGCCATCACGCTTTCGCTGGTGCGGCTGCGCTCCGGGCCGCGCGTGAACGGGACTACGCAATACGCGCAGGATTTGTCGCAGCCTTCGATGATCGTGATGTAGGCGCGGTGCGGATTGTCGCGCCGCGTGAACGGGGTATCGAAAGTCTCTTCGGTGTCCAGGCTGAGACCGGTGACGCGCCGCCCGCCGGCTTCCAACTGTACCAGCATCTGGCCGAATTTCGGGTAGCTGGCCGACCCGCAAACCAGGCTGACGTGCGGCGCGCGGGCGAAAATCTTTTCGCCTTCCTGCTGCGCCACGCAGCCCAGCACGCCAAAGATCTTGCCCTTGCCCGCCTCGCGCTTGAAGTTTTGCAGCCGGTTAAAAACCTTCTGCTCGGCCTTGTCCCGAATGCTGCACGTGTTGTACAGCACCAGGCCCGCCGCTTCCGGCGTCTCCACCTGCGCGTAGCCCTGCTCGAGAAGCGTGCCGATCACCTTTTCGGAATCGTGCACGTTCATCTGGCAGCCAAATGTTTCGAGGTAGAAGGTTTTCCCAGACACTGTCTCCATTGTACCCGGTGGCGCCGGCGGCCTTGCCCGCCGATTCCCTTTGCTAAACTCATGGATGAATCGGGAGGGAAAGCGCGTGAAATTCTTTTTGGATACCGCCAATCTGGACGAGCTGAAGAAAGGCGCTGGCTGGGGCATCGTGGACGGCGTGACCACCAATCCGTCGCTCATCGCCAAAGAAGGCCAACCGCTCGAGGAACATATCCGCCAGATCTGTGCCATTGTCGATGGCGACATCAGCGCCGAAGTCGTCGCCACCGGCTCCAGCAGCATGATCAAGGAAGGCCGCGAGCTGGCCAGGATCCACAAGAACGTGGTCGTCAAATGTCCGCTTACGCGCGACGGCATCGTGGCTACTTCCGCGCTGAGCAAGGAGGGCATCCGCGTCAATGTCACCCTATGCTTCAGCGCCGGGCAGGCCCTGCTGGCGGCCAAAGCCGGGGCCTACATCGTCAGCCCCTTCGTCGGCCGCATCGATGACATTGGCTGGGTCGGTATGGACCTCATCCGCCAGATCGTCCACATCTACAAGAACTACGGCTACAAGACGCAGGTGCTGGCGGCGTCGCTGCGCTCTCCCGGGCACGTCATCGAATCCGCCGCCGCCGGCGCGGATATCGGCACCATGCCCTTCAAGGTGCTCGATATGCTCTTCAACCACCCCCTGACGGACAAGGGCCTCGACCAATTCCAGAAGGATTGGGCCAAAGTATTCCAGGAAACGCCCGTAGCCGGGTAATACACTAAAGGTGATGCCGGGTATTCTGGCTTTACGATTCACCGCCGCGGAAACCGTTACCCTTGCGCTCGCCGGAATTCTCGTGATTCTGGTTGCCATGATCGGCTACCGCGCGTGGAAGCGGACGCGCATCTCGCCCGCGGAGCGCGAGCGCCAGCGACGCGCCGCCCTGGTGGCCGGCGGAAAAATGGGCGACGCCATGCTCATGGAAGTGCGCGATGACCTGCTCTTCTACTCCTACGCCGTGCGCGGCGTGGAGTACACCGCATCGCAGGACGTGACGGCCCTCAAGCAGTTTCTGCCCGGCGATTTGTCCTCCATCGGCCCGGTCTCGGTGAAATACGACGCCCGCAACCCCGCCAATTCCATCGTGATCGCCGAGCAATGGAGCGGAGTGCGCGCCAGCAAAGCGGGGTAAAGCGTCTGAGGTCGCAAATTGCGACCTCAAATTTCCGCAATTGCGCCGCGCGCTATCATGGGCGCTTCGATCCACATGGAAAAGCAAGTCTCGCCGGCGGACCAGGCCCTCGCGCCTTCGCAGATTATCGAACGCCGCATCTACGTCATCCGCGGACAAAAGGTCATGCTCGATAGTGACTTGGCGGAGCTGTACCAGATCGAGACCAGAGTCCTCAACCAGGCGGTACGCCGCAACCGCAATCGTTTCCCCGGGGATTTCATGTTTCAGCTCAGCTCTGACGAACTGGAAAATTGGAGGTCACAAATTGTGACCTCCAATTCCGCAGCCAAGATGGGCCTGCGCCGGTCGCCCTACGCCTTCACCGAACTCGGCGTGGCCATGCTCTCCTCCGTCCTGAAAAGCGAACGCGCCGTGCAGATGAACATTTTCATCATGCGCGCCTTCGTCAAGCTGCGCGAGTTGCTGGCCGGCAACAAAGATCTCGCCCGCAAGATCGAACAACTCACCCGCACCCAGCAGCAGCACGCCGGCATCCTCGTCTCCGTCGTGCAAGACATCCAGCGATTGAAGAATCCCCCCGTCACCCGCGCCATCGGCTTCCTCGCCCGCGCCGCCCGGAAGAAGTAGCCCACACCACCACACCACCCGCCCACGCCACCCTCCGCCAGTTTCTATATAATCTAAGAGAACGTGTTCTGGGCCACACTCCCCCCATTAAGGAATTCTTACCGATGTCGACACTAGAGGTCTCTCCGGCCGAACCGTTGTCCGGCCAAACCACTCACCCGGTCGTCAACGACTTCAGCATTCAGGTGGCTACCGTAAACGGCTCGGGCAGCCAGACTGCCAATTCCGTCCTGATGCGCGCCATTTTTCAAATGGGCATTCCGGTCTCGGGGAAAAATATGTTCCCCTCCAATATCGCCGGCCTGCCCACCTGGTTCACCATCCGCGCCAGCAAGCACGGATATATCGGCCGCCGCAAGGAGATCGATTTTCTGGTGGCCATGAACCCCGAAACGGCCCGCGAGGACGTCGTGAAGCTCGATAGCGGCGCCGCCGTGGTTTATGACGAACCCCTCAAGCTCAACCAACTGCGCAGCGATCTGCACTTCTATCCCGTGCCGTTCGATAAGCTCGTCGGCCCCGTGTGCCCGGACGCCAAGCTGCGCAAATTGGTTCGCAATATGATCTACGACGGCGTCGTGGCGCAGTTGCTCTCCATCGATATGGCCGAAGTCCGCCAAGCCCTGGTCAAGCAGTTCGGCAAAAAGAAAGCCAAGGCGGCCGATTTGAACTGGGGAGCCGCGCAGGCCGGTTTCGATTTTGCCGCCCGCACCTTCACCAAGAGCGATCCCTATCGCCTCGAGCGCATGAACGAGACCGCCGGCAAGATCATCATCGACGGCAACTCCGCCTGCGCTTTGGGAGCCATGTTCGCCGGCGTCACCGTGGTTACCTGGTATCCCATTACGCCTTCGTCTTCGCTGGTGGAATCCCTCATCGGCTACATGAAGCGCTTTCGCATGGATCCGGAAACGGGCCAGGCCACCTTCGCCATCGTGCAGGCCGAAGACGAACTGGCTTCCATCGGCATGGCCCTCGGCGCGGGTTGGGCCGGCGCCCGGTCCATGACCGCCACCGCCGGCCCCGGCATCTCGCTCATGAGCGAATTTGTCGGGCTCGGCTACTACGCCGAGATCCCCGCCATTATCTACAACGTGGAGCGCGTCGGCCCCTCCACCGGCTTGCCCACCCGCACCCAGCAGGGCGACCTGTTGACTACCGCCATCCTCTCCCACGGCGATACCAAACACCCCATGTTCTTCCCCTGCTCGCCCGAAGAATGCTTCTCCATGTCCATCGAAGCCTTCAATTTCGCCGAACAGTTCCAAACTCCCATGTTCGTCATGACGGACCTGGATCTCGGCATGAACAACTGGATGGCCGATCCCTTCCCCTATCCCACCGAACCCATTCGCCGCGGCAAGGTGCTGACCGCCGAAGATCTGGACAAACTGGGCGGCTTCGCCCGTTATCAGGATCTCGATGGCGATGGCGTCGGCTACCGCACCCTCCCCGGCACGCGCCATGACAAGGGGTCCTACTTCACGCGCGGCAGCGGCCATAACGAAAAAGCCCAGTACACCGAGCGCGAAGACGATTACATCGACAATATGGACCGCCTGGCGCATAAATTCGAAGCCATGCGCCAGCGCGTGCCCGAGCCCGTCGTCCATATCGCTCCCCACGCCAAAATCGGCTTCGTGGCTCTGGGCACCAGCGATTACGCCGTGCGCGAAAGCTGCGATCAACTGAAGAACGAATACGATATCGAGGCCAGCTACCTGCGCCTCAAGGCCTATCCGTTCACCCAGCACCTCATCGATTTCATCCGCCGCCACGACCGCGTCTACGTCGTGGACCAGAACCGCGATGCCCAATTGTTGGGGCTCATGCGCCTGGAATTCGACGCGGACCTGCTCGCCAAACTGCGCAGCGTCCGCTACTACGGCGGCCTGCCGCTGGATGCGCGCACCGTCACCGACGAAATTATCAAGCAGGAGGGCAAATGAGCACCACCGTTACTCCCCCACCCAAAAAAGTTAACCGCCTCGGGCTGGAAGTTCTGAATTACAAGGGCGGCAAAACCACTCTGTGCGCCGGTTGCGGCCATAACTCCATTTCCGAGCGCATCATCGAGTGCTTCTACGAATTGGGCGTCGAACCCCACACCGTCGCCAAGTTTTCCGGCATCGGCTGCTCCTCGAAATCGCCCGCCTATTTCCTGGGGCTTTCCCATGGATTCAACGGCGTGCATGGCCGTATGCCCGCCATTGCCACCGGCGCCATGCTCGCCAACCGCACTCTGATGGGCCTGGGAGTCACCGGCGATGGCGACACCGCCTCCATCGGCCTCGGCCAATTCATGCACCTCGTGCGCCGCAATATGCCAATGATCTACGTCATTGAAAACAATGGGGTTTATGGTTTGACAAAGGGCCAGTTCTCGGCCACGGCCGACCTCGGCTCCAAGCTCAAAACCGGGGTCGCCAACGATCTGCCGCCCTTCGATTGCTGCGCCCTGGCGCTGCAATGGGGCGCCACGTTTGTAGCCCGCTCCTTCAGCGGCGATAAAAAGCAGTTGCAGGCCATCCTGAAGACCGCCATTGCCCACAACGGCCTCAGCATCATCGACGTCATTTCCCCCTGCGTCACTTTCAACGATCACGCCGGGTCCACCAAGAGCTACGGCTATATGAAAGAGCACGAAGCCGTGCTCCACGAGTTGGATTTCGTGCCCTTTTTCGAAGATATTTCTGTCGAAATCCCCGAGGGGCAGGCTATGGACGTGCAGATGCACGATGGCTCCCACCTGCGCATCCGCAAACTCGATCGGGATTATAACCCGACTGACAAGTTCGGCGCCCTGCAGGCTCTGGAACAGGCCGAGACAAAAGGGGAAGTTCTTACGGGTGTCTTATTTATCAACACCCAGAAGCCGACTTTCACGGAACTCCTGAACCTCGCCGACCAGCCTTTGGCTACCTTGCCCGAATCCAAAACCCGGCCCACGGCCGCTGTTTTGGACGAAGTAATGGAAGAATTACGTTAACTAAATCGATGAATCGATAACGTTTCCGGTTGATTTGTCAACCCGTGAATGCTAATATCGACACGGTCTGTCATCCTCCGAGACAGATTGTTGTACACCTTCATGCTCCACGCCGCCTTAGGCGTGGGGCTTTTTTATTCTTGGACCCGTTTGCTAAGATCCCTTCCGCGCGGGCGTCCCTTCCTCAGACGAGCCTGATAGGATGAAAGCGCTAATGGCTGCCCCTTCGGAACCGGCCCAGCCGGATGTCTCGGATCTGGAGCGAATCTTCCGCGATCACAACGCCATGGTATTCCGCGCGGCCTACCGCGTCACCGGGAATGCCACCGATGCCGAAGATGTGGTGCAAACCGTATTCCTGCGCATGGTCAAGCGCGATCCGGCGGCCCAGCCGGTGGGAAACATGGCCAGTTTCCTCCACCGCGCAGCCGTGAATGCCGCCCTCGACCTGGTCCGAGTCCGCCAGAACATCCGCAGCGTTCCGCTCGACGAACTCGAACCAGTCCTCGCCGAAGGGGCCCATCGCCGCCCCGACCGCGTGCAAAGCTCCGGCGAGATTCGCGAGTGGCTCCGCGGCGCCCTGGCGCGCTTGAATCCGCGCATCGCCGAAATGTTCATGCTGCGGTTCTTCGATGGAAAGGAAAATCCCGAAATCGCGCAATTGCTCAACACCACGCCGGGCACCGTTGCGGTGACGCTTTCCCGCACCCGCGACCGGCTGGAAAAGGAATTCCGTGCGTACCAGGAAGGTGTGGCATGACGCCCGAAAACGTTTTTAACGATCCCGCCCTGGAGCAAGCCGTCCAGGAAATTCGCGGCGAAGCCGTCGATCCGGCCGTGATCGAAGCCTCCGCCGCGCGTGTTTGGGCGCGTCTGGCGGAAGCCGCCGCCGGCCAGCTCCGCTCCCAGCCCATTCGCGGCTGCCAGGATTTCCAGGCGCTCATCCCCGATTTCAAAGCCGGTACGCTGCCGGCGGATCGCGCGCTCCTGCTCAAGGATCACCTCCACGAATGCGTAGCCTGCCGTAAGGTGTACCTGGGACAGGACTCCCGGCCTGTCCTTCTAACCAAAAAACGAATCCTCCGCCCCGTCCCGCGCTGGACCCTCGCCGCCGCGGTGATCGCCACCGCCGCCGGACTCTCCGTGTGGGTGGCCTACGACCGTTTCGGAATTCCCACCGGCCACGCCGTGATTCAAAGCGTCAACGGCACGCTCTTCGAAGTCTCCCCCGATGGCATCCATACCCTTTCCGCCGGGCAGGACCTCCCCGCCGGCGCCGAGATCCGCACCGCCAAGGATTCCACGGCCATGCTTCGGCTGCGCGATGGATCCACGGTCGAACTGCGCGAGCACGCCGACCTGAGTGAGATCGAATCGGGTGCCGATCTCACCCTGCAACTGCGCCGCGGCAGCATCATCGTGCAAGCCGCCCATCGCCGCAACAGCCATCTTTACGTCACCACCCCCGATTGCCGCGTGGCCGTGACCGGAACCATTTTCGGCGTCAGCTCCGGCGTGAAGGGCTCGCGCGTTTCGGTCATTCAGGGCGAAGTCCACGTCACCCAAAACAACGCCGAGCGCGTGCTGCATCCCGGCGATCAGACCGTCACCACGGCCGAGCTCGAGCCCGAGCCGGTGAAGGAAGATATCGGCTGGAGCCGCAATCGCGACCGCTATTGGCGGCAGCTCGCCGGCCTGCGCAGCGGCATCGGCCAGCTTCACCTTCCCGGCTTGCGCTACACGAGCAAGCTGCTGGACCGCCTGCCGGCTTCCACCGTTTTCTTCGCCGGCATCCCCAACCTGGCGCAATACCTGGGGAATGCCGAGGCGCTGTTCGAACAGAAGATGGAACAGAGTCCCGAGCTGCGCGGCGTATTCCCGCGGCCCGCTTCCCGCGCCGCCGCCATGATCGACAAGCTTCGCGCGGCCAGCGAATATTTCGGAGACGAAATCGCCATTGTCGCGGTCCAGGGTCCCGATGGAAGCATGGACGCGCCGGTCTTTTTCGCCGAGCTGAAGCGCGACGGTTTCGGCCAATTCCTCAAGCGCGAGGGACTGCCCCTCCCGCTCCAGGCGCGCAACGGCATGGTGGTCTTCGGACCGGTCGCCGCCGCCGTCGAGCGCTTCGCTCCGGCGCTGGATAACGCTTCCGGCGGCTTCCGCGGAACTCCCCTCTACGCGCGCATCGCGGATGTCTATCGCGATGGCGCCGGTATCCTGTTCTGCGTCGATCTTTCGCATACCGGCGCGCCGCTGGCCGGAGGCCGTTTCTTCATCGCCCAACAAAAGGAAGTCAACGGGCAAATGGAAGCCCGCGCGTCCCTGGGCTTCGCCGCGGCGCGCAGCGGCATGGCCGCCTGGCTGGCCGCCCCCGCTCCCATGGGCTCGCTCGAATATATTTCGCGGGACGCCACCGTGGTCGCCGCTTTCATCGCCCAGAGTCCCGCTTCGGTGATCGATGCCGTCGCCTCGCTCTTCCATCGGAACGCCGCAGTCGGCGGGGAATTCTCCGCCGCCCTGGGAGGCGAGGTTTCTCTCGCCATCGATGGGCCGGCTTTCCCGGTGCCCTCCTGGAAGCTCGTGGCGGAAGTCTACGATCCGGCGCGCGTCCAAACTTCGTTGCAGCACCGCGTCGATGCCTTTAACCAGCAGGCCGCGAAGACCGGCCATCCCCGCCTGCAACTGACTTCCGAGTCCGCCCAAGGCCGCACGTTTTACGGCATCGCCCTGGCCGGCGCCGGCCCGCTCGCCGAAGCCCACTACACCTTCGCGGATGGATATCTGGTGGCCGCTCCCACGCGCGAGCTGGTCTCCCACGCGCTCGCGATCAAACAGATGGGCGCCTCCATCGCGCACTCGTCCACGTTTATGTCCATGACGCCGCGCGACCGGCATGCCGATTTTTCCGCGCTCTTGTACGAAAATTTAGGTACCACGCTCGCTCCGCTGGCCGGTCTCGCCGGCCTGCTCGGTCCCGTCAGCCGGCAGCAGCAGGATGCCCTGCAGCGCCTGGGCAACGTCAAGCCCACCATGATCGCCGCCTATGGCGAGCCCGACCGCATCACCGTGGCCGGCAACAGCAACGTACTGGGCGACAGCCTCGCCGATTTCATGAGCGGCAATGTGGCCGGCATCGTCGGTTCCGTCATCCCCCTGCGCCGGTAGTGGGGCAGGATGGTATCCTGCGCGCCGGTTGCCAACCGGCGCTTCTCTTCATGTCGCTTCTCTTCAACGGAACACCGGACCGCCAAACGCCGTATCGTTAAATAATGGATCCCGTGATTGAGCTGGATGGCCTCGAAGTTCGCTTCGGCCAAAGACCCATCCTCAAGCGGCTTTCCGCCGCTCTCACCGGCCGCTGTATCGGCCTGCTGGGGCCCAATGGCGCCGGAAAATCCACCCTGCTCAATACCCTCCTGGGCTTTCATAAGCCCTGCGCCGGCACAGCCCGCATTCTGGGCCGCGATATCCGCACCAGCGCCCGCGCCATTCGCGCCCTGGTCGGCTTCATGCCCGAAAACGATGCCTTTATCGCGGGCATGACCGGCGTCCACATGGTCCGGCTCATGGCCGAGCTCAGCGGTCTCCCGCCCGAAGCCGCCCTGGAACGCGCCCACGAAGCTTTCTTTTACGTCGGTTTGGGCGAGGTCCGCTATCGCCAGCTCGGCACGTATTCGCTGGGCATGAAACAATCCGCCAAACTGGCGCAGGCCATCGTGCACGGCCCCAAGCTGGTCTTCCTGGACGAACCCACCAATGGTCTGGATCCGCCGGCGCGCTTGCGCATGATCCAGCTCATTCAGGAAATCTCCGGCCGCGGCGACTTGCACCTCATTCTTTCCTCGCACCTGCTGCGCGACGTGGAAGAGTGTTGCGACCAGGTCTTGATTCTCAAGGATGGCGCAATCGCCGCCTTCTGCAATCTGGAAGAGGAGCGGCGCTCCAACCGGCGCTTCCTGGAACTGGAAACCCGCGGCGGATCCAACGGAGACTTTCTCCAGGCTATCGAAAAACTCGGCTGCCAAAGCGCCATCGGCGCGCAGGGACGCATCAAGCTGATTCTTCCCGAAGGCCTCGAGCTGCGCCGGCTCTACGAAGTCGCCGCCGCCCAGAACGTGCAGATCCGCCGTCTCAACCGCAAACGCGATTCGCTGGAAGACATCTTCCTCAAAGCCATGGAGGCGCCCGGTGGCCGTCTATAAGAAAACCTACCGGCCATACGATGGCCCGCTCACCCCATCCTGGCGGCGCCTGCTGGTGATTCCGCGCTATGCCTTTCAAGATCTGCACCGCTCGCGCTTTTTGACCGTTTTCTATATCGCCACGTTTCTCTATCCGCTGATTTGCGCCCTGCTGATTTACGTGCAGCACAACGCCAGCGCCTTGCGCGTCTTCAACGCCGAAGCGGCCCAGCACCTCATTTCCGTCAACGTGGTTTTCTTCCTTTCTCTGCTCGGCTGGCAGAGCATGCTGGCGCTGTTCATGGCCGCTTTCGTGGGCCCGGGCCTGGTCTCGCCCGATCTCGCCGGCAACGCGCTCTCGCTCTACCTCGCCCGCCCGTTCTCCCGCGTGGAATACGTTTTCGGCAAAATGTCCGTGCTGGCGATCCTGCTCTCTCTGATGACCTGGGTGCCCGGCCTGCTGCTCTTTCTCTTGCAGGGGTACCTCGAGGGCTGGGGCTGGATGAGCGCCAACGCGCGCATCGCCGGCGGAATCTTCTTCGGCGCCTGGATCTGGATTCTGGTTCTGGCCCTGCTCGCCCTGGCGCTCTCCGCCTGGGTGAAATGGAAGCCCGCGGCCGGCGCCCTCATGTTCGGCGTCTTCTTCGTGGCCGCCGCCTTCGGCGCTACCGTGGATGCCGTGCAGCGCACCAGGTGGGGGCACCTGGTGCAGATCAGCGACTTGATCGGCCAGATCTGGGTCTATCTCTTCGAAGGCCCGAACCCCACCACCAACGGCGCCGTCTTTTTCCGCGTCACGCAAGGCGAAGAGCTGCCGCTGTGGTGCTGTTGGAGCGCGCTGATCGCGCTCTGCCTCGTCTGCCTCTACATGCTGGCGCGCAAAATCCGCGGCGTCGAGGTGATGCGATGAGCGAAAATGTCATCACCTTCGCCAATGTCTCGCGCTTCTATGGAGAAGTGCTCGGCATCAACAAAGTCAGCCTCGCGATTCCCCCCGGCATCACCAGCCTGGTCGGCCCCAACGGTTCCGGCAAAACCACCCTCATGAACCTGATGACCGGGCTCATCCGCCCCTCCCGGGGCGAGATCCGCGTGCTGGGCGTCCCGCCCGATCGTCCCGAGCAGCTCTGCCGCATGGTCGGCTACTGCACCCAGTTCGATGCCTTCCCCAAAGGCCTCACCGGCTTCCAGTTCATCTACTCGTTTCTGCGCCTCCACGGCTATTCCCATGCCGCGTGCCAAGAGCTCGCCACCACCGCTTTGCACCGCGTGAATATGTTCGGCGCCGCCGGCCGCCACGTCGCTTCCTACAGCAAAGGTATGCGCCAGCGCGTCAAGCTGGCGCAAGCCATCGCGCACAATCCGCAGGTTCTGGTGCTCGACGAACCGCTCAACGGCCTCGACCCCATGGCGCGCGCCGAAAGCATCGCGCTGTTTCAGGAATGGGGCGCCAGCGGCCGCCATGTCATCGTCTCCAGCCACATCCTGCATGAAGTCGATCGCATCTCCGATCAGGTCATTCTGCTCACCCAAGGCTACGTGGTCGCCGAAGGCCGGATTCAGGGCGTGCGCAGCGAAGTCAAAGAGCAGCCCATGCAGATCGAGGTGCGCTGCGATCGCCCGCGCGATCTCGCCTCGCGCCTGTTCCAGCAGGACCACATAGTGGAAGCCAAGGTCTCCCGCGATGGCCACGGCCTGCTCTTGCGCACCACCGATGCCGATCGCTTCTACCTGCTCTTGAACCGCGTGATCCTGGATTGCGGTTTCGAAGTGGAATCCGTCGCCCCCGCCGACGACGACGTGAATTCCGTCTACCAATATCTGATTGGCGGCGAAGGAGGCGCCGTATGAGTTCCGTTGCCGTGCGCCAACTGGCCGCCATCCTCCGGCTGGAATTGAAAAAGACGTTCCTCTCGCGCCGCGGATGGTGGATCTATCTTCTGGCCGCCGGTCCGGTGGTTCTCTGCCTGCTCCACACGCTCTTCCAGGCGCACGCCCGCCCCGGCGGCAACCATACGCTGGGCGACGACGTAATCGCCTTCGCCGCCATGTTCCAGTTTTTCTATCTGCGCGGCGCCATCTTCTTCGGCGCGGTCGGCATCTTCACCAACCTGTTCCGCGGCGAGATGCTCGAAAAAACTCTGCACTATTATTACCTCACCCCCGTGCGCCGCGACCTGCTCGTGCTGGGCAAGTACCTCAGCGGCCTGGCGGTCGCCCTGGTGCTCTTCGTCGGCAGCGTGGCCGCTTCCTTCCTCCTGATTTCCCGCCACGCCGGCAGCGTCTACACGGATTACATCATGCACGGCCCCGGCCTCGCGCAGCTCGGCTGGTACATGACGGTGGCCGCGCTGGCCTGCATCGGCTACGGCGCCGTCTTCCTCACGTGCGGCATTCTCTTCCGCAACCCCATGATCCCCGCCGCCGTGGTCTTCGTCTGGGAGGGCCTCAACCCGTTTCTGCCCAGCCTGCTCAAAAAGATCAGCGTGATCTTCTATCTGCGCAATCTCTGCCCGGTCGAAGTCCCCCTGCCGCCGCCGCTCAACATCATGATCACCGATACCGAGCCCACCCCCGCATGGCTCGCCATCCTGGGGCTGTTTGCCGTCGGGGCGATTCTCCTGGCCTATTCCGCCGCCGCCGCCCGCCAGGGCGAAATCAACTACGGGGAGTGAAGCCGATTCGCCTGTCATGTAGGGCAGGCTGCCAGCCTGCGCGGCGGTTGGCTACCGCCGCCGGCCGGCGCAAGAACGAGGGCGGTGGGCCGATTCACCATCGGCCGCGGCTTGCCAGGCTGCCGGCCCATGCTAGAATGCCAGCACCGCTGCAACCTGCCTATTTATGCCCGACCAGCCCCAAGGAACCACCACAACTGATCGCCCCTGGCAGCGCCGTTTACTCTGGTTCAGCGGCCTCTGGGTTTTGCCCCTTGCCTGGATCCTGCGATGGGCTTTTCCTCCTTCGGCTCTGCATTCCGGCGTGATTTTGGCTTTGGCCGCTTTGGCGGCGCCGCTGCCCGCTCTGCTGCTTTCCCGCCGGCGCCACAATCGCGCCCTGTCTGAAACCAGGAACGCGCGCGAAGAGGCGGAACAACTCAAACTGCAGCTCGATACGGTGCGCTACCGCACCGCGAGACTGCGTGAAGAACTATCCGCCGCCGACCGGCAGGCCCGCTTGTCGCACCAGCTCACGCTGCTCGGCCAATTCACGGCCGGCTTCATGCATGAATTCAATAATCCCCTGGCGATCGTCACCAGCCGCATCGAAGTGCTGCTCGACGAACGCCAGGAAGACGCCGCCCTTTGCAGCGACCTCTCGCAGATGCTGAAGGAGATGCGTTACATGGGAAATATCGCGCGCACCTTGCTGCAGGCCTTGCGGCGTGAGCGCGGCGGCCAAGTCTTCGACCCCTCGGCTCCCTCCGAGGCTTTGCTGGAGTCCCTCGATGCGCTCATCGCTCTGGCGCGTGAGCAAGGGATTCGGGTGGTGCGGGAAATCGCCGAGGTTCCCCGCGTCAACGTGCCCGTACATGTCGTAAGTGAAGTATCGCGCGGACTGTTGAGCAACGCCCTGGACGCGCTCCAAGGGCGTGAGGACGCCACCATTTGGATCAGGCTGGAGCCGTATCGCGCCGCGGGAGCCAAAGTGGTCCTCCGCATTGAAGACAATGGACCCGGTGTCCCCGAAAATATCCGCGAGCACCTGTTCGAGCCGTTCGTCTCGCAGAGTCCGGGGCGCGAGCGGCTCGGGCTCGGACTGTTCCTCGGCGCCAGCCTCCTGGACATGTACGATGGCCGCATATGGTACGAGGAGAGGACCGGCGGCGGCGCCAGTTTCGTCGTCGAAATACCCCCGGCGCGCTTTACGCGCGGCCAACCCTACCATTGGTTTGTCGGAGGTGACCAGGCGTGAACCGCATCTTTGTAATTGACGACGAGGCGGCCATGGGCGAGAACATTCAGCGCATGCTGAAGTTTCCCGAAACCACCGTCACGGCCTACGCGGATCCCGTAAAAGGCCTCGCCGACGCATTGGCGAAGCCCCCCGACCTGCTGTTGCTCGACATGCGCATGCCAGGCATGTCCGGCGAGGAGGTGTTCGCGCGCCTGCACCAGGCGCACCCCGCCGTGCCCGTCGTTTTTCTCACCGCGTTCGGATCCGTCGAAGGCGCCGTGCTGGCCATGCGCGATGGGGCGTTCGATTACCTGCAGAAGCCGTTAAACGGGACGATCTTCTGCTGGCGGTGAAGCGGGCGCTCTCGCATGTCGACCTCGAGCGGGAAGTCGATCGGCTGAAAGGACGGCTGGAGGCCTTGGGGGAAAGCGATGCGCCCCAGAGCCGCAGCGCCGTCATGCTGGACCTGACCGAAAAAGCCCGCCGCGCCGCCGCCACCGACGCCACCGTTATGATTCTGGGCGAGACCGATCTTGCGACATTCTGCACCTCCTTGCTACATAGCTGAAATCAATAGATATTCATTCGGCGATTTCAGGCCGACGGACCCTCAGCCTTCAGTTCAATCCTCCAGTATCTTCCCCAATTT
>Ga0181521_10004020_pt1 | contig 17020 bp, 15 predicted proteins | sample PEATcosm2014_Bin_32_FD_119764 | JGI IMG/M metagenome (GOLD analysis project Ga0181521, IMG submission 119764) | Peatland microbial communities from MTU Mesocosm Facility, Houghton, MI, USA - PEATcosm2014_Bin02_60_metaG | ecosystem: Environmental > Terrestrial > Soil > Wetlands > Peat | place... | reverse complement strand
TCCGCACCAGCTCTCCGGAGGCATGCGCCAGCGCGTCATGATCGCCATGGCCATCGTCAACCGCCCGCAACTGCTCATCGCCGACGAGCCCACCACCGCGCTCGATGTCACCATCCAGCAGCAGATCCTCGACCTGCTCAACGACCTTCGCCACAAATTCGGATTGGCGATGCTCTTCATCTCGCACGATCTCGCCGTCGTTTCCCACGTCGCCGATCGCGTCGCCGTCATGTACGCCGGCAGCCTGGTCGAACTCGGCGCCAAGGCCGCCATTTTCGATGCGCCCGCGCATCCCTACACTCAGGGCCTGCTGCGCGCCATTCCTACTCTCTCGACCGACCGCGCCCTGCCCCTCTCGACCATCGAAGGCACCGTCCCGTCCATCGCCCAACTCCCTCCCGGATGCCCCTTCGAACCCCGCTGCCCGCACCGCACCGCCGCCTGCGCCGTCCAGCTCCCTCCGCTGGTCGAAGTCAGCCCCCAACACTGGGCCCGCTGCCCGGTCGTGAATCCGCCAGGAACCTGATAAACATATTGAAAATTTAAAGAAATTGTCATCCCAAGCGACCGGGGCCCCCAGCCGCGCTTTAGCTGGCTGGGGTGGGAGAGCGAGGGATCTGCAGTTCGCCAGAGGCAGCGGCGAGCGGCGAGCTGCGAGCCTGCCGATGATTCTTCCCCTCGATACGATTACCCAGTGATATCGGCGGTATCGTCATCGAGGGGCGGCAATTTACGATACGCCGCGATAATCCGCTCCGCTTCGGACGCGTCTTCTTCGCGCACCAGAATGACCGTTCCACCGACGCCGGGAAACGCGTTTTGCACCGCGTCAATGGATTTCAAGTCCGATTCGATCCCGGCAGATTGAAGCAGGCCCTGCACGACGATGGCTTCGTTTTCCTGCTCGGCGTCGAAAATCTTGACCAGTTTCTCGTTGGGCTCGGGTTGTGGCGCGGTTTTGTTCGGCTCTGGCATGCGTCCTCCGCAAGACTGTCTGGTAACAGATTACGGCAGTCACTATGGCTCTGTCTTGCGGATCACAAAGGTGTACGGCCAAGGGAAGCTTGATTCGCGGGCGGAAACTGGCACAATGGCGACTGGGGCGCATCGCGGGGGACGCGGTCAACATCCAAATCCAAAGAGGACGGGGGATATATGGAAGTTCAACGGGCCGAACCACCAGGCGGAGAACACAACGAGCGCATGGAGGAAGCCCGAAGGCTGCGGCGCCTGCAGGTGATGATGAGCATGGTGATGTCGGTGATCAGCCAGGATCCCGACCTGACGCTGGAAGAGGCGGCGGAGATGGCCGCCAATGCCCGCCGCGCCGCCCTGAACATGTTTCCCGACAAAGAACTCGCCTACGATCTCATCTACCGCCCGCGCCTGCAGCGGCTGATGAATGAACGCTTCCGGCTGCAGTAGACCATATTCACTGGCCAAGGCGAAGCAGTCGCTGGTGGTCGGAATTAGGGTTTACTTTTCGATCCTCTGCAGGCGAAACAGCAGCGTGCCCCATCCCAGCTTGACGCGCACTTGCACCGGCGTGTGACTTGGATCCTCCGAATACCACACCCACACTTTGCCCTTCGACTGCAGCGGGCCGGACTTGGCTTCGGCAGTCAACATTACGGCCGGGAATGTTCCGGCCGGCACTCTGATCTGCTCGCGCTTGTCCACGCTGGCACGGACGATCGTCGTCTTCCCGTCGCTGATTGGGAACTCGTAGCTGGCGCCAAGTCGCAGCGGCAGCGACTGCAGGTAGTAAAAGCCGGTGATGACGTCGGTGGCGCAGTCGGCAAGGTCGTTTTCGACGTGTTTGGTCTCGCCCGTCTTCAGGTTCTTTTCATCGAGCGTGCTTTTTTTGCGCGCATAATCGAAGTGGATTGAAGTCTCGCGTTTGTGCGAGCCTTCCTCGCTGTGCTTGAAGATCGAGAGCGAGCAGAACGTCCGGGGATCGAAGTGCGATTCGAAGCGGTCGTGCACAGGGAAGATGACGTTGACCGCTCCTGAAGATTCGGCGGATGCGATAACTCTGCGTTCGTTCCCCGCAGCCTCCATTCTCACGACACCGGTCCCGGCGGTGATCAAATGCCACTCCGCCGAATAGACGTAGCTCCGTCCATCGGGAAAAGGATAGTTGGGACGTGGAGGCGCGATCTGTACCGGAGCGGGGCCGATTGACGCCGTGGGCGGGCCTTGCTGTGCCGTCAACCAGGCCGCGATCAGCAGGATCAGGCAGCACAGCAGCCCAACCAGCGCCAGAACGCTGCGAAAAAAACTTCGTTTCGTATCAGGGCATCGCTTCAGCGATGCCATAAACCGCCCGTCAACGGCCCCTTTAGGGGCCAAAGGGCGAACGAGACTTTTTCCACGGCCTCCCAGGGCAGCCACCATAAGTAACGGCAGACTACCACACCAGCTTGACCACGAGGACGGCCAGCACCACTACGCAGCCAATGCTCGCCTCGTATTCGCGGTGCTTCCAGTAGCGCGCGGAAGAGTACGCACTCTGCCGGTTGCCGTGGGGCGTAAGCCGCGGCCACATGCGCGGCACGTGGCGGGCATAGTCGTCGTATTCGGGGAACATCTGACGAAGGTAACGCTCTTCGCCGGCGATGACCGGGATATAAATCACGGCGAACATCAGGAGCATGATCGCGACGATCCACCAACTGCGTGCCGCGATGGCGAACCCGGCGGCCAGCACCAGCGAGCCCAGGTACAGGGGGTTGCGAGTGTAGGCATAGGGGCCGCTGGTGGTGAGCTGTTTGTCTTTTTGCACGTGGCCGGAAGCTAGTCCGCGCAGGACTAGGCCAGGAAGCAGTACCACTGCGCCCGCGATGAGAGAAGTTCTGGTTGGCCGCGCCAGCCAGACGTATACAACCGCAAAAATAAATCCCAGGGGCACGCGGATGCGTCGGGCCACGCGCGACCAGGTGTCGCCGGTGGTCTCGGAGGGTTGCGCTCCGGATTGTGAAACTTCACTCACCTGATCAACCCTGCAGCAGCTTCCGAGTTGCGGCGACGACTTCGCCGACAGTGATTTCGAGCAAACCTTGTTCCGGCTCGCGTCGCCGGGTGTGGTCGGTCATACTGCTCGCGCTTCGCAGCACAATGGATCGCGTCCCGAAGGGGCCGTTGCGCGCCGGATTTGTCGGACCAAAAATTGCCACCACCGGAATTTTCAAAGCCGCCGCCAGGTGCATTGGCCCGGTATCGCCGCCGATGAAGAGGCGAGCCCGCCGCGTAAGCGCGATCAACTCGGAAATCGAGCAGGAGATCTTTCGCGCCGCCCCTTCGCCCGCGGCCTCCACCGCCACCGCCAGCTCTTCTTCTCCCGGTCCGTAGTTTATGAGCGAACATAATCCATCTTTCGCGAGTTCCTTCGCAACCTGTCCGTAACGCTCCACCGGCCACCGCTTCGCCCCCCAGCCCGCGCCGGGATTGAGAATCGCAAACTCGTTCACATCCGCCGTGAAACCGGCAATTTTGTTCTCTGCATCCCTGTCCACCGGAAACTCCACCCGAGCTTCCGCCGTCGGTGTTGGCATGATCGCAGCTGAAACGATCGCACTTGAAACGACCGCTCCCGCCAGCGCCAGCGCCTGTTCGACAACGTGCGTGCCGTTCGTTTGCAAAAGTACTTTTCGTGTGTAAAACATGCTGGCGGCATTCTCACGCGGCTGTGCGCTCCCATACACAATGGGCGCGCCCGACCAGCGTGCCAGCAATGCCGAACGAACCGCGCCTTGAAAATCAATCACCGCATCGTATTGAATTCCGCGTAACTGGCTCAAGCCCGCGGCCATCTGCTGCCAGGTGTTGAACGAGAACGGCGCGTGGCGCCATTCCGCCGTGTTCACAGCATGGACGCGGTCGACCAGCGGCCGCTGCGGAGAGCGCCGTCCGGAACGCGGATAGCGCAGCGTGCATAGCAATTCCGCCCAGCGCTCTTCGATAAGCCATCCCAAGGTGGCATGAGGAAAAGCCTGGCGCAGCGCGGCCGCCGCCGGCAGAGTGTGAATGATGTCTCCCATGGCGCTGAGGCGCACCACGAGCAGGCTCTCGAATCGCGGCGCGCTGGCTGGGAGAGAAAAAGAGCCTGTCATTCTGGTCGCAGCCCTCGCCGCCGTCCGCACCGCCTCACGATTTTCGCCGCCCCAGCCGCGAGCGCGAGCGCGAATGAATGATCTCCGTGGCCGAGTGATTCTTGGCATCACCCACGATCACAACCCGGCCTCCGCAAGCTTCGACCTCGTCGCGCTCGGGGACGCTCTCCACCGTGTAGTCCGTCCCCTTGGCATGAAAATCCGGACGGATTTCGCGAATGATGGCGCGCACATCTTTTTCCGGAAAGACTACGACGGCGTCCACATCCGCCAGCGCCGCCAGAATTTCCGCACGTTCTTCCGCTGGCATCACCGGCCGCCCTTCACCCTTTAACGCGCGCACGGACTCATCGGCGTTCACCGCGACAATCAGTTTGCCGCCGAGCTCCCGCGCCGCATGCAGGTAGCGTACATGCCCGACGTGCAGCACATCGAAACATCCGTTGGCCAGCGTGATGCGCTCGCCGGCGCGCCGCCAATTCGCCACACGTTGCCGCAGCTCGTCGCGCGAAACAATCTTCTGATGGAGTGATGTGCTCAAGTGATCTCGATCTATGTCCTACTGTGTGGAAGCGGGGCTCCGCCCCGCTTGGACGGGGCAAAGCTCGTCCCCACACTCTAATGCTCGCGAGCCACCGGCGGCGTCTTATCCAGCGCCTCCAGCAGTTCCTGCTGGCTGACCGTGGCAGTGCCGCGCTTCATGACCACGATGCCGCCCGCGTAGTTCGCCAGGTGCGCGGCCTCTTCGGCGCTTGCGCCCGCAGCCAGCGCAGCGGTAAAAGTCGCGACGACGGTATCGCCGGCTCCAGTTACGTCAGCGACTTCATCGCTGCCGTAGATCGGAATATCCACCGGCTTGTGGCGGCGCGGGAAAACCACCATGCCATCCTTGCCGCGCGTGATCAGCAGCGATTCCAAATCCATCTCGCCTGCAATCTGATCCCCGGCGGCCAGAAGGCGCTCCCAGTCCTCGCCGATGCGGATGCCGAGAACTTCTTCCACCTCGGACTCATTCGGCGTTGCCGCCGTAACCCCGGAAAACTCGAGCATGCGATGGCGCGAGTCAAGCGTCACGGGAACCTTGTCGATCCCGCGCTTTTCCCGAATCGCATTCAGCAGGGCTGGCGTTGCCGCGCCGTATCCATAGTCGGAAACCAGCAGCACATCGGAGGCCCTGGCATATTCGCGGGCGGCAAGCACAAGCTCGCGGCGCAAATGCGGATTGGGGCCGGCGGTGGGCTCGCGGTCAAGGCGCACGACCTGTTGTCCGGCGGTGTGCGCGAATCCGGCTAGGATGCGCGTTTTGGTCACGGTAGTGTAGCTCTTGTCTTTCAAAACGCCGCTGACCGGGATGCGTTTGTGGCGGAAAGCGCGCAGCAGCATCTTTCCCGGTTCGTCGTCGCCCACCACCCCAACCGGCAAGACGTTCACGCCAAGGTCGGCAAGGTTGTAGATGGCATTGGCGCCGCCGCCAGGAACCACCTTGCGATCGCGGTGCGTCAAAATCAGCACGGGCGCTTCGCGCGAGACACGCGAAATCTCGCCGAACACGAACTCGTCGGCGACCAGATCTGCGAGCACGGTCACCGTGAGCTTGGGAAAAGATTCGACGATCTTCCGCAGGCGACCGTTTTCTTTAATATGTTTTGTCATCAATCTGCTTGATCACAATATTCTGGTCCATCGGATGCAATCCAAGATTTTCTCATGAGCGGGGCTTCCCCTCATTGATCATTGAGAAATGATTCCTGCGGAAATGGTCCTCGCCAAAATGGCATCTACAACGTCAGCCGGATGGTCGAGGGTAAAGCTGACCGCGGCGACCGCGAACGGCTTGAGATCCGCCGGCAATGACCCCAGATTGACCGCATCTTTTTCCGTGGTCAGAAATCCGCCGGCTCCGAGCTTGCCACGCATGGCAAGCAGTCGCTCGATGTCACTTCTGTCATAGGCATGGTGATCGCGAAACTCGATTTCTGCCGCAGGCGTGATCCCGGCGGCGCGCACCTGGGCGAAGAACTGCTGCGGCCTTGCGATACCGCAGAACACAATCGGTGCGACGAGCGCAGCGGGCATGACGATTTCCCGATTCATTTGCCAGATGAGCTTCCCTCGCAGGGCGAAAGTCTTGATCGCCGAGTTCTGCGCAGAAAGGCCGTGTACAGAAAAGTCCCGCGGCAACACGATCGCATCGGCGCGTCGCAACGACGACAGTGGCTCGCGCAGCCGCCCCGAGGGTAGCAGCCTGTCGTCGAAGTCGTGTTCTGTCATCAGCACAATGTCGAAGTCGCGAACCAGAGAACGGTGCTGAAAGCCGTCGTCGAGAATGTGCAATTTTGGCTGGAATTTCTGCTCGGCGACTCGGCCCGCGGCATAGCGGCTTTCACCCACGATCACCGGAACGCCCAGCCGCCGCGCGATCAGCAGCGGCTCATCGCCGAAGTCGGCGGCGTTGCCATCGGTCTCCACCACCAGAACGCCGCGACTTTTGCGGCCGTATCCGCGCGAGAGCACGTCGAAGCGAATGCCGCGCGCCTTCAGCAGTTCCCCGAGCGCAATCACGAACGGGGTCTTGCCCGAACCACCCACCGACAGATTTCCGACGCTGACCACAGGCTGCTCCAGCCGCTGCGAAGACAGCACGCCGCGATCGAACAGCGTGTTTCGCAGAGCGGTGGCGGCGCCGTAAAGTCCGGTGAGCGGATTCATGCGGAGCCCTCGCCCGGGGGCTGCCCGTTCTTCGATTGAGCTTTAGACGACGAAACGCTCATCAGTTGGAGTAGCGCTGAGACGGTCCTGGCCGTGGCGCCGCGCTGCGATTCGAGCGCTGCCAGCGCGTTCCGGCCGAGCGTCGTTCGCTCGTTGCCGTTTTCGATCAGCTCCATGAAGACCAGCGGCATCTCCGCCAGTCCAACGATGCGGACCGCATTGCGGCTGGCAAAGAAATTAACCACGTCGCGAAAATTTTCGTAGTGGTTGCCAGTGACGATGGGAACGCCGTAAAGTGCAGGCTCAAGAATGTTGTGTCCGCCGCGCGGCACGAGACTCCCACCGACGAACGCGACCGTAGCCAGCGAATAGAGCGCAGCCAACTCCCCGATGCTGTCGACCAGAAACACGCCGCCAGCGTGCGGTTCGCCGCTCCACAAGGACCGCCGCCACATCCGAAAACCGAGTTTCTCGACCAGTTCGGCAACCTCCGCAAAACGCTCCGGATGGCGGGGCGCAAGGATCATAACCGCCTTTGGATGATTCGCCAGAATATTGCGAAATGCCGAAAGCAGAGAGCCTTCTTCGTCCTCAAGCGTGCTGCCGCACACCAGAACCGGCCCCGCTCCAGAGTGACTGAAGCTCTCGCGAAGACTCGCAACAATCGCCGGCGATGGCGGCGGTGCTACATCGAATTTCAGGTTGCCGGCCACCACGACCTTCGACTCTTGCGCGCCAATTTCGATGAGCCGCTGTCGGTCTTCCTCCGTTTGCGCCAGAAAAACATTGACGTTCTCGAGCGTCCTCTCCAGCAATCTCGGAAGCCAGAAGCGGAACCGCTTGTAGCCGGGCAGCGAGCGGTCAGAAATGCGGCAGTTGATCACGGCGATGCGCGCCCCGCTGCGCTTGGCAAGCCGGAGAAAATTCGGCCAGAATTCAGTTTCGGCGACGACCACGAGTTCCGGATGCAAAGCATCAAGGTACGGCCGGACGGCGAAGGCGAAGTCCAGGGGGAAATAAAACACGTTCTCCGCGCCAAACCGCTGCGCGGCGAGTTTCTGCCCGGTGCTGGTGGTCGTCGAAATCATTACGCGATGGGACGGGAGTTTCTGTTGCAGCGCGTTTACGACCGCGCTCGAAGCCACAACCTCGCCCACCGAAACCGCGTGAACCCAGATTGCGCGTTTCTCTCCCCGGCCAGCGACGGCGGGCGGAACCGCGCCGAACCTCTGGCGCAAACCCGCCCGATACTTGCCGTGCCGCATCATCTGCAGCAGCCAGTAGGGCAGCGTCAGCGCCAGAAACAAAGCAAGCAGCGCACTGTAGAGCGCATACATGAAGAGAAGTTCCATTCTAAATGGCGAACCAGAATCCGATCTTTTATCCGGATGGGATCGGGAACGGGACAGCGCCGCTTGCGCTGACGGCATCCTATAGTTCGGCATCCTATAATCCAAGTATGCATAATGCAGGTCGGCAAGAATCAACGCGCGCGCCCATGCCGCAAGCCCCGCGTTTTGCGGCAGTCTGCGCTTTTATGCTGCTCTGCTGCCTCTGCGCGATTGCGGCCAAAGAGTTTGTGATGCCCGCGGCGCGCCCCGCTCGCACCTACCCGGCACACGACGACCACCCCATGGAAAAAGTTGTGGTCGCAGTCGATCCCTATGACCTGGAAGACAAAGCTTCGATCTTCACCGTCAACTACCACAACAATGGGTACATGCCGGTCTTCTTCGTAATCACAAATGACGGTGATCAGCCCGTCTCACTCGTCGGCATGAAGGCCCAGTTGAATACCAAAGACCGCAGCAAGCTGTTCCCCGCGACCATGGACGATCTGCTGCGCCGCCTCTCGCATCCTTCGCGGAATGACGGGCAAGTTACATTGCCCATTCCGCTGCCAAAAAAAGAGGTCAAAGGCGGCGTGAACCGCAAGACGTGGGATGAACTCGAGCAGGCTCAGTTTGGCGCCAAGGCGGTGGAACCGCACTCCACTGCACGTGGTTTTCTGTTTTTCGATATCGCCGGCATCTCCAATCCGCTCGCCGGCGCCAACTTCTACGTGATGGGAGTCCAGGACGCGAAGGGCAATGAACTGATGTATTTCGAAATCCCGATGGAAAAGTACCTAAGCGCGCCGGAAGCCAAGAGACCATAACGATTCGTTCGATGGAGCGACGGGCGCCCTCGCGAGCCTGCCCAGAGCGCAGCCGAAGGGTCCAGCTATAATCTTCTTCTATGGCGACCACTCCAGCCCCTTCCGAGGATCTCCTCGCGAAATACGAGCCGGTCATCGGACTCGAGGTCCACGTACAGCTACTGACCGCCTCGAAGATCTTTTGCTCGTGCTCCACTCGTTTCGGCGATCCGCCGAACACAAATGTATGCCCGGTCTGTCTGGGACTTCCGGGGGCGTTGCCGGTATTGAACAAAAAGGCCGTGGAGTTTGCGGTACTGGCGGCGATGGCTTTAGAGTGCCGCATCAACGAAGTTTCCATCTTTGCCCGGAAAAACTATTTCTACCCTGACCTGCCGAAGGGCTATCAGATCTCGCAGTATGACAAGCCGTTGGCTGAGTTCGGATTCATCGACATCGACCTGAACGAAAGTAAGACGAACGGCAGCAAGAAAAAAATCGGCATTACCCGCCTGCACCTGGAAGAAGACGCGGGCAAGAGCCTGCACGAGGGCTTCGCCGACGCTGCCTCGAAGACCGCGATCGATCTCAACCGCACCGGCGTGCCGCTCGCCGAGATCGTCAGCGAACCGGACATGCGATCGCCGGAGGAAGCGTACGAGTACCTTACCCGGCTCAAAGAAATCATCCTCTACACCGGCGTCAGCGACTGCAACATGGAAGAGGGTTCGCTGCGCTGCGATGCCAACATCAGCGTGCGGCCCCGCGGACAAAAAGAATTCGGCACCAAAACCGAGGTCAAGAACGTCAACTCCTTCCGCTTCATCAAGCAGGCGCTGGAGTACGAGATCGAGCGCCACATCGGCGTCATCGAGGCCGGTGGCAGAATCACGCAGGAAACCCGCCTCTACAACGCGCACGAAGGCAAAACTCATGGCATGCGCTCGAAGGAGCAGGCGCACGACTACCGGTATTTTCCCGAGCCGGATTTGCTTCCCTTGGTAGTGGATGAGAAATGGCAAGCCGCAATCCGCGCCTGCCTGCCTAAGCTCCCGGAAGTGCGCCGACAGCGCATGATGAAGGAGTACGGCATCACGGCAGGCGACGCCCACACACTGACGCTGACGCGAGCGATGGCCGATCAGTTCGAGTCCGCGGCCCGCACGGCAAAAAATCCGAGGCGTGTCGCAAACCTCGTGCAGAGTGAACTGCTTGGACGCCTGAAAGCGCAGGGCCTCGAGCTGGAGCAGTCGCCAATTTCGATGGCTGGAGTTACGGCCTCGGCCGATCTCGTTGAGTCGGGCGCAATCTCGGGCAAAATGCTGAAAGATCTTTACGACCTCTGCTTCGAACGCAACCACGACTTCCCTGCCGTTTACCAGGAGCAGGGGCGTCCCGAGCAGTCACGCGACACCTCGGCGCTGGAGAAACTAGCCGATGAGTTAATCGCAACGAATCCCAAGCAGGTTGAGCAATATCGCGCGGGCAAGAAAACCATGATCGGGTTCTTCGTCGGCCAGGTCATGAAGGCCTCGAAAGGTCAAGCCAATCCCCAGTTGGTGAACGAAGTCTTGATCAGGAAGCTGGAGGGATAATGCCCTGTAGAGACGCGGCTTGCCGCGTCTTCACAGCATCGGCGATGGCCAAGACGGGGCAAGCCCCGTCTCTACAGGAAGATTGGAAGATTGAATCTACTTCGCGGCTCCCAAATTCTTCAGCACTTCTTCCGCATAGTAATTCGTGACTTTGGCGTCGTCGCGCAGGCTCTCATAGTACGCCGCTTTCAATAACTGCTCCCGCCGATCGCGCAACTGCTGCCGGATGGCCTGTTGCACCCGCGGATCATTCAAGTCCCGCTGGCCCGCCGGCTCCTTCGAAATCAGTTTCACGATCATGTAAGCAACGGGCTCATGGCTGGTCGGATTGACCATGGGAATCACGGCCGTGTATTGCCCCGGTTTGAGCTTCAGCACCGCGTCGCGAGTTGCTGGATCGGCGTTCTTCAGCGCGGATTCGGGCGCCATTCCCAAATCTCCGCCGTTGTTGCTGGTCTCCGGATCCTCGGAATAATTCATGGCCATGGTAGCGAAGTCGTCGCCGCTGTCGAGGCGGTTGGCGATCATCTGGATTTTCTTGCGCGCCTCGGCATCGTTCTGCGCCTTGCTGTTCTGCAGGTTGTGCACTTGGGGACTCGGTATTCCAGAGACCATGATTTTGGCCAAGTGGTATTGCGCTTCGATGAGGTTGAATTCCGCCTTGTGCTCGTTGTAGTAGCCGGAAACGTCCTGGTCGGTGATGTTGATGCGCGAGGTGATTTCCTTGTTCAACACCTTGTCGCGGGTAAGCGAGCGCCGCAGGTCGCGCTTGAAGTCATCCAGCGATATCTTTTTGTCCTGCAGGCGCTTGTTAAATTCTTCGGCGGTGTAGGGCGACTTGATTTCGTTCAGCTTGCGGTCCACTTCTTCGTCCGTCGCCAGCAGCCCCAGCTTCTCCGCCCGCTGCATCAAAATTTCCGTCTCGATGAGCTCATTCAGAATGCTCAGCCGCAGGCTCACCGCCTGCTCGCCCGTCGGATGCTGATCGGAGCCCGCCGTCTGGTTGAGGTAATACTTGTCGACTTCGCTGCGATAAATCTTCCGCCCATTGACCGAAGCCATGACGTCGCCGCCGCTGCTGTTGCGGTTGCAAGCCGATAATCCAATCAAAAGCCCCATCAACAGAAGCGCGTCGGCCACGACCAGCCCCGCTCGCCGAAAGCAGTTACGATTTTTCAAGTTCTTCCCTCAAGAAATTTGTAATTGGTAATTTGTAATTGGCAATTTGAATTCGCCATCGCCAGGTGCTCAATCACAAATTACAAATCGCAAATTACAAATTCGTTTATTTGTGTTCCGGAAGCGCAACCCCGGCATCCTTCAGCGCCTGGTCGAGCGCCAGTCGCACCTCGTCCGCAGGCACGGCTCCATCCAGTTTCTGTCCATTGATAAACATCGCCGGGGTTGCATCCACGCCGACGGTCTCTCCTTCGTGCATCGAAGCGCGCACCGCCTTTTCATCCTGGGCCTTGACGCATGCCTGCAACTTCGCAACGTCGAGATTATGCTTCTGGGCCTGTAGAGTTGCCAACTTGTCGAGTTCCGCATTCGCGCCGTCGCGGCCTTTTTCGCCGCTGACCGCGTGCTGATTGCCGTGCAGGTAATCGGCATAGTCCCAGTAGGCGTCACCGTTTTGCGTGCCCAGGCAATTGGCGTCCACCGCCGCATGCAACGCCCAAGGGTGAATTTCCTCGAGCGGGTAATCCTTATAGATGAAAAGAACGCGGTCGCCGTATTCCTTGAAAAGTCCGGGGAAAAGCGTTAGGTGCATGCGCGAACAGAACGGGCATTCGAAATCGTCATAGCTGACGACCGTCACCTTGGCATCTTTGTTGCCCCGCGTCGGACGCCCGCTGACGTCAATCTTCTTCATGATCTCAGCGTACGGATCGCTGGTCAGATCGAACTTGGTAATCCGCACCAGCGTCTTGTGGTCGCGGGAAAGCAGGAACTCGAAGTCCTGCTTTTTACTAGGACTGGCAAACGTAACCGTGAGCGCGTCATAATTCGCAAACTCACTCGACCGCAGCGTCCCCACAATCACCTTTACGTCGGGTGGAAGGGAATAATGGGCCCGCACTTGCCGCTCGACCACGTGTACGATGTCCGAAGGAGGGGACTGGGCCGAGCAGCCCAAGCAGATCAGCAGGAGAAACACAAATGCGCGACGCATCATCAATCGAAAACACCTGAACATGAGGAAGCCGCTTGATTATCTCATGGTAGCAAGACTCGCGTCGGTGGCATGTTCCTACTCTGTAGAGACGGGGCTTGCCCCGTCTCCCGCCCGCGTCTTCGATCCGCGCCGACGGAGACGCGGCAAGCCCCGTCTCTACCGGGAACGCCGCCGCAACTCTTCGGCAGTCAGCAGTTGATTCATCGACCCGGAGCGGAATCCCTCCAGGTCGAGAGTAACGAACTTGAACCCAAGTCCTTTGAACACGGCGGCGAACTCGCGCGCCATCTCAGCGGTCAAAGCGCGGGGAAATTCTTCACGCGCAATCTCAATGCGCACGATTTCCCCATGATGGCGCACGCGGAATTGCCGGAATCCCATGGCCCGCAGCGCGTCTTCGCCCCGCTCGATAATGCTCAGCGCTTCGGGGGTAACTGCGCGTCCATATTCCATGCGCGACGATAGACACGCGGAGGCCGGCTTGTCCCACACCCGCAAGTCCGCCTGCCGCGCCAGTTCCCGGATTTCCGCTTTGTTCAGGCCGGCTTCGAGCAGCGGGGCCAGAACATGATGCTGGCGCGCGGCCTGCTGTCCGGGGCGAAAATCGCCCTCGTCGTCCGCGTTGACTCCGTAGGCGATGGCGTCGAATCCGCGCGCCTCGCGGTAGCGCTCGAGGACGGTGAACAATTCGTCCTTACAGTGAAAACAGCGCGCGGCATCGTTGCGAGTGTACGCGGGATTTTCCAGTTCCTGCGTTTCCACAACCTCGACCGGAATTTCGCACTCCCGCGCAAAAGCAAGCGCATCTTCGAGATGAGTCCGCGCCAGGCTGGCGGAATCGGCAATCACGGCCAGCATCCGGTCGCCGAGGACCTGGTGCACAGTCCAGGCAAGAAAGGCGGAGTCCACGCCACCCGAGTAGGCGACGATCAAGCGACCGCGGCCGGCAACGATCTGGCGCAAGCGCTCACCTTTCTGATCGAGCATGGCCACAGTGTTCACAATCTCCATTATCCACGATTGTTGCGCCCCGCTCGTGTGGGGACGGGCGTCTCGCGAGCCTGCCCTGAGCGAAGTCGAAGGGTCTAAGCCGGGCAAAGCCCGCCAGTCGGCTGTGCCCACAGCGACTCTGGACACGCGCTAGTACAGCCGCTCCTGCCGTTTGAGGTTGCCGAACGCTCCAATGTTCGCCAGCGTAAACGTGAAACGATATTGATTCTCGTTACGCACCGATCCCAGCGCAAAGCGCCGGTATTCCAGGCTCAGGCCGCAACAGTCCCAGTTGTAACTCGTCTGCGCCGTCGCATATTGCAGAGATCCATTGTCCGCGTCAAAACCGACGCTGGTGGCGGCGCTCAAGCCGAGCTTGTTGAGTTGTCCATAGCCAAACAACAGCCGAAACTGGTTGAACTCGCAGGCGCTTGTGCTTGCAGTTGTACGCACGGCACAATTTGTCGGTGTCGTTCCCGCTCCCGTGTCGATCACGCGCAAAAAGGCGTCGCCTCCCCCCATAATAAACGCGCCGAAGCGGTAGTTCACCAGCGCCATGCTGGAATTGATGCGGCCATCCTTGAGGTCGTAGTCCAAATCCCACTCGGTGTTGGTGCGCGGGCTGGTTTCGATGCGCAGGCGCGAAATGAGCGGAGCAAAGTGCCGCTCTGAATCCAGAAATGCGATGCCCGTGAAATCCGCGGTCGTCGTAAATACGTTCCTTTGCCCGGCCACCAGCGCGTTCCCAAACGTGGGATCGAAGAAATACTTCTGACCGACCTCCCAACTCAAAATCTCGCGCGGGCCCGAGGCACAGGCTTGCGCGTCTGGGTTCGGAGGCACTTCCCACGGCACCGCGCCGACTTGCGGGACGCCGCCGATGGTGAGCGTGCTCATGCCCTGCGCCGCACAATCCTTGGCGTTCGGATCGAGGCGCTTGGCGTAAAGACGATTCACCAGCGAGTACTCGACTTCATTCGTATTGGTCAGCACATCGGTCGCGTCGAAACGCAAAATGTCGGCAAAGTTATTCACGCCAGTGGCGTAGTCGTACTTCATGCGCGGCTCAATCACGTGCTTCCATCTGCGTCCCAACCACGGATGATCGAATACCCGCGACAATGCCGGCGCCCGCACCTCGACCGAAGCCTCCAGCGATTTGCGATTCAGAATGTCGTCCGCAGCGGTTGTGGAATTAGCCGGATTGCCCTGCTCTGTGTAGAACGTATCCCGCAGCGTAAGTGCGGGACGAAACGACCATCCCTGCCATTGCAGCGGCATCGCAAGCGAAGACGCAAGATCGAACCTGCCCACCAGAGGACCGGTGCGAAACCCAATCTCGCGCCGCTGCAAACCCTCGGCCGCGCTCTCGAACGACCAGTACAGGGGCGTATTTCCCAGTTGCCGCTCCTCGCCCGAAATAAAGAAACTTGGCGTGTGCAGAATCCGGACCAGTTCCGTCTGCGTAATCGTGGTGCAGGTCGCATTCAATTGAGTACTCGGATTGCAGACTTCGAAATTCTGATAGCGCTCCGCCAGTGCATTGAAGTGAAATCCATTGCTCGTATTGGAAAGGAAAATCTGCGACCGCACTTCCGAATCGATAGCCTGCGTATACACATCGGTGAAGGCAATGCGGAAGACGAACGAACTCAAATAATCGACATTCGCGACGCCGCGGAAGTCCCCAAAAGAGCGCTCGGCAAGAAAATGCGCGTCCTCGCCCCCTTGGTTCTGCGGTGGATAGCCGATACCGCGATCCACCATCCCCACGTAGTTGAAAAACACGAAAGAGCTGTCGCTCGGGCGAGCGCGCAGTTCTGCACGTTGAAACCACCCGCGTTTGGAATAGTATTCCGCGCCCAACGTGGCGTCGGTACTGCGATTGAGGACCCAGTACACCGATTCGCCGGCAATCATTCCCTTGGTAGACGAATTGCCGAAACTCGGGATCAACAACCCGGTGTGGCGCTGCTCTTTCTGAACCGGGAGCTCCACAAACGGAAAATAGAACACCGGCATGCCCATCAGCCGGAAATCGCTGTTGTAGACTTTGGCGGTGCCGTCCACATCCACCACCATGCGCCCCCCGCTGAATAGCCACTTCGGACGCGGCAACTCGCAGGTTGTGACCGTTCCGTAGCGCACCAGGTAATGACTGGGCCCGTGCTTTTCCACAATTTTTCCGGTAAAGGCAAATGGATTGGACGTGGTTAGCACGTAGCGGGAGTACCGCATCTTAAATCCCACCGTTCCGACCGCGCTATAGAACGTTCCGATTTGCGTGCGAATGTTGTAGGTTCCGTGGCTGGCCACGATGTGCTCGTCGTAAGGACCGCCGTCCAGCACGACGTGACCCTCCAGTTCAGTATCTCCCGTGTCCGCGTTGTAGGTGATTTGATCCGCGTGCAGGATGTAAGTGCGATAGTCAATCTCGGCCGCGCCCCGCAGGTGGTAAATGGACCCATCTTTCTCCTGTTGCACCGCCCGCATCGTAACCGGTTCTTCCGTCTCGACGGCAGGGGCGGTCGGCAGATGCAGGGCCGTCGCAGCGGCGTTCTCTGGGGTAGAGACCGTTGTGGCGGCAGGGGGCAGCGTCTGGCTGGTTACTATCCCGGGAGCGAGAAGCAGATGACAGACCAAGGCGGCCGTGATAAAGATTCGAGTGCAGGTGATCATTAATGGATGACCATTAGCGGGTGATCTGCCAGCGCGCGTGCGCTCCGCCAGCCGGTCTGCCAACGGGAACCAACTGACCTTAGCACGCGAGCGGCAGGCGAAGCAAAGCTGCGCATTTTTATGGTCTCCGCGTTATGGTCTCCGGCATTCGTGCCCGGCCTGGCTCTGGCCGCTGGCATTCTTCGTGACTTGCATACGACGGCTTGATTTACGACCACCGCGTTGGTAAAGGCCGGACGCATGACGACTGGATTGACGACGACTGGATTAACGACGCCCGGATTGACAACGCCCGAATTGACGAACCGTCCGACCGGCGGGGATCCCGCCCTGCAAAGGCACCTCTGCGCCACCGATGCCGTCGAGCCGCCGCTGAGCACCGCCGCCGCTACAGAAACTGCTGCCTCGGAACCGAACGCCGATCCGAGCGCTGATTCCTGGCGCGTCGAGCTTGCCCACCGCCTCGAACGCTATCGCACGCGGCGCAAGCCTCGCACTCCGCGCTATCCCTCGCTGCTGCTGCCTTTTGATGCGCCCGAGAGCTGGTCCCGCCCGGCGCCGCCAACTGGACCGGCGGAAATTGGACCGACGGGAACTGGACCTGCGGGAAATGGATCTGCGG
>Ga0181521_10004019_pt1 | contig 17021 bp, 14 predicted proteins | sample PEATcosm2014_Bin_32_FD_119764 | JGI IMG/M metagenome (GOLD analysis project Ga0181521, IMG submission 119764) | Peatland microbial communities from MTU Mesocosm Facility, Houghton, MI, USA - PEATcosm2014_Bin02_60_metaG | ecosystem: Environmental > Terrestrial > Soil > Wetlands > Peat | place... | reverse complement strand
CGGCACGAATTCCTCGCGCGGAATCTCGCCCATCGCCCGAAGCACACGCGCATCGTGGATGCCGCGCCGCCGCAGTTGCTTCTCCACCATCCCCTGCCGCTCGCCGGCCCAATTTGGGATCACGCTTCCGCCTCAACCTTATAATAGCGATGATGGCTCATCAGATCACGCTGATTCCGGGCGATGGCATTGGGCCCGAAGTGGCGGATGCGGCCGCGCGCGCGGTGGAAGCGACCGGCGCCGCGGTCGAATGGGAACGCGTGGATGCCGGAGCGCGGGCGCTGGCCGAGCAGGGCCAGTTGCTGCCCGACGACGTTTTCGCTTCGCTCGAGATGACGCGGGTCGGGCTGAAGGGCCCCACCACTACGCCCATCGGCGGCGGCCACCAAAGCATCAACGTGGTCCTGCGCAAGAAACTGGGGCTCTATGTCAACTTCCGCCCGGTCATCACGCTGCCTGGCCTCAAAACGCGCTTCGACGATCTCGCGCTCGACATCGCCATTTTCCGCGAGAACACCGAAGATCTTTACGCCGGCCTGGAGCACGAGGTGGTTCCCGGCGTGGTGGAGAGCCTCAAGATCATCACCGAAAACGCTTCTTTGCGGATTGCGCGCGCGGCTTTCCAATTCGCCCGCCGCGAAAGCCGCAAAAAGGTCACCGCCATCCACAAGGCCAACATCATGAAGCTGAGCGACGGCCTGTTCCTGAAATGTTGCCGGCAGACCGCCGCGCAGTTCCCCGAAATCGCGTACGACGAGCTGATCGTGGACAACGCCTGTATGCAACTGGTGATGCGCCCGCAGATTTTCGACGTGCTGGTGCTGCCGAATCTGTATGGCGACATTGTTTCCGATCTCGCGGCGGGCCTGGTGGGCGGCCTCGGCATCGTACCCGGCGCCAACATGGGCGATCACCACGCCATCTTCGAGGCCGTCCATGGCACGGCGCCCGATATCGCCGGCAAGGGCCTGGCGAATCCGACGGCACTGATGCAATCGGCCGCGCTGATGCTGGCGCACATCGGCGAGCGCGACGCAGCCAGGCGCCTCAAGAGCGCCGTCGCCCAAGTTTACGCGGAGGGCGAGCATCTCACCGGCGACGTCGGTGGCCACGCCGGCACTGCCGAGTTCACCGAAGCCGTAGTTCGGCACATCGGCGACTAGGAATCTTATCCGTGGCTCAAAATGACTGAGTCCAGGAATTGCCGGACCATGGCCAGATACTCGTCGAACCGCAAGAACATGGTGCCATGTCCGCCGTTGTGGAAGGTGCGGACTTCGGCCTCGGGATAAGTCTGCCGCAGAGCCCGCCGGAGGCGCGGGCCGAGCACATCCGTATCGGATTCGGCAATCAATATCGTTCCGGGCCAGTTCTCCAGATCCTGAGGCATGAAGTGAAACCGGCGGTAGTAATCATGCTGGATGCGGAGATTCGACAAGAGATCGGCCTTGGTAAGTTTCGATGCGAGCAACTCATCGAGATACGCGGTCCAGAATGTCGTGGCTTCACCGGCTGGGTCAACTACCTTGATCAAAGGTTTGCGTAGAAGACTGGCCGCCACCGGCCACGGTGTTGCGCGAAAAATCAATTCGAGGAGGCCTTTCACCGGCGCCAGATGCCGGATCGGGACGCTTGTGTTAGACAGAATGAGCGCATTAATGCGGTCCGGGTGGCGCCGCACACAGACCTGGGCGACAGAGCCTCCGAATGACGCGCCGAGGATCGCCGCCTGGTCGATTTTCTCGGCATCCAAAATGGCGCACAGGCCGTCCGCCAGCTCTTCGATGGAAGAAACACGGGGGTAGGCTGGATAGACCACGCAGTGCGTGTCACTGATCGCTAGCGCGAACTCGAAACCTAAGTCATTGACTAACTCACCGCCGGGGATCGCTAACAGCGCCCGGGTTGCCGTGCCCAATACGCGGTATCGCCATTCCGCCATCCCCAGCCGGAGAGACTTCTCCGGGAAACGACGGAAGGACTGAAGCGCGGCGGCTTTCGCCGACGATCCGGCATCGTGAGCTATCTTGAGACTGTCTTCGTGATCCGGCATTTCAACTGTCTCCGCCGTGGTAGGACAGACGATCGGTTTATGTCGTCTGTCGAGGTTCGTGCCGGTGCGAGGCACGACAGGCCACAAAAGGCGATGGCCCGTCCCACCAGCTCTTATTTCGCTGCCTCGATCGAGCTGACCTGAATGGTCTTCGCCTTTGCGTCCAACGTACCCTTCACTACCACTTTCTTGGCGGGGAACTTGGCAGCGCCTTGCTGATCGCTCAGGACATAGGTCTCCTTGCCATCCCACAGCGCGTACTTGGCTCCGCCGCGGACGCACTCGATCACGCATTTCTCGTCCGACCCCATGTTCATGGCCTTATGATTGCCGCCGCACATATCGTCGGTGACGGTGCCGGTAAATGTCTGGTCGGCGGCCAGCATGAGCGCCGCCGAAGCGAGTATCATCACGATGATCTTCTTCATGGAACTCTTCCCTTCTTCCTTTCGATCTCCGGTCTATGGCAATTCGACTCGATCTCCTACCGCTCTCACCGGGCCACAATGGAGACGACGCGAACCTCCATGGTTTTCGCGTCCAGCGTGGCCAGCACCCTCACCCTCTTGCCCGCCCACGGCTCGGCCGCTTTCTGGTCGCTCAACACGTAGGTGTTCCTACCGTCCCACATGACGTACTTAGCCCCCGCCCTTACGCAGTTCCGGACGCAGCGTTCGTCGGAGCCCATCCTCATGCTCGTGTGGCAGGCGGTGCACATGCTGCATGTGATCACCGCCTTCATCAGCCCTTCGTTGGCGGTCGCCACCGGCGCCGCAGCAGCGAGGATCGTAACGAGGATCCTCATCATGGAGGGATTCTTCATGGAATTCTCCCGCCCTTTCTTTGGATCTGAAACTGCACGCTCGCCGTAGTAGCTTCCGTGGCAGGTTGCCGCAATTCGACACTAGCACCTTGCGCGCACCTTAGTGGCCCGCCGCTGAAGTTCGTTAACAAAAACCCATGAGGCTATCGCCCCATTGCGGGGCCTAAAGGCCATGTTTAGTGGATCCGATGACGGCACGGCTGAAGCCGTGCCCTGATACAAAGCTCCGGAATCATGTCGCGAACCTGTGGAAGAACACGAGGCACAGCGCCGGGTCCAGCGTGATGGCCAGCACCGCCGCAACGATCATGGTGACGTTCTTGGTGTAGGCCAGCGGCTTGAACGGCCGGCTCTCCTGCGCCTCCAGCGTCAGCACCGGCAGGAACGAAACCGCGATCACCAGCAGCGCGAAGAAGCTGGGGCCGCCGACTTCCTTCACCGCCGACACGATCGCCCGCTGGTAGTCGCCGGCGGCCCAGCTTGCGTCCGCCCCTTCCAGCTTTTTGTGAGTCTGCTCGAGCGCCACGATGGCCGGATCCACCATCGCACCCACGGCAATCGCGATGCCGCGCAGCGACATGATGTTGGCGTTGATCCCCATCAGGCGCATGGGCACGAACGAAATCAGCACCGCGATGGGAATGGTGACGATGGGGATCACCGCGCTGGGACGTGCCACAGGAAGATCAGGATCACCAGCGCCACCACCGCCAACTCCTCGATCAGCGTGCGCTTCAGGTTGTCGATGGAGGCCAGGATCAGCTCGGAGCGGCCGTATGCCGTCACCACCTTTACGCCCGGCGGCAGGCCCGGCTCCAGTTCCTTCAGCTTCGCCTTCACGCGCTCGATCACGCGCATCGCGTTCTCTCCCTGCCGCATCGCCAGAAGATTGGAAACCTGCCCATTCCGATCTCAGAAGCATCATTTGGCCGTTTCTTAAGAGAGCTCCGCGGCGTGATAATGACAACATGTCCGATGTCCAGCCTGCCGCCGCCGAGTTCTATTGTCCGAACTGCGCCCAGCCCGCTCCCGATCCCCTGCTATGCGGCGACTGCGGCGCGCTCCTCTGCCGAACCTGCGGCGAACCCGTCGAGCGCATCGACGAGCTGGGAATCGGCTGAGCGTGTGCAACCCAATCGCCGCCCGGTGCGTCCAAAAAGTACCCTGCCCTGCGCCACCGGTCCGCTCTTGGAGCCCTTCTTAGTGTTATAAGAGGCTAAGGGTGTTTTGCTTTAGAGGGGATCGGGGAACGAAAGGAACCAACATAATCGTGTCTCGCAATTACAACTGGGCGGAAGATCGATTCGGCCGCCGGAATCGCACAGTCCGCATTTGTGTCGCAGCTTGGGCCCTCCTGCTGCCCGCTCTCGGCTGTGCCCAGACCTACAACATTTCACTCTTCGCCGGCACGGCGCCGGTGCCGCCGGCGTTGCCAGCGGAGGGGTTCGCCGGGGATGGCGGGCAAGCCCTCAACGCCCAGCTCGCCGGTCCGACAGGCATCTGGGTGGATTCCAGCCACAACATCTACATCGTCGACAAGGACAACGACAGGATCCGTGTGGTTGCCTCGAACGGCGTCATCAGCACCGTGGCCGGCTCCAGCACGGCCGGTGTCTACGCCGGGGATGGCGGCAAGGCCGTCCAGGCTTCTCTGAACCGGCCCAACGGAATCGCCTTCGACAGCGCGGGCAACATGTATATCGCCGATACGTTAAACCACGTGGTCCGCAAGGTGAACACGAGCGGCATCATCTCGACGGTCGCCGGAAATAATGCTAACGCCTATAGCGGAGACGGCGGCCCGGCCATCGACGCCAGCCTTTCCGAACCGAGCGGCTTGGCCTTCGACGGCGCCGGCAACATGTACATCGCCGACACCAACAACAGTTGCATCCGCATCGTAACCCCCGACCAGAACATTCACACCTTCGCCGGGCTATGCAGCTACGCCCTTTTCCAGGGCGATGGCGGGCCGGCCACCTCCGCCAAGCTGAACAAGCCCTACTCCGTCGCGGTGGACGCCCATGGCAACGTCTACATCAGCGACACCGAAAACGAGCGAATACGCAAAGTGACGCCCGATGGCGTTATCAATACCGTTGCCGGCTCTGGCACACCCGGGGAACCGGGCTTTGGCGGCGACAACGGCCCGGCGCTCCAGGCCGAATTCTCCAGCCCGTCGGGCATCGCACTGGATGCCTCGGGGAGCATTTACATCGCCGATAAGGGCAACTTCCGCATTCGTAAAATCCTGCCCAGCGGCATCGTCGTAACCGTCGCCGGCAGCGGGACCCCGGGCTACTCCGGCAACGCCGCGGCCGCCACCAGCGCCGAGATGTACTTCCCCTACGGCGTCTTCGCTGATTCCTCCGGCGACGTTTATATCGCCGATACGCAGAACGACGTGGTCCGCGAATTGACGATTTCGAATGCTTCCAGCCTGCCAGCGGTGAGCAAAGGTGGCGTGACCAGCGCCTACCAGTTTGGCGCCCTGGCTTCGCCTGCGCCGGGCTCATGGATAGAAATCTACGGCTCCAACCTGGCTACCGATTCGCGCCAATGGGCCACCGCCGATTTCAATGGCAACAACGCCCCCACTTCACTCGACGGCACGACGGTGACGATCGGCGGCCAGCTTGCGTATGTCGATTACATCAGCCCCGGCCAGGTGAACGTGCAGGTGCCTTCCACGGCTCCCACGGGCACGCAGCCCGTCGTAGTGACTTCGGGGTCGAATGTCAGCCAGCCGCTCGCCATCACCGTCAATGCCACCGCGCCCGGTCTTTATGCTCCACCGCAACTCCTGATTGGCGGAAGCCAATATGTGGGCGCGCTGTTTCCGATTGCGAGCCCGCTAACCTACGTTCTGCCGCCCGGCGCGGTTACCGGTTTCACCAGCCAGCGCGCCCAGCCGGGAGACACGATCACTCTTTACGGTATCGGCTTTGGCGGGAACCTGCCCGCCGGGCAGATCGCGGGTACCGGCGACACCTTGCCCACCGGTGCCGTCCAGATCTCTTTTGACGGCGCACCAGCTACGGTGAAGTATGCCGGTTTGGCGCCCGGATACGTTGGCCTCTACCAGTTCAACGTGGTGGTTCCCAACGTCGCCGCCAGCGATCTGACTCCGGTCACCTTCACGCTAGGAGGCGTGGCCGGCACGCAAACGTTGTACACGGCGATCGGGAATTGAGACTGGCTTCGGTCATGAGTGGGGCCTGACCGCTCCCTGACGGTCGCGGCTCCGAAGCGGCGTGTGCGGAGCCGCGCGCGTAAGCAAGCGGTTGCGACGTTCCTACTCGCACACCGCGGGCGTGAGCATCCACTTCAGCGCGCCTTTGGGCTCGCGCGCCAAGCGGTCGCAATCGATGCGCACTAGCGCGGCTTTTTTCATATCCACCTGGAGCGCCGGGCTGCCGAGCAGAAACGCGGCCATCGCGCTCATCAGCGGCTCGTGGCTGGCGAGCAGTATCGCCGGTTCCTCGCCGCGCCGCCGTATTTCTTCCCAGAGATCGTAAGGCGAAGCTTCCGGCAGCAGCGCGGGCGACTCTACAACCTTGCCGGCGTATCCGAGCGCCTCCGCCGCCACCGCCGCGGTTTCCAGTGCGCGCCGCAACGGGCTGGAGAGGATTGACGCCGGCCGTACTCCCGCCGCGCCGGCGCGCTGCAGCACGCGGCGCAGCTTTTCCTTGCCTTCCGCCGTCAACGCGCGTTCCGCATCGGGTTGCCCGGAACGGGCGGCTTCGGCGATACCGTGACGTAACAAATAGATCTGCATCCGAGCCTGCGCCTATTTTACAACCTGCGGTGTCGCCAGACCTCGCACGAGCATTCCGGCCAGATCCGCGATCAGCAGCGAGCCGGGGTTGTCCGGCCCCCAATCGGGTTGTGGGATTCCATCCACCGTAATCGCCATGGCGATCCGCCCCGTCTTGGAATAAACGATCCCCACGTCGGACCGCAGCGCATCGAGCGCGCCGGTCTTGTTGGCAACCTCCAGATCGCCGAACGGGCGCCGGATGCAGGTCGTATCCTGGCAGCGTTTCATCACCGCGATCATTTCGCGCGACGCCTCCGCACTCACCAGCTCGCCGCGCTCCATGCGCTCCACCAGGGCAACCATGTCGCGCGCCGTGGAAACGCCCAGGCCGTATTTCTGGTTCTTCTCCAGCTTGCCCGCCGCCGATACGCCGGCCGGACCGTTCTTGCCCAGAATCTTGCGCAGCGAGCGCGTGGAGCCCAGGCCGATGCGGTCCAGATAGGCGTTGACGCGGTCGGCGGGAAAGCGCTCCAGGATCATGTTGGTGGCCGTGTTGTCGCTCAGCGCCATCATGAGGTGCATCACGTCCTCGAGCGGCAATTGGACGCCGTTTGAAAGCTCGCTTTCGATCACGCCGGCCCCCGAGACTTTCTCGGCCGCGGTGACGGTCAGCCGCTCGCTCCATTGCAATTCGCCGCGGGCCACCGCATCGAACAGCGCCGCCATCACAGCCAGCTTGATGGTGCTGGCCGTGCGCACCGGTTCGTTCTCGCGGATGCCGATGGTTTCCCCGCTATCCAGATTCTTGGCGTAGAGCGAGACCTCGCCCGGAAAGCCGGCGATGCGTTTGCGCAGTTGGTCGCCGAGCGGCTGCGCCCCGGCCGCTCCGGCCAGCATCAGGAGAGCAGCCATTGCGGCTGCGGGGCCGCGCGCCAGGCGAGTCTCGATCATGCGTTCGATCATAACAAGGCGCTGCTGAGAAGTCCGTGCGCGCGCGTACCAGCCATCGCCGGGATTGAACGGGATTACAATTGCGTGGGGACGCCCGCATGGAAAAACTCGTCTTGAGCGACATTCGTAACAAAAGCATCCTGGTCACCGGGGCGGGGCGGGGCATCGGTAAGCGCCTGGCGCTGGGGCTGGCGCAGGCCGGAGCCCGCGTGGGGCTGCTGGCGCGGAGCCAGGCGGAGCTCGATCTGGCCAAGCTCGAAATCGAGCAGGCGGGCGGCAATGCCTTGCGTCTGCGCGCTGACGTGCGCGACTTGGAACAACTGATGGCCGCCGTGGATCGTATGAAAGTGGTGCTTGGCGGCGTGGACGGCCTGGTGGCCGCGGCCGGCGTGCTGGGGCCCATCGGCCCTCTGCTTTCCAACCGGCCCAAGGCGTGGGCCGAAACTCTGGATATCAACCTGCTCGGCGTGGTGAATTCAGTGCGCGCCGTGCTGCCCTCCATGGTGGAGAAGCGCTCCGGCAAGATCGTCGTCATCGTCTGCGGCGGCGCCGGCCATCCGCGGCCCAATTTCGCGGTCTATGCGGCCACCAAGGCAGCCGTCACCCGCTTCGTAGAATGCGTGGCCGAGGAAGTCGGCGGCGATAACGTGCAGATCAATTGCGTGGCGCCCGGCCGGAGCTACACGCACATGACGGACGAGATTCTGCGGGCGGGCGAAGAGAAAGCCGGAGCCCATGAAATCGCGGTAGCTCAACAGGTGCGCATCGATGGCGGCACGCCCGCGGAAAAACAAATCGCCCTGGTCGCGTTTCTGGCCTCGCCGCGCTCCAATCACATCAGCGGCAAGCTGGTCGAGTCCACCGACGATTGGAAGCGTTTCGAGAAGGAAAACATGCGGCCGGAACTGTTCACGCTGCGGAGAGTGCAGCGGCTGTAGGCGGCGATCGCTGTCCCACCAGTTCCCTGGCTCCCCAAACGGGGCGAATTCGTCCTGTTTGGGCAGGCGACCGGTGAAACGGTCCGGCCCGGTACAAGGGGGACCCAGCCCGGCTCACGGCGTCAGGTCGTGAACTGCGCGAGTCCAGTCCATCGGCCACGGATCCGAACCAGACGTGGCCAACCAGCCGCAATTCGCGTTAGGCGAGACGCGTTGAGCCCGAGCGTCGGCAGCGTGTCCCGCGCAGCCCGGATTCTGATAAGATGAGATTCTGCGCGTGTGGCGCTATCGTCTAACGGTTAGGACAGAGCCCTCTCAAGGCTTAAATACGGGTTCGATTCCCGTTAGCGCTACCATGTTTTCATAGACTTACAAGCCCCGACAGACCACGACAGACCACCAAAGTGGCGCCGCGAAATTCCTACCGACCACCAAACCCGTATTTGATCGGGTTTTCCGAACCACAGGGCACGCGCGGGTGGTCGGTACGTTTGGCCCCGTTCGCGAACCGGCGCGCCGTGTTGCACCGTCGGCTGCCGACTGGCTGTGTGGCCAACAGTTCCCTATGTACGTGGCAATTGTGAAACGCGGGTCGCACCCAGCCTGAGGAGCCCGTCCTGGACCCCATAAGTGCTGCGAGTCTTGCGGCCCAAGCCCGGATGAATATCAAGTAGGAGCGTCAGGAAATCTTTTTAGAGAATCTCGATCGTATCGGGATCGACGCCGTAGATCTTTTCGAAATGGCGCGCCCCGACGTTCTTCATGTCGGCTTCGGCGCCCGCCGATGACAGCCAGCGGTAATCGTAGCTGAACGGGCCGGGCTGAGTAATCCACTGGTGCGTGAGATCGTACGCGACGTTAACCGCGTAGAAATTCTCGAAGGTCTCATGGACCGCCTTTTCATCCTTGCCGGGCACGAGGCGCGGATATCGTCGCAGGGGTGAATAAGCAGAACGTCGGTGAAATCACGGATCATCCCTGCGCGTGCCGGCTCGTGACACGTCTTCTTCATTCAGATATAAGATGCCAGCCTTCTCAAAACTGCCCAGTGCTATGGACGACAGATCCGAAACTACTGGCAAACCTGATTTCTCGTCGAAGCGCCGAATCTCAATGTCCTCAGGTACTCTGGGAACTCATCCACCAGCGCTTCGTGGCATCGGCAGACCAAGAACTCAATGTCCGCGGTGGTTTTTTCCACTGTGACGAGCGAAATGGTCTGAAGGGCGACTCTTGGCCGGTCGCAATTATGTATGCAGTCGTGCCTTCGCTGAAAGATCCCATTGAAGTGTTCTTCGAACTGCTCCAGCGATGCTTTCTTAGCGTCTGCTTTGTCCACGGGCAAAAGAGCACGATAGCGCGTTGCCGTTAACCCGAATAACCGAGACTTGGCATCCCGGTGAAGAATCCATGACCCAATGGTGTCTTGATTTAAGAGCTTGTGGCCCTTCCGGAAAAAATGATTAAACAGCGCGCGTATCTTTTCAAGCGATAGGACGTTTTGGTCCTCCATGAGTTCCCGCGCCGCCATTCGCCAACGCCAACCGCCGCGCGCCTCCCGCAGTATGGCTGTTACTGGCACCTTCAGGTTGTTGAGCCGGTCGGGAATGCCGATGGCCGGCTCTAGATCTTTGGCCCTCAGTGCCCGCGAAATCAGATCGGCGTAAGCATCTGAGAAATAGGCGTCGCACGCGCCAACTGCCATCATCCACGCGGCTCTCTGAACGTCATCCTGTAGTATTCCCGGTGGAAGCGTCCGCGCGTGGGCCACAAGATCTCTGGCTCTGACAATGTCTTCTGTGAAGTGATTCTTTGGGGTGAGGAGCATTAACTTATGTCTCCGATTCAGCTAAATGCCACCAAACCTGCGGGTTTGCTCATCGCGGAGGCGGTCTTTCGGAGCGTTTGACCACGCGAATCTGGAGTAGATCTCCAGGGCAACTTCGAGAGCCAATTCGCGTCTGCGTGTCTTGAGTTGATCTGTGGCCAGGGTCCTCAAAACGGTGACGTTCTCGTCCTGACACCAGCAGTTTGGTCCGACTGCGTCGTCGGGGCCGAAACGGTCTTCTCGCCATGTCAGGCTGCGGCCGGCGACTCCGTGCAACTCGAAAGTAACCGCAGTCTTCAAGGATAAGACACCCTCTAGGGCCATCCGCTCAGCCAGCTCAAGCGCTCCCGTGACAGTATCGAGGATTTCCAGCGGGTGAACGCGCTCTCCGAGTTGTGGAATCTCGTCAAAGGCTCGTTCATGAACGAACTGGCCGCTGCGAAAAAGGGCCCAACACTCTAGCCGACTCACCCCATTCTGGCGCCATTCAATCTTCCCAGAAATCCATTCATCGCCGGTGTCGAGTGCATCGGCCGAAAACCAAGGATACGGAAACCATCCTTCAACGAGCACGTAGGATGACATCATGAAGGCTCGACACTGCTCAACATCCCTAAATCTGGCCCTTCTGAAAGTTGTTGGACGAATCCAAATTCGCCAGTGAGGTTTGGACCGAACCTTCCTTAGGATTTCAGTCACCCCCAAACTCTTCCGTTGCTCAGAGTACTCGGCCGGATCGGGGGTGGCCGCTTCTTTTGGTGAAGCGATCCCATCGGGCGCGCCAGAGGGATCGTCCAGCCATTCTGGCCGTGGACCAATAGGCAGAATCTCGGACACTCCGTGCAGGCGCTTAAGCAACCTTGTGTACTCATCGCCTGAATCATTACTGAGGTCTGCGCCAAGTGTGCCTGATAATGCAGTGGGTAAGGCATTTTTCCAGTCCCCCGCTCTGAGCACAGGGATGAACTTGTTCTTCCCAACCTCCTCGATAATCTCGCCAGTAATAATGTGGCCCTCATACCCGGCGCCTCCCTGGCGATCGTCGAAACGTCGCTTGTATCTCTCAGTGCAGATTACGAGTACACAACCACTCTCCCTGACCGAACGTTCCATGAACTCAGGGCTGCGCTCGCCCAGCAGAAGGTGTGTCTGATCGACGATCGCGTCAATCCCATCCTTTCGAAGTCTGATAGCGAGCGCTCGCACCCATTCTTTATGGCCTTCGCTGTCCCAGGAGTATGAAATAAACACGCGAGGCTCATCTCTCACGCTCGGAACTGTGGCTGTGGGCTGCTCCGCAGTTCGGTCCACCGTCATTCTGCTCGCTTCCGTAGGAGCGATCGGTTCCGCGGCAAACTGTGTCGGTTTCGTGATCGGAGTTGCCTGCTGAGTCACTTCCGTAGAATGAGATGTATCAGGTGTCAGAGCGCGACCTCTTGGCGTTATCTCGATGTTGTAAGCAGCACGGACCTTCTCGGAAATCCCAGTTCTTATGAATCGTGCCTCGATCATCCCGTCCGACTCCAGGTCCTGAAGCGCGTCGCAGAATGTTTCATCCGGCAGATCGCGATACTGCGGCATGGCCTCGCGAAGGTCACGAAATTGAAGTGTTGTTCGAGCCGCCTTCAATGCATCCAGAAGGTGAATCCGTAACTCCTGCAAGTCGCTCGCTCTGTCGGTCGTGCGGGTCTGACCAAGCGGAATGAGTCTACCTTTGGCCACCGTCCAGCCTACATTGCGCAATACCTCCTCGAGTCGTGAACGAGTTGCCTCGTTGCCAGCGATTTCTCTTGCTATGTTTTCGGCAGCCTGAATGCGCTGGGCCTCCGAGAATCTCGCGAGCACCGGCACCAATCGCTCGCGATATGCCCGTTTCCGGGTGTTGTTGCTATAAAGCTCCTGCGTTGAAAGCTCAAAGTGTGCGGGAATGCCGGCCAGACTGAGCACTTTCAGGACGTAGTCACTCGATTGATCCTCAAACAGGACACCCACGATCGGCCCCACCGGATCGAGCTCTGCCATCCGACCTCCAATCAGATGCGGTTCGTAAGCATTTTAACAGTTCCGGGTTGTCGCACGACCCAACAGTAGTTGGTATCAACCTCGGACACTTTCCACAATCCTTGCGCACATGATTGACAGACGCGGGCACGATCCTTGGTGAGAGGCAACCGGACAGCGCTTGACACGGGCCCTGCCGAACGTTCGCAGGCTGAGCGCCAGGGTTCCACGGCGCGGGATGCCACCTGACCACCGACCACCCCTGCGCCACGCGCTAGAATAATCGGCGCGGTTTTCCGCGCGGCATCTTGCGTCCCGTATTGCTGTCGGTGAACCATGCCCCAAGTCATCATTCCGAATCCGGTTCTGAACTCGCCATTTGACGAGCCGACACGTCACTTCTTCTTCGACGAAGACGGCATCACCGACAAGATCGTGGAATCGCGGCGGTTGAGCAGTTACTTCGTGCCGGTACCCAAACCGAAAATGAAGGGGAAGCAGCTCTCGCTCGACACCGAATGGACGCAAGATCGCATCGAGGAAAACAAGTTCATCAACGCCGTGCGGAATACCGTCGCGAAGTGGCGGTTCGGCGGGTACGATGGCGTGACCGGCGCCACACGGCAGTTGCTCGAATACTGGCGGAATCCCGATCGCGAGCGGCGCCTCTATTTCTGCCAGATCGAAGCGCTGGAAACGGCGATCTATCTGACCGAGGCAGCCGATCGGCAGGGCGGCGCCTGGATTTCGCGCGATCTGAAAGCCGCGAACGATTCCCACAACCCGCTCTTGCAGCGGATCGCGTTCAAAATGGCGACCGGCAGCGGCAAGACCGTAGTCATGGCGATGCTGATCGCATGGCACGCGCTCAACAAGTTCGCCAGTCCCCAGGACAGCCGGTTTGGTGACGCCTTTCTGATCGTCGCGCCCGGCATTACGATCCGCGACCGCCTGCGCGTGCTGTTGCCGAACGACCCCGAGAACTACTACGCCAAGATGGACGTTGTGCCGGAAATGGCACGCGAACCTCTCAGCCGGGCCAAGATCTTCATCACCAACTACCATGCTTTCCTGCCCCGCGAGAAAGTCGCAGTGGGCAAGCTCACCAAGCAGGTACTCGGCAACGGCAGGGTGAACGCCTTCACCGAAACACCCGACGAAGTTGTGCGCCGCGTGTGCCGGGGACTTGGCAACAAGAAGAACATCGTCGTCATCAACGACGAGGCGCACCACTGCTATCGCAGCAAGCCCGAGGAGGACGGCGAGAAGCTCAAGGGCGACGAGCGCAAGGAAGCGGAGAAGCGGGAACAGGAAGCCCGCGTCTGGATCACCGGCTTGGAGTCCATCAAACGCAAAACCGGCCTGCGCGCCGTCTACGATCTATCGGCGACGCCGTTTTTCCTGAAAGGCTCCGGTTACCGGGAAGGGACGCTGTTTCCCTGGGTGATTTCGGATTTCTCCCTGATTGACGCCATCGAAGCGGGGATCGTGAAGGTTCCGCGCGTTCCGGTAGCGGACAACGCCATGACCGGCGAGCAGCCGACGTATCGCGATCTGTGGGGCCGAATCCGGGACCACTTGCCGAAAAAGGGCCGCGGCACGGATGCCGTCACCGGCGAGCCGAAGCTTCCGGCCGAGCTGGAAGGCGCGTTGCAAAGCCTCTACATCAACTACAAGGCATCCTTTAGGCAGTGGGAGCAGGACGCCGGGGCAAGCCTGCGTGGCGGAACTCCGCCCGTCTTTATCGTCGTCTGCAACAACACGAATGTATCCAAGCTGGTATTCGACTTCATCGCGGGCTGGGAAAAGACTTTGCCGAACGGCTCCACCGTGCTGGTGCCGGGCAAGCTGGGTCTATTCAGCAACGTCGCCGATGGCCGCTGGAGCGCCCGCCCGAATACCATCCTGGTGGACAGCGAGCAGTTGGAGTCTGGCGAGGCCATGAGCGACGATTTCCGCAAAATCGCGGCTCGGGAAATCGAAGAGTTCAAGGCCGAATACCGTACGCGGTTCCCCGAGCGCGATCCCGAGAAGCTGACCGACGAGGATGTCCTGCGCGAAGTCATGAACACGGTGGGCAAGCCCGGCAAGCTCGGCGAGCAGGTGCGGTGCGTGGTGTCCGTCTCCATGCTCACGGAAGGGTGGGATGCCAACACCGTGACGCACATCCTGGGCATCCGCGCCTTCGGTACGCAGCTTCTCTGCGAGCAGGTGGTGGGGCGCGGGCTGCGCCGGCGCAGTTTCGCTCTGGACGACAAAGGCCACTTCGAGCCGGAGTACGCCGAAGTCTACGGCGTGCCGTTCTCGTTCATCCCCACGGACGGCTCCACGCCCGCGCCGCGACCCACGAAACCCGTTACGCGCGTGCGGGCGCTGGAAGATCGCGCCGCGCTGGAGATGCGCTTCCCGCGTCTGCTCGGCTACCGGTACGATCTGCCGCCCGAAAAGCTCGCCGCCAGCTTCACCGCGGATTCGCGCTTGATTCTGACCACCGCCGACGTGCCCACCGAGACGGAGAACGCACCCATCGTTGGCGAAAGCAGCTTCCATAGCCTTGCGGACCTGAAGCGCAGACGCGAGCAGGAAATCGATTTCGTGCTGGCGCGTTATCTGCTCGAAACATTTTTCCGCGACGGCGAAGGGGGCATTAAGCCGTGGCTGTTTCCCGAACTGCTGCGCATCGTGCGCGAATGGCGCCAGGGCGGATGGCTGGTTTGCCGGGACGACACGTTCCCCCAGATGGTGCTGTTCGCGGAACGCGCGACCGCCGCCGCCGAAAAGATATATCGCTCCATCGTGGCGGCGACGCCCGGCGCGAAGATGCTGAAGCCCATCCTGTATCCGTACGATACCGAAGGCAGCACTCGGTACGTCGACTTCGACACAACACGCGCGGTCTACTCGACGGACCCGGACAAGTGCCAGATTTCGCATGTGGTGGCAGATACGGATTCGTGGGAGCAGAAAACCGCGCAAGCCCTGGAGAACATGAAGGGCGAAGTGTGCGCGTACTTCAAAAATCATCACGTCGGGTTCACTATTCCCTACGTGATGAACGGCCAACAGCGGAATTACACGCCGGACTTCGTGGCGCGCCTCCGCGCGCCGGGCGGCGAGTGGAACCTGATTCTGGAAGTCACCGGCGAGAAGCGTCCCGATAAGGAAGCCAAGACGGCGACGGCTCGCACGCTTTGGGTTCCTGCTGTGAACAACCATGGCGGTTTTGGCCGGTGGGCGTTCTATGAGACGCGTGACCCCTGGAACGTGAAAACCGAACTACGCGAGTTCCTAAAGACCTTGCGGGCATAGAGGACCATGGCGACGAAAGCGAAGCATTCGAAAACGGCGCAGACCGATGTCGATTCGATCCGCCACAAGGACAAGCGGGCGAACATTCCAACGGAAGAGTTGCGGGACTTCGTGGCGGACGAGGAGAAATCACCGAAGACGATGCTCTACCCACGCGACCCCTCGCTCGACCCGCAACTCGTATGGAAAGGCAAGGACGAGCAGGACGCCCAGGACCTCGTCATCCCCGTGGTTCCGGTCTACATTCAGGAGAAGATTCACCCGCAGGCGTTGATCGAGGATTTGCGGGCGCAAACCGCCAAGGGTGCGCCGGACCCGCAAGCCAAGCTATTTGCCGACTTCAACGGAATCGAGTTTGAGCAGTACATCGACTTCTACCACCACGGCCAATCGTGGACGAATCGCATGATATTAGGCGACTCGCTGCTGGTGATGGCGTCGCTGGCGGAGAAGGAAGGACTGAAGGGCAAGGTCCAGATGATCTACATGGACCCGCCCTACGGAATCAAGTTCAACTCTAATTGGCAGGTGAGCACGCGGCGCCGCGATGTGAAGGACGGCAGAGCGGCTGACCTGACGCGGCAGCCGGAACAGATTCGCGCCTTCCGCGATACCTGGGAATTCGAGATCCATTCTTACCTTTCCTACTTGCGAGACCGTCTGCTGCTGGCGCGCGAACTGTTGACGGAGAGCGGCAGCGTTTTCGTGCAGATCGGCGATGAGAATGTACACTTAGTGCGTTCGGTCTTGGACGAGGTCTTCGGTCGCGAAAACTTCTGCATGGCCATCATCTTCGCAAAGGCAAGCGCGCAGTCCTCAACGCTGCTGCCCGGCGTTAACGACTATCTGCTGTGGTACGCGTGCAACAAGGCAGCGCCCGCGAAGTATCGTGAACTGTTCGCCCCCCGGCAGCCGTTTGAGAACCCCTCCGAGCGCTTCATTTGCATCGAGACGCCTGAGGGGCGGCTGGTGGATTTATCGGTTGCTCAGAAGACGGGGAAAGACCCGCTTCCGGATGGGCGGATCTGCAGGCTTTGGCCGCTCTTCTCTCAGACGGGCGGAGCGAGCAGCACGTTTGTGTACGACTATCGCGGCGAATCCTACGAAGCTCCGAAACAATACGGCTGGCAAACCACACCCATGGGCCTAGGCAGGATTAACGGCACCGAGAGGTTGTGGCCCGTCGGCAGGTCCCTTCGTTGGAAGGTGTACCACGACGAGTTCCCATACAAGATTCTGAACAACGCCTGGCTCGACTTGCGGCCCGGCGGATTCGGGGAAGATCGCGTGTATGTCGTCCAGACGGACGCACGTGTAATCGAACGTTGTCTGCTTATGGCCACGGACCCAGGCGACCT
>Ga0181521_10004017_pt1 | contig 17025 bp, 12 predicted proteins | sample PEATcosm2014_Bin_32_FD_119764 | JGI IMG/M metagenome (GOLD analysis project Ga0181521, IMG submission 119764) | Peatland microbial communities from MTU Mesocosm Facility, Houghton, MI, USA - PEATcosm2014_Bin02_60_metaG | ecosystem: Environmental > Terrestrial > Soil > Wetlands > Peat | place... | reverse complement strand
CATGCTCATCTCCCGGAGCCTGGCCGACCTGTCCGAGCTCATCCGGGCCCGGCTCCCGGCGGAGTAGGGCTCGCTTCGGACGAAGCCGTCCAGCGGGGCCCGTCGGCCCGGCTCCCGGCGGAGTAGGGCTCGCTTCGGACGAAGCCGTCCAGCGGGACGCGTCGGCCCGGCTCCCGGCGGAGCAGGGCTCGCTTCGGACGAAGCCGTCCAGCGGGGCCCGTTCGGGAGAATTGATCTGGCCGGTTCAGTGACCGGTCCCGGCCGGAATGCGGAAGATGTGGATCGACTGGTCCTTGGCCCGGCACCGGTGCGGCTGTTCGGGCTTGGCCTTGTCGGAGACCATCACGAACTGGTCCGCGGCGATCCACGACACGCCCTCGGCCGTGCCGTAGACGATCTCGCCGTCGGCGTTCCTCGGCAGTGCGTACGTCATGCCCGCGCCCGTGACCTCCCAGCCCGACGGGGCCAGCCGGCCGATCCACAGCGCCGAGGTGACCTGCGATATGACCGCAACCCGATCACCGCTGATCGAAATGCCGCTGTAGTCCTCGAACAGGACGGTCTCCGGCAGCTTGATGGTGCTGAGCCGTTCCCACTGGTGCGGTCCCCGCCGGAAGACGTGCACCCGCCCGCCGCCGGGAATGCGGCCTTCCGCTCCTGCCCGGCACCGGTTGCCCTCACACAGCCCGAGCAGGTAGGTCTGCCCCTGGCGGCGGACGCAGGCCAGTCCCTCGATGCCCTTGTTCGGCCGGTCGAGCGGGAAGTCCAGCCAGGCCTGGCCGGTGTAGCCGAACCCGGCGTCGTACTCCTGCACCTTGGCCATGTACCTCGACCGGCCCCGCGGTAGCGATTCGATCAGGACGTAGTAGCGGCCATTCCACGGGTCGTGGGTGATGTCCTCGAAACCGGAACGATGGCCCTGGTCCTGCCAGATGATGTAGTTGGTCTCGGCCGAGGCAGATATCTCGGCGCCTATCCGCGCGATATGCGGAAGGTTGTCGAAGATGACGTAGAACATCCCGTCCCTGGCCAGCACGCCGCTGGCTTCAAGCCGGGGATCGAGCACCCCGTCGAGGATGTCGAAGACCTTCGCCTCCGTGACCAGCTCAAGCTGCTGCATCGTGGTGTGCGTGGCCACCATCGCAAGCCTCCTGGTTTCGTTCCGTCGGCGTTCCGTCCGCGCGGCCGTCAGGGCGTCCGGGGCGGGGGTTCCATGATGGCGGGAAAGCCCGCGGCGTTCCCGCGCGGTGTGTCGGCCCTCAGCCGCTCAAGCTGCTGGCGTGCGCTGTCGTACCGCATCCGGACGTAGTTCATGATGCCGTCGGCCTTCTCCTGCCCGCGCCGGAGCTCGTTCTGCAGGCAGCCGGCCCGGTAGACCTCGTCGTTGGTGAACTGCCGGCCGGTGAACGGCGGCCCGTACGGCGTGGCGGATTCCAGGTAGGCGGCCTGGCGCACGCGGCCCCACAGCCCGGTTCCGGAATCGGCCGCGATCAGGCCCGCGAAGGCGCCGGTGTTGAACTGGGTGTCGAGCAGGTACTCCAGATAGTCCAGGTAGTACTGGCGGTAGTGACCGTTCCGCAGCAGGTTTTGCACCAGCGGGATGCGCGACCGGGCGTGCTGCCGCCAGTAGGCCTCGGTGTTGCTGGGCCAATCGAGGATGTCGGTGTACTGCCACCTGGTCCCGAAGTAATCGATGCCCAGGCAGTTGTCGTAGTCCCACGGGATGAACGTGAAATAGGGCGCGTGCATGAAGTCGTCTTCCGCGCCAAGCCGGCCGGAGTTGTAGAGATAGTAGTTGGACGGCGTGGCGTAATAGTTGTCCCAGCTGCCGAGCAGCAGGTTCACCGCGGCCCAGCGGAGGAAGGCGGGCGCGTTCATGATGGCGTCGACCGACTCGCGGAACGCGTCGGTGCCGAACTTTTTGTCGCCGCCGGGCAGGCCGACGCCGTTGATCGTCCGGATGAACTGGGCCAGGTCGTCGTAGTCGCCGTGGTCACCCTGGCCGGCCTTGAGGCGGTAGGTGCGCTCGTCCGGGGCCGCCGTGAGGTACTGCCGTCCGCTGTCGTCGCCGCCCGGCCCGGTCCGGTGCTCCAGCGTCGCGCATCCGACGTCCCCGCAGTAGGCCTTGTACAGGTGACCGCGGTCGTTGTCACCGAAGTGCTCCTTCAGGAAGCGCTTATCGACCTGCTCGATGACGGAGAACAGGCCGTAGTACGTGGCGTCGAAGGCGAGCTTGGCGTACGTGTGCCGGGCTGCGGGCACGCCCGCGGCGCGGAAAAGGCGCCACGCGAGGGCCTCGCGCATCTGCGACGGGTCGTTGTACATGGATTTGAGGTTGATCCGGGCCATTCCGGCCAGGCGAGTGCCCGGCCCGGCACCGTGACCCGGCCCGGCACCGTGACCCGGCCCGGCACCGTGACCCGGCCCGGCACCGTGACCCGGCCCGGCACCGTGACCCGGGCCGAGGGTGACCTTCCACGACCGTTTCGGGGCGTGCAGCGTCCGGTTACCGCTGTTGGCCAGGGAGAAGCACGGCGTGCTGAGTAGCAGTCGCTCCGCGCCCGGCCCGGGAATGTGCTGCTCATTGGCCGGGTCCGTGGGCCACACGTCCAGCCGCGCGCCCGCCGGCGCGCTCACCTGGCCCGGGAGCACGCCGGGCCGCTGCGGGAAGCCCGTGATGTGGAACAGGTGCATCCTCGCGGCGAAGAACTCGTCCTTGGCCTGCGCTGAGCGCGCCGTCCGTGCCGCATCCGCGGCCCGTGCCGCATCCGCAGTCCGTGCCGCGTCCGCTGTCAATGCTGACGTCGCGGTGCCCATGCGTCCTCCCGGGTGCGCTGCTCCTCTTGCGGATAAGGAGGCGCGCACGGGCGGCGTGATACACCGCCCGGACGTCCGGCTGAGGGCCGCGGCCTGCCGGCGGCCGCAGCAGGTGCAGGGTGCCGCCCATGGCCCAGGTCCTGAACAGGGATCTGCGGCAGTCCTGGTTCTTGATGGCGACCGGAATGCGGCTACCGTCTTGTGGCATGAGCCGCACCAGTCCGCGTACCAGCCCGCCAACGGCCGCGCGTACCAGCCCGCGTTCTAGCCCGCGTACTAGCCCGCGGGTTAATCCGCGTACGTCCCCGGCCCGGATGCGCGAGCTCGTTGTCAGCGAGCGAGCCGAACTCGACCGGCTGCTGGACGAGGTGATGATCGCGCACGTCGGCGTGTCCACGGGCACCGGGGACGTCGCCGTCATTCCCACTGCGCTGGCGCGGGACGCGGGCTCGATCCTGATCCACGGATCCACCGGATCGGGCTGGATGCGCCTCGCGGCCGATGGGCGCCCCACGTGTGTCACCGTCACGGCCCTGGACGGCATTATCGTCGCACGATCGGGGTTCGAGTCGTCGTTCCGCTACCGCAGCGCGGTCCTGTTCGGTGCCTTCACCCCGGTGCCGGAGCATGCCAAGGAACATGCGCTGCAGATCATTACCGAACGGATTCTGCCGGGACGTTCCGGCGAGATACGCGCCCCCCTCCCCCGCGAACTGGCGGCCACGCTGGTGCTCGAGATGCCGATCGGCGAATGGTCGATGAAGGTGTCCGCCGGATGGCCCGAAGACCCCGCCGAGGACGTTGCCGGCGATGCATGGGCCGGGGTCATCCCGTTGCCCCCGCCGCGCCCGGGCGTCCCGCAACCGGCCCCCGGCCTGCGGGCGGGGATTGCGGTACCACGTTCGGTGCGGGTACGGACGGGATCTCGTTTACGGCGTCTCCTTGGTCAGCTCCGAGAGCTCCGGCTGAGCAGCCGCCCCGGCGGCGCTGCCCTCCAGCTGCAGATGGGGCACGACCGGCTCGAGCCAGCCGGGCATCCACCAGGCCCGCACGTCCAGCAGCGTCATGACCGACGGCACCAGGATCATCCGGATCAGGGATGCGTCGATGAGCACGGCAAAGGCCATTCCGATGGCGAGCATCTTCACCGTGGGGTCAGGGTCCAGCACGAAGCTCGCGAACACCACGACCATGATGGCGGCCGCGGTCGTGATGACCCTGGCCGTGCCCCCGATGCCGATCGCGACACTGCGGCGGGCGTCCCTCATGAGCATCCAGCTCTCGTGGACCCTCGACAGGAGGAAGACCTCGTAGTCCATCGACAGGCCGAAGACGATGGCGAACACGAGCATCGGCACGTAGGCCGGGATCGGCAGCGTGGTGTGCACGCCGATCAGGCTTGCTCCCCAGCCCCATTCGAAAATGGCAACGATCACCCCGTACGCGGCGCCGATGGACAGCAGGTTGAGTATTGCCGCCTTCGTCGCGATCACTACCGACCGGAAGGCCATGATCAGCAGGACGAACGCGATCGCCACGACGACGAGAATCAGCCACAGCATCCGCGAGCTGATCCGCTTGGTGAAGTCGACCGCGCCGGCCGTGGCTCCCGTGACATAGGTAGTCGCGTGTTCCTTGGGCAATACGTTGTCGCGCAGATCCGTGACCAGGTTCGCGGTGGCGCTGCTTTGTGGCCGTGTCGTCGGGATGACATTGAACACCGCCGTGGTCCCGGCCGAGTTCACCGACGACGGAGTGACGGATGCGACGCCCGCCGTCTTTGCGACGTCATTCTGCATCGTGGTCAGCAGCGACTGGTTGTCCGAGCTCGACTGCTTCGGTAGCTTCACCACAACGGCCAGCGGCCCGTTCACACCGACCCCGAAACCCGTGGTGATCAGGTCATAGGCACGGCGGCTGCTGTCTGAGGTGGGATTCGTGCCCGCGTCAGGCTGACCAAGGGTAATCGAGAACAGCGGGATCGCCAGCACGACAAGCACCACCACGCTGCCCACCCCCCATGGCCAGGGCCGGTCGCTGACCTTCCGCCCCCAGCGGGCGAACACGCTGCGCTCGTGCTGCTCGTGGGTGGCCGCGGCGGTCTGCTTCGCCTGCTGCTGCGCCGACACGCCCGCCTTCCTGGCGTTCCGCCGCGTGGACAGCGCCCGGATGTTCTCCCCAGCCGTGCCCATGAACGCCGGAACCAGGGTCAGGGCCGCGGCCATCGTGACCACGACGACGACCGCGGCGGCAAGCCCGAGCGACCCCACGAACGCCACGCCGGACACGTACAGGCCGAGGACCGCGACCGCGACCGTGCTGCCCGCGACGACGACCGCCGCCCCCGCTGTTCCCTCGGCGTGTGCCGCCGAGGTCACGACGTCCATGCCGCCGTCCACCTGCTCCCGGTGCCGGGCCACAAGGAACAGCCCGTAGTCCACCGCGACGCCGAGGCCGAGCAGCGTGGCGATGGTAGGCGCGGTCGTCGGGAAGGTAATCACGGACGCGAGCAGACCCACTAGGGCCAGGCCCGCACCCACGCTGAAGATCGCCGACACCAGCGGGATGGCGGCGGCGATCACCGAGCCGAACATCAGCAGAAGCAGGATCAGCGCGCAGACCAGGCCGATGATCTCGGACTTCAGGTCGTGGGTGGCATTGCCGATCTGCCCGGCGCCGCCGCCGTACTCGACCTGCAGGCCGGCCGACCGGGCGGGCGCCACCGCGCTGTCCAGCTTGCTCAGGTAGGACGTATCCAGCGAGTCCGGGTTCACGTTCCACGAGACGCTGGAGTAGGCGATCGTGCCGTCCTTCGACACCAGCCCCGAGTTCGCCGAGGCGAACGGGCTGACCGCCGTGAGCACGTCTGGCAGCTTGGACACGTTGCTGGTCGCCTGGTTCACGGCCGACTGCTGGGCGCTGACCGTGCCGGTGTGCGCGTGAAAGACGATCTGGCCCGGGTAGCCGCCTTGCTGCGGATACGTGCTGTGGAGCACGTCCAGCCCGGTCGCGGAGTCGCTGCCCGAGACCGTGTAGTTATTGACGAATTCGCCGCCAAACGCCTGCCGCAGGCCGAACAGCCCGCCGAGAATTATTAGCCAGGCGATGATGACGATCCAGTGCCGCCGGGCTGCGAAACCGCCGAGTCGCTCCAGTAGTCCGTTCACGGCGCCCTTCTCCCCGATAGACCTGTGGTTTTACCAGCAGAGGGGCGGCAAACCAAAGGCTCCCGATTCGACGTTGCACGCCATTGTGCGCCTCGTCGTCACCCTGGGCGGGTGATGGCAGATGCGCCGCGACAGCTCCGCATGCTGGCCGGCGGCTGTCGTGCGGTGAAACAGTTATTCAGCGGTAAGGAATCAGCGACCTGGTGCGTGCGGCCGGCCGCTAGTAGCCGCAGCTCTCGCGCGCGCTGCACGGCCGAGGAGCGGTCCCGGGCACCGAGCTTGGCGTAGATCTTGCGGATGTGCGTGCTGACCGTGTTCGGCGAGACGGACAGTTCGCTGGCGATCTCAGGGCGGGACAGGTTCGTCGAGAGATACCGGAGCACCCTGAGCTCGCTCGGGCTGAGCTCCTCGGTTGGCGGCAACGGGGACTGGTCTTCGGCTGTCAGGGATGAGCCGTGCATGACGTCGAGGATGTCCATAATCAGCGCGGCGTGCGCTGTCTCATGCCGCGGCAGAGCCTCGAGCAGTTCCCCTGAGCCGGTCATCGCGAACGGCAGGACCAGCCGGTCCGGCTCGGCCAGGGCGAGTGCGCGTTCGGCGGCCTTATTCGCCGAGCGCTGGTCACCGAGCTGTCGGTGGGCGAGCCCGGCGAGCAGATGAGCCTCAACGACCGTGACGTAACCGATGACCGGCGCCGTGCCATCAGCAACATCGGCCAGCGCGCCGAGAGCTCCGGTCGGATCGCCTTCCGCCAGGCAGATCACCGCGCGGGCATTGCGGATTTCGCCCGGCTCCGGTCGCTGGTCAGCCAGCGCCGCGAGGGCGGCGCGGGCTTGGCCGGGCCTCCCGAGGCGGGCTTGGGTGGCCAGCATCCAGCCGGTCACCTGGTTCGCCAGCGCGTGTGAGCCGACCAGCTGCGATCGCAGACGTTCGGCCGCGGTGAACTCCTGCAGCGCCTCGTGGTGGCGGCCGCGGCCGGCCTGGAGCATCCCGGTCGCCAGGTGCATCAGCACCCAGATGCCCGGCCCGGTGTCTGTTTGCAGGGCCTGCACGGCGCGCTGCACCCATCGCTCGCCTTCGTCGAACTCACCCGTCCAGACCACATTGGCGGCCAGCGTGACCAGCGCTGGCGCGATGACCGGCTCGGCGCCCCAGCCGTGCCGGCCGGCGAGCGATATCGCCTCCAGGCAGCGCCGCCGGGTAGTGGTGAACGGGCGGATCTTTGACGCGAAGCCGAGCTGCGCCAGGCAGCCAACCTCCAGGTAGGGCCGGCCGATGTCCCGGGCCAGGGCGGCGCCTTCCTGCAGGTGGCGTTCGGCGTCCGCAAGCGCCAGCGACCACGCCTCGATGGTCCCCAGGTTCATCAGCGCCACTGCGCGCAGGTCGCTGCCGAGCGCGATGTCTTCGTCTGACTGCCCGGTCACCGGGGTGGCGAGGAATCTGGCCTGCTCGAGCACGTCGACCAGGTCACCGCGCCGCCTGGCCAGCGACAGCTTCAGCGACGCGATCGCCACCCGGAGGCGGCGCTGGCGATCTGGCGGCGTCGTCCCGGCGTGCGACTGGGCGACCGCCAGATGCGCGGCCGCCTCGCCCAGGCGTCCCCGGACCAGGTCACCCGTCGCGCGCACCAGGGCCAGCTCGGGCTGATCCGCGCACGCTCCCGGCGGGAAGGCCCGCAACAGCGCCCGGATGGTTTGCTCTTGCCCGTCGAGCGCCAGGCCGAACGAATGGTCGGCGAGCAGCCGGGCCGCGCCGGGCCAGTCACCCGCCGCTTGCGTATGCCGGATGGCGTCAACAACCCAGCCATGCTGGGTGAACCACCCGGCGGCCCGCCGGTGCAGCGCCGGCACTTCCTCCGGCTGGGTCCGGCGCACCTCCAGCCGCAGCAGGTCCCCGAAGAGGTGGTGATAGCGAAACCACGTCCGCTCGGGGTCCAGCGACACGACAAACGCATTCGCGTCCTCGAGTCCCAGCAGGATCCGTTCCGAACCAGGTCTCCCGGTCAGCAGGTCCGCCAGCTCACCGTTGACCCGATCGAGCAGCGAGGTGCGCAGCAGCAGCTGCCGGACCTCATCTGGCTGGCGGTCCAGCATCTCGGCGATCAGGTACTCGGCGACCATGCGGCTGTTTCCGGAGAACTCCGCGACGAAACGCTCCGGATCGGGGTGACCGGCCAGCGAGATCGCCGCGAGCCGCAGGCCCGCGGCCCACCCTTCCGTCCGCTCATACAGCAGCGCCGCTCCGGCCTCAGACAGCGCGATACCCGAGGCCGCCAGCAGCTCGCGGGTCTCCCGCCGGGTGAAGCGCAGATCGGCTGCGCGGATCTCAGCCAGCTCGCCCGCCAGCCGCAGCCGGTGCAGCCGCAGCCGTAGATCCCGGCGCGTAGCGAGCACCGCGTGCACGTGGGCCGGAAGGCTGGTCAGCAGCCGCGTGAGCCGAGCCAGGGCCACCGGCGAGTTCATCTCGTGCAGATCATCGATGACCACAATGACGCGGCCCCGACGGTCTGCGAGCTCCGCGAGCACCCTGTCGACTATCGCGCGCCCATTGAACTCGGGCGTCGCTGCTGGCGGCTCCGACCCGCCGGCCGAGCGACAGGCCTCACGGACCGCGTGAAGCAGGGCAAGCCAGAAAAGCTGGGCGTCTTGCTGGCCGCGTTGCACCTGTACCATGGCAATCCGGTGCCGCTGGCCCGGGCGGTCAGCCCAGGCGCGCAGCAGCGACGTCTTCCCGCTGCCAGCCGGCGCCGAGATGATCGTCACCTTTCCCGCCACCGCGCGATCCAGTGCGGCGAGAAGATCACCCCGGTCGATCAGCCGGGGGGTTGCCGGAGCCACCTTCACGGGCCTGCCTTCGTGCGTACCCGGGACGCCCTACCGCCGACGGCGCAGTTTTAGCGTCATCCCTCTCGGTACCAAGCCTGCCTGCATGCTGTCAACAGTGCGCGAACTCGGCTCCGGCGGCGTTCATTCACGCACGGCGGCGTACCGCAAGCGTGTCCGGGCCCTGGCCTACCGGTCCCGGTCAGTGCATATGCGGCCGGTAGTTATGATCATGCCGGCTGCAGCACGGACGAGCCCAGCCATCGGCTTGCCCTCAGCGCGCTAGCCGCATCCCCGTTGCGTTCGGTCAGCCGCCGGTCAGGTGCGGTAACTCCCGTGCCGGAACTCGTCGGTAAGTGATGGATGCGACGGATGCCAGCCGAGCTCGGCCCGGGCCTTGGCCGCGACGGTGCCCTGATCGAGCAGCAGGACCTCGGCGAAATAATCGCCCAGGCGTGCCCGGGCCTCGTCATCGGAACCGGGGACCGCCCCTGGCGCACCGGCCGCGGCCGCGGCCGCCTGCGTTAGCTCGGCCACGGTGGGGTTCAACCCGTTGCCGATGACGTAGCGGCCGCGTGCCGAGTCATCTTCCAGGACGCGCCGGAAGAAATCGGCCAGGTCCGCGACGTGTACGGTCGCCCACCGCTGCTGGCCCGTGCCGAGCATGATCAGGTTGCCGGCGTCGTCCCGGGGCGAGCCGAGAAGCAGCCCGGGAATCCCGCCCCCGCCGTCACCGTAAGCGACACCCGAGACGACCACGACTCCGCGCATCTCCCTGGCGCCGAGGACCCGGCGCTCGACCGGCACCTTCCAGGACACCAGCGCGGGCGCGTTCAAGCCAGACTCCTCGGTGATGGCGGGGTTGGCCCCGTAGATCCACAGGCCGCTGATCTGGAGGTAGGGCTTGCCGGTGCCAGCGAACGCGTCAGTTACCGCGTCGACCACGGCGGAGTCCAGGTCTGCGCTGGTGGCGTCGCCGGGACTGGCCGTGTGGATGGCCCCGTCTGCATTGGCCAGCAGGCTCGCGACCGCCGGCCGGTCGTAGAGGTCAGCCACGGCCGGGGTAGCGCCGCGGGCTGCGACGCCGTCGGCCTGGGCGTCGTCGCGGACGAGCGCGGTCACCTCGTGGCCGTGCTCTTGCAGTTCCGTCAGTACGTGAGATCCGATGAACCCTGTTGCACCGGTGAGTGCCACTTTCATGGCCGGGTGCCTCCTGTTTCGTTTGGTCAGTCGGCGAGGGAGCCGTCGAAGTCGATGGTGAGATGCGTGCCGTCGCAGAACGGCCTGTTCCCGGAGTATCCGCAAAGCGGCACAGGGCCATCCGGTCCAGGTGCCGGATTTCGCGGCCATCGGCAACGGACCCAGGCTGCCTGCCGGGCGGGTGAGAGGTCATCACCGGATCCCGGTGATTCGCATTCACCCGCCGGTCACCGACGATGGCTCCATGGAACAGACGTTCACCTTGTACCTGATCCGGATCAACGGCCACCTCGGGCCCACGGCGCTGTCCGCGTTCCCGGCCATGGTGTCGCAGCGGCAAGGCGAACAAACCGTTCTTACCGGCCTGCTGCCGGACCGTTCGGCGCTGTTCGGTGTGCTGGCCGAGATCGAGGCGCTCGGCCTCGATCTCGTCGAGCTGCGCCAGCTCGTGCCAACACGCAGATCAGCTGAACCAGGTGACAGCCGGTGACCCGGCCTTCCACGGCGAAAGCCTGCGCCGGCCGAACCACGTCCGGCACAGGGTTCGTGACGAGCCGCCAATCGAAGAACGCGCCCCGCGGCCTACACTCGGCGGGTGATGAGCGCTGACACCGATTCGACCAGGCCCGCCCCGGACGATGCCGCGGCGGTACAGTCGGCCAATGATTCCGGCGAGCTGGTGACGGTGGCGTGGTATGAGGATTTGCAGGGCGGATACGGCGAGCTCGTGGGACTGGCCGACCTGGTCGGCCACCGTCCGTAGGGACTTGGTGCTGGTCTCCCGGGCGTACAGCCTGGCCAGCTCCCACTGATTGTCGCTGGTGGCGGCCTCCAGCTTGATAATGGCTTCGATGCCGGGGAAAAGGACCTCACCCTCGATAACCGGTACCGCTAATGCTGGGTCTGCGGAGTTGCCCCCCTCTAAGGCTTTTTCTTCATCCCCGCTGTCAACTGAGTTGACACCATCGGCAGGCACTAAGTCGCGCCGGGTTGGTGAACGGCGTGCTGGTTACATAACAGTCTCCCACGTATTTGACGGTGTACCTTCTTTCTCCAGTATACCAAGAATTGGTGCGGCATTTGACGGTGTACTCACCATAGAGAGCGGGCTCTCACAAGGGGCCGCTTTCTTTATCGTGACCCCATGCCCGGAACCTCCATCGGCCGGAATCATAGCGTTGAGCGTCAATGGCTGCACGTTCATTCCCCAACCCCCTATTTACTTTGGCCGGTTCCTGGGATAACCAGGCAGCACTCACAGCCTGACCTTAGGAGAAGGAATTTGAAGAAGCTCGCAGGCGTGGCGGGGGGCATCGCAATCGCTGCGGTGGCCGCTGCCTGCTCATCAACGCCAGCAACTACGTCCGGCACCGAGACCTGGCAGGGGACAACGACCGGTGCGGCAGCCGTGACTAGCGGAGCACCCACCTATCACCTGACATTCACCGGCCCGGTGCACGCTACCGCCACCTGGAGCCCACCCAACAACAACAAGACAAAGGCGACCGTCACCTTCAAGACGAGCGCCGGGAACCTGGTGGTCAACGCCGACCTGCCCGACAACAACAACCCGCCCACCACTACGAACGCGAAGACGTGCCTCTTCGTGCAGACGCTCACCGGGACCTACACGGTGGTCGGTTCGACGTCGACCGGCTCGTTTAAGAACGCTACCGGGCACGGCTCGGTCAAGGACATCTTCCATGCGTACGGGCCGAAGCTCAGCAACGGCGCGTGCAACCAGAGCAACAGCGCACAGCCGCTGGCCGCCGGGGCATACACCACGCTCTACGTCAGCGGGCCTATGACGGTGAATTCGTAGATGCAGGGGCTGGCCTGCGCGTCCGCCAGCCCGCGCCTCCGGCCCTCCCAGGAGTTTTGGGTCTCCTCGTACCAACCGGGCCTGCGGGCCGTCGGGGCCGGAGTTGACTCCAGCGCGAGCACGTTCGCGAAGTCGCGCTTCGCGAAGGCCTGCCACCGCCTTACCGATCCAGTGATACACGATCTCGCCGGCGCCGACGCGGTCAGGACGCCGACTCCTTGGCGTCAGAGCTTCGGCCGGCCCACAGGCCGCGCTGCTCGAGGATCTCGATGAGGTGGTCGGCGCTGCTCAGGATGTGCTGCTCCATGAGCGACCGCACCTTGCGCACGTCGTGCTCGCGCAGCGCCTCCACGAGCTGAGGATGCTCGTCGCTGGTCGCGGCGACCTGGGCCTCGATCGAGGCGTAGAAGCGGTTGGGCAGGTGGTTGACCACCGCGTCGAGCAGCAGGGCCAGCCGGTGGGAATCCGCCGCCAGGTTGATCTGCCGGTGGAAGGCGTAGCCGAGGTCGGCGATCCGCTCGGTGTCGCCGGCCGCGACGGCCTTCTGGAGCTCTTCGACGTTCGCCTCGAGCCTGGCCACCTGCTCGGGCGTGATCTTCCTGGCGGCGCGGGCCGCCAGCTCCCGTGCCAGCTGGGCCTGGGCCCAGAACAGGTCCCGCACGTCCTGCTGGCTGAACGGGGCGACGACGAAACCGCGGCGCGGCACGAGATGGACGAAGCCCCCGCTCTTCAGCGCGAGCAGGCCCTCGCGGACCGGGGTGTTGCTGACCCCTACCTGTTCGGCGATGCGCTCCATGCGGAGAAATTCGCCCGGCTTCACGGCGCCCGAGATGATCAGCTCGCGAACGTAGCTTGCCACTTCCTCGGGAAGCTGCCGCCGACGGTTCACGCGGTCACGGACGTCGAGTACCTCGTTGGCCATCGCTCACCATTGCCTTCCGATATATAAAGCATCATACTAAGCAGCTGGGTCGCCTGCCGCCGGGAGCCGCACCCAGCCGGGCAGCTCGATTGAGAGCGCTCGCGATGGAACGGGGCATGGCCACGGCGTCCGTGACCTTACAGCCACGGCGGCCGGGCCGAGGCCAGCGCGGCGCGATGCTGCGGGGCGGCGACCGCGATGAGATGCTCGGCCCGCTCGCGGTAGGACTTACCCCGCAGGTCGGCCGCGCCGAACTCGGTGATCACCAGGTCGACGTCGCTCTGCGCTGTCGTCACCGGGCCGCTGACGGCCGGGACGATCCGGCTCGTGCTGCCGTCCGCGTTCGTCGCCGCCAGCGCGACGATCGCGAGCCCGGACCGGGCCTGCCGGGCGGCCCGGAAGAAGCCCGCCTGGCCGCCGACCGCGCCGACGTACCGGCCCTCCGCTACCTCGGCGCCCACCTGGCCGTGCAGGTCCACCTCGATGGCCGAGTTCATCGCGACATAGGGATCGCACTCCGCCAGCGCCGCCGGCGCCAGTTGCTCGTCCACCGGGCCCATCCGCACCTGGGCGGAATCGCTGAGGAACCGGTAGAGCCGTTCGGTGCCCAGCGCCATCCCGGTCACGCAGCTCCCGGGGGCGCCGGCCAGGGCCCCGGCCTCGTCGAGATCGACCAGCCAGTCGCCGACCAGGCCGGATCGCACCCGCAGGTCCCGGCGGCCGTGCAGCTCCCGTGCGATCGCGTCGGCCAGCGCGCCCACGCCGAGCTGGATCGTCGCCCCGGACGGAACGAACGCCGCGACGTTTTCCGCGACGGCACGTTCGGCCGCGGTGGCGGGGCGCGCGGGCGAGTCGGCCAGCGCCCGGGAGGAGCTGACCGAGGCCGCGACCCGGGACCGGTGCAGACGTCGCGACGAAGACGTCCGCGGCATGTTCGCGTTGACCTCGACCAGGACGGCCCGGGCCCGCTCGGCCGCGACCGCCGCGTAGTCCACCGTGGCGCCCAAGCTGTAATAGCCGTCCGCGTCGGCCGGGGCCACCTGCAGTAGGACGACGTCGATCCGGATGTGCCCGGTCGCGATCAGGTCCTCGATCCTGCCGTAGTGGCACGGGACGATGTCCACCAGCCCCTTCGCGCTGAGCGTGCGCAGCGCACCGTGGGCCATGTAGGCCTTGATGTTCGGCTGCCCGGGGCTGACGCCGCCCCAGGCGCCGCTGAGCGTGTAGCCGCAGAAGGCCGTGAGCCCGCCGATGGCGTGGGCTGCCGCGATGAGCTGCTCGACCAGGGCCGGCGGTTCGGCGGCGGCCTGGCCGATCAAGACCGTGTCGCCGGCCCGCAGGTACCGGGTCATGTCGAGCTGAGCCACGAGCTACCTCCTCGGCGCACCAGGACTCGAGGAGCCGGCGCACATCGGCGGGCCCGGTCTCGGGGGCCACGTAGTTGATGTCGTGGCCCGCCCCCCGGGCCAGCGGTCCGGCCCGCCCGTAGCCGGTGAGCCGGGCGTAGACGATGGCCGGGTTCCGGCTCAGCAGGGCATCGGGGGGCAGACCCAGCCGTTCGGTCACACCCGGCCGGTATCCCTCGATGAAGACGTCGGGCGACGCCGACTCGATCAGGCCGGCCAGCACGTCCACCTCCGGGGTCAGGAAGTCGGTGCGGTCGGTCTCGGCGAGGTAGATCTTCTCCGCCCCGTGCTGCGTCAGCCCGTCGGACAGTTTCGCGGGGGCACCCGGCGGTGTTCATCGGGCTCCTTCGTTTAGGTCCGGTCCAGGCCGCCGCGCTTGATGAGCTGGCCGACAATGACGTTGCGCTGGATCTCGTTGGTGCCCTCGCCGACGATCATCAGGGGGGCGTCGCGGAAGTAGCGTTCGACGTCGTACTCGGTGGAGTAGCCGTAGCCGCCGTGGATCCGCATCGCGTCCAGCGCGACCTGCATCGCGATCTCGGAGGCGAACAGCTTGGCCATGCCGGCCTCCATGTCGCAGCGCTGCCCGCAGTCGAACCGCTCGGCAGCGTACAGGATGAGCTGCCGGGCCGCGGTGATCTTGGTCGCCATGTCGGCCAGGTAGTGGCCGATCGCCTGGTGCTTCCAGATCGGCTGACCGAACGCCTCCCGCTGCTGCGCGTAGGCCAGCGCGTCGTCGAACGCGGCCCGGCCCACGCCCAGCGCCCGCGAGGCGACCTGGATCCGCCCCGTCTCCAGGCCCTTCATCATCTGCGCGAAGCCATGGCCCTCGACCCGGCCCAGCACCGCCCCGGCGGGCGCGCGGTAGTCCTCGAAGACCAGTTCGCAGGACTCCACGCCCTTGTAACCCAGCTTGGACAGGTCCTTGGACACCGTCAGCCCCGGGCCGTGCTCGACGAGCAGGATCGAGACGCCCTTGTGCCTAGGCCGCGCGTTCGGGTCGGTCTTGCACAGCAGCGCGATCAGTCTCGACCGGCGCGCGTTGCTGATCCAGGTCTTGGCCCCGTTGACCACGTACCCGTCGCCGTCGCGGCGGGCGATGGTCTTTATCGCCTGCAGGTCCGAACCGCCACCGGGCTCGGTGAGTGCCATCGTGGCGCGGATCTCGCCGGTGGCCATCTTCGGCAGGTACCGGTCCTGCTGATCCCGGGTGCCGAATGCCAGCAGCAGCTTGGCCACCACGGTGTGCCCGCCCATCGCGCCGGCCAGGCTCATCCAGCCGCGGGACAGCTCAGCAGTCACCAGCGCGTAGCAGGGCATCGACACCGGGGCCTCACCCCACGGCTCGGGAATGGCCAGCCCGTAGATGCCCATCTCCTTCATCTGCTCGATGAGCTTCTCCGGGTAGGTATTGGCGTGCTCCATGTCCCGGACCACGGGCCGCACCTCACGGTCGATGAACTCGGCGACGGTATCGACGACCGCCTGCTCCTCGGCGCTCAGCATCAGGGGCTCGCCTTCCTTTCGGGTTCCGCAGGTCGCTGGAGCCTCATCGTCGCGGTCAGCGACGGTTCCGCGCCTTCCGCGCCGACGGTGATCTCAGCCGGGCCGCCCACGCTGATCAGCCGGGTGGGCAGGAACGCCGGCCGCGTCAGCCGGTAGCCGAACGAGCGGACTAGCCGCCCCGGCGCATTGATCCGCGGCAACTCCAGCGCGAGCAGGGCGAGCAGGGGCCCGTGCAAGACAAGATCGGGGTAGCCCTCAGCCTGGGTCGCGTACGGCCGGTCGTAGTGGATGCGGTGCCCGTTGTAGGTCAGCGCGCTGAACCGGAACAGCAGGACCGGGTCGGTGGCCAGCTCCGCCCGCCACTCCCCCGACGGGGCGGGAACGCCGCCGGGCGGGCGGGAGACCGGGCGCGGGGCGGCGCCCTCCGGCTCGGATCGGTAGCCGATGTCCTGTTCCTCGGTGCCGACCGGGACGCTGTCGGCCGCCAGTTCGTGCCGCACGGTCACGAACGCGAGATCGCCGCTGCGCCCCGATTTGACCTCCACCTTGGTGACAGCCGAACGGCTCGACAGCTCCGCGCCCACCGGGATGGGCGCGTCCTGGCGCAGCCGCCCGCCGGCGAACATCCGGCGGCGCCCCGGGATCGGGGGCAGGAACGGCCCGGCGACGGGATGGCCGTCCGCACCGATCCCGGCTTGGGCGGGATGATCCAGCAGGTAGAACCAGTGCCACAGCGGCGGCAGCGGGTCGCCGGGGTCCAGCGGCGGTGCGACCGCGCCGATCAGGTCGGCGAACGCCGCCGCGGGCCAGGGGTCGACTCGGCGCGACAGCTGTGCCGTGCCGGGATGCCAGTCCCGGAGCGCATCGGGTCCTCGCATCGGGCAGTTCCTTTCTCTCCGCGGCGTCAGAAATCAGATACTGCTCACCGCGCACCGCGATCTGGATCAGCGAACTGAGACCGAGGCCTGCTGGCATCCGGAACGTTCGATGTGTCGCACGGTCGATGACGGTTCCCGGCTCGGAGTCCCGGAGTGGAGACCGGACACGCCAAGTCCTCTCTATTCAGGGTGTGGGCACGGCTCTTTCGGATGACCGGGGTGCCGCAATCATATATTATGTTCTCAGATACATCCAGGCGTGCGGCTGCCGGCGTGGGCATTGAGACCCACCTGCTCCGTGGCGGGACGGCATGGACCGCACCCGCTGCGGCCGGAGGGTTGCCGACGAGGGACACACCGAGACTGTCGCTCCCTATCCCGCACCGGGGATGGCAGCCTTGGCGCGTTCATCAAGATCGGCACGCGTCGGCTCCTGTGATGGCAGCCTTGGCGCGTTCATCAAGATCGGCACGCGTCGGCTCCTG
>Ga0181521_10004015_pt1 | contig 17032 bp, 13 predicted proteins | sample PEATcosm2014_Bin_32_FD_119764 | JGI IMG/M metagenome (GOLD analysis project Ga0181521, IMG submission 119764) | Peatland microbial communities from MTU Mesocosm Facility, Houghton, MI, USA - PEATcosm2014_Bin02_60_metaG | ecosystem: Environmental > Terrestrial > Soil > Wetlands > Peat | place... | reverse complement strand
TGGTGAATCGTCTCGTAGGCGTTGCGATTGGTTTTGGCGTTGGTGCCCGGGACCACGCCGAAGTAACCCGATTCGGGATTGATCGCGTACAGCCGGCCATCTTTGCCCGGGTGTAGCCAGGCGATGTCTTCACCGATCGTCCACACCTTCCAGCCTTTGTAGCTCGCCGGTGGAATCAACATCGCCAGGTTGGTCTTGCCGCAGGCGGAGGGAAATGCGCACGCCAGGTAATCAATCTCGCCCTGCGGATTCTCGATGCCGACGATCAGCATGTGTTCCGCGAGCCAGCCCTCGGTGCGCGCCTGCCAGCTGGCGATGCGCAGCGCATGGCATTTCTTTCCGAGCAGCGCGTTGCCGCCGTAGCCGGAGCCGAAACTCTTGATGGACAGCTCCTCGGGGAAATGCATGATGAAACGGCGATTGGGGTTCAAGTCACCGATGGAATGCAAACCCCTTACGAACGTGCCGTCGCGCGTGATGCGCTCGAGGGCCGCACGGCCCATGCGCGTCATCAGCTTCATGTTCACCACCACGTAGGCGCTGTCGGTAATTTCGACACCACAACGCGAGAACGGCGAGTCGATCGGCCCCATGCAGTACGCTACGACGTACAGCGTGCGTCCGCGCATGCAGCCGGCGAACAAGGCGTCCATTTTGGCATTTGCCTGATCGGGCGGCAGCCAGGGATTGTTGGGGCCGGCATCGTCGCGATTCTTGGTACAGACATAGGTCACGTGCTCGACGCGCGCCACATCCGATGGGTTCGAGCGGTACAAGTAACATCCGGGGAAGTTCTGCGGATTGAGCGGCAGCAATTCCTGCTTGGCCACCAGCTCGCGCTCCAGGGATTGATACTCGGTCTCGCTGCCGTCGCACCAGTAAACCCGCTCCGGCTGCGTGAGCCGTGCGACCTCATCGACCCAGGCCGAGACGTCTCGATTCAAGAAGGCGAGTGACGTGACGTGCTGAGCGGCGGTAGCCATGGAAGTCTCCGAGAACTGGCTGTACTAGACTGTGCAGGATGACAGATGGCTGAGCACCCGCCAACCCCAGGTGTGTCCGGCGCCCGGCGGCTGCAAGAGACCCGGGTAGGGCCCGCGTTTGGCGCAAAAATGATAAGTAACCCATTGAATAGCATTACATTATGACAAACGGCGAGCATGTCTAGATACGTCAAGTGGAGCCGCATCCAAGCGCAAGCGGCTGTGTGTGCGCTGTGGATCGCGCCGTTGGCGTGCGCTCAGGGCAGCTACGATGTCCTTGCGAACAAGACAATCACCGTCAGGACCGTCGCCGAGGTCGAGACCCGAGTTTCACAGAACGGGCACGAGGCAATCAAATTAGGCCCCGCCGATCGGGTGGTGCCGGGCGATCAGGTCATCTACACGCTGGAGATTCGCAATACCGCTGCCGCAGAGGTGCCTGCGCCCAGCGTGTCGTATCGGATTCCCGATCACATGCGCTACGTCGGGGATTCCGCGGCGGGTCCCGGCGCCGAGGTGAGTTATTCGATCGACGGCGGCCGCACCTTCGATCGGCCGGAGAATCTGAAGGTGGCGGGGCCGTCGGGAGAGCAGCTTGCGGCCACTGCGGCGGATTACACCCACATCCGCTGGCAATTGAAGCACAGCCTGAAAGGCAATTCGGTTGCGTTCGCGCGATTTCGCGCTGTCGTGAAATAGCCGTGCGAAATCGAGCGCGACGCCGGACGCGTCGCGTCGTAGGCTAGCAGCCTGGAATACTCAAGACAGGCCCCTGAGCGCCGTGGATTATCAAGATGTATTCGGTGCCGACGGGCCGCTCGCGCGAGCCCTGCCGGGCTATGCGTATCGACCCGAGCAATCCGCGATGGCGAAGGCGGTGGGTCTTGCTCTCGCGCAAGGCGAGCCGCTCATCGTCGAGGCGGGGACCGGCACCGGCAAGACCTTTGCCTACCTCGTGCCGGCGCTGCTGTCGGGGCGCAGCGTGATCATCTCAACCGGCACGCGCACGTTGCAAGACCAATTGTTTCGCCGCGACGTGCCTTTGCTGGCGAAGGCCTTGGGATTGCCGGTGAAGGTGGCATTACTCAAGGGACGCACCAATTATTTGTGCCGGCATCGCTTGGAACTCGCCACTCAGCAAGGCTCGCTGCTCGGCGGCGAGCGCGGCTCGACGCGGGTGCTGGCGCGAGTGTCGCGATGGGCGGGGATCACGAAATCCGGCGACTTGGCGGAACTCACCGACCTGCCCGAACAGTCTGCGGTGTGGCCCCTGGTGACCTCGACGCGAGAGAACTGTCTGGGACAGGAGTGCCCGCAGTTTTCGCGCTGTCACGTGTTCGACGCGCGACGCGCGGCGCAGGGCGCCGAGATCGTGGTCGTGAATCATCACTTGTTGCTGGCGGATCTGGCGCTGAAGGATGAGGGCTTCGGCGATTTGCTGCCGGGTGCGGAGGCGCTGATCCTGGATGAGGCGCATCAGGTGCCGGATATTGCCGCTCAGTTCTTCGGCCGGACCTGGTCGACGCGACAGGTACAGATCTTACTGCGCGACGCGACCGCCGAGATGAGCGCCGCCGGCGTGCGGGCTCCGGCCATCACGCACGCGCTGGCGGCCGTCGAATCCTTGCTCGAGGAATTGCGCGGCGGTTTGCCCGCGGGTGCCGGCCGCTATGAGTGGGGGAGTCTACCGGATTCGTTTTTGGATGCCTTGCCGCAGCTCGAAAACCACCTCGGTGACCTGGCTGCGCAACTCGAGGGTCTCGGTGCCGGTGCCGGAACCGCCAACTGCGCGCGCCGCGCGGCCACGCTCGCCGAGTCGCTGGGGACCTTGAGCACGACGTCGGACGAGGCCGGGTTGCGCTGGGTCGAAGCGAACGCGGGCGGACTGTCGCTGCAATTTACGCCCTTCGAGATCGCGGATCGGTTGCGCGACTACGTGGAGGCGCGGCCGTGCGCCTGGGTATTCACGTCAGCGACATTGGCCATCGGCGATGACTTCGCGCACTTCGCCGCGCGCATTGGCTTGCCGGCGGCGCGCACGCTCAAGATCGATAGTCCGTTCGACTATCTGACGCAAACACGCATTTATCTGCCGCGCGACATGCCGGAGCCGCAGCACCCGGATTTTGCGCGCCATTTCATCGATGCGTGCGCGCCGTTGATCGAGGCGAGCGGCGGTCGCGCCTTCCTACTGTACACCAGCTATCGCGCGCTGGCCGAAGGCGTCATCGCCCTCAAGGCGCGCTTTCCCGAGCCGCCGTTTCCCGTTCTGGTGCAGGGAGAAGCGCCGCGTGAGGCATTGCTCAATCGATTTCGCGAGCTCGGCAATGCGGTGCTGCTGGCCACCGGCAGCTTTTGGGAGGGCGTCGACGTCAAGGGCCAGGCGCTGTCGATCGTCGCCATCGACAAGCTGCCTTTTGCCTCTCCCGACGATCCGCTGCTCAAAGCACGCCTCGAGGGAATTCGACGCCGCGGCGGTAACCCGTTCGTCGAGTATCAATTGCCTCAGGCGGTGCTGTCGTTGAAGCAGGGCGTCGGGCGTTTGATTCGCGATTTCGACGATTTCGGCGTGATCGTGCTCGGTGATCCGCGGCTCAAGACGAAACCCTACGGCCGTGTCTTCCTGAAGGCCCTGCCGCCGAGCCCGGTGATAACCGAAGGCGATGTGGCGGCGAGGTTCCTGGCCGAACGGCTGGGTGCATTGCACGCGGCGCCTGCTGCCTCGCATATGACCCAGACAGGCTCCTAGCATGCGCGTGCTGGCGCTCGACACGGCGACCGAGGCTTGCTCGGTCGCGCTGCTCACCGACAACGGCTTGGTGGGACAATTCGCCGAGGTGGAACGAGGGCATGCGGAGCAGATCCTCGGCATGGTGCATGCCGTGTTGGCCGAAGCCGAAGTGTCGCTGTCCATGCTCGACGGCATTGCCGCCAGCGTCGGTCCGGGTGCATTCACCGGCGTCAGGATCAGCGTGGCCGTGGCACAGGGCCTCGCCTTCGGCGCGAGCCTGCCGGTGGTGCCGATCACCACGTTGGAGGCTTTGGCGCTGCAAGTGATGGATGCGGGCGCACAGCATGCGCTCGCCTGTCTCGATGCACGCATGGGCGAGGTGTACTGGGGCTGCTTCGCCGCCGACACGTCGCGCATCGTGGTCGCCTGCGGTGCGCTCCAGGTGGGGCCCGCCGCGCAGGTGAGATTGGCGGGCGTCGGCGGTTATCACGGCATCGGACGCGGTTTTGCCGCCTATCCGCAACTCGCCGCGCTCCCGGGACTCGAGCTCGATCCTCGCGACGCGCGCGCCTTGCCCAATGCGCGCGACATGGCGCGGCTCGGCGCCATTCGGTTGTTGGCAGGAGAGGGGATGGATCCGGCCGACTTATTGCCGCAGTACTTGCGCGATAAAGTCGCATTGACCGAAGCGGAACGCGCCGCCTTGGAACGCGCCGCCGCTGCGCACGGCGCGGCCTAGCGGCCGCGCGAGTCACGGAACTGTCACATACCAAGGCTGTAATAGCGGGCTAGAAAATCAAGGGACTAGCAGACCACATGACCGCAAAGCGCATCCTCATCGTCGAAGACGAAAAGGCCATCCGTGACATGATCGCCTTTGGATTGCGCCGCGCGGGCTACGACGTCGGAGAGGCGGAGGATTGCCGCGAGGCGCGCGCGCGCATCGTGGATGTCCGACCGGATTTGATGTTGGTCGATTGGATGCTGCCGGACATGAGCGGGCTCGAACTGACCCGATCATTAAAGCGCGCCAAGGATACCGAGGAGATCCCGGTCATCATGCTCACCGCGCGAACCGAGGAGCAGGACAAGGTCGGCGGCCTCGAAGGCGGCGCCGACGACTACATCACCAAGCCGTTTTCGCCGCGCGAGCTCCTGGCGCGGATTCAGGCCGTGCTGCGGCGTGCCGCACCGGCGGGCGCTGCCGACGTCCTGGAAGTGCAGGGACTGAAGCTCGACGATTCCAGCCATCGGGTCAGCTCCGGCGAGCGCGAAATCGCGTTGGGACCCACCGAATACCGCCTGTTGCATTTCTTCATGACGCATCCGGAGCGCGTATTCAGCCGCGGCCAGTTGCTCGATCGGGTCTGGGGCGGCAATACTTACGTCGAAGAGCGTACAGTGGACGTGCACATCAGGCGTCTGCGCAAGGCGCTCGAGCCCTTTTTGCTGGAGGGGTTGGTGCAAACGGTGCGCGGCGCCGGCTACCGGTTCTCCACGCGGGATTCATAAGGCAAGACGACTTTCAATTCATGGCAGCGATGTGGACTTTCGCGCTCGCGCGCCTCGCGGGCATTTTGCTGGCGGGTCTGTGTCTCGGCCTGTTGGTGCACCCCATTTGGCTCTGGCTGTTGGCGGCGGCCTGCCTGTACTTGGGTTGGCAGCTGCTCAACCTGTATCGCCTCGATCGCTGGCTGCGGCTACGCTCGCAATTGGATCCACCCAATATCGGCGGCGTCTGGGGGGACGTCATCGGGCAGGTCGTGCGCCTGTATCGGCGCAAACAGTTTCACAAGCAGCGGCTGGTGCAATTGTTTCGAGAGTTGCGGCGCTCGACCGCCGCGTTGCCGGACGGCGTCATCATTTTGAGCAGCCAAAACGAGATCGTTTGGTTCAACCGCCGAGCCGCGCGCTTGTTGGGACTGAAGCGCCCGGTCGATATCGGGCTGCGCATCGACAATCTGATTCGCTCGCCGGAGTTCGTTCACTATTTGCATAGCGACGATTATGCGATGCCCCTGATCATTCGTCCGCCGGTGCAGTCGGACCTGTATTTGGCGCTGCAGGTGGTTCCCTATGGCGCCGGACAATCGCTGCTGCTGGTGCGTGATGTCACCCGCCAAATGCACCTCGAAGCCATGCGCAAGGACTTCGTCGCGAATGCCTCGCATGAGTTGCGTACTCCGTTGACGGTGATTTCCGGCTACTTGGATACCTTGGCCGACGACCCGTCCATCGACGCTGCCTGGGCCGGACCCATCAGAGACATGCGCGCCCAGGCACAGCGCATGAATGCCATCATCACGGATCTGCTGGAATTGTCGCGTCTGGAGTCCACCGACGGAGAAGCGCCGCGCGATCCGATCGATGTGCCGCGGATGTTGGAGCGCCTGTATCGCGATGCGCTGGCGAACGGCGATCGGTCGCGTCACGTGTCCCTCGATCTGGAATCGGCCGATGGCCTGTTCGGGGCCGCCCACGAGATCGAATCCGCGTTCACCAATTTACTGGTGAATGGCCTGAAATACACGCTGGAGGATGGCACCGTGCGCATGCGCTGGTGGAGCGACGAGGAGGGAGCGCACTTCTCGGTGATCGATAACGGCATCGGCATTCCGGCCGAGCACATTCCACGGCTCACCGAGCGCTTTTATCGAGTCGATGCGGGACGCTCTCGAGGTCAAGGCGGCTCCGGCTTGGGGCTCGCCATCGTGAAGCATGCCCTGCAGCGCCACGGCGGATGGCTCGACGTGCAAAGTGTCGAAGGCGACGGCAGCACATTCACCTGCCATTTCCCGCCGCAGCGAATCTGCCACTTGGGGGTTCGCGTCGCTGCAAGCGCGTGACGTCACAAATATCCTGTAAGCTGTTGACGTGCGGCGAAATCGGATGTAAACGCACGGGTGTATTCGCAACTGTCGGTACGCTGCCGGCCGCAAGGTAAATGTCATGGAAACCGCCGATCTCACTCACCACATCTCTCGCCGCTTCAACGAAGACCTGGAAAAGGTCCGTAACCAGGTGTTGCAGATGGGCGGCTTCGTGGAACAGCAGCTGCACAAGGCGATCATCGCGTTGGTCGAGGGCGACAGCCGTTTGGGCGAGTCGGTTGCGACCGACGATTACAAGGTCAACGGCATGGAAGTGTCGATCGACGAGGAGTGCAGCCGAATCCTGGCGATTCGCGCTCCCGCAGCGGGGGATTTGCGCGTCATCGTCGCCATCATCAAAACCATCACCGATCTGGAGCGTATCGGCGACGAAGGCGAGAAAATCGGCTACATCGCATCGCGTCTCGCCACCATGGAGCGGCCGGCGGACAAGTATCGTGAGGTCAAGCATTTGGGCAGGCAGGTCGCGCAGATGGTGCATGACTCGCTCGACGCCTTCGCGCGCATGGATTCGCAGGCGGCGCTGAAGACCGCGCAAGAAGACAAAATGGTGGACGAGGAATACGAGTCGATACAGCGTCAATGCATCACGTTCATGATGGAAGACCCGCGGACCATTCGGCGGGCCCTCGAGATCATGTGGATCGTCCGCGCCTTGGAGCGCATCGGCGATCACGCCAAGAACATTTGCGAATATGTGATCTACATGGTGCACGGCAAAGACATTCGCCACACTTCGCTCGAGGATGTCGCCAAGCAAATCGACGCGGCGCAGGCCACAGCGCGCCGCTGATGACGGGCCGGACCGCGAATACCCTCGGCGCATTGGCCTGCGCAGGCTTGTTGGCGTATGCCTATTACGCCCAGTTCATCTTGCATCTGGAGCCGTGCCCGCTGTGCATCTTTCAGCGGCTGGGCGTGCTCGCGATCGCCGGGGTATTCACGATCGCGGCGGCGCATGATCCGGTCGGTTGGGGTCGCCGGGTGTACGCCGCGCTGCTCGGCCTCGCGGCGCTTGCCACCATCGGGGTGGCGGCGCGGCAACTGTACATTCAGAGCTTGCCGCCGGACAGCGTGCCCGCCTGCGGCGCGTCGCTCGATTTCATGCTCAAGGTGTTTCCGCTCACCGATGTGCTCGTCAAAGTGCTCACCGGCTCCGGGGAATGTGCCAAGGTCGACTGGCGCCTGTTGGGCCTGGCGATGCCGGCCTGGGTGCTCATCGCCGCACTGAGCCTGGGCGCATGGGGATTGTGGGCCAATTTGCGGCGCCGGCCGCCGGTTCTGAAGTTCTGATGTCCGATACCCTGGCGTTGACGTGCGATCTGATGTCGCGCGCCTCGGTGAGTCCTACCGACGGCGGTTGTCAGGCGCTGATGAGCGAACGCTTGGGCGCAATCGGTTTCGGCGTGGAGCACTTGCGTTTCGGGCCGGTCGACAATCTGTGGGCCAGGCGCGGGCGGGAAGGTCCGGTGTTTTGCTTCGCCGGACACACCGATGTGGTGCCACCCGGACCGCTCGAGGAGTGGCACAGCGATCCGTTCTCGCCCGTCATCCGGGACGGTGTCCTCTACGGTCGCGGCGCCGCCGACATGAAGAGCGGCCTCGCGGCGATGGTGACCGCCTGCGAGGAATTCGTCGGCCGGCATCCCGCGCACCGCGGCAGCATCGCCTTCCTGATCACCAGTGATGAAGAGGGGCCTTCGGTCGACGGCACTCGACGGGTGGTCGAGGTATTGCGCGACCGTCACGAGACCATCGACTGGTGCTTGGTGGGCGAGCCGTCGAGCGAAAACACGCTCGGGGACACCATGAAGATCGGCCGCCGCGGCAGTTTGAGCGGGCGGCTCACGGTGCACGGCGTGCAGGGGCACATTGCCTATCCGCAATTCGCGGACAATCCCATTCACGCCTTGGCGCCCGCGCTGGCCGAATTGACGTCGCGAACCTGGGACCATGGCAATCGGCACTTCCAACCCACCACGTTTCAAGTGTCGAATATTTCCGCGGGCACGGGTGCGCCGAACGTCATCCCGGGCGAACTAAAGGCCCGCTTCAACCTGCGCTTCTCGACGGAACAGACCGTCGACACGCTCAAGGCGACGGTTGAGCGCATCTTGCAGCAGCATCGCGTCCGCTATTCGCTGGATTGGTTCATTTCCGGATACCCGTTTCTCACCGTTCCCGGGACGCTGTCGGAGGCCACTACTCGCGCCGTGCAAGAGGAGCTGCAGATCAGCCCCCAGCTGTCGACCGGGGGTGGGACATCGGACGGGCGATTCATTGCGCCCATGGGCGCTCAGGTGATCGAACTCGGCGTGATCAACGCGAGCATCCACAAAGCGAACGAATGCGTGCAGGTGGCGGATATCGATCGGCTGCAACGCGTCTATCGCCGCACCCTGGAACTGCTGCTCACCGTGTAGCAGCCGCCCGCCCGCGGTGTGAGCCGCGGGCGGGGCCGGATGGATTAGGTTTACTCCAATGTCACGCGGCGCCGGCGCTATTCCACGCTATAGCCGCGACCTTCCAGGCAGGCCGCCTGGGCTCGCATGTAGTCGGAGCGCTTGTTCGCGGCGGGAGCCGCCGCGGCACCCAACGTCGGGTCGAAGCCGCTCTGCGTCGCCGCCCACTGATGACACTCAAACTTGTCCTTGCCCTGCTGCTCGGCGGTCTGCCCGTTTTTTGGGTAGGCCATGAGGTCGGTGGACGTCGATGTCGGCTGCTGCGATCCCATCTGGGCTTGCAAGCCGGGCGGCGGGGCCACCGTCTCGTACTGCCTGACATTGGGGTCGTACATGTAATAGGTATTGTTGGCGTAATAGTAAGGTATGCCGTCCCACCAATAGGTCGAGTAGTACAGCGGTAGCGTCGCGAAATAAAGGCCCAATCCAAGGCCCCAGCCCCAACCCCAGCCGCAGCAGCCCCAGCCGCCGTAGCCGCCGCGCCAGCCGTAGCCGCCTCGGAAGCCGTAGCCGCCTCGGAAGCCGTAGCCGCCGTAGCCGCCTCGGGCATAGCCACCACCCGCATGGCCCGCGGCTGCATGACCGCCACCACCACCACCGCCCCCACCGTGGCTTTCCGCGAAGGCGCCAGCGCTCAATACGAGTGCCGCCAAACAACTCGCCAACACGACCGAGAATTTACCGACTTGGTTTCGATTTTTCATAACGTCACCAATCTGATGAATGGATGAATGAACTATAAACGTCGCCGCCCGAGATGGAAATCCGTACATTCCACTGTGCAACCGTGCCGCTTAATTTACCAACGAATACGACCGCACGGCGCGCCATCAGTTCAACTCGGGGCCGTCTTGCGCTTCAACGGGACCGGGCGGATGTTTCGCTTGGGGCGGGTTGCCGCAACCCGTCTGCCCACGTCGTGAAGGCAGCTGTCCGCGAGCGGCTGCACACTGGATTCCAGTTTTCGATAGGCGGCCACCAGCCGTGCGCCGAACGGCGTGAGCACGGCGCCGCCGCCGCCGCGGCCCCCCGTGCTGGTATGGACAACGGGCTGATCGAAGCTCAAGTTCAGGTCCGCGAGCAGCAGCCACGCGCGCCGATAACTCATGCGCATCCGGCGGGCGGCTTGGGACAGTGATCCGGTGCGCGCAATGCCTTCCAGCAGCTCTATTTTTCCGACGCCAACCGAGCATTGGTTAGCAAAGTCCACACGAAAACGCACTTTGAGGGCGCCCGCCATACGGATTCAATGCCCCGCCACGCGAGTAACCGTCAAGCGGACGGTCGCCTGGGTCGCTGCGCTGAATTGCAACAGCAAGGGTTGTTGATCGTCGAGATCGAATTCGACGATCTTGTGCGGCGCGTCGCAGCCGCGTTGACCCTCATAGTCCTTGGCCGGCACGAGCCTGCCGTTCGCGGCCACATCGATCCATAAAGGCAAGTCGAGCGAAATGCGGTAGTCACCGGCCGCCGGGATTTTCAATGCGGCCAGACCTGCGTAGCTCCCTTCCGTGAGCTTTTTGTTGCCCGGGGGCACGGCAAACGCCACCTCACTCAAGGGCAGCAGCTGCAACTGGTACAAGCGGTTCGGCACCACGACAGTCGCGGTAACGCTGTCCTTGCCCGCCGGCTGCAAAAATGCCGATGAGCCAAATAGGGCGCGCTCCTTGCTCACGTCCCACTTGAATCCTGCGCACGGATCATCGCCGAGCGCCGGCGCTGCGCCGGTGCCGGTGAGGAGCGCCAAGAGCGGCACAACGGACAAAGTCTTAACAAGCAGCGCAACGGACCAGGATTTAGGGGCTCGCATGGCGCAATCTTATACTGCAAACGCAGTGGGGGGCATCTGTAGCACGATGCTCAGCTTCGTGCCCTGATGGGGACTGGTGTCGATTCGCAACTCGGCGCCGATGAGCTCAGCCTGCTCACGCAGCCCGACGATGCCGTAGTGCCCGGGACGCAGCGTTTGGGGATCAAAACCAACGCCGTTGTCTGCAACGCGCAATTCCAATTGGCTGCCGCCGGTCGTCTGTAGCGTGACGTCCACCCGGGTCGCCATCGCGTGTCGTTCCACGTTGCGCAAGGCTTCCTGCGCCATGCGCAAAAGCGTCTCGGCGCGTTCATCGCCGAAGCGCGCGGACTCCACATCGGCGCTGAACTCGCCGGTCAATCCCGTGCGATTGATGAAGCGCTCGAATTCGTTCGACAGCGCCGGACCGAGGCCCGTTTCGCGCACCGCAGTGACGCGCATCTGGGTGATCGCCTCGCGTGCCTCGTTGAGCCCTTCGTGAGCGAGCACTTCGGCGCGCGCGAGCTCGTCGGGGACCGCAGCGGGATCGCGCGCTTGCAGCCGGCGAAGGAAGCGAATTTCGCTCAAGATGGCCATCATCGAATGCGCCAGCGTATCGTGCAGATCCCGGGCGATTTTCAAGCGCTCCCGCACGATCGCCGCGTATCGCGACTCTTCCGCGAGCCGCTCCACCTCTCGCGTCCTCACGGCGACCCGCCGCTCGAGCTCGCTGCTGAGGTTCTGCAGTTCACGACGCTCGCGCTGAAGATCGCCAAGAATCTTGGCAAACGCCTGAGCCAACTGGGCAACCTCGTCGACGCCGCCGGGAATCTCGATGTGGGCCTCTGCGTCGTGCCCCACGGATGCAACAGACCGGGTCAGGCGTTGCAAGCGGCGGGTGAGCTGCCTCGCACCCAGTACGCCCAACAAGGCGGTTGCAGCGCCGAGGCACATCGAGACCCATAGAATCTTCAATGTCAACGCATCCGCGCGCTGGTACACGCGTTCGTTGGGCTCGCAAAGCTGGACTTGCCAGCCCAATGCCGCTGCCTCGGTACCCGCGCTCAATGGCGCCCGCGAGACGAGTACGTGCCGGCCGTCCGGGAGACGTTCGAATTGCGGTGCGGCCAGGGTTGTCTCGAGCGGCAACGCCCCCGGCGCGAGCGTGCTTTTCCCGTCCAGGGGAATGCCGTTCCACGGCCTGTCTCGCATGTCGTCGGGTCCGATGAGTACCACGCCCCCACGATCGAGGACATAGGCCTGTGTGGTGCCGTGCGGATCAGTTTCGTCGGTGAGGCGCTCGGGATGATGCGCCGCCCGCCGCCAACTCAAGTGGGCGGCGATGACGCCGACCAGCCGACCGGTGTCGTCGCGCACCGGAGCGGCCATGTCGCCGAGCGTCACCGTATTCGCTGCCGTCAACGGCGGCGGGGATACTTGCGAGTCCGCCGATGACGGCGAAACTTGCCCGCCGCCGGGGGGCGCTTTCACGTTCTCGACGACACCGAGCCAGGGCCCCTGAAGTCCGGCCGCGAACCAGCGGCTCGGCCTCACATCGCTTCCCTCGGGCAACGCGCCGTTTGCGCTGATCACGACGCCGTTCGGATCCGCCACGGCGAGCCAGTCGAGCTGCGGATAGGCGGATGTCAGTTCGTTGAACACATCGTTCAACCCGTTTTCTCGGACTGACCCGTTCGACGTCCGTAAAATGCGTCCGGCCGCGCGAATGGCATCCAGGCGCGCGGCGAGCGCTTGACCCAAATCGGAGCTCATTTGATCCGTTTCGAGCGCCAGTCGCCGCACGTGCTGCTCCAGGACATTCTGTCGCGCGATGCTGCCGACCCAGACCGTGGCGGTGATCGAAAAGGTGACCGCAAGGCCGATGATCAGCCACATGGCGCCCGCCGCCAGACTGCGCCGCGGATCGATGCTGCGCAGGAGCGATCGTCGATTATCGGGATCTACGGTGTCAGCCATGGTTGCAAGTTAACAGGTGACTAAAGTCACTTCCAAACGGCGCTCGTCGAGTTGCATGATGGCACCGAAGAACCACGGTGAGGTACTCGAGGTGCGAATGACGCAAGCCGCCCGTAGCAAGGTGATTTCGTGATGGCGGGTGAGCGCACCAATCCGCCGGCGATTCGCATCGTCATCGCGGAAGACCAAGCGATCGTACGCAGGGGTGTCGCGTTGTTGCTCTCCATGGAGCCGGACATGGAGGTGGTGGGCCAGGCGCGTAATGGCGTCGAGGCGGTCGAGCTGGCGCAACTGCTGCACCCGGACGTGGTGTTGATGGATTTGCACATGCCGCTCAAAGGCGGAGTTGCCGCAACTCGCGAAATCACTCGCGCGCATCCGCAGACGCAGATTCTAGTTTTGACCACCCTCGATGACGATGAAACGGTGTTTGAAGCGGTGCGCGCAGGCGCCCATGCGTACCTTCTGAAGGATGTGGAAGAAAGTGAATTGCTCGAAACGGTGCGTGCGCTCAGGCGCGGCGAATCTCGGTTGACCCCGCAGATTGCACGCAAGGTGATGGATCAATTTCGCCGCCTCGCGCCGTTGCCGCCGGCGCAACCGTCTCGGGAACCCGTCGCCGACGGCGCTGCCGTCGCGAGGCTCTCCGAAAGCCGGCATGCGGTACCAAGTGCTGAATTCATCGCGGATGCGCTGACCGAGAAGGAAGAGAAAATCCTGCAACACATCTGCGAGGGGATGAGCAATCGGCAGATCGCCACCGCCCTGTTTCTGGCCGAAGGCACCGTGAAAAACTACGTCAGTCGAATCATGGAAAAGCTTCACGCCAATACGCGGACGGAACTCGCGATACTGTCCAGAAAGCAGTGAGAGTGCGCCCCTGTCCCACGCGACAATTTGACTTTAGTCACCATCGAAAGTGACTTTGGTCATGCGTAATCATGACTTTCGGCCGCTGACCTATGGGTTCGCCTCATCTACATTGAGCGCATGGGCATAAAGGGTTCTGCATGTCCGTCGTAGAAACGGCGCTGAAGCGGCCGTACACCGTCCTGGCGTCGCTGATCTTGATTGCCTTGATGGGCATCGGCGCGGGACTGCGAATGCCGATCGACATCTTTCCCGAGATCAACATCCCCGTGGTCGCCGTGGTATGGACTTACAACGGCATGAGCGCGCAGGACATTCAGAATCGCATCTTGACGCTGCACGAACGGCAGCTCGCGTCGCTGGTCGACGATATTTCACGGATCGAGGCTGAGAGCTACGAGGGCGTCGGTGTCGAAAAAGTCTATCTTCACGAAGGCGCGGACGTAACACGCGCCGTGGCGCAGCTGGCGAGCAGCGCATTGGTGGTCCTCAAGTACATGCCGCCCAACATCACGCCGCCGTTGGTGCTGCGCTATGGGGCCACCGACGTGCCGATCATCCAGCTCAGCCTGTCGAGCAAGTCTCTGCCGGACACGAAGCTCAATGATTTGGGCCAAAACATCATTCGCCCCGCGCTGGCGGTGGTGCATGGCGCCGAAGTGCCGTATCCCTACGGCGGCAAGCCGCGCGTGATCATGGCCGATTTGGATTCGCAAGCGCTGCAAGCCCGCGGGCTTTCCCCGTCGGACGTCAGCACGGCATTGCAGCACCAGAACGTGATTCTGCCGGCCGGCGACGTCAAGATCGGCGACAAGGATTACACCTTGGCGATGAACAATACGCCGGACGTCATCGAGACCCTCAATTCATTTCCCATCAAGCAAGTCGGCGGGCGCATGGTCTTCATGCGCGATGTGGCTCACGTGCACGACGGCTTCCAGGTGCAGACCAACTCGGTCTCGGTCAATGGAACCCCGGGCGCGCTCATGGTGATCCGCAAGACGGGCGGCGTGTCGACGCTGGCCGTGATCGACGGGGTGAGGGCGGCACTGAAGGACATCGAGAACGTGTTGCCCAAGGGCGTCCTGATCAAGCCTCTTTTCGATCAATCCGTATTCGTCAAAGCCGCTCTCGACAGTGTGCTGCTGAGCGCATGCATGGCCGCGGCATTGACCGCTCTCGTGATCATCATGTTTCTCGGCAACGTGCGCCTGTCATTGATCATCCTGGTGGCCATTCCCATGTCCATTGTCACCGCGGTGTTGTTCATCAATCTGGCCGGTCAAACCTTGAATACCATGACCCTCGGCGGTTTCGCGCTGGCGATCGGCATCTTGGTCGACAACGGCACGGTCGTCATCGAAAACATAGAGCGTCACGTCGCCATGAAGGAGCCGTTGCACGAAGCGATCGTGACCGGCGCCAACGAAGTGGCGGTGCCGACGTTTCTGTCCACGCTGTGCATCTGCATCGTCTTCGTTCCGGTGTTCTTGCTGCAGGGCACGGCCAAATACCTCTTCTCGCCGCTGTCTCTGTCCGTCATCGGCGCCCTGGTGGCGAGCCTCGTGCTGGCCTTCACGATGGTGCCGGTATTGTTCAAGTATCTGATGGGCGGATCGGTTCATCGCTATGACGCAGAAGCAGAGCACCGACCGGTCGGCGAACACCCGCCGACGAAGAATCCCTTCGTGCAAGTGCAACGGGCGTTCGAGCGCGGGTTCGAGTCCTTTCGCGAGAAGTACCGCAATACGCTCGCGTGGACTCTCTCGCAGCCGGTCATGACCGTGGGGGCATTCGCGGTGTTGATGGTGCTCTCGGCCCTGTTATTCCCGCAGCTGGGACGAGATTTCTTTCCGCAGGTGGACGCCGGACAGATGCGGCTGCACGTCCGCGCGCCTCCCGGAACCCGAATCGAGAGGACGCAGGGATACTTTGCCGAGGTGGAGGCGCAGATCCGTCGCCTCGTCGGCAATGATCAGATCGACATCATGCTCGACAATATCGGACTTCCCTACAGCGGTATCAACATCGCGTTGAGCGATTCGGCCACGGTGGGTCCGATGGACGGCGAGATTTTGATCTCTTTGAACAAAAGGCATACGCCGACCGCAAAGCTCATCGCCCTGTTGCGTCGCGAACTGCCCAAGCGCTTTGCCGAGTTGCAATTCTTCTTCCAACCGGCGGATATCGTCGATCAGGTGCTGAACTTCGGTCAGCCGGCGCCGATCGACGTCAGAGTCTCCGGGCCGGACCAGGACGCCGCCTTTGCTCTCGCCGCGGACATCTCGCGTGCCTTGGTGCGCGTGCCCGGTGTCGTCGACTCGCACGTCTTTCAGGTTCCCAATGCACCGGCGCTGACGGTCGATATGGATCGCGCGCTCTCGACCCTGACGGGGATCACGCAACAGGAGGCCGCGAACAATGTGCTCGTGGCCACGAATTCGAGCGCGCAAACCGCACCTAATTTCTGGGTCGACCCCCGCAACAGCGTGAGCTACCCCTTGGTCGTGCAGATTCCCGCGTACCAAATCAGCTCATCCCAGGAACTGCAAACGATGCCGGTGACGTCGGGCGACAACGCGGGCGAGAGTCAATTGCTCGCGAATCTGGCGGCATTTGGCCGCAACACGGTTTCCATGATCGCCTCGCAGCTGAATATCCGGCCGGTGTTCGATGTGCATGCCGACGTCCAGGGGCGCGATCTGTATTCTGCGGCTCAGGACATCGATCGGGTTCTCGCGGCGCATCGGCCGGAGGCATCGAAAGCGCTGTCCGTCGAATTGAGCGGCCAGATCGAGACGATGCAGGAGAGCTACACGGGGCTGTTCACCGGAATCGCCCTGGCGATCGTGCTGGTGTACCTGTTCCTGGTCATGAATTTCCAGAGCTGGATCGATCCGCTGATCGTATTGATGGCCGTTCCGTTTGCGCTGGGCGGGGTGCTCTGGATGTTGTTCCTCTCCCAGACCCCGATGAGCGTGCCGGCGCTCATGGGTACCCTGATGTGCATCGGCTTGACCACGGCCAACAGTATTTTGGTGGTCACTTTTGCCAATCAGCGCATGGCGGCGGGCGACGATCCGCTGCGCGCGGCGGCCTCGGCCGGCTACACCCGCTTGAGGCCGGTGCTGATGACCGCCGGTGCGATGATTCTCGGAATGGTGCCGATGGCGCTGGGCATCGGCGAAGGCGGCGAACAAAACGCGCCCCTGGGACGAGCGGTGATCGGCGGCCTGCTCTTTGCGACCTTTGCGACACTGATCTTCGTGCCGACGATGTATCGCCTGTTGCGCCGTCGATTACCCGCAGTCGCTGAATCTCCCGCGATA
>Ga0181521_10004013_pt1 | contig 17036 bp, 12 predicted proteins | sample PEATcosm2014_Bin_32_FD_119764 | JGI IMG/M metagenome (GOLD analysis project Ga0181521, IMG submission 119764) | Peatland microbial communities from MTU Mesocosm Facility, Houghton, MI, USA - PEATcosm2014_Bin02_60_metaG | ecosystem: Environmental > Terrestrial > Soil > Wetlands > Peat | place... | reverse complement strand
CGGTCCGCGAGGCCGTCGATCACGCAGTCGCCCGGCAACTCGTGAGCGATGTTCCGGTCGGGCTCTTCTTGAGCGGCGGCGTCGACTCATCGAGCATTGCGGCCTCCGCCGCGATTGCCGGCGGGCGCCCACTGGCGAGCTTTTCGGTGGCTTTCGACTACGAACGGGGAGTGAATGAACTGCCGAAGGCCCGGCGCGTGGCGCAGACCCTCGGGCTGGATCACCATGAGCTGCGGGTCCGCGGCGATGCGCTGGAGGAGGTGATATCGGCTCTGGTGCAAGTCCACGATGAGCCATTTGCCGATGCGGCAAACATTCCGCTGTACCTGCTTGCCCGGGAGCTGCGCGGAACGATCAAGGTCGTTCTGCAGGGCGACGGCGGCGACGAAATGTTCGCGGGCTATCGGCGCTACTCGATTCTGCGCGCGGCGGCGCTGTGGCGCCTGTGGCCTCATGCGCTCGAACCCATGCTCCGGACTCTGTTGGGCGGCCGAGGCGCGCGGCTCGCGCGGATCGGCGCCGCGGCGGGAAATGCCGACCCGGCCCTTCGCATGGCGCTGCTCCTCACGGTCGAGACGCTGCGCGATCCTCCGACTGCGATGTTGGGAGACGCGGCGCGGCAACGGCTGGAAGCGGCCACCGATCCTTTCGCGGCGTATCGGCGCTGTGCGTCCCGTTTCGCGAATTTCGATCCCGTGCAACAGATGCTGTTGACGGACATCTCGCTGCAGCTGCCGTCTCAATTCCTCACGAAGGTCGATCGAGCAACCATGGCCCACGGAATCGAGGCGCGAGTGCCCCTATTGGATGACGGCGTCGCCTCCCTCGCGATCGGCCTGCCGGTGGCGCTGAAGGTTCGAGGCAGTCAAAAGAAGATCGTGCTGCGCGATGCGATGCGCGGCCGGTTGCCGGCCGATATTCTGGACGGGCCGAAGACGGGTTTTGGAGTTCCCTACGAGGAATGGCTGCGCGTCGCGTTGCACGGGTTTGCGCGCGCCGCAATTCTCGACAGCCGTTTCATCGAGCGCTTCGGGCTGGACCGCACTCGTCTCGACACCGCGCTGTGCGAGCATCGTTCGCGGCGCCGCGATCGGGGGTTTCTGCTTTGGAAATTGATGCAGCTCGCCCTGTGGTCCAGGCAGAACCCGTGACGGCAGCTCGCCCGCGCGTGCTGTTCGTCGGGGCTTTCCCGCCCCCCGGAGGTGTCATTCTCGGCGGGATGGTCACCTCGTGTCGAATCCTGTTGTCGTCGAGTTTTCCCTCGCGACTGGACCTGGATCTACTGGATAGCACCCAGATCAGCAACCCGCCGCCCGCATTTGCGGTGCGGCTGGTGCGAGCGGCGGGACGATTCGTGCATTTCATCGGCCGGTTCGAACGGCGCCGCCCGGATGCCGTACTGCTGTTCGTCGCGGTCGGTGCGAGCATCGTGGAAAAGGGCGCCATGGCGTGGTATGCGCGCCTGCGCGGCGTGCCGGTGATCATGTTTCCGCGCGGCGGTTCCGTCATCGACGACTGCCGCGACTCGGCGTTCACCCGTGCGTGGGTCAGATGGTCGTTTCGGGGCGCGCGAAAGATCGTGTGTCAGAGCGAGTCATGGCAGCGATTTGCGACCGATGTGCTCGGTTTCGCGCGGACCAACGTTGCCGTGATACGCAACTGGACGGCCACTCGCGAACTGCTGGATGTCGGGGCGCAACGCGTTGCCCGGCAAGATTCGTCCGTGCGGCTGCTCTTTCTCGGCTGGCTGGAGCGCGACAAGGGCGTCTTCGAGCTGATCGAGGCGTGCCGGCTACTGGCAAGCAGCGGGACCTTTACGCTCGACTTCGTAGGGGAGGGCAACGCGTCCGCCGAGGCCCGTGCGCTCGTGGCACGCCACAATTTGAGTGACGTGATCCGCTTTCGCGGCTGGTTGCGGGGAGCGAATCTTCATCAGGCGCTGAGCGAGGCCGACGTTCTGGTGCTGCCGTCGTGGGCGGAGGGCCTTCCCAATGCGATGATCGAGGCGATGGCGGCTCGACTGGCGGTCGTCGTGACCGGCGTCGGAGCCATCCCGGAGCTGATCACCGATCGCCACAGCGGAATGCTGGTGGAGCCTCGCAACGCCGACTCGCTCGCCCGCGCCCTCGGTGAAATCATCTGCGACCGCGAGCTTCGCGAGCGCATTGCGCGGGAGGCCTATCGAATCGCCGTGCGCGATTTCGAGGTTGAGGCGGCGGTTGATCGACTGGTCCCGGAAATCGAGGGTACGATAGTCGCGGGGCGCGAGCACCGGCTGTCGGGCCGCACACGGTAGTCACGGGAAATTTGCGATGGATTCGGACAAGAAGGCAGTGGAGGAATTCTGGGACAAGGCCTCGTGCGGCGAGGATCTGTACCTGCAAAACCAGCAGCGTGACGGCTACATCGAGCATGCGCGTCGGCGCTATGAGCTGGAGCCGGTCATCGAGGAATTCGCCGAGTTCGCATCGGCCGCGGGCAGCAAAGTGCTGGAAATCGGCGTCGGACTCGGCGCGGATCACCAGCGATTCGCGCAGGCGGGAGCGCAGCTGACCGGCATCGATCTCACCGCGCGTGCCGTGGCGCACACGCGGCGCAGGCTGGCGCTGTTCGGCCTGGATTCGGCGCTGTCGACCGGCGATGCGGAGAATCTGCAGTTTCCATCCGACGCATTCGACGTGGTGTATTCGTGGGGCGTGCTGCATCATTCGCCGAATACTCCCCGGGCGATCTCAGAGGTGCACAGAGTGCTGCGGCCGGGGGGTATCGCGAAAGTGATGATTTATCACAAATGGAGTCTCGTCGGGTACATGCTCTGGATACGTTACGCACTCCTGCGGCTGCGGCCGTGGATGACGCTGACGGAGGTTTATGCCCGGTATTTGGAGAGTCCCGGGACCAAGGCCTATCCACTGCATGAGGCACGGCGCATGTTCGCGAATTTCAGCGACGTGCAGATCCGCACCTGTCTGACGCACGGCGACCTGCTCGAGTCAGCGGCCGGCCAGCGCCACGGCGGCGCGCTGCTGTCCCTGGCGCGGGCCATCTGGCCGCGCCGGCTGCTGCGAAGATTCGCAGGCTCACACGGCCTGTTTATGTTGATTCGAGCCGTGAAGTGACGCGACCAGAGCACGAGTCCGGGGACCGAAGATGAAGCACGAACATTTGCGGCTGTTGGCCTGCCCGGCCTGCGGTGGGACGTTGATCTGCGAGCAAGGCGTTGCGGATTCGGCCGGCGGCACGATCACGGACGGGCGCCTCGGCTGCACCTCCTGCCGGCGCGAGTATCCCGTGGTTGCCGGGGTTCCGCGCTTCGTACCGCGCGAAAACTACGCCTCAGGATTCGGCTTGGAGTGGACCAAACACGCGCGCACTCAGTACGACAGCTACTCGGGAATCCCGGTCTCCGAACAGCGCTTTTTCGGCCAGACCGGCTGGCCCAAGGACCTGCGGGGCGAGGTGATCCTCGAGGTCGGCAGCGGCTCGGGCCGCTTTACCGAGCAGGCTGCCGCCACGGGCGCAACCGTCGTCTCGCTCGACTACAGCTATGCGGTGGATGCCAACTACGCATCGAACGGTTCGCGCGACAACGTGCTGATCGTGCAGGCCGACGTGTTCGCCATGCCGTTTCGGCCGCACAGCTTCGATCGCGTATTTTGTTTCGGCATGCTGCAGCACACGCCGAATCCGTCGCGCGCGTTCGCGGCGTTGCCCGCGGTGTTGAAGGCCGGCGGGGCGCTGTGCGCCGATATCTACAAGGTTTCATTCTGGCGCACGGTCGCGCAAACCAAGTATTGGGTACGCCCGTTCACGCGCCGCATGAACCCGGATCGTCTGTACGCGTGCGTGCGGCGCTGGGTGGACTTCATGTGGCCGATGGCTAACATCATCCGGCGCCTGCCGAAGGGCTATGCCATCAATTGGCGGCTGCTGGTCGCTGATTACAGTTTTTTGGGCCTGCAGGGCCAGATGCTGAAGGAGTGGTCGTACCTCGATACCTTCGACATGCTCGCCCCGCGCTACGATCGGCCGGCCACCAAGGAAACCTTTCGTCGATGGGCGGCGCAGGCGAATCTCACCGATATCGACGCGTACTATTCGCCGCACGGCGTTGTGCTGCGGGCGCGCGCGGCGCAACAGCCTTGAGCGGGCGCGTTCGCTAGATGTGCGGCATCGTCGGAGTGCAGGGCGATTTTCCCGCCGACCTGCTGAAGCGCATGACCGATCGCGTCGCGCATCGAGGGCCCGATGGCGAGGGCGCTCTGTGGATCGATACCCCTAACGAGCCGCGAACCGGGCTCGGACACCGGCGCCTCGCCATCATCGATCTGTCCGCCGCGGGCGCGCAGCCCATGGTGCTGCGCCCGCGCGCCGCGGACGACGGGGCCCTCACGTTGGTGTTCAACGGCGAGATCTACAACTACCGCGAGTTGCGTGCGCAGCTCATCGCCGCAGGCCACCGCTTCACCACGCAGACGGATTCGGAAGTCCTGCTGCACCTGTACGAGAGCGACGGGCTCGACATGCTCGAGCGGCTCAACGGAATATTCGCCTTTGCCATTCACGACGCCCGCGGCGAGGGCCGGCCGCAGGGAGTCGCTCGCGGGACATTATTTCTGGCGCGCGACCAGGCCGGCGTGAAGCCGTTGTATTTCTCGAGCACGCCGCAGGGCTTTTTATTCGCCTCGGAGATCAAAGCGCTGTTGTGTCATCCGGCGATTGCGCGCGACATCGATCCGCTCGCCTTGCATCAAATGCTGGCGTACCTGTGGACGCCGGCGCCGCGCACCATGCTGCGTGCGGTACGCAAGCTGGAACCGGGCTGCGCGATGCTGGTCCACCGCGGAGTCGTGGCGCGGCACTGGCGTTACTATCGCTTGCCGTACGACGGACGCCGCGATCCGCGCCCGCGCACGGCGATCGCGGCGGAATTGGCGGCGCGCGTGGAGCTCGCCGTACGCCGTCAATTGGTTGCCGATGTGCCGGTGGGCGCATTCTTATCCGGCGGCCTCGATTCCAGCGCAGTCGTCGCGATGATGCGCCGTGCGCAACCCGACAAGCGCATTCAGTGCTTCTCCATCGCCTTCGGCGACGATGTCGAGGACGAGGGCAATCCCGCGGATCTGCCCTACGCGCGCCGCGTGGCCAAGCATCTGAATGTCGATCTGGAAGAGATCCGCATCGAGGCGGGGGCCATCGACCGGCTCGAGGAGATGGTTGCGCTGCTGGATGAGCCGCAAGCCGATCCTGCGCCCATCAACGCCTTGTTCATCGCCGAGCGTGCCCGCGCCATGGGGATTCCGGTGCTGCTATCGGGGGCGGGCGGAGATGATATCTTCAGCGGCTATCGGCGGCACCGTGCGTTGCAATTCGAGCGCTGGTGGGGATGGCTTCCGCAGAGCGCGCGCGCTGCGATTCAATCCGTGGCGGTGCGCGCGGCGCTGGGACGGGGGACGCGTCAGGGGGGTGTCCTCGGACGGCGCCTGACCAAGATGTTCAGCCATGCCGGCGAGGACGCCGAACGCCGGCTCATCGCATATTTTTATTGGAGCCCGGACCAGCTGAGGCGCAACTTGTACTCGGCGGATTTGGCGGCGCAAATCGGCGCCGCGGACGCGGCCGAGCCGCTGCAAACGAGCCTCGCCGAAATCCCTGCCGAGCACGATCCCTTGCAGCGGATGCTGTTCTTGGAAACGCGGCATTTTCTCGCCGATCACAACCTGAACTACACCGATCGCGCGGGCATGTCCGCCGGAGTGGAGGTGAGAGTACCCTTGCTCGATGTGGATCTGATCGGCTTTGCCGCGAAGATTCCGTCAGCGATGAAACAGTTCGGCAGCGAGGGCAAATCTATCTTCAAAGAAGCCATGCGCGGCATATTGCCGCACGACGTCGTCTACCGGCCCAAAAGCGGCTTCGGTGCGCCGTTGCGGCGTTGGCTGCGGCACGAACTGCGTGCACGGGTGGAGGACACTTTGGATCCCGCCGTGTTGCACCGGCGCGGCTTTTTCGATCCGCGCGCAGTGCGTGCGCTGATCGACGACGATCGGCAAGGAAGAATCGACGGCAGCTACACGATATTTGCGCTCATGTGCTTCGAGCTGTGGTGTCGTCGATTCATCGATGTTTAAATCCTCAGTTATGCAACAACTTCTGCAATCGCTGGCCGACGGACGCATCGTGCTGGAGGAAATCCCGGTTCCGAGTCCCGCGCCGGGCGCACTCTTGATTCGCACCTCCCGCTCGCTGATCTCGTCCGGCACCGAGCGCATGCTGCTGGAATTCGGCCGCGCGGGCTGGCTCGAGAAAATCCGCCAGCAGCCGGAAAGAGCGCATCAGGTGCTCGACAAAATGCGCACCGACGGCATGCTCGCCACGCTCGCCGCGGTGCGCAGCAAGCTCGATCAACCCATCCCGCTCGGCTATTGCAATGTGGGCCGGGTCGTCGAGGCCGGCGCCGGCGCGCCGGATTTCGGCGCGGGCGATCGCGTGGTCTCGAACGGCAGCCATGCGCAGTTCGTCGCCGTCGGGCGCAATCTGTGCGCGCGCATTCCCCGGTCGGTGAGCGATGATGAGGCGGTCTTTGCCCCGTTGGCGGCGATCGCGTTGCAAGGGCTGCGGCTCGCCAATCCGGCGATCGGGGAGCGCTTTTGCGTGATCGGTCTGGGGCTCATTGGCTTGATCGCCGTTCAGCTGCTGCGCGCCAACGGCTGCAAGGTGCTGGCCGTCGATCCCGATCCGGCAAAGTGCGGGCTGGCGAGGCGCTTCGGGGCCGACGTGGTCGATTTGCGCACGGGCGAAGAGGTGCTGAAGATCGCCCAGCATTTCTCCTCGGGACAGGGGATCGACGCGGTGCTGATAACGGCGGCGACCGACAGCAACGAGCCCGTGGCACAGGCGGCGCGGATGTGCCGCCAGCGCGGGCGAATCGTGCTGATCGGCGTCACCGGACTGCAGCTGGATCGCGCGGATTTTTACAAGAAGGAAATCTCGTTCCAAGTGTCGTGTTCCTACGGTCCGGGACGCTATGACGAGGTGTACGAGAGTCGCGGAATCGATTACCCATTCGGCCTGGTGCGCTGGACCGAACAGAGAAACTTCGAGGCCGTGTTGCAGTTGATGGAATCCGCGCAGCTCGACGTGCGGCCGCTGATTAGCCATCGATTTGCGTTTGGCGCCGCCGCGGCAGCCTATGATTTGCTGGCCGATCGGGCGCAGGCGTCGCTGGGGATCGTGCTCGACTACCAGGATGCGGCGGACGCACGCGCGGATGCGGCGGACGCACGCGCGGGTGCGGCGGACGCCCCGGCGATCGTGCGCACGATATCCTTGCGCGCAGCGGCATTGGGGCCCACCTCGGCGAGACCCACGGTGGCGTTCATCGGCGCCGGCAATTACGCCGGGCGCGTGCTCATTCCGGCATTTCGAGCGAGCGGCGCGCGGCTGTTTGCGGTAGCGACGGCGAGCGGGATCAGCGCCGCGCGCTACGCTCGCCAATACGATTTCGAGGCGGCCTCGACCGATGCGGACGCGGTGCTCGCCGCGCCGGAGGTCGACCTCGTCGTGATAGCGACGCGCCACGATTCCCACGCGCAATTCGTGCTGCGCGCGCTCGCGGCGGGCAAGCATGTGTTCGTCGAGAAGCCGCTGGCGCTCACCGGTTCCGAGGTCGACGCCATCGAGACGGCGCTTCGCGATCCCGTTCGGCGGCGCACTCAGACGCTCATGGTGGGATTCAACCGCCGTTTCGCGCCGCTCGCGCTGCGCATGAAGGCATTGCTCGGCGCGCTGCGCGAGCCGAAGAGCTTCATGGTCACCGTCAACGCGGGTGCGGTGCCGGCGGGACACTGGACGGTGGAATCGGCCGGCGGCGGACGCATCCTCGGGGAGGCCTGTCATTTCATTGATTTTCTGCGATTCCTTGCGGGACATCCGATCACCGGCAGCGTCGCGCGCCGTACGGACGGCGAGAATGCGCGGTCCGCCGATCCTTCCGTATGCATCACCTTGAATTTTGCGGACGGATCGCTGGGTACCATTCACTACTTGACGAGCGGTCACGCATCATTTCCGAAGGAACGCGTCGAGGCATTTGCGGGCGGGCGCGTATTGCAGTTGGACAACTTTCGCCGCTTGCGCGCCTATGGTTGGCCGGGCTTCAAGTCGCAGCGGTTGTGGCGGCAGGACAAAGGTCAAAACGCCTGCGCGGCGGCTGCCGTCAGAGCGATCGCGGCGGGGGATGCGTCGCCGATAGCGCTCGAGGAGATTCTCGAAGTCAGCCGCGCAACCATCGCAATGAGCGAAGCGGCACGGCATTGAATAGCCTCGCCAATTACATTCACACGCTGCGATATCTGCGCCCGGTTCAAGTCTTCGGACGCATTCGAACCAAGCTGTACCGACCGCGGCCCGACGAACGCGCTGCTCCGGCGCTGCGCACCATGTCTCATCCTTATGTCGCGCCGGTCCGCCCACCGGCGTCGATGCTTGCGCCCGATCGGTTCCGCTTCCTGAACGTCGAGGGGAGTTGTTCGGATGCGGGGCAATGGGAAAACCAGAGCCGACCGCAACTATGGTTATACAATCTTCACTATTTCGACGATCTCAACGCGGCGGATGCATCGACGCGCCGCTCCTGGCATGAACGGCTGGTGGAGCGCTGGATCGAGGAGAATCCTCCCGGCGCGGGAATCGGCTGGGATCCGTATCCCGTATCGCGCCGGGTGGTGAATTGGATCAAGTGGTCGCTCGGCGGGAATCCGCTGACGCCAAAGGCGCGGCAGAGTCTGGCGGTGCAAGTGCGCTGGCTAAATCGGCGCATCGAGTCGCATCTGCAGGGCAACCACGTGTTCGCCAACGCGAAAGCACTCGTTCACGCCGGACTTTTTTTCGACGGCGGGGAAGCCGAGCGCTGGCTGCGGCGGGGCATGTCCTTGATGCGCAGGGAAATCGCCGAGCAGATCCTCGCCGACGGCGGGCACTTCGAGCGCAGCACCATGTACCACGCCGGATTCGTGGAGGATATGCTGGATACGATGAGCATCCTGCGTGCCTACGGGCACACGGTCGATACCGCTTGGAGTGAGACCATCGTGCGCATGATGTCTTGGCTCGAAGCGATGTCGCATCCCGACTCGGGGATCGCGTTCTTCAACGACGCGGCGTTCGGCATCTCGCCGGCTCCCGCGCAATTGCGCGATTACGCGGCGCGCCTGAACGTGACTCTCGAGCCGTTCGGACACGTGGCGCTTCGTGCATTGATGCCGAGCGGTTATATCAGCATCTACTTGCCGCCGTTTTTTCTGGTGTGCGATGTCGCGCCCGTCGGGCCGGACCACCTGCCCGCCCATGCGCATGCAGATACCTTGAGCTTCGAGATGAGTTTCACGGCCCGACGCGTATTCGTCAATTCGGGTACCTCGGAATATGGCCTGAGCGCCGAGCGCCAGCGGCAGCGCGGCACGGCGGCACACAATACGCTCGTGCTCGACGACGAAAACTCGAGCGAAGTGTGGGCGGGCTTTCGGGTGGCGCGCAGGGCGCGGGCACGCCTGGTGAGCGCGGGAACGGAGGATTCGGCGTTGTGTGTCGTGGGCGAGCACGATGGCTACCGGCGTCTGCGCGGCCGGAATTTGCATCGGCGTAGCTGGAAGCTGACCGCGCACGAGCTCGTGATCGAAGATGCCGTCGAAGGCCGCTTTCGCAGCGCTAAATGCTATTTTCATCTGCATCCCGATGTTCAGGTGCAGCGCGGCGCCGGGACCGAGCTGCAATTGAGCGATTCGCGCGGCATGCTGCTCGAGATGCGCTTCGAGGGCGCGGCCGGCGTCGATGTCGTCGAGTCGACCTGGCATCCCGAGTTTGGCGTCGCGCTCGCCAGCCGCTGCATCATCGCGCGGCTCGATGGGCCGCGCCTCAGCACCTCGGTTCGCGGGAGCAGTTTGAAGTGAGGCTCTTGGTGCTGAGTTTCTATTTCCGGCCCGACCTGTGCGCCGGGTCATTCCGCGCGAGCACCCTCGTCGATTCGTTGCTCGAGATCTTGCCCGCCGGCGCGTCGATCGATGTCATCACCACGGCGCCGAATCGTTACAGCACCTTCACACAGGAAGTCGCGGCGGTCGAGACGGCGGGCCCGCTCACGATAAGGCGCATTGCGCTACCGACACATCGCAGCGACGTTTTGGGGCAATCGCGCGCGTTTCTTCACTTCGCGCGCTGCGCAAACCGCAACGCGGCGAATGTCCCTTACGATATCGTGTTCGCAACGTCATCGCGCCTCATGACCGCGGCGCTCGGCGCGTGGATCGCGCGGCGCACGCGCGCGCGGCTCTATCTGGATATCCGCGACATCTTCGTGGATACCATCGGCGATGTATTCCCCAAGATCGCCGGCGTGCTGAGGCCGCCGTTATCCGTGGTGGAGCGCTGGACCATGCGGCGCGCCGATCGCATCAATCTGGTGTCGCGCGGCTTCGAGGGCTATTTTCGCTCGCGTTACCCGGATCGTTCATACGCCTGGTTCACCAACGGAATCGATGATGAGTTTATGCGAACCGACTGGTCCCTCAAAGCAGCGGCGAACGCAAATCGACCCTTGCTCGTGGTCTATGCCGGCAACATCGGCGAGGGGCAGGGTCTGCACGCCATACTGCCGCAGCTGGCTCAGCGGTTGGGAAGTCGCGTGCATTTGCGCGTGATCGGCGACGGCGGGCGCAGGGAACTGCTGCTCGATCGGCTGCGCCAGGCGGGCGTGCATAACGTCGAAGTCCTTCCGCCCATGCCGCGCGCCGCTTTGCTCGAGGCCTATTTGAGCGCGGACATCCTGTTTCTGCATCTGAACGCGTATGCGGCATTCGAGAAGGTGCTGCCCTCGAAGATTTTCGAGTACGCCGCACTGGGCAAACCGATCTGGGCAGGCGTCGCCGGGTATGCGGCGAGTTTCATTGCGACCGAGGTACCCAATGCGGCGGTATTCGCGCCCTGTAACGTGTCGGAGGCGATCGAGAAACTGGATGGATTGATACTGCAAGATCAACCGCGTCGCGATTTCGTCGCGCGATACGCTCGCCGCAACATTGCGAGGGCGATGGCGGATGATATCGTGAAGCTCGCGCGGGCGGATGGCTCATGACGGTATTGAGAGTGCTTTCCGACTCACTGAGCAAGCCCCTGTTGCTGGCGCTGATTGTCGCTGGCGCGGGTGCGCTGCTCTTGCGCTGCCGGCGACGCCGCACGGGCGTGTGGGTCATCGCGGCCGGCGCCGTGTTCGCCTACCTTGCATCGACTTCGCTGGTCGGTAATGCCTTGCTCGCACCCTTGGAGGACCAATATCCGCAGTTCGATGCCGCACATGCGATCGGAGTGCGGGACATCGTCGTGCTGGGCAGCGGTTATCAGCCGCACGATCATGTTCCGGTGACCGGTGCGATCGATGCGGACGGCCTTGCCCGCATCGTCGAAGGCGTGCGCCTGGCGCGCTCGCGCCCCGGCTCGCGCTTGCTCGTGTCCGGCGGGGCGCCGCCGGGATTTACGCCAAGCGCCCTCGGGTACGCGGAATTGGCCGCGGAATTTGGCATCGAGCGATCGGCAGTCATCGTCATGGACCGCGCCCTCGACACGGCCCACGAAGCGCATGAAGTCGTCGCCGCGCTCGGACACTCCCCGTTCATTCTCGTGACCTCCGCTTATCACATGCCTCGGGCAATGCGACTGATGCGCAGCGCGGGCGCAAATCCGTTGCCCGCGCCCACGGGGCAGATCTCGAATGCACAGCGGGGCATCGACCGATTTGGACTCATGCCGGGATCCAGCGGACTGCGTAAGACGGAACTCGCCCTACACGAGTATTTGGGGCTTGCCGCGATCAGTTTGGGAATCGAATGAGCCAGTGCTCACCAGAGTGAGGGATTGAGCAGTCGCGCCGGGACATCGACCAGGCGCGATTGGACCACGAGGGCCTGCTCCGGCGTCAGCGCAGGTTCAGCGGCGCATGCCAGCAACTCCTCGAACTGGTGGAGTGTCTCGACGCCCAGCACCATAGTGGACACCCACGCAAAACTACGAACATAGGCCATGCACAAATCTGCGGGACTTTTGCGTCCCAACTCTTTGACCAGTGCTTCGATGCGCTCGACAAGTAGTCGCGACTGCGCAACCCAGCTCGGCCAGGCCTCCGCCGGATTGATGAGAAGTCCCTGCAGAAAGACGCTCCGCACGTGCACCTTCACACCGGGTCGCTGCGCGAGCGCTTCCGCGAAGCCGCGGTCGAGCCAGCGTGAATCGAGGAGGTTGAATGGAATCTGGAGGTGCGTGATGCGGTCGTCCAGCAATGCTTTTTCCGCTTCGCTGGGCGCGTAGACGGAAACACCCAGCTCACAAATGACGCCGCGGGCTACAAGATCCTGCAACCTGTCGATGGCCGCGCCGTGCCAGCGGAACATGTCCGCGCTGCGATGGAACATCAGAACGTCGAGCTGCTCGCGCCGCAAGTCCCGGCAGGAGCCGTAGACGCTGGCATCGACCGCGCTCTTGATCTCACGCTCGGGCGCATCATCCGGGAGAGAGTCGCAGGGCTGCAGTTTAGTGATAATCTTAACGGTGGTTTTGGCGTCGGTTGGAAGCAGCTGACCGATCCGCGACTCGGAATCGCCGTAGGCTCTCGCGGTGTCCAGATAGGCGACTCCCGCCTTTGCCGCCGCGGCAAGTATGGCGGCCGCTTCCGCATCGCTCGGCTTTCCTGATTGGTTGGCAACGCCGTATTTCAAGCCCAGCTGGACGGTGCCCAACGTTATGCTGCCGCAGGATTCCCGGTTACATCGCGAGACTGGCACTACATCTCTCCTAGCACTCCGCCCGGGATCATACATCGCCCGGCGAACGCAGCGCTCGCCGTCGTATCGGCCCATATGCCGCGCCGGGGCAAACCCGGCGCTCTTTCGCGAATCTTCTGAAGCACGGCGCGTATTCTTGGATAATGTGGCGCTATGAATTCTCAGCCAACTGCATCTTCGCGGCGGGTGCTGATCAGCGGCGCCAGTGGCTTCGTTGGGCGCACCCTGCTCGCGACGGCTGCCCCGCTGCTCGCGACGGCTGCCCCGCTGCTCGCGACGGCTGCCCCGCTGCAATTACGGCCGGCGGTTCGCTCCCGTCTCGTGCCTGAACTCGGGGCGGATCAAGTCATCGTCGGCGATATCGATGGACGAACGGACTGGTCGCACGCCCTGGCCGGCATCGATTGCGTCGTACATCTCGCCGCGCGCGTGCATGTCATGAAACCCTCGGCGAGTGATCGGATCGAGTACGAGCGCACCAATGTACTCGGAACCGAGCGATTGGCGCGCGCCGCCGCCGCGGCGGGCGTCAAGCGCTTCGTCTATCTGAGCAGCATCAAGGTCAACGGCGAGAGCACGGGGCATCACGCGTTCCGCGCCGACGACGTGCCGCAGCCCCAGGACGACTATGCACGCTCCAAGTTGGAAGCCGAGCGGCGCCTGTCGGCCATTGAAGCGGCGTCGGGCATGTCCGTTTCCATCGTGCGGCCGCCGCTCGTTTATGGGCCCGGCGTGCGCGCAAATTTCTATCGCTTATTGTCGTTGGCGCGCAGCGGCCTGCCGCTGCCCTTGGCGTCGATTGCCAACGTACGCAGCATGGTGAGCGTTTGGAATCTCTGTGATCTCATTTGCGCGCTGCTGCAGCATGAGCGGCCGATGAACGGTGTGTTCTTGGTCGCCGACGGCGAGGACGTATCCACGGCCGAGCTGGTTCGCCGCTTGGCCCGCCTCATGCATCGGCCGGCGCGGCTATTTTCAATGCCGGTCGGTGCACTGCGGGCGTTCGCGGCGCTCACCGGCCGCAGTGCCGAATTGGATCGGTTATGCGACTCGCTCGCCGTCGACATGTCGGAGACTCGCGTCCGCCTGGGTTGGTCGCCGCCCTTGTCGCTCGATGCGGGATTGGAGCGGACCGTGCGCTGGTACTTGCAGGAACTCACGAATCGGACGGCCGCATGAATCGGAAAAAAATCCACCTGATTGCCGCCGCGCGGCCCAATTTCATGAAAATTGCGCCGCTTTACCATGCCCTGTCGCCCGAGGGATGGTGCCGAGCCGAGCTCGTGCACACGGGGCAGCATTACGACTACAACATGTCCGACTCGTTTTTTCGCGACTTGAAACTGCCGGAACCCGATTTTCATCTGGAAGTGGGCAGTGGCTCCCATGCCGAACAAACGGGCCGCGTGATGATCGAATACGAAAAGGTCGCGCAACGCGAACGCCCGGATTGGATCGTCGTGGCGGGAGATGTGAATTCGACGCTCGCTTGTGCGCTGGTGGGGACCAAGCTAGGCATTCCTGTTGTGCATCTCGAGGCGGGGTTGCGAAGCGGCGATCGGAGCATGCCCGAGGAGATCAACCGATTGGAGACCGATGCGATCGCCGATGTGTTGTGGACGCCCTCGGCCGATGCCGACGCCAATCTGCTGCGCGAGAATGTGCCGCCGGAAAAGATCGACCGCGTCGGCAATTTCATGATCGATTCCTACGAGATGTTGCGTCTCTCGATCGACGCCGCGAAAATGGTGGAACGGCTGGCGCTCGCGCCGCGCCGCTACGCGGTGGTCACCTTGCACAGGCCCGCCAACGTCGACAGCGCCGATTCGCTGGGTTCGTTGGTCGAGCAATTATCGAGCGTGTCGCGCTCCATGGCGGTGGTGTTCCCCGTACATCCGCGCACCCGCAAGCGCTTGCACGAATTCGGGCTGCTGGCAAAATTGGAGAATTGCGCGGGCATCCGGCTCACGGAGCCTCTCGGTTACATAGAATTCATGAATTTGGTGTCGCATGCTGCGGTCGTGGTGACGGATTCCGGCGGCGTTCAGGAGGAAACCACCTATCTCGGGATTCCTTGTCTCACGCTGCGCGATACCACGGAACGCCCAATAACGATCGAGGAAGGCACGAACCGTCTGGTGCAGAGGCATGCGCTGATCGATGCGCTCGGCGATGTGATGAGCGGCCGGATGCGCACCGGACGGCGACCTGCGCTGTGGGATGGGAAAGCCGCTCAACGATCCGTCATCGCTTTGCGAAGACGAGCAAAAGTCGATTGAAGATTCGAAGCCGGCGCCGGCGCGGTCGAGAAACTCGAGGAGCTGGTAATTCCGAGGTGCGCTTGTGAACGATGCGGCAAATATCATTTGCGTGGCCATTGTAACCTGCCTGATTGCATGGTTTTCGACTGAGCTCGTCCGCCGGCACGCGCTTCGCAACGCGATCCTGGATATTCCCAATGTTCGCAGTTCTCACGCAACGCCGACCCCGCGAGGCGGGGGCCTTGCGATCGTGGCGGCGTTTATGGGCGCCCTGGTGTTTCTCGTTGCCTGCAGATTGCTCCAATTCAATGTGGCGTTCGTGCTGATCGCAGGCGGCGGCGCGGTTGCGCTGACGGGGTATTTGGACGATCGCAGCCCCTTGCCCGCCGGCATTCGAATTTGCGTCCACGTTACCGCTGCGACATTGGCGGTGCTGGTGGTCGGCGGCATCGCGGAGCAGACACTTCGCAATATCGGGTTGCATGGAATTTGGGCGGGCGGCCTGCTCGGCCTAATCGCGCTGACCTGGTCCATCAACCTGTTTAACTTCATGGACGGCATTGACGGCATCGCGGGCAGCGAGGCCGTCTTCGTCGCAGGCGCCGGGGCGCTTCTCAACTGGCGCTACGGCGGAGACAGCGGATTGACGGCCGCGATGCTGGTTTTGGCCGCCGCGACGTTGGGTTTTCTCATCTGGAATTGGCCGCCGGCGCGGATCTTCATGGGTGACGTCGGCAGCGGATTTCTCGGATTCTCGCTCGCGGTTCTCGGTCTCGCCGCGAGCCGGCACAGCGCCACCCCCATCGAAATCTGGGCGATCCTGAGCGGCGTGTTCTTGGTGGATGCGACGGTTACATTGCTCAGGCGGATCGTGCGGGGTGATCGCTGGTTCGAGGCGCATCGCCTGCATGCCTACCAATACTTCGCGCGTCGCTGGCGATCGCATTTGCCGGTCACCGTTCTGGTCATCGTCATCAACTTGTTTTGGTTGTTTCCATGGGCGTGGATTACCGCCATTTATCCCGCGCGCGCCATGGTGTGTCTCATCGTGGCGTTGGCGCCGCTCATAGTCATTGCTTTTCTGATCGGCGCGGGCCGCAATCGAGTCTAGATTTGCCGCTGCTCGCCAATGGCACGCCAAGCGGGCGTTCGTCATTCATGCGCGCAGGCGCAATCCCGAATCCTTAAAATAGTTGGCCAACGCCGCAAACAATTTCACGTATTCGTCGATTTGCGGATCCGTCGGCGCTATGGACCAGTCGTTCGGGGAGGCGGGAAAGAACGGTGCCAGATAGACCGTGAACGCCTCGATGACCTCTGCGCGGCTCGGCTGCCTCTCCTGCAGCTTCTCGCGCACGAGCCGCGGTAGATCGATGGTCTTTCCGATTGTCGAGACGGATGGAAATATCTTGGTAGGTGAGTCGCCAAACATCAGTACGGGCTTGCCCAACAGCGCGCCCTCCAAGCCGATCGTTCCCTGAATCGAAAATATCAGATCCGCACTTCTTAGGAACTCATACGTGTCCGCATACGGCGATACCAATACGACTCCCGGCAATCGGGACAGTTCTGCCAGGTAGGCAACGGAGTAATTGAAAGTATCGCTCTTGTGGAGCTTTACCAGAAGGCGGTGCGAAGGCGGTATGGACCTGGCGATCAATTCAATGACCCGCACCTGATTGCTGAAGAAATGCGCGAAGACGTCGATGGATGATTCGGGCTGGGTGTGAAGCCCGAAAAAAACATATTTTCCGCTTCCCGGCTTGCCGAGAAGCTTCTGCCGGTGAAGTCGCCAGATATTCTTGCGGAGCCGAAAGGCTTCCTTGAACAGCTCCTTGATCGAATAGGCATTGGACTTGTCGGTAAACTTTACGGTGTGCCGCAACCGGCGTCTCCTGGCCACCCTTAACAGTGCCCGGATCTGCACCGGGATCATTCGCAGAAT
>Ga0181521_10004012_pt1 | contig 17038 bp, 13 predicted proteins | sample PEATcosm2014_Bin_32_FD_119764 | JGI IMG/M metagenome (GOLD analysis project Ga0181521, IMG submission 119764) | Peatland microbial communities from MTU Mesocosm Facility, Houghton, MI, USA - PEATcosm2014_Bin02_60_metaG | ecosystem: Environmental > Terrestrial > Soil > Wetlands > Peat | place... | reverse complement strand
CTTAGCGACGGCGCCGTCGACGTTGCCATTCTGCGACCAGTCCGGCTGCGTCAGAAAGATCTGGTTCGCGACCACATCGTACCTGCCGATTTGACCGGCAGCATTGGCATAGCGCGCGGCAAGCCTCGCGGACGGGTGCATCGGCAACGGGAAATCGCGATGAATCAGGCGCACCTTGCCCTTTTGGACGAACTCCGTCATCAGCGACGGCACAACTTCTATGTAGAGCGCGCGGCAATGCGGACACTCGAAGTCCGCATAGATTTCGACCGTGATGGGAGCGTTCGGCGAACCCGCTTCCTTGAAGTTCTTCGCGGCCGGGGACTGGGCCAGGAGCAGAGCGGCGGGCAGTAAAAGCAAAAAGAAACGCATAGTGGCTATTATGCCAGCGAATCGGAAAGGAAAACTAACGCCTTGAAATGAATAATGCCAGGGCTGCACCGGCGACCGAAATGGTGCAAAGAACAATTGTAGTGCGCGTCCCCCATCTCCGGGCGTTGACCCTGATCAAACGAGGTACCGGAGGTATCAGAAGGCGGACCGCAACCAGGATGAGAACCGCTGCGATGATTACGGCCAGCGACATATCGCTTCAAACGTAGCACATTCCAGTGCTGCGAAACACGGCTATCAGCCGCGCTGGCCAAGGCGGTATCGCTCCAGAACCACGCGCGCCATGCGCAGATTTGCGGCGTCGATCATGCGACCGTCGTGCGTGACGGCGCCGCGTCCGGCGGCTGCAGCCTGTTCGTATGCGCGAACCGTCTCTTCGGCGCGGTCGGCCTCTTCGCGTGTTGGAGCGAAAACGGCGTTCGCGACCGGAATCTGGACCGGGTGGATGCACTGCTTCCCGTCAAAGCCCAGCGCGCGCGCGACGCGGGCCGAGCGTTCGAAACCCACGGAATCTTTGTGCGCCGCATAAGGTCCGTCGATGGCACGCAGACCGTTGGCGCGCGCGGCAGCGACGATCGTGTGCATTACGGCATGCCAGCGATGGCCGGGATAAAGCCGGTCGTTCTCGTCCTCCTCTCCGATGTGGGCGGAAGGCATCTGCATGGAGGCGGAGTAATCGCCCGGGCCGAAGATCAGGCCTTCGAGGCGAGGCGAGGCACCGGCGATTTCGCGTGCATAGAGGAAGCCCGCCGCGTTTTCGATCTGCGCCTCGATGCCGATACGGCGTGCGAGGCCGGCGCTGGCTTCGATTTGCGTCAGCAGCCTGTCGACAAATGCAACGTCGCCAGGCGAACTCGCCTTCGGAAGCATGACCAGATCGATGCGGGCTCCGGCGCCTTCGACCACCTCAATGAGATCGCGATAGGCGAACGGCGTATCGAGACCGTTGATGCGGAACATGCGCAGGCGGTGGCCGAAGTCGATCTCTTTGAAGGCGCGGATGACGTTGGCGCGCGCACCAGCCTTCTCGGCGGGCGGAACCGAGTCTTCAAGATCGATACAGACGGCGTCGGCCGGGCTTCCGGCGGCCTTCTCGATCATCGGCCAGCGTACAGCCGGAACGAAGAGCATGCTGCGCTCGGAACGGATTGCAGTGTCAGGCATTCACGGCAGGATGATTGACCTAATCGGCGAAGAAGGCCTCGGCCGCAACGCGGAAGCCCGGCAGAATATCCGATGTCACGGCGTCTGCCGCCTTCAGGCTGCCAAAAAACTCCAGCCCGCCATCCCCGCGCCGGTAAGTCTCAACCGCGCGATCTTCCGAATCGACGATCCAGTATTCGCTCACCCCGCGCGCCGAATATAAGTCGCGCTTGATGTGGCGATCTCTGCGCTCGTTGGACACGCCGGGCGACAAGATCTCGATCGCGATTTCCGGAGCCGCCCTGAGCTTGCCAGCCCCTACGATTTTCCGTCTGCGTTCGTGCGTCAGGAACACCAGATCGGGTATGACTCCGTTGTAGTCGTCGAAGATGACTCCTACTCCGGGAAGAATCTTTCCAATCGGGTTCGCGTGCTGGTAGTCAAGGAATGCAGCCGCAATATTCATCAGAACAGACTGGTGGAAAAAGCTCGGGGCGCTGGACACGAAGATCTCCCCGTCGATTAACTCGTAGCGGTTTCCATCGTCCGGCATCGACTCCAGGTCGGCAATAGTCAGCGGCGGTAAGGTTGATGTTTTCATTCCGCCCATCGTGTATCCGAGCCTCAGAACGAGTAAAGCGGCGTGCCCGCGACCGGCTCCGGCGCGGCGGCCTCTATTTCGCCCGCGCCTTCGCCTACGCCCACCGGCACGGCTTCGGGAACTTCGGGCGTCCCGGTCGTCACCGGGCGATAGTAGATACCCGTTTCGCCGAGGTAGATCTCGAAATCTCCCGGCCTCGGGAGCACGCCCTGAATCAGCGCTTCCGACAGCGGGTCCTCGATGTACTTCTGCAAAGCGCGCCGCAACGGACGAGCACCATAGCTGCGGTCCGCGCACGTCTTCTCCAGAATGTACTTGGCGGCGTCGTCGCGCAGCCGGATCTTGATCTGCTTGACTTCCAGATTCTTATTGATCGATTCGACCAGCAGATGCATGATCTTGATCAGATCCTCGTCCGTCAGCGACTGGAACAGGATGATGTCGTCCAGGCGATTCAGGAACTCCGGATTGAACGCGCGCTTGACCTCGCCGCGCACCTGATCCTCGACCTTCGACGCCTGGCCTTCCAGCGCCGGCGCCTGGAATCCGAGGTTGCCTTTCTTTTCGAGGAAACGCGCCCCGAGGTTCGAGGTCATGATGATGATGGTGTTCTTGAAGTCGATCTGGTTGCCCAGTCCGTCGGTCAACTGGCCGTCTTCAAACACCTGCAGCAGAATGTTAAAAATGTCCGGATGCGCCTTCTCGATTTCGTCCAGCAGGATGATCGAATAAGGTGAGCGCTTCACCCGTTCAGTGAGCTGGCCGCCCTCCTCATAGCCCACGTAGCCGGGAGGCGAACCGATCAGCTTCGAAACCGAGTGCTTCTCCATAAACTCCGACATGTCGAAGCGGATCAGACTCTTCTCGCTTCCGAACAGAAAACTCGCCAGCGCCCGGGCAACTTCGGTCTTGCCCACGCCAGTAGGCCCGAGGAACAGGAATGAACCCGCTGGCCGGCCCGATGCCTTGAGGCCCGCGCGCGAACGGCGAATGGCCCGCGCCAGCACCGAAATCGCCCTCTCCTGACTGATGATGCGAGTGTGCAGCTCGTCTTCGATGCGCAGCAGCTTGGCGACTTCCTCTTCCTTGATCGCGGTCATCGGAACGCCCGTCCAGCGGGAGACCACGTCTTCGATGTCGTCTTTGGTGACAACGCCGGTCGAGGAATCGTCGAGGTTGTACTTCTCGCGGAGCTGGCGCATATTTTCGCGCTCCTTCCGCTCTTCATCCGAATAGAACCGCGCCTTTTCGAACTCGTGATTGGCGATGGCGTTCTCCATCCGGTGCACGATGAACTTGATGCGCTTCTGAATATCGGCCAGATCGCTGGGCAGCGTCGTCTGCCGCAGCTTGACGCGTGCGCCCGCTTCGTCGATCAGGTCGATCGCCTTGTCGGGAAGAAAGCGGTCCGGAATGTAGCGGCTCGATGCGAACACGGCCGACTCGATGGCTTCGTCGGTGTAGCTGACGGCATGGAATTTTTCGTAGCGGTCCTTGATGCCGTACATGATCTTCACGGCATCGCCCTCGCTGGGAGGCGGAACCTTCACCGCCTGGAAGCGCCGTTCGAGCGACCGGTCCTTCTCGATCGACTTGCGGAATTCGCTGGGCGTCGTGGCGCCGATGCACTGGATCTCGCCGCGCGACAGCGCCGGTTTCAGGATGTTAGCCGCGTCCAGCGAACCCTCCGCGGAACCCGCTCCTACCAGCGTGTGCAGTTCGTCGATGAAGATGATGGCGTTCTGATTCTCCATCAGTTCCTTCATGATGGTTTTGAGCCGCTCTTCGAACTGCCCGCGATACTTGGTGCCCGCCACGATCAACGAGAGATCGAGCGCCAGAATTCTCTTGTCGGCGAGGAACGACGGCACGTCGCCTTCCGCGATTTTTTGCGCGAGCCCTTCCACGATCGCAGTCTTGCCCACGCCCGGCTCGCCGATCAGCACAGGATTATTCTTCGTGCGCCGGCACAGGATTTGCACCACGCGTTCGAGTTCGTAATCGCGTCCGATGAGCGGATCCAGCGTGTTGTCCATCGCGGCCTGCGTGAGGTCGCGCGAGAACTCGGCCAGCAGCGAGCTTTCTTTAGGGCGGCTGGAGGCGACCTTTTCCGACTGTGAACGCTGCAGCTCTTCCCGAATGGTCGAGAGGCGCAAGCCGCGCTCATGCAGAATTTCCGCCGCGAAGCACTTCTCTTCCCGCAGCAGGCCGAGCAGAAGATGCTCGGTGCCGATGTGTTTGTGGTTCAGCCGCTCAGCTTCTTCAGCGCCATACGCCAGGACGCGTTTGCACTCGTGGCTCAGAGGCAGATCGACCGACGTCGAAACCTTCTCTCGCACAGTGGTATGGCCTTCGATCTGCTTGCGGATCGAATCCACCGCCGCGTGCGACCGCAGGAAGCGATTGGCGAGCTGCTTGTCTTCCCGCAGAAGTCCCAGAAGCAGGTGCTCAGTTTCGATGTACGGGCTGCCGAACTGGCTCGCCTCGTAACGCGCGAAGAAGATGACGCGTCGTGCTTTTTCCGTGTAACGCTCAAACATTTGGTATGAGTTCTCCCTTGTGCCGCCGGGCCTCTATATACAAAGATACTCTTTGAGTCGATTCCGTTGCAAAACCGCTTACGCCGGACACAGCGCGCCGCCTTCCAGCCGCAGCACGCGGCCGCACCGCCGGGCGAAATGAAGATTGTGCGTCGCGAGGACCGAGGTGAGATTGCGCCGCCTTTGCAGATCGGCAAGCAGGTCGAAAATCATCTCGCCGGTGCGCTCGTCGAGATTGCCGGTGGGTTCGTCGGCGAGCAGCAGCGACGGATTCGAGACCAGCGCGCGCGCGATGGCGATGCGCTGTTGCTCTCCGCCCGAGAGCTCGCCCGCGCGATGCCCTGCCCGCTCGTGCAAACCGACCTCGTCCAGAGCCGCGCGCGCTTCTTCCGATGCCTGCGCCCGCGACATTCCCCGAATGAGCAGCGGCATGCTTACGTTCTCTTCCGCCGTGAATTCGGGGAGAAGATGATGCTGCTGCCACACGTATCCGATTTCGCGGTTGCGAAACGAAGAAAGCTTCGGCTCGGGGAGGGTGGCAATGTTCGTACTCTTGTAGTATATTGCACCTCCGGTAGCGCCGTCCAGCCCGCTGATAAGGTGCAGAAGAGTACTTTTGCCGGCGCCGCTCTCGCCGATGATGGCGATCTGCTCGCCGGGTGAAATCTCGAGGTAAAGGTCGCGGAAGATCACCAGATCCTTGTCGCCGGAGCGATAGATTTTGGTGAGGCCTTCGATGCGAACCAGCGGCGCGGGAGCCAAGCGTCAGTTTAGCGCCAGAGCTTCCGTTATAGTTTCACCTTCAGTTCAATCCCCGAGCGTTCCGGAGCCTGCGTGCAGTTTTTGAAAATTCATTTTGCAGTTCGCTCTGCGGCGATGCGTTAGTCGCTGCGATCCACAAGCTTGACCCTGAGGTCCTGAAAGACATTTGTAACGATGATCGAACTCCGGAGCGACCAATTGCCGGCTAGTTATCGGCTCGATGCTTTGTGAAAATCATTTTACAGGCGGCATTTAGATAGAAAAATATCCGATTTCCAAATCATTATCCTCATTTTTTGTAAAACATCTTGCATCTCAGAGGATTCAGCGGCACAATCAGCGTGAAGTTCTCAACGAAAGAAGACCCCGGGCGAGGTGTAGGTCCCTGCAGGACTGCGATCCGGGAAGAAAGACTCGAAACCAGGCAGCAACGAAGGAGAGGAAATGTCGCCAATGATTGTCCGCGCCGGCGGTCCCTATGATCCGCAGAAAGATTTCGGGATTCTCGCCAAGTTACCCGGCCGCTGGGTTGGCCAGGGTTTTAATCTTATCGCTCGTCCCAACCTCCAGGGACAGCCGGCGAGTCCGGCAAATCCTGTCTTTTTCCTGGAGCTCAACGCGACCCAGGAGACGCTGGAGTTCACCGCGATCGGCGGCGACATACCTAATCGCGGCACCATTGAACCGACAGCCGAGCTGCACGCTGTACACTACCTGCAGTCCGTCACCGACGTTGTCGCTATGACAGCAATCCACAAGGAGCCCGGCCTTTGGGTGCACGTGCCGAAAACGGCCGAAGGTGGCGAAACCTATGTGCGCCAGGCGGCCATTCCACATGGAGACTCACTGCTGGCGCAAAGTTCTTTCTTTACGACTGTGAATGGCGGGCCGGATATCAAGCCGGTTGACTCGTTCCCGTTTCCCATTGCGGACCCAATACCCGGTTTGAATGCCGATCCGGCAAACCCACTCGGGCCTCCTTATACCAACCCCTATATCAATCCAACCGATGGCCCGAATGGCAACGCATTTCCCGCCGGCGCCCTCCCGAAAGGTCTGGACGCGGCGAAAACGATCAAAGATCCCACGGAGGTCCTCCGCGCGCAGATTGCAAACCAGAAGTTCGCTTCGACTGACGTGATTGTGATCTCGACAACGCCGCAACCGAGTGGAATTCTCAACATTCCGTTCGTTGGGAAAAATGCGAATGCCGTGCAGATGGATGCGATTTTCTGGATCGAGACTGTCGACAAGGACCCCGACGTGAACCAGAACGTGAGCGACGGCCCCAAAACGCAATTCTTCCAATTACAGTATGTCCAGCGCGTGATTCTGGATTTCGACAACGTTCACTGGCCTCATGTTTCGGTGGCCACCTTGATTAAGGAGTAAGCGGGGAGCAGTTCAAGCTCACAGGAGGAACCATGAGCCGTCGGCATTACCTTCTCATCTGCACACTTCTTCTGGTAACCGGGAACTGTGCGGGTCAATCAACCATGGTGCCGTGGCTTACCCGCTCCGCGGATAACTCAAGAAGCGGCTGGAATCAGCACGAGACTCAGCTGACGCAGGCTTCCGTTGAGTCTAAGGGAATTGTGCGGGCGACCATCATTCCGCTTATCGGGGACGCGCGGGGCATGGAAGCGCAGCCACTCATTCTGCCGAATGTGCAGACTGCCCTCGGAATCCGCGACGTGATGGTGCTTCCGTCCATGGCGAATGTTGTCCGCGGCGTTGACGCACACGACGGGTCCGGCATCTGGCAAGTCACGCTGGGGATGCCGGTAACCAGTTCCACGCAAATCGACTCGAAAAACATCAATCAGCACTGGGGTTGCATCTCAACGGGCGTGATCGACCCGGACACGAAGCGCCTGTATCAGGTTTGCTGGGTTTCGACAGACGGAACCGGCGACCCGAAAACGGCGAGATACTTCATGTTCGTACTGAACATGGGGGATGGAAGTCAGGTGGTTCCGCCCGTTCAGATCCAGGGCAAAAGTGGAACGCAGGACTTCAACTCGACGATGCGCAAACAGCGATCGTCTCTGGTGGAGACGAACGTCAACGGGGTGAAAACCGTATTCGGATGCTCGGGGACCATCTTCGAAACCGGCGCGGGCGCTAACGGCTTTTGCTTTGCGTTCGATGTGGCGAGCAATCAGGTGAGTGCGATGCTGGCGATGACCGCCGGGGAGGGTGCGGGCGTGTGGATGGCTGGACAAGGTGCGGCGGCCGGTCCCGATGGCTCACTTTATGTCCTCACCGGAAACGGCGACTTCGATGGCAAAAGTCAGTGGGGGGAGTCGTTCCTGAAGCTGAAATACTCGCCTCCTGCGGGGGGGAATCCGGGCAGCCTGCAGGTGGTGGATCACTGGACACCGTGGACTGACCTCGCCAGAACCGGACAGAAGCCGCCAGCGCCAAACCCGAAGGTGGCTGGCTTCAGTGCTCCGTCAGAAGCGCTCCAGCGGCCCGTGAATGGCGGGATGAGTGTGTCGCTGAAGAATGCAACACTCAAGGCGACGCTGAACGACCAGGGCACCCCGACGGTCCTCGTTTTCCCGCAGATGGCGTCCGGAAACTGGTCCGATGAGGATTGGGGATCGGCTGGGCCCGCCTGCATTTTCTCGCTCGGCGTTTGCATCGCCGCCGGAAAAGATGGAATCGCGTATCCAATCAAGACGGCGCGCCCTGGAGGAACGACGCTCAAAGACCTCGCTAACCCTAAGACCAACTGCATGAAACTGGCAGCGCCTCCGGTCTGGCTTACGATGAGCCCGGGTCCGGTCGATCCCTGCCCGACCAATCCCATGACATTGAACTTCTTTCCATGGGGCGACACCGCGCATCTGCACATGACTCCCGTGCAGTTCTTCGATCCTGTGCTGAACGCCTGGACGATTTTCGCCTGGGGTGAGAACGCGCAGCTGCATAAGTGGACCGTCAGTTCAAAGGGAGCCCTGACTTACGTGGCGCAAAGCCACGAATACGCGAGCGCGAATGTGCGGGAACAACCGCCTGGGGGAATGCCTGGTGGATTTTGTTCCGGATCGAGCAACGGAGCAGACCCAAACTCAGCTATCCTCGTCTGCACAATTCCTTACGGTAACGCAAATGCTCAAGTAGTGAATGGCCGCCTGTTGGTCTACGATCCTGTGCACCTCGCCGCTGATGGATCGCTGAAGGTTCTGTGGGACTCGCAGAACTTCGCAATTCAGTTCCTGTTCAACAAGTTTGATCCTCCGGTGATCGACGGAGGTCAAATCTATGTGCCGAATTACAACGGCGGAGTAGATCTTTACCGACTGGTGCAGTAAGGCACCAGCAGCGACGATCCGTGCTGGCTTCGTCAGGGCTGGCAGGAGTTAGTCAAGTTGAAACAAAGCGGGCGCATAATCCATTTCTATGCGACCAGCCCACACACTTGCCGCGCTTCTCGTTTTCGCGTGCGCCTTCTCCGCGCAGGGCGCTGAACCGATTCCTCTTCCCAACGGACTTCTGATCACACCCGGCGCCGCTCCGCATTCCGTTCAGCTGCCGCTCAATCCGGGCGTCGCCAGCCGCCCGAATTTCACCCTGGGACAGGCCGTGACCACCGCGCTGAGCCCGGATGGCACGCAACTCCTCGTGCTGACCAGCGGCTACAATCGCGGACCCGGGCAACTGGCCGATTTCTCCGAATACATTTTTGTCTATGACGTCACTGCGTTTCCGCCCCGCCAGATCCAGGCTCTGCCGATCCCGAATTCCTTTTGCGGCCTCGTATGGAATCCCGCCGGCGACGAGTTCTACGTTTCGGGCGGGGTGGACGATTCCGTTCACATTTTTGCCCGGCGAGGTCTCGCGTACTATCGCGCCGCGTCCGTAACTCTGGGGCACGCTCATGGCAACGGTCTCCTGTCGGGCGCCACGGCGCCAGCCAATGCCGTCGCGCCGAAACCGATGACAGCGGGTATCGCGGTGAACCGCTCCGGAACCGTAGCAGTGGTCGCCAACTTCTATAACGACTCGATCAGCCTCATCGATCTGAAAACCCGCGCGAAGACTGCGGAACTCGATCTCCGGCCCGGCCTGCAGGATCCAGCCAGGACAGGTGTGCCCGGTGGCGAGTATCCCTACTGGGTCGCCATACGAGGCGACGACCAGGCGTATGTTTCGAGCCCGCGCGATCGCGAGATCGTGGTCGTCAACCTTGCCGGTCAGCCGGCGATCACCGCACGCATTGCCGTCGCCGGCCAGCCGAGCCGCATTTTACTGAACCGGGCGCAGGATCGGCTGTTCGTAGCCTTAGATAACGCCGACGCGGTTGCAACCATCGACACAAATTCCGGAAAAATCGTGGACCGCATCGGCGTAACCGCTCCGACCGCGCAGCTGCCGGGCTCCAACCTGCCCCGAGGCGCGAATCCAAACAGTCTCGCACTTTCACCGGACGAGCGAACGCTCTACGTTACGGACGGCGGCACCAACGCAGTTGCAGTCGTTTCTCTCGATGCGTCGCAGCACGGCAAAGTCACCGGTCTCATCCCCACGGGCTGGTATCCCAACAGCGTGAGCGTCAGCGCCGACGGTCGGACTCTGTATGTCGTAAACGGCAAGAGCGTGCCTGGCCCCAACGAAGGGAATTGCCGCGGGGACGCACGCGCGCCGAAGATTCGCGACTGCGCCAAAGTGCCGTTTAATTACGTTCTGACGATGGAGAAGGCGAGCCTCTGGGCCGCGCCGGCGCCGGAGGGAGCCGAACTGGATGCGCTGACCAAACGCGTCGCGGACAACAACCATTTCGCGGCCGTACGCGCTGCCATCGACGACCCCGTGATCGCGCAGCTCCGCCAGCGGATTAAGCACGTCATCTACGTCATCAAAGAAAACCGCACTTACGATCAGGTGCTGGGTGATCTGGAGAAGGGAGACGGAGACCCTTCGCTCGCGGAGTTCCCCGAGCCGATTACGCCCAACCATCATGCGCTCGCCCGCAACTTTGTCACGCTGGACAATTTTCTCGATTCCGGAGAAGTGAGCGGCATGGGCTGGAACTGGAGCACAGCCGCGCGGACGACCGATTACACGGAGAAGACCATCCCTCCGAACTACGCCGGCCGCGGGTTCAACTATGACGTCGAGGGCACGAACCGTAACATCAACGTGGGAATCGGCGAGTTGCCCGAGCGCGCGAAAGCGCAGCCGCTGCTCAAGCTCGACCCGCACGAGTCCGGCGATCCGAACCTCCTGCCGGGTACAGCGGATGTCGCCGCGCCCGATTCGGAATTCGGCGAAGCGGGTGCCGGATACATCTGGGACGAAGCCTTGCGCGCCGGCCTTACGGTGCGGAACTACGGCGATTTCTGCGATCTGAGCCGTTACGACAACCCCAAAACAAATCCGGGTTACATGCCGATCTCGAAGACGCCGTTTGCGGACAAAATCCAGCAGGCGGTTCCCACCAAGAAGGCACTGCTGGATAAAACCGACCTCTACTACCGCAGCTTCGATCAGAACAACGCGGACTTCTTCCTGTTCCGCGAGTGGGAACGGGAATTCGATCAGTTCGTCGCGAACCGGAATCTTCCCAACCTTTCGCTGGTCAGGCTGGCGCACGATCATTTCGGAAACTTCGGCACCGCGCTTTACGGGATCAATACGCCCGCTCTGCAGATTTCCGACAACGACTACGCACTGGGGCAACTGGCGGCAAAGATTGCGGCAAGCCCTTACGCGAGCGACACGCTGATCTTTGTCGTCGAAGACGATGCGCAGGACGGACCCGATCACGTGGATGCGCACCGCAGCATCGCGTATGTGGTTGGGCCGTACGTGAAGCAGGGCGCGGTCGTATCGGAGCGTTACACCACCGTCAACATGGTGCGGACGATCGAAGCCATCCTCGGCCTGCAGACATCGAGCCTGTACAGCGCGGCGGCGGGGCCGATGACCGAGGCATTCGATCTCGGTCAGTCGAAGTGGAATTACACGCCCGTGGTGCCTGAACTGTTGCGGACCTCAGAATTGCCTCTCCCGGCGCGGACCGCAGCCGACGCGCAGCCGGACGCGGCACGGATGCTGGCGGACGCCCGCAACCGGCACAACGCGGCATGGTGGCAGAAGAAACTGGGCGACATGGATTATGACGAGGAGGACAAACTGGACACTCCGCGTTTCAATCGCGTGCTGTGGAAAGGGCTGATGGGAAACCAGCGTTATCCGTCGCACCGCTCGGGAAAAAATCTGCGGGAAAACCGTCAGGCGCTGTTAAGCGCGGTTCGCGTGCCCTGAACGCGTCAACCTCCAGCGCGCCCCCCCGCCTTTCCATTGGGAGCCATTTTGCGATAGACTCTAACCCATGCTTCGATCAACCTTACTCATCGCAATTTGCGCCCTCGTCAGCACCGTCGCATTCGGTCAGGACGACGCCGCGTATCAAGGCTATATGAAGGCCGTTCAGCCATCCTTCGGCGCTCTTCGGATGGCCGTCATGGCAAAGGACGCGGCCGCAGCATCCGCGGCCGGAACCAAACTGGCCGCAACTTTTGACGCCGTCCTCGCCTTCTGGCAGAAGAAGGGCGCCGCTGATGCCATTACATTCGCCACCAACGCCCGCGATGCCGCCAAGGCGATCGCCAGTTCCACCAACAGCGATGTTCAGGCATCAAACATGATGACGCTCCAGCAGCAATGCGGCGGATGCCATATGGCGCATCGCGCGGGAGCGGCGCCTAACTTCAGCATCAAATAGAGAAGCGCAGGCCAACGGCCTGCTCCACATGACGATCGGCTTTTGTGGAGCAGGCCGTTGGCCTGCTCATTCTCATTACTAATAACGAACGATCGCTGCGAACGACTTCGGGTCGAGACTCGCCCCGCCTACCAGCGCGCCGTCGATTTCTTCTTCCGCCATCAAGCTCTTCACGTTGTCCGGCTTCACGCTGCCCCCGTAGAGAATCCTGGTGGCCGCAGCCTGCGCGTCTCCGAATTTCAGCGCCACTCCGGAGCGGATGAAGCGGTGGGCGTCCGCGGCAATGGCCGGTGTAGCCGTTCTGCCCGTGCCGATCGCCCAGACCGGCTCATACGCGATGACGATCTTCGCGAACTCCTCCGGCGAAAGTGGCGCCAGTCCGCCATCGAACTGCGCTGCCAGCACCGCTTCGGTAATATTCGATTCCCGATCCGCCAGCCTCTCACCCATGCAAACGATCGGGGTCAGCCCGAATTCAAGCGCCGCACGCGTCTTGCGCACCACGTCGGGTTCCGTCTCGCCGAAATATTGCCGGCGTTCGCTGTGCGCGACGATGACGTAGCTGCACCCGGCGGCCTGCAGCATGTTGCCCGAGACTTCGCCAGTGACCGCGCCCTCTTTACCCCAATAAAGATTCTGCGCACCCACTGCGATGTTGCTCCCGCGCGCTTCCTCCACCGCCACGGCGAGGCTGGGGAACGGCGGGCATATCACGATATCGCAATGCGCAGCGTCAACCACCATCGGCTTGAACGCCTGAAAAAAAGCCTGCGTCTCGGCGGACGTCTTGTACATTTTCCAGTTGCCCGCCATCAGCGGTCTTCTCATCATTCGATCTGGTCCAGAAAACTGGTTCCTTTCTCAATCGAGGTTCCAAAATTCGCCGCCACGGTCTGCCCGATGTCGCTGAGCGAGGCGCGCAGTCCGAGGTCCACGCCCGCGCGCGCATGCGGCCCGAAGACCAGCAGCGGCGTGTACTCGCGGCTGTGATCGGTCGAAGGCGTTGTCGGATCGCAGCCGTGGTCGGCAGTCAGAATCGCGACGTCGTCCGGACGCATCGCCGCGCGGAAGCCGGGCAGCCAGCGGTCGAACTCCTCGAGCGCGCGGCCGTAGCCTTCCACATCGTTGCGATGTCCGTATTGCTGGTCGAAGTCGACAAGGTTGGCGAAGATGAGCCCGCCGTCGAGATGAGCCATGGCCTCAAGGATTTTACACATCCCGTCGGCATTGTTCTTAGTCGTGACATGCTCGCCGATGCCGCGTCCGAGAAAAACGTCGAAAATTTTGCCCACGCTGCAGACTTCAACCTTCGCGTCCGCGAGCTTGTCGAGAAGCATGCCTTTGGGCGGCGGCACGGCGTAATCGTGGCGATTGGCCGTACGCACGAAGTGGCCTGGCGTGCCTTCAAACGGCCGCGCGATGACGCGCCCCACCTCGTACGGACCGCGCAGAATGGCTCGCGCAATCTCGCACATCCGGTAAAGTTCCGGAAGCGGAATCACCTGCTCATGCGCCGCGATCTGGAACACGCTGTCGGCCGACGTGTAGACGATCGGCGATCCGGTACGCATGTGCTCTTCGCCGAGTTCCTTGATGATTTCGGTTCCGGAAGCGGCCTTATTGCCGAGCGCGGCGCGTCCGGTTTGCCGCTCGAACTCCTTCATAACCTCCGGCGGAAAACCGTGCGGAAACAGCGGAAACGGTTTCGCGAGATGAATGCCGGCCATCTCCCAGTGACCGGTCGTCGTGTCTTTGCCAGGCGACGCCAGCGTGCAGCGTCCGTATGCGCCCTCGGGATGTTCGGCCTTCGGCAACTGCGGGATCGGCTTCAGATTTCCCAGTCCGAGGCGGCACAGATTCGGCAAGTCGAGGCCCCGGAAACGGGCGATGTTACCTAAAGTGTCGCTGCCCGCGTCTCCATAAGCGGGGGCATCGGGCATTTCGCCCACACCTACGCTGTCGAGCACAATCCAGACGACTCGTTTGAACACGCTATCCGATTTTACCCGGCAGGATGACGATAGCGTTAAACTGGGAGGAAATCCATGCAGACCAGGAGAAACTTCATCGGCAATGTGGCCACGGGCCTGGCCGGCAGTTTCGCGGCTGGACGAGTGCTGGGAGCGAACGATCGCATCCGCATCGGCGTGATTGGCGCGGGCGATCGCGGCACGCAGCTTGTCCGGGAGATCCTGGCCTGCCCCGACGCCGAAATTGCAGCCTTCGCCGACGTCTACAAGCGCCGCCTCGACGAGGCCGTGGCGCTGGCGCCGGGTGCGAAAACCTGGCGCGACTATCGTGAAATGCTGAACGATTCCTCGGTCGATGCCGTGATTGTCGCCACGCCCCAGCATCTGCACGCCGATTGCTTCGCCGCGGCCATGGAGACGGGCAAGCATGTCTACCAGGAAAAGACGATGGCGTTCACGCTGGAACAGGCCAAGCTGATGCGCCTGGCCTCGCAGCGCGCCTCCGGGCGAGCGGTGCAGATTGGCCATCAGACCTGCTCGACGGGACAGGTCAGAGACGCGGCGAATTTTCTGGCCAGCGGCGGCGCGGGCCGCGTGACGGCCATCCGCGCGCACATGTACCGCAACACGCCGCACGGCAAACCGACGTGGGCGCGTCCCGTTTTCCCGGACATGACGCCGGAGCACATCGACTGGAAAGCCTTTCTGGGCGGCGCGCCGGCGCGTGAGTTCGATGCCAATCGCTACGTGAACTGGCGCTTCTATTGGGATTACTCGGGCGGCAACGTCCACGAGAATATGTCCCACCAGCTGGCTTTCTGGTACAAAGTGATGGACCTGAGGATCCCCTGGGCCGTCACGATGACCGGAGGCATCTATCGCTGGAAGGACGGCCGCGAAGTGCCTGACACGATGACCGTGTCGATGGAACATCCCGAGCACGAGCTGCAGTTCGCGTGGGATTCCGGCTTCGGCAGCAACCATCCGGGCGTTACCGAAGAGGTGCTGGGCACCGATGGCACCATCGCGCGCGGGCAGCAGATACGGTATCTGCCGCAAAGAGTGAACCGGCCCGAAGGCGCGGAAATGCTGGGGCAGACGCCCACGCCGCCGCACGCGCATATGCGGAATTTCCTCGATTCCATCCGCGGCGGCGGTGAGACCAGTTGCCCGCTCGAAATCGGATTCCGCGTTTCGGTCGCGTGCCGCATGGCCGTGGAAAGTTACCGCCTTGGCCGCACGGTTTACTGGGACGCGGCCCGGGAAGAAATCGTCTGAATGCGGAGACCCGGGTTCGCTTCGCTGGCCACCGGAGCGGCCATTGCCGGAATGTGCTGGGCGGTGCGCGGACGCTCGTCGGCGGTCTTCGGTCCGTCGGTGTGGCGCGGCCAGCCCGGCCGCAAAGCCATGGCCCTGACTTTCGACGACGGCCCTGGCGCGGGTACGGTGGAGATTCTGAAAGTTTTGGCCGAATATGGTGTGCCGGCGACGTTTTTCCAGTGCGGGACGCACGTCCTGCGCGCCCCGGAACTCAGCCACTGGATCCGTGCGTCCGGACACGAAATCGGCAATCACTCGCATACGCACCCGAACTGCGCTCTCCAGCGTCCATCGTTTATCGAGGATGAATTCCGGCAGGCGCAGGAAGCGATCGCGGAAGCCACTGGAGCCGCGCCGGTTCTCATGCGCGCGCCCTATGGTGTACGCTGGTTCGGTTTCGGGGAGATGCAGGAACATCTGAGATTAACGGGCGTGATGTGGAGCGTTCTCGGGCGCGACTGGAAGCTGCCGGCGCGGGCCATCGCGGATCGAGTCGTTTCCGGGGCGCGGGATGGCGCCATCGTTTGTTTGCACGACGGCCGCGGTATGCTGAAAGACCCCGATATAAACTCAACAATCGAGGCCGTGCGCCGTATTGTACCGGCGCTGCTCGAGAAGGGATATCGTTTAGAGACCGTTTCTCAACTTCTATGCCCGACGAATTGACTCAGCGCATTCTCCGCATCATCGCGGAGACGCAGCGGAAAGATCCATCGCAGGTCACCATCGACAGCAGCTTCGAGGAACTCGGCATCGATTCGATGGACGGCGTCAATATCGTCTTTGCGCTGGAAAACGAATTCGACATCAACGTGCCCGACGAGGAAGTGAAGAATATCCGCAGCGTTCGCGACATGGTGGAAGGAGTCCGCAGGCTGGTGGAGCTGCGCGGAGACCAGGGCGAGACCGCGCCCGCGGCGTCCTGATGGCCGCCACCACAAGCGGCGCAGGAACAGGGCGCCGCGTCGCCGTCACCGGCATCGGCGTGGTGTGCGCAATCGGGAAGAATCGCGGCGAATTTCAGCAGGCGTTACGCGAGGGGCGTTGCGGAATCGATGGCATCGCGAGCACCGCGAACACCGACCTGCGCTTCCGCAACGGCGCCCAGGTCAAGTGCTTTAACGCCGAAGATCATTTTTCTCTCAAGCAGGCGGACATGCTCGACCGCTTCGCGCAACTGGCGGTGGTAGCGGCGCGGGAGGCGGCTGCGCAGAGCGGCATTGAATGGACGGATGAGCTGCGCGAGAACGCCGGTATCGTCACCGGGTCCTGCATCGGCGGCCAGAGTACGGAGAATCAGGGCTTCTACGACGTCTACAAGATGGGCAAAACGCGCGTCCATCCGATGACGATTCCCAAGACGATGGCCAACGCGGGCGCCAGCGCCATCTCTCTCGAATTCGGCATTACGGGACCCGCTTTCACGATTTCCACCGCGTGCTCGTCATCGGCGCACGCCATTGGTCAGGCTTTCGCCATGGTGCGCTCCGGCATGTGCGATGTGGTGCTGACGGGCGGCAGCGAAGCGCCCTTCAGCTATGGCGTCCTCAAAGCCTGGGAAGCCATGCGCGTG
>Ga0181521_10004011_pt1 | contig 17039 bp, 16 predicted proteins | sample PEATcosm2014_Bin_32_FD_119764 | JGI IMG/M metagenome (GOLD analysis project Ga0181521, IMG submission 119764) | Peatland microbial communities from MTU Mesocosm Facility, Houghton, MI, USA - PEATcosm2014_Bin02_60_metaG | ecosystem: Environmental > Terrestrial > Soil > Wetlands > Peat | place... | reverse complement strand
TCTCGGCGTCGGACGTGTAGCCAAACGACACAAAGACGCCCTTCTGCCTCTCCTCGCGCATCATCACGGCTTCGAATTTGTCGATATCGGGGCGGCCGACTTTGGTGATCTGCTTGACCTGGATCGGATACCAATTGCCGCGCACGTCGAATAATGCCGGCGCATCCTCGTTGAATCCCGGAACGGGCGGCGCCGTCGCAACCGGAAACACCCGACCATCGATCCCCATATCGGCAACCTTGACCTTATTGGGAATGCCGCCGAGCGCGATCACCGCCCAATTTTCGAACTCGAATGGTGGCAACTTCCTTAGCCGTTCCGACGTCCAGGGAAGGTCTTGTACGACAAATGCCCGGCGTCCCGCTCGCCAGAGCGCTTCATTTTCGGCGAGCCGGCATTCGTCGCGCAGGCGCTTCGCCACAACGCGACAGGCGGTTGGCGAGATATCAATCCCGATCCACTGCCTATTGAGCGTCTCTGCGGCGTGAAGCGCCGTGCCGCAGCCACAGAAGGCGTCGAGCACGATATCGCCTTCATTGGTGCTCGCGCGAATAATCCGATCCAACAAACCAAGCGGCTTTTGAGTGGGATAACCCAACGACTCCCTTGCGGATTTTGAGAGTCCCGCGAGCGATGGAATATCATCCCATATCGAATCTACCGGGACGCCCTGCAACTCATTGACATAGCGCTTCAGCTTTGGCGTCCCCCCGCCGGGCGGCAGATATATACGCCCATCAGCGAGGAGTTCATCGAGTTCGGCCGGTATCCGTATCCAATGCCTACCGCGCCCGATTTTGCCTGGATCGATGCCCTTCCATGGCTTCCCGGTTTCACCGTTGCGTAATCCGGCTCCTGTAATGTTGTCTCGCCAGTGTTTGCCACGTTCTTCAACATATTAATCTACATAAATAAAATATCTATCAATGTATGCTTGTGGATACGATCTCATTTCTCGGTTAAATATTGGTCTTTTACCGCCAGAATATCGCAATATTACATCATGTATATGCCCAAACCCATGCGTGTCGGCGTGTGCAGTCGTGCGTTTCCATATAATTTCGTTCTGAAATTGATTATCGCCAAAAATTTGATCGAGCATTACTTTGATGTAATGGCTCGCGTGCCAATCACAGTGGTAATAGAAGGTGCCGGTCGGCTGGAGCACGCGCGCTAGCTCGACGCATCGCGGGCGCATGAATTCGAGATAGGCTTGCGTCGAGGCGTGGCGATCCTCGAAACCTCGCCGCTCCTTCGTCTCGCCCCAGAACACCTCATAATCGCGGTTCGAATTAAACGGCGGGTCGATATAGATCAGGTCTACCGACTGATCGGGCAGGTTCCGCAATTGGTCGAGACAATCGCCGCAATAAATGATGCGCGTGTCGACTAGCGCTGAACGCCTTGGCATTGATCCGTCCCCGCGCAACCATAGCGATTGCGAATCGGCGCTAATTTCTCGCGAGGCTGTCAAGGAAAAATGAAGGAATTTTCTTAATTTAATGCCCGATGCGCCGAAATGACGCCCTGCGGGGCAGATGTCTTAACGATTCGGCTTAGCGCGGCGCGAGCGCTTCTTCTGAGGCTGATTCGCGGCAGCTTGTTTTGCCGCTGCCCGATCCGGTCGATAATGGCCCACCTCAGTAGCGGTGCGCTTGAACCGTTCCCACGAATCGGGAACAAGCTCGATTCCCTCTTCCTCGGGGGTCGTCGGTTGTCGCGGTTTAACAGGCATGATGGCCAAACCCATTCATATAGCTCGCCCAGGGGCCGCTATCTAATCGCTGGTAGAATGGGTTTGACAACTAAGAATGCTCAGATATCCCTAGTAGTGCGGGCCGGATGGTAACTTTCACAGGGCAACCACCCGGGGCCGCTGGCTGGGGCGCACGACCCTTCCACAAGGTCGTGCTGCTACGCTCCTATTGGCTCCCTTCCACAAGGAGCCACCCTCTTTCCTGGGCCGATCTCTTCGCGGGGATCGGCCCTTTTCTCGTTGCTTAATGCAACGCGGTACGTTGGGTACCCCAACATCGGACATTCTGTCCAGTTCAAATGGCGTGAAAAAACGGGTCGCGCTGTTGCAGCCCTATCCAACTATCTGATGTTGCTCCGGAAAGCCTGCAACAGGCATGACGTTGATCTAAAGCAAGCCAGCCCGTGGGTCACATCCGCGAGACTGCGGCCGGCGATCATCCGGGGTCAAGCATTACTCAAATATTCGTGCTTTGTCAGAGTGAACATTGCCATTATTATCCACCATAACGCCGACGTACTCAAGAAACGTTAAAAATCGCAGCGTTGTGTCGTATTGTTCATAGTTTTGAATACGTTCACGTTGCAATAGTGAATCAATGTACTGTTCCAATGACTCACCGTGGCCTTCAGCTTTATATTTCTCTTCCAAAACATGTAAACTCCGCTTGGACTCGGTCATTTCTTGGGAACTATCGGCTTTACGTACCACGGATAATCGGCTATAATCCGTCTCAGTTGAGAGGATTTCAGCCATGCCGACCACCAAATTCGATCTTTCCCGCCCGATGTTCCACGATGACAACGTAGCGCGCGAGCACCTCGAAACCGTGCTCTGGCCGCAAGGGCCGGTATGCCCGCGCTGCGGCGTCATGGCCGACCGGATCACTAAGCTGGCCGGCAAGAGCACGCGGCCCGGCGTCTACAAGTGCAAGGACTGCCGCAAGCCGTTTAGTGTCACGGTCGGCACGGTCATGGATCGCTCGCACATCCGCTTGCATAAGTGGGTGCTGGCCGCGCACCTAATGTCGGCGAGCAAGAAAGGTATGTCCGCGCTGCAACTGAGCCGCATGATGGGCATTACCTACGAGGCGGCGTGGTTCCTGTTTCACCGGCTCCGCACCGCTGCGGGTAATCCCTTTCCCGCGCCGCTAGGCGGCAAGAACAAGGTCGTAGAAGCCGATGAGACGTACATCGGAGGCAAGGAAGGCAACAAGCACGCCAGCAAGCGGCGGCACGCTGGTCGCGGCCCGGTCGGCAAGATGGCGGTGTTCTCTCTGGTCGAGCGCGACGGCGAGACGCGAAGCTTCCACGTCGCCAACGTCACGGCTTCCACGCTGCGCCCGATTATGGTCACGCATGCGTTCCGTAGCTCCTATCTGATGACAGACGAAGCGGCAGTATATCCGTCGGTCGGTCGAGAGTTCGCCGGACACGGCAGCGTCAACCACTCCGCCGAGGAATACGTCAAGACGGGCGGTTTCCATCACACGAACACGGTCGAGAGCCACTTTGCGTTGCTCAAGCGCGGCGTGTTCGGCACGTTCCACAATATCAGCGAGGCGCACTTGCACCTTTACCTCAACGAGTTCGATTTCAGGGCGAACACCCGGCACCTGTCGGACGCAGAGCGGGCCGAGGCGCTGCTAGCGAGCGCAAAGGGTAAGCGGCTTCTCTACCGACAGCCTAACTAAGCCACGGACGGCTAAACAGCGGGCGCGGGCTTTCCTACGCTGGCGCGCTTCACGCGAATCCGAGTAGGCTTTCCCTTCGCGCGGCGGACTTGCTCGGCAAGTTCCTCGCGCGTCTGGGGAGGCGTCTTCAAGAGCCGCAGCAACAACGCGTCGCGGCGCTGGTCATGCTCGCTTCCCTGGTCGCTCATACCGGGGAATATAGCATGGCAACGTCGGCAGAGGCAAAACGGCTACAAAAGCTGGCGGACCAAATACCCGATCACCAAAGTATCTGGAATATATTTCGATATATCGAGCGTAGCGAAGGTGAAAATCTTTGGATCGACCATACAATTGCAATGATTGGCGCTTCATATGTAGACAAGGCATTAGAAGTCGCAATTATATCACGCTTAGTACCACTTAAAACTGCGGAACAAGAAGCTATCTTCAGATATGAAAAACGTGGATTTTTAAGTGACCTATCCTCTAAAATAAAAATGGCATATGCTCTAAATATTATTGGTCCAAAGACACGGATAGACTTAGATCACATTCGAGCAATTAGAAATTCGTTCGCTCATGCTCTGATACCGCTAGGATTTGAATATAAAGAAGTAGTTGACGTTTGTAATCTTCTTTATTCTCATGAAAACCTTGGTCTATTAGGTCGTTGGGCGTCTGGAGACGATTCACGCGCAAAATATATCAATACTACTTTATCAATAGGCACTAAATTAAAAGATAAAATTCGCGTTGAAGAGGGAACGACTATAGTAATGCACAATCAGCGAGCGTTTCCCATTCGCTGGCTACCTTAGCTTTAACCATTTCACGATAGATGTCCGCTACCCAATCTTCTGCGCCGGCTACGGCGGAATCAAAGTCGATCAAATCAAACTCCGCTACGCCAGCTGCAAGCATCGCCGGGGTGATTTCGATTTCGTCGGTTAAACTTTTCTCATCGGTGCGAGCCATCTAGCGCCATCCCGAGCGCCCTGTCCGGGGCGACGGGGTAGCTCAAAGGAATTTGCCGGCCTGTCACGCACTTACCCGTATAACAGACCGATTTTGGTACGTAAAGCCGATAGTTCCCCATTTCTTTGCTAGTATATGAGTCATAAAGCGCAACATACAGGGTCGCAATTCGCGCGTTTTTTGCTTCCTTGATTTGACGCAACGCGAAGATCCCACCTATCAACGCCATTATGGCAAGAGAAACAGTGCCGAATGCAGCAGCAACCTCCGCTATGTCTTTCATATCAGGAGTCACTGGGGATCTCCCCCTCTCGCCATAAAAAATTGTGATTCGTTAGTTAATCTCTATCTTTCCAAGCGGTTTTGCAAGGCCTGCTTGAAAATGGCGGCCGGGCCCTCCTACACAGCTCAGTGCGTTCTTGTAGCCGATATTAGAGTTTCATCGGAAGGTTGATCGCGTCATTTTCGCCGCCCACGGGGCTTGGTGAGCGCCGTCGGCTCTTCATCGGCCGTCAGTAGGATTCGCCCACAAAAATAAACGTCGTGCCGGTGACGATTGGGGCGCTGGCGCCGACGAAGGACACGTTGGCGTCCTTGACCTGGCGCGAGCCGGCGCGGCCGGAGGCTTGGAGGGCGCCTTCGATGATGTGCCAAAGGCCGTGGATGCGGCCGGTGCCGAGGCTGCCGCCGAAGGTGTTGAGCGGGAGCTCGCCATCGAGCTCGATGCGGCCGTCCTGGATAAAATCGAGCGCCTCGCCTTCCTTACAAAATCCATATGATTCAAGGCCGTAGATCACCGAGGCTGAGAAGCCGTCGTAGATCTGGGCGACATCGACATCCTTGGGGCTGAAGCCGGAGCGCTCCCAGGTCAGCTTCGCCGAACTGCTGCCGCCCGCCATGTAGCTGGAGAGGCTGCCGATGCGGCCGGCCACCTCGAAATGCAGCCGCTGGCCGTAACCGGCGAGGTAGGCCGGTTTCGGCTTCAGGTCGCGCGCCCGGTCGGCCGTGGTCAGCACGATCGCGACCGCCCCCTGCACCGGGATGTCGCAATCGAACAGGCAGAACGGATAGGCCACCATCCGCGAGGCGAAATAATCCTCGCGCGTGAGGGGCGTGCCATAGAAATAGGCGTGCGGATTGTGCTGGGTGTGCTTGCGCTGGGTCACCGCGAGGGTCGCCATCTTTTCGCGGCTCTGGTTGTTGCGCTCGAGCCATCTTGTGTAGGCGACCGCCATCCCCTGCCCCGGGCCGCCAAAGCCGTAGGGCGCGGTGAACTGGCTGGCGCCGGCCGCCATGCCGCTCGGCAGGTTCTGGTAGGTGCCGCGCGGGTTGTGCATCGCCCGCCACACCACCGCGTAGGTGCACACCCCGGCGAGCAGCGCGTTGACCGCCTGCTGCACAGCGCCGCCGATATTGGTCGTGCCGACCTGGATGTGCCAGGTGAGGTTGGGCAGCTTCAGCATCGCCATCATGCAGTTGACCGAGACGATGGAGATGCCGTCGACCTCCGCGTGGCCCGTGGCCGGCAGCTCGGGATAGGTTGCCAGGCCGTCGATGTCGGACAGCTGCAGCCCCGAATCCGCGACCGCCTCCTTGACGGCGGTCAGCGCATGGGCGGCGAGCGGGGTGTCGGCGAGGCGGCTGACTTTGGAAAAGCCGACGCCGCTGACCGCGATCTTGCAGCGGTTATCCCACATGGCGCGTTCCTCAGAGTGCCTGGATCGGCATTGAGCGTCCTTCGAGGCTTCGCTGCGCGAAGCACCTCAGGATGAGGAAATTTCTAAATGCCATCCACAAACCTTCCTCATCCTGAGGTGCCTTGCGGAGCAAGGCCTCGAAGGACGCACGATATTTCTGCCGGCCGTTTCGTCTGTTCACCCCGCCGCCGTTTGCGCGAGGCGGAACTGCGGCAGGGTGATGTCGTCGTTGAGCTTCTCGAAGACGATTTCGACGCGCCGGCCGACCTTCGCCTCGGAGTATTCGGCTTCCAGCAGGTTCCCCGCCATCAGCGCGCCGGGCGCGTCGTCGAGCTCGACGATGATGCTGGCGTAGGGCACCGCTGACGCGAAACGCTTGTCGCCGGTGTGATACATGATCGTGTAGGCGTAGATCGTCCCGACGCCGCGCACCGGTTCGAACTTCAGGTCGATCGAGACGCATTGGGTGCAAGTCGCATAGGGCGGGTGCTGGAAATGCCCGCAACTCTGGCAGCGTTGCAGCTCCAGAACGCCGCGCTTCGCCGCATCCCAGAATGGTTTCGTCCATTCGTTCGGAACCGGGATCGGCCGGGTCACCTTGCTCCAGTCGCTCATCGCATCGAGCCTCGACTATTGCCTGTCACGATTTCTCAGATGGGCCGGCGGGGGCACCCGCGGCAGCAGCGCTTAGCCGGCCGGCGTAACCGGACCCGAAGTCGGAAAATCCGGTTTCGGCCCGCCCTTACCAAGCTCCTCCGCCACGATCTTGCGGATTTCAGGCAAATCGAGGGGCGCTTTAAGGCCGAACTGGAAAATCTGGCGGAACGAGTCCGGGTGGTTCCAAATCGCCGCCAGCACAGCATAGCGCATATTCGCGGTGGGATGCCTGATAGCGCATTCGACCAGCCTGGCGACGTCATTGCCGTCCAGCGTTACTTCCACCTGTGCTTCGGACTGCAGTGGACGATCGGTTGCATCGCCGGTCAGACGGATCTGCGGCCGCTGGGTGTAATAATCGCGGGTCAGCACATCGTCGGCGGGTTCGGCCTTTGCCCGGGCCTCCAGGCAGGTGCGGTCACCCTGTCTCACCAGCATCGTTCATCGCCTCCGAGAGCGAAAGTCACTAATACCGCAAATGGCCCGCGCGACCGAATTTCGTTGCGACGATGCCTCAATCAGGCGGAACATCGCGCTCAACGAACCGGGAATCCGGCAAATCTCGATCAAATCGACCAGCGGGGAGGCACTCAATGCGCGCAATGGACGTGATGACGACCGACGTGATCTCGGTTGATCCGGACACGACGATCCAGGCCTTGGCGACGCTTCTCGCGGAGCGCGGCATCAGCGGCGCCCCGGTCGTCGATTCAGGCGGTCGGGTCGTCGGCATCGTCAGCGAGGGCGACCTGTTGCACCGCGCCGAGATCGGCACCGCGCACCGCCATCGCGTGCGCCGGCGCTCGTGGTGGCTCGATCATTTCGCCGCCGACCAGGCCCGCGATTACATCAAATCGCATGGCCGCACGGTCAAGGACATCATGACGCGCGATGTCGTGTCGGTCACCGAGGACACCGATCTTGGCGATGTCGCGGCACTACTGGAAGCGAAGCGGGTCAAGCGCGTGCCGGTCATGCGCGACGGCAAGATCGTCGGCATCATCAGCCGGGCCAACCTCGTCCGCGCGCTGGGGGCGACAAAGGGTGCGGCACCGCGCGAGGGCGAGGGCGACGATCGCACGATCCGCGCAGGGCTCCTCGCCGAGCTCGGCCGCGAGGAATGGGCGAAGATCTGGCCGGAGGACATTATCGTCCGCGACGGCGTGGTGCATTTCTGGCTCTCCTCGGACGAGCCCGAAGAGAAAAAGCAGGCGCTGCGGGTTGCAGCGGAGATCATACCCGGCGTCCGCGGGGTCGAGGAACATGTCGTCCCCGCCCCCTCCGTCCCGGGGTTCTGACCGCGCTCCTACGCCGCTTTCAGGCTTGCGGTGGAGCTCGTCAATGGCCTCGGTCGGTTCTAGATCGGTTAGCCGCTCTAGAACCGACCGAAAAGCAGATCAGGGACGGGCGCGGATCGATCCGGCTCAGCAGGGCGACGAACTGACCCCGCAAGCCGATCCGGAATCCAGGAACCACAGGAAATTGGTGTTTTCACCGATGGGGGCGGAAATCGGGTTACTGCTGTTATCGAGCATCGTCAGCACCTGGATCGTGCCCTTCGTGGGATTGGCACCCTCGTAATAATAGTCAGGCGCCTTGTCGTTATACCGCCAAGCGACGCCCAACGGCCATGATGTCTGGATGTAGTTGGTCAGCGTGGCAAGAGTGCCGTTTACGCCGGGGCGTTCGACGATCCACTCTACGCTATTTGACTTCAAAGTCGTGCCGCGCGGTGCCGTCAAAGCGTATTGTGCGCTCGTATTTGTCGAAAAATCGAGAAAGTATACAAAGCCGGTGGTCGTGCTCGTGGCCCAGACCTCGACAAACATCAGATCGCCGGGGTGGATCGTCGGAGAGCTGACCCGCGTCTCGGAGTTTGGAAACCACTCGATCCAGGCGGAATAAAACGGCGTGGTTGTCCCGCTTGCGCAGGTTGCGTCGACCTCGACACCCCCTTGCAGCACGTCGTTCGAACCGTTGCCGTCGATGCCGGGCCATAGTGACGAATAGACCGTGCCGCTGCACGTGCCAAAGGCCTGCCGCGCGGTCGGGACCACAAACTCAGCCTCGATAGCTTCGAGGGTCGTAAAATCTCCTTTGACCACCGAGGTACCGCTCCAATTCGACGAGTTTGCGGCAACGGTTTTATCGGCGATCGGCTCGGACGCTCCAACCGGTATGTTCGGTTGATTATAAAGATCGGTCGTTTCGAGCACCGGCGCCTCATAATTTCTCGGGACACTCATCGCGCGCCGCCACTCGGCATAGGCAGCTGGGGCCGCAGTGGGATCCGGCACCGGCGGGATGGCATATTGCTCACGCTGTGCCGGCGTAGCAGCGATCGGATCGAAACCGGCAGGCGGCGGCGGAACGACGCTGATCCCCGGGACATTGGTCGGAATCAGCGGGGTCTGCGCGATCGCGATGTTCGCCGAAGCGGCGAATACCACCGCCGCGCATACAGTATGGACGATCAGTTGTCTGTTCATGTACGCCGCCTCCTTAAAACGGCGTTGAATTTTAAAAACGGCGTCGAATTTTAGGCGGTAATGTTACGGTACCGCCTAAAAGATGTGGACGTCCTCGCCGTGCGGTTCCCGACCATAGGCCTCTTTGGTCCGGCCCACCAGCGCCGCCATGGCGGCCTGTTCCTCGTCGGAGAGATCGACCTTCGGCATGGGTAAATGTTAATGGCAAAAAAATCGCCGCGTCGAGGTCGCCACGCTCTCGCGACCCGCGGGGGAGGGAGACCCGCAGCGTCAGCTGCGGGTGGGTGGGGCCGGCACCGGCGGTACCAACGAACGGATTGTGCCTTAGCCGAGCACCGCGAAATGCGCCGCGGTCGGCGTCAGCCCGAGGCCGTTGATCGGCACGATATCCTGCGGGCAGGCGGAGAACGCGACCAGGCAATCCATTTCGGCCCGCAAGGTCACGTAGCTGCCTGGGGTGCTGACCGGCGGCAACACGTCGATCCGATTGCCGTCGAGCACCGGGATGTTCATGAACAGATTGAGCGGCGATGGCGTTTCCGGCGGTTTGAGGCCGAGCTCGCCAAGCGCCGCGGCGAGATTGTCGGTGCAATTGTCATGGTGACCGACGCAGCCGAGCAGCTCGTAGCGCCAGCGGTCGCAGGCCGCGACCAGCGTGTCGTGGATGCCGCCCGATGTGTCCTCGACGAGGGTGAGGATCGGCCGCCGCCGGTTGGTGACGAGCGCGTCGCCGACCCCGGGGATGATGCGGCCGATCGCGATCCGCGTATGCTCCATCGACATGAATTCACCGATGTCGGCGGCGTTGAACGCCCAGGTATCGACGACCTGCTGGCCAAACGTGTTGACGATCTTGACGCTCTGCCCTTGCTGGAGAGGCGTCGCTTTGCCGCGCCGCGCCGGAATTTCGATCAGATGTCCCTCTGGCACATCGCCCTCCGTGATCACACGATCTGATTGCGCAGCTCGGTCTCGCCACGCCACAACCGCGCGAGATTGTCTTCGAGGATCTCGAGCACATTGTCCTCGTAGCGCCGGGTCTCGCCGGCGGTGTGCGGGGTGATCAGCACCTGCGCCATGCCCCACAACGGCGAGGTCGCCGCCAGCGGCTCCTCGACGGTCACGTCGAGGCCGGCGCCGGCGATGCGCCGGCCGGCGAGCGCCTCGACCAGGGCGGCTTCGTCAACCACCCGGCCGCGCGCGACATTGACGAGATACGCGGTCGGCTTCATCAGTGCGAGCGCGGCGCCGTCGATCAGGTTCTCGGTCTCGGGGGTCAGCGGACAGCAGAGCGCGACGTAATCGGCCTCGGGCAGCACGGTCTTCAGATCGCTCATCGGCCGGACTTCGTCGGCCGGGCCGCCGGAAGCCGCATCGCGCCGCAAGCCGACGACGTGCATGCCGAAAGCCCGGGCAAGCTCGGCGACGCGGCCGCCGATCTGTCCCAGGCCGACGACCAACAGCGTCTTGCCGCCGAGTTCATCCTCGCGCCCGGCGAGATTGCCGATCATGCCGCGCCACTGCCGCTTCGTCTGATTGTCGCGCGCCTCGGGCAGGCGGCGGGCGAGCGCGAGGATCAGCGCGATCGCGTGCTCGCTGACCGCGCGGTAATTGACCCCACGCGCGCTGGCGAGCCGGATGCCGCGTCGCGCCAGCTCGTCGCGCGGAAACTGGTCGGTTCCGGCGCCGATCGACTGGATGTAGGAGAGCCGCGTGGCGCGTTCCAACAGGCGGTTCTGCCACAGACCCGAGATCACCAGCACATCCGCCTCGCCGATGCGCGCGGCGAGGGTCGCGGGGTCGCGCACCTCAAAGCTGGCGATCCCGCTGTCGCGCATCCGGAACTGCTCGTCGAGCCGGTAGGCGGCATGGGCGAAGCAGATCGTCAGTTTGTCCTTGGCCGGGATCATGCGCGCTCCTGTCTACGAAGCGGAAATCTGGCATAGATCGGGCACGGTCGAAAGCAGTGCGGCGGACGGGTAGTGTCGCGAGCCGAGCGCGCTGCTACGGCTGCCGCGATTCACGTGCTCGTTGATGAATTGCATGTCCTTCTGCGTGATCTGGAAAGCCTAGATACCTAAAGGCCCTCAGGCGGGAAGGCTCGCGCTCAAAAGCTAACCGCTGATCAGCGGAGCCAGATAGCCAAGAAGGCGGCATCAGGTCGCTGGGGTAAACCAGACCCAAAATAACCGAAACAAGGCGATTGCATATCTCGTAGACCTTCCTATATTCCTATCGTGAACGGGGTGACGGGATGACAGGGAGCAACAAATCAGGACCAGAACTAGCATACGGGCTGATCATCGAAAAACGGGATCAGTTGCTCACCGAACGCGCCGATATCCGACAGCAGCGGGCCTCTCTGGCAGCACGCGACCGCGCTATCGACCGCGATTTGGCGGATTGCGTAGCCGCTGCGCGAGTATTTGGCTATTCGCTGGAGCTACCCAGCGATGATAGCGACGGCGAACAGATCGCTTTGTTCCCGGGGGTAATTTCAGCGTCCGGGGTAGGGAAGACTTGGGCGCTCATGCGTAGCGTCCAGAACGCTATCGCGGCGGTGGATCGATCTAAAGCAGCCGTAGAGGCCGTCGGTGACGAAAAGGTCATTTCGGCCGCCGCACCAGCGATGCCAAAAATCCGCGACATCGTATTGGATCGGCTGCAAGCGGCGGGCGACCAAGGGACTAAGGCATTGCCTATTCGAAAGTATATCGAGGATACCTATCACCAGGATATCCACGAAAAGACAGTCGGCATGACGCTTTACCGATTGTCTCAGGAAGGATTGGCCCATCGAAACGGCCATATTTGGTTCTTCGGGCCGGAACAATCCGGAACGGAGAACCCCGGCGTTGCAGCGCCGGGGTCCGATAACCGAGCAACATAGAAAGGAGGCATGCACCATGTGGCACATGGTCGGTAGGAGGGTTTAACCGGGTCGGGCTTTGGTGCGGGGGCACTACTCCCCACCACGGCCCGGCTCGCCCGCCCTGTGGCCCCGTAGCTCAACTGGACAGAGCAAGGGATTACTAATCCCTAGGTTCCGGGTTCGAAGCCCGGCGGGGTCGCTTTTTTTATGTAGGGCGTCCAGCAGCCGTTGTCAAGGAAAAGCGCGCCGAATCAATGGTTTGCGCGCGTAGGTGAATGAGAATCAAACCCTACATAATGCTTGCTAAAAGAAATCTCATTTGATACCTTTTGTTTATGGATTTGATACCTTTTGTCTATGAATAAGTTCGACACACATACGCGCGCCCAAAATCCTCTCGATGCTTTGCGAGGGGATCGTCCATGCGGTCAGAGATCGGGAGACCATCAATGCCGGTTCCGAAGGAAACCTACCCAGAGATCATTGTGCGCCGCTCATGGGTCGGAGAGCAGGCGACTGGGGCCATAGCGTTGCTTTTGGAAACTCAGGAACAGGGAACCATGGCTCTCCCGCTCTCACTTGAGGCAATAGACATCCTTCGGCAGGACTTGGCAAAGGCTGAAGTTCTGCTACGTCGTGGGGTGGGGTCGGCTTAGGCAATTTGGAAACCTTGCACTACCGGCGGACGGCGACGCGGCCCTGATATTGCACTGCACCGATGCAAGCAGGCTGGGGCGCGCCAATGCCAGGAAAATCGTTTCATCTCGCGTGGTTCTTGCAGGGGTCGAGCGCCCAGGCGTGGGGCGAAGAGTGGACCGGGCATGTCGGCACCAGCTGGATGGTGCCCGAGCTGTTTCTCGATCTGGCGCGGATCCTGGAGCGCGCCTGTTTCGATTATGTGCTGATCGAGGATTCGTCCTATATCGGCGAAAGCTACGGCGGGTCGCCGGCGATCTACCTGGAGAACGCGATCGCGGTGCCGCGCCAGGACCCGTCGGTCATCGCCGCGCTGATGACCCAGGCGACGTCGCGGATCGGTATCGTCCCGACCTTTGGCACCTATTCCCATCACCCCTATCTGCTGGCGCGGATGATCGCGAGCCTCGATCAGGTGTCGCGTGGCCGGATCGGCTGGAACGCGGTCACCGGCAGCTCGGATTTCGCGGCGATGAATTACGGCCTGCCGGGCCTCCCCGAGCACGATTCACGCTACGACATGGCGGATGAGTATATGGCGGCGGTGCGCGCGCTGTGGGGCTCGTGGGAGCCGGGCGCGATCGTCGCCGATCGGGCGCGCGGCGTCTTCATCGACCCGGACAAGGTCCATCACGTCAATTTCGAAGGGCAGTGGTACAAGTCGCGCGGACCGCTCAACTCGGGCCCCTGCCCGCAGGGTCAGCCGGTCATCGCCCAGGCCGGCGGATCACCGCGCGGACGCGCCTTCGCCGCGAAACACGCCGACACGATCGTCGCCCACGCCAAGGGTATCGGCGGGATGAAATCCTACCGCGACGACGTGCGCCGCCATATGGTGGCGCACGGCCGCGACCCCGACTCGTGCAAGGTGCTGTTCATGATCGCGCCGATCCTCGGCGAGACCGAGGAGCTGGCGCAGGAGCACAAACGGCGCAGGGCCGCGCACGCTGCGGCGCAGATCAAGCAGCGCCTCGCCTTTTTCGGCAAGCTGATCAGCGTCGATTTCTCGGGGTTCGACCTCGACAAGCCGATCGCCGCGATCGATATCACGACCAACGGCCACCAGCTCAACCTCGAACAATTCAAACGCATGGCCGGCAACCGGACGTTGCGCGAGACGATGGCCGATTACAACGCGACAAGCCTTTCTGTCGAGCTGGTCGGCACCCCCGACAGCGTCGCCGCGCGTATGGGCGAGGTCATGGAAGAGGTCGGCGGCGACGGGTACCTGTTCTCGCTGCAAAATGTCAGCCGCCGCACCCTCGCCGAGATCGAGGACGGGCTGGTGCCCGCGTTGCAGGATCGCCGCCTTGTGCGCAAGGCCTACGCCTTCGAGCAGTTCCGCGACAATTTGCTGGAATTCTGACGCGGGGATCAGGCCGCCCGTGGACGGGCCCGTCCGCCGACGCCCCTACAACGAGTTCAGAAACGAGACCAGATCGCTCTCCTGTTGGCTGGTAAGCCCGATGTTGAAACGCTGGCTGTAAAAGTTCACGACATAGAACAGCGTCGGCGCCGAGCCGTTGTGGAAATACGGTGCGCGCGACGCCAGGCCGCGCAGGATCGGCACCTTGACCTTGCCGAGATCGGCGCAGTTGCCGGTGATCGTGGCAACACCCGGGTCGGTCACCCAGAAGGTCTGTCCGGCGAGCGGACCCTGCGTGCAGACAACGGTGAAGACCGGCAATCCGGAAGTCTGCAGGGTCGGCGGCCGGGTCGCGCCGGCGCCGGTGACCCCGGTATTCAGCAGCGTCCCGACCGAGTGATTGCCGACACCGGGGTTGTCATGGCAAGTGCTGCACGAGCCGACGATCGTGGTCTGCCCGAGCACGTCGTTCAATCCCGCCACCCCGGTGATGTTGATCGGGATCGTGTTGAACAGCGCCTGTCCCCGAGCGATGGACTCTTGGATATCGATTTGCTCGCTCTGCCCCGACAGATTGGCCCAGGCACCGTAGAGAGCGAAGACGTTTTGGTTGAACGGCGTTTTCAGCGGATTACCGCCAAAGGGGTCGTTGATCCCGATAAAGAAATTCGGGAGCTGCCCCGCGAGGTTGATCGGCCCGCCGTTCACCCCGTCGTCGAGATAGAGCGCGTTGTTATCGAAGAACTGCGCGGTAAAGATGCCGTCGCCGGCGGGTATGCTCGCACAAGCGCTCGCGGTCAGCGCCCTGCTGCAGCCCTCGAAGTCGATCATCTCTTGCTGCTGGGCGCTGCTTGGGGCGGCGGAAGCCTGTTCGTGGGTCAGCGTCGCCACGACGGCCTGGCTGAACAGGTTGGGCTGTCGCCCATCCCACATGATCGTGCTCAAGTACCCAAGGTTGGTCGTCGGCAGCGGCCGGCGATAGGTGGATACGGTCCCGGTCGTCGGGCTGGTCAGGCCGGTCGTTGTGCTGGTGTTGCACCCCGAGGCGTCGCGCACATGGGTGATCTTGTATTGCAGTGGCGCGGGCATCGGCAACGCGATCCGGATCAGGCCCTTTTCAAGCAGCAGACTGTAGGCGCTGAGCTGCGCCTCGGGGGTAGAGACGTCATCGGTTGGACAGGTGGCGCCGTCGATCAGCTGAAACAGCGGGTCGTTGGGGTCGGCGTTGAAGCGGCTGCGAATGTCCTGCACGCTGAGCGTCCAGCCGTCTTGCGGCTGATGGCAGGTGAAACAGGACCGCCCATTGCTGCCGAGAGCCTGAAAAAAGGCGTTGTTCGTGGTTGTCGTGGCGCCCGCCGGCTGATCGGTCTGCACCGCGCCACTTGGATCCAGCGCGCTCCCGAGCTGTGGAATGACAGTCAGCGGCGTTTGCACCTCGGTGTCATTGACCGGCATCCCCTGCGCGGCGCGAGCTTCTTGGGAGAGCACCGGCGTGGCAGCGACCACGCGGGTGCCGAATTGCACCCCCGGCGGATCGGCCAAAGCGGGGTACGAAATCCCGGCCAGTGCGAGCACGAGCCCCGCGAAACCGAGACGCCCACTTGACAGCGCTAGCTTGACCGTCCGATCCATCGTCCTATCCCCGGTGATCCCGCGTCGTCGCGGGAATGGGCTTAGCATCAACAAGCATTCAACCAGCGTTTATGGCACTTGGGCCTGCTTTATCTCCCCAAAACGCGACCCTTTCAAAGATTAACGTCTTACAATTTAATTATTAACCGATTATTAACTTCTCTTCCTGATCAGTGGAGAAAGAGTTATTGAGTATTATTTCCTTCTTTCTGGACATATTCAAAATAAATTTTTGATCTTCCATTAGTCTCAAAACAATCGGTTTGCCGCTTCATGGCGCAACTCGCTGCATTTCTTGATCACCCGCATGTCTTAGCGGGTCACCGCCGGCTGATGTCGTCACCGACTCGATTGCTGCTTTCGGGTTCGGAAGCCGAAATTCAAAACCGGGACGCTAGCGCGCTTGCATCCGGCCCGCCTTCCAGCTGTGCTGTGGTGATGAGCCTCTACCGGCTGCGCGTCGCCTCCGATGTCGGGGGCACCTTTACCGATACGATCGCCTATGACGAGGCGGCGAAGCGGGTGAGCGTCGCCAAGGTGCCGACGACCCCCGAGAACCGCGCGCTCGGCACGGTGCGCGGCCTCCTGCGCGCGCTCGAATTGCAAGGCCGCAGCGGCGCCGATGTCGATTATGTCGGCCACGGGATGACGACCGCGACCAACGCGGTGATCCAGCGCCAGGGCGCACGCACCGCGTTCATCACTAACGAAGGGTTCCGCGACCTCTTGCTGATCGGCCGCCAGGACCGGCCGAGCCTTTACGACATCCGCCAGACCCGGCCGGAGCCATTGGTGCGCCGCGAGGATTGCCACACCGTGCGCGGCCGGCTCGACCCCTGGGGACACGAGGTGACGCCGCTCGACGACGACGGCGTCGCGGCGATCGCCGCGCGACTCAAGGCGGACAAGATCGAGGCGGTGGCGATCTGTTTTCTGCATTCCTACGCCAACCCGGCGCACGAGCGCCGCGCCAAGGCGATCCTCGCCCAAGCGCTGCCCGGGGTGCCGGTCTGCGCCTCGACCGACATCCTCGCCGAGTTCCGCGAATACGAGCGGGCGAGCACCGTCGTGCTTAACGCGTTCCTGATGCCGGTGATGATCATGGAGGCTTCGGGCGGGTTGATGACCGTCGCGACCGCCCGCGAGCGGCCGGTGCACACGGTGCTGTCGGGGCCGGCCGGCGGGGTCGTCGCCAGCGCCCATGTCGCGGCGCGCTCAGGCTTC
>Ga0181521_10004010_pt1 | contig 17043 bp, 18 predicted proteins | sample PEATcosm2014_Bin_32_FD_119764 | JGI IMG/M metagenome (GOLD analysis project Ga0181521, IMG submission 119764) | Peatland microbial communities from MTU Mesocosm Facility, Houghton, MI, USA - PEATcosm2014_Bin02_60_metaG | ecosystem: Environmental > Terrestrial > Soil > Wetlands > Peat | place... | reverse complement strand
CCCTTCTGTATCAAGCCGGAGATAACGGCCAGGGCAACCACGAGGACGACCGCTGCCACAATGATGAGTTTCAGCGTGCGCCATCGACGGGAGAAGTGGTGAATTGCGGCGCCTGCACCCAATTCGCCTGAGGGCGGCCTGGGCGGCTCGATGGAGGTCACCTTATCGATGGGGCTTGATTTATCGATCATTTCATTACCTTTCCGCTAAGTCCGAAAATTCGGACATTTTCCTACGGTCCGCAGCCTGCGCCAGCACGTCGAAGCCGCCTGGATTCAGTGCCTTTGCCGGGTGATACTCGCTGCCCAGACGAAAGAAAACAAAGCGGTTCGGTGGACCCGGCAGGCTCGTCGTGATATTCAGAAGGTCCTCCCAGTTGCCGTCGGCGTGGTCACGCTCGCAGATCTGCACCGCAACACTTTCGTCGCGCAACAACGCCAAAGCTTCCCGGCAGTCTGAAGCCTCATGCAGTTTCCAGTTTCCCCGGAAGAGGATCTCCCGAAGTCGAATGCCATCGGCGGGCAAAGGACTGCCTACGAGGACCGCAGCGTCCACTCTGGCGATGGGATAGACCTCTCTCATCGGCGGCTCATGGAATTCCTCCGCGGGATACGCTGCATCGCATGTTAGCCTTCGATACCCAGCAGCGGGAACTGGACAAATGGCCAGTCCGGGTGAATGAGCATTGGCCAAATCCGCTGGCGATGAGCCGTTGCTGCATTTGGAAGCGGCCCGTCGAACTGGGTGCAGTTGGAAGCGCAACGGCGAATTCTCCGAGCCCTTCTTTGCAGTTCATGCGCCACTCGCAGAGCGTGGAGCGAGGCGCGCAAAACGCTATGCCCGGAAAAGGTCAGCGGGCAGTTACGATAACGAGGTTGAAATCGACGGGGAGGCCCCGGCGGGTGTAAACGCTGCTTTCAGGAAAGCGGTTTCCTTCTGGACACGCTCCTTGAGGACAACGATCTGCGTGTTGGCTTGCAGGCCGAGCCGGCCCTTGATGGCCCGCGCGACCCGCAAGGCAGGGTAAACCGCTTCCCCTTTTCTTCGTGGGCTACTAGGGAACGGACGGCTGTCGAACCGGCATTCCCAGATGACGTCGGCAAATTCTGCACTTTCAGGCGCAGATATTACCGTTCAAGTCCGGCGGCTTTCCACTGCTCCGGGCCATCAGCCTCCGCCTCCGCCTCCGAAACGCACTACCGCGCCTACCAGAAGATGGGAGCGCACCTCGACGAGGTGACCGGGCAGCGCGGCGTCCATTTCGCCGTGTGGTTGTGCACATGCTGGCCGCTCTCCGGAGGCCCGCCTTTATGCAGACCTTCAAATCTAAAGGACGATTTGCCGAACTGATGGCGCGCATCCCGATTCACGTCGTCCTCAACCTGCCGGGATTGACGGGGGCGGCAGCCTGCGGCCTGGAGAAGTTGCAAAGGCCCGAGTTCACCCGGAGAGTGAGTTTCATCGCACGATACATGCCAAAATGATCAGGGATAAGAAAGGACAACCGGGATGACAGAACGTTTAGAGCCGATCGCCACGCACCCAGGAGCAAAGGGGGCATGGAAGGATCTCGCCGCCCACTATAAGAAGATCCGGGAAGTACACCTGCGACGACTTTTTGAGGATGATCCAAAGCGTGGAGAGCACCTGAGTGCCGAGGCCGTGGGCCTCTACTTGGACTACTCGAAGAATCGCATCACCGATCAGACCCTCAAGCTGCTGTTCCAGCTTGCCCAGGAATCTCACGTGCAGGAGCGAATCGACGCGATGTTTCGCGGCGACAAGATCAACGTCACCGAGAAGCGCGCGGTCTTGCATACGGCGCTCCGCGCCCCGCGAGATGCATCCGTCTTCGTAGATGGCGAGAACGTCGTGCCCAAGGTGCATGCGGTGCTCGATCGCATGGCTGATTTCGCCGGCCGGTTGCGGAGCGGAGAGTGGAAGGGTCACACCGGCAAACCTATTCGGAACGTGGTGAACGTCGGTATCGGCGGTTCCGACCTCGGCCCGGTGATGGCTTATGAGGCGCTGAAGTATTACTCCGAGAGGACCATGACGTTTCGCTTCGTATCGAACGTAGACGGCACCGACTTCGTGGAGGCTGTCGGCGACCTCGACCCGTCGGAGACCCTCTTTATTATCTCTTCGAAAACATTCACCACCCTGGAGACGATGACGAACGCCCACACGGCCCGCGCCTGGTGTCTGGCCGGCTTGGGCGGTAACGAAAATGCGATCGCGAAGCATTTCGTCGCGGTTTCAACCAACGAGGAGGGAGTTACCAAGTTCGGTATCGATCGCGCCAATATGTTCCAGTTCTGGGACTGGGTTGGCGGCCGCTACTCCATGTCCTCCGCGATCGGTCTCTCCACCATGGTCGCCATCGGGTCGGACAACTTCCGCGCCATGTTGAACGGACTCCACCAGATGGACGAGCACTTCCGCACCGCTCCCATGGAGCGCAATTTGCCAGTGCTCATGGGTCTTCTAGCCGTCTGGTACAACGACTTTTTCGGCGCCCAAACCGCGGCCGTCCTGCCGTACGACCAATACCTGAAGCGGTTCCCGGCCTACCTCCAGCAATTGACCATGGAGAGCAATGGCAAGCATGTCATGCTCAATGGAAAGAGGGTGACCCATCAGACCGGTCCGATCTATTGGGGCGAACCTGGAACCAACGGACAACACTCGTTCTACCAATTGATTCACCAGGGAACCCGGCTCATCCCGTGCGACTTCATCGCGTTCACGCAAGCTCTCAATGCAGTTGGCCGGCATCACGACATACTAATCGCTAACGTGTGCGCGCAAGCCGAAGCGTTGGCATTCGGCAAAACTCCCGGACAAGTGGAGGCTGAAGGCACGCCAAAATGGCTTGTGCCTCACCGGGTCTTCGAGGGCAATCGTCCGTCAAACACGATCCTGGCTGAGCGTTTGACGCCGGAGACCCTGGGCAAGTTGGTGGCGCTCTACGAACACTCCGTATTCACGCAGGGCGCGATCTGGAACATCGATTCGTTTGACCAATGGGGCGTCGAACTGGGAAAGGTCCTGGCGCAACGCATCATCCCTGAACTCGAGAGCAAAGCAGAGCCGGCGCTCTCGCATGACAGTTCAACGAATAACCTGATTCGTTACTATCGAAGAGGCAAGGAGACCGCATAGCGAATCTCGGCTTTGATAGCCCCTCAGACGTTCCGGCGACCTGGGGCAGGCGGTAGACCGGTTGCAGGAGTGCGTGATGCGCCAAAATCGCGAGTCCTTCAACAGCCGTCGCGGGCTGCTTGGCTTGTAGTGGGGCTGGACAGGCGTCGCCTCCGGGCAGTTGGTCTACTCGCGATGGAAGACAAGCGTGATCGGCTTATGCTCCGGCCTTAGGACGCTGACCGTCATGGTGCCATCCGCGGCCAGGGTGTAGCTTTCCAGAGTAGTCGCGCCGGATCGCGTGGTCGTCACCTTCAGGACGTCGTGATCCCACCTGGTCTTGCTCTTGAGGTCTTTGCCGGTGTGAATCGTGGCATCGTTCTCGGCGTCGGTGATGTCGCGGTAGAAGTATGTCTCGGTGGCGCCCGCGTACACGAAACTGCGAGAGACGGTAATAATGCCCTGCCGATCGGCGATCGTCACCGTGCCGGTTTGAACGACGGGCTGGCCGGCAAAATCGCTCTTGGCGGGAACCAGCGTCCAGGTGCCGTTCAGCGCGGTGTGGTCGCGCGCGAAGGCGGGGAGAGCGAAGAGAAGGGTCGTCAGGACGGCTCCGGTAATCGTAATGGTTGAATATGTTCTCATGATTTCCTCCCAGGGCAACGTTTTCGGCGGAATCGTAGGTTGCCTTTTGAACGTAAGAGCACGCGCGTTACCGCTCCGCTTTATGCTCGTCTCCAGTTCAAAGAACGGAAGTTGTGTTGAACCGGCGCCGCGCGAGCGAAAGCATGGGCATCCTCTTTACCGTACGCCCACGCCCTAACTTATACGCCGCTCACGGAATGTGAAGACCTGCGTTCGGGTTCGTGCAGCCAATACGGCGGCCGGCCGTAGTGAAAGTAGAGCCGGTTTTCATATTCTCGATTGATCGGCCTGGACTCGACGTACTCCGGGGCGTCCTTGATGGCTTCACGGGAGAGGCCGACGTGAACTTTAGAATTCGTCCAGCTCACGCGTTCGATCCACGCGGGTGAAACCAGTACCTTCTTGCCCGGCAACCAATTCCGCGTTGCCACCTCGATGTAGCGGATCGCCCAGGCTTCATCGTCCACTACAAACCCATCCACATGGCCGATTTCGCCATCAGCCGCCTCAATATTATAACCGGTGACGGCCTCGCCACTGCGCAGGTGCGAATCCGTCGACTCTCTCCGGATCCTCTCCGCCATCGCCTCCGTAGAAGCGGCTGGTGGTGTAGCCAAACCCGCCGGGTATGCCGCCGGGCCCCACAGATACGGACCGCCCCAATAATAGGGATACCCGTAATGCCCGAAGTACGCAGCCTCGTGCTGACGGGAAACGGACTTGTGCGTGTCGATGGGGGGGCTATGCTCAACCTGCCTTTTTGTCAGCGCCACATCCAGTTGCTTCGCCTCCCAGTCCGTATGGACTACGGATATTGGCGAAATCAGCACTCGCCGTTTGCCCAGCCAGCCTCCGGTATCTACAATCAGGTAGCGGATGGCCCACGTCTCATCGTCGAAATAAATGTCATCTATGGTTCCAAGCTCGCCGTCGGTAGCTCGGATCGCAAAATCCTTCAAATGCTTATTCGTTAACATTGCCTCTGCCCTCCATGGCAGTGGGTGATTGCGTTGTCGGTATTCAAAATCGGCTTCGCTGTTTCGACTTCCGCGGCCGCACCAATTCATCCCCAGCCAGAACTTGTCCGTCTGCAAGCGCTATTTCATGTGGAACTGGCGGTTGAACCTGGCAATGCACGCTTAGCGCCAACCCGATGTTTGCGAGGGAAACGGTTTCGGGCCGCTGGTTCGCATAGCTTTCGTGCCTTGCTCCGGACGTTAGGAACGGGAAGTGCAAAATCTGCTGTTGCGAGTGCAAAGTCCACACCAGGAGGCCGCGCGTCAGAACGATGCGGTTCAATCCCAAGACCCGCTATTTCCGGCCCGGGCGGCAATCCGGTTGCGAAGCCGATGGCAGGGTTGCAATGCCGCGGAAATCCCGCAGGAACTCTGTTGGTCGAGTTGCGATTCGGTGTCGAGACCACCGTACCGGCCGATTGTGTTGCGTGCAGAATGCGGTCAGGTCCGAAACATTTCCACGCCACGCATGCGCGCCCATGGAGCGTTGCCGGGCGCCTTGCGGCGCGCCAATCTCACGTTCATCAGCCGGTGCGGTGCATTTGCCGATTGCGTTTCGTGGATGCATCAGCACGAGCTACCAAACAAACATGCGGGCACCGCTGCCGGGTTGATTGATCCGCCCGGTTTGGGGGGAGCCATCGAGTATGGGGGTCATGTTCCCGGTCGCCGTGCTGCCTGTCTCCGGTTCGCTGCCGATGAGCTCTTCAACTTCTATTGCGTCGTGGCGGTTCATGATCTCAGCCGCGTCATTCACCTGTTCGTTTGACCCGCTTGCGAAAACGAGGACGCCTCCGCGCCGCACTCCTTGCACGTAAGCTCTCGCCTCCCGATCGCTTGCCCCGATGGCCTTGAGCTCCCGGTCCAATCCCACCTCGAAGTCGGTGCGTGGAATACTCGTGACTCCGTCGCCCGGCATTTCCCGCGGCTCGCCGAGAATGCGGACCTCGTTCCGAGGGAACGCCATGGCATCCAGGTCATGGACGACTTGGTCCGCCACGCCCGGATGTTCAAACAATCCAACTGCCGTTTTCGACATATTGCACCTCTGGATAAAGTTTGCGTACAACCAAAAATATCCGTACTCCTGCCCCACTTCAAGCACGAGAAGGGCCGAACGTATCTGAACGGGAACATGCGAAACTCGGCGAACGGCCAAGCCGCCCAAACGGCGGGGACCGTATCGTGTGGGACCAGGTGGTCCGTCAGACTGGTAACGATATAGGACAACCTGCGGCGATGACCCATCTCGTGCAAGCGACGATGGTCGGCCCGTACGGACATCTAGCAATGGCCATGAAGATCGCGCATACCGAGACGGGCGGATTTCCTGAGATACTTGAACGAAGAGCGGCCGAACTGGCGTAGGTAAGCGTCGGAGCGAGATCTGGTGATACGACCGGCATTGGGAGTCAGTTTCGTGAGCCTGAGGCACTCGCCGTTCCCTCAGCCTTGCCCAATGAACTCCGTCTATTGATAGGTGGCGTGATGTTGAGCATTCGGAGAATTCTTCTTCCTGTTGTGTTGACGGATACTTCCCGGCATGTCATACACCAGGCCGCGTGGTTGGCCCGCCGCTTTCACGCGGAGATGATCCTGCTGCACGTGGTGCCGCCTCTCAGTTATCCCGCCGGCTCGCTGGAGAGCGGGCACGAGATCACCGCGCGGGATTTGCACGCGCACATCGTCCAACGGGCTCAGACGGATCTGAATCAGGCGCTACGCCCAGAGCTTGATGGGATTGCGGTCACACGCGTGCTGCTCAGAGGCGACCCGGCCCGCGAAATCGTGAAGACGGCTCGCGACCGCAACGCCGATCTGATCATGATGTCGACTCATGGTCTTGGCGCGTTCTATCGCTTTCTGCTGGGCTCAACGACAGCGAAGGTTCTGCACGAAAGCCATTGCCCGGTCTGGACAGGCGCTCACCTGGAAGAGGCGCCGGCGCGCGAGTTCTCGATCCGCCGCGTCCTCTGCTCGGTGGATTTGAGCCCTCACAGCCGCCACACCGCGTCGCTGGCCGCTGAGATGGCCGTGGCTGCCGGGGCTACGCTTACACTCGTCCACATCACGACCGGCGTGGAGGTCTGGGGCCCCGGCGGATCCCATGTCGACCCCGTGTGGAAGGAGATGATCGTAGGCTCCGCCACCAAAGGGGTCGCCCAGCTTCAGCAGGACTTGGGCACGAACGCTGAGGTCGTCATCGATAGCGGCAATGTTCCGGAGCTGTTGAACCGGGCGGCAGAGCAAGCTAGGGCTGACGTTATGGTCGTCGGACGCAGTCCGGGGCGAAACCATCTAGGGGACAACGGCGAAGGCTATGGGATCATTCGGGAATCGCACATCCCGGTCCTGAGCGTCTGAGGACTCCGCGGTTTCGACCAACGTGGTCATCGTGCCCCTTCCGCTGGCGCTGTTTGGGGCCATGCTGGGTCTTCTGACCCGGAATCCGTTTGGGTTCACGGCGCTCACCGGCATGATCGCGTTGCGCGGAATCGTCGCGCGAAATGGCATCATCCTGGTGCACGGCATGCGGGCGCTGCTGGCCGCCGGGAATCAGGTCTCCGATCTGCGCCGATGTCGGGGAAAGTTCACCGTGCGGCAAACTCTCTCACCAGCAAGGAAACGTTGGCCAAAGCGCGCAGCGGATTGCGCGCTGCCTTCTAACGTCGGCTGAAGCATCCCCACCGGACGGGGGTAGAATGGTTTTCTCCCATGAAAACCATAACCATTTTCGCGGTTTGCTTCTTTTTGAGCGTGCCGGCGGGCTTTCCGGCGGATGCCGCGCTGCGCGGCTATTCGGCGGCCAATGCCAGCGCCGAACGCGACTGGGAAGGGCGCTTCCGCGCGATTCCCGATCCGGCCAGGCTGCGCGCCAACATGCAGCGGCTCTCGGCTCACCCGCACCACGTGGGCTCGCCTTACGATAAAGACAACGCCGAATGGATCCTGAGCCGGTTCAAGGAATTCGGCCTGGACGCGCACATCGAGGAATTCGAGGTGCTGTTCCCCACCCCGCAGGACCGGCTGGTGGAAATGGTCGAGCCGTCGCGCTTCACGGCCAAGCTCGAGGAGCCGGCGGTGGCCGAAGATCCCACCAGCGGGCAGCACGCCGAGCAGCTTCCCACCTACAACGCTTACTCGAAGGACGGCGACGTTACGGGGCCGCTGGTGTACGTGAACTTCGGCGCGCCGGCGGATTACGAAGAACTGGAGCGGCTGGGGGTTTCGGTGAAGGGCGCGATCGTGATCGCGCGCTACGGCGAGACGTGGCGCGGGATCAAACCGAAAGTCGCGGCCGAGCACGGAGCCATCGGCTGCCTGATTTATTCCGATCCGCACGAAGACGGCTACGCGCCGGGCGAAGTCTTCCCGCTGGGGCCCATGCGGCCCAAGGAGGGCGTGCAGCGCGGCAGCGTGATGGACATGCCGATTTATCCGGGGGACCCGCTGACGCCGGGAATCGGGGCGACCAAAGACGCCAAACGGCTGCCGCTGAGCGAAGCGGTGACGATCACCAAGATCCCGGTGCTGCCGATTTCCTACGGAGACGCGCAACCGCTGCTGGCGGCAATCGGGGGACGCACCGTGCCGGTGGCGTGGCGCGGATCGCTGCCCATCACGTACCGCGTGGGGCCGGGGCCGGCCAAGGTGCATCTGCGGCTGAAATTCAACTGGGACATCAAACCGATCTACGACGTGATCGCGCGCATTCCGGGCTCGGCCTATCCCGGCGAGTGGGTGATTCGCGGCAACCATCACGACGGCTGGGTGAATGGCGCGGAAGATCCGGTTTCCGGCACGTCGGCGGTGCTGGAAGAAGCGCGCGCGTTCGGGCAATTGCTGCAACAGGGATGGAAGCCCAAGCGCACCATCTTGCTATGTGCGTGGGATGGCGAAGAGCCGGGGCTGCTGGGTTCCACGGAGTGGGCCGAAACGCACGCCGCGGAGCTGGAGCGGACGGCGGCGGTGTACGTGAATTCGGACACCAACTCGCGCGGAGAATTGGGAGTGGAAGGCTCGCACTCGCTGGAAAAGCTGGTCAATGACGTAGCCAAGGACGTGATGGACCCGGAGGCGCACGTTTCCGTATGGAACCGCATGCGGGCTTACCGGATCGCCAACCCGGCGCCCACGGCGACGCCGCAGGACCGCGCGGAACTTCGCACGCGGCCGGATCTGCGGATTGGCGCGCTGGGCTCGGGCTCGGATTATACGGCGTTCCTGGACCACCTGGGAATCGCGTCGGTTAATTTGGGTTTCGGGGGCGAGGACCGCGGCGGCATTTACCATTCCATTTACGACGATTTCTACTGGTACACGCATTTCTCCGACAAGGATTTCGTTTACGGGCGGGCGCTGGCGCAGATGGCGGGAAGCATGGTGATGCGGCTGGCGGATGCGGAGGTGCTGCCGCTGGATTTCCGGAATTTCACCGATACCATCAATCGCTACGTGCAGGAAGTGGAAAAACTGGCGCGTGACCGGCGGGAGCAGACCCTGGAGCGCAACCGGGCGATTGACGAGGGCGTGTACCAGGCCATCGACGACCCGCGTTTTCCGCTCCAGCCGCCCAAGAAAGAAACGGTTCCGCCGTTCCTGAATTTTGCGCCGCTGGAAAACGGGCTGGCGGATTTGCAACGCGTGACGGAGTTATACGAGCAGGCGCTGGCGCGGGCCGCGGAAGGGGATGGCGGCGCCATGGCGCGGGCCGCCATGCGGGACGTGAACCAGAAGTTGATTGCGGTGGAGAGATCTCTGACGCTGAGCGACGGGCTGCCCAACCGGCCCTGGTTCAAGAACCAGATTTACGCGCCGGGATTCTACACCGGATACGGCGTGAAGACGCTGCCGGGAGTGCGCGAGGCCATCGAACAGAAGCAGTGGAAGGAAGCCGACGAGCAGATCGTGCGCACCGGCCGGGTGCTGGAGAATTGCGGCGAAGCGATTCAGGGCGCCACGGCGGCGTTGAAGTAGGGTGGGGCCGGCTTTTCAGCCGGTTCGGCCGGGCGCAGCCCGGCTGGCAAGCTGACGCTGGCCAAAGCGCAAGGGTTTGCCCCACCCGTCTCACTTTTGTCGTTTCAATTTTTGGTTGATGTGGCCCAGGCTCGCGAACTGGCCTTGGAAACGCGCGGTGCGAGGAGGGGTTCGCCGGCGGCGGTTATCGAAATCGCGGCGCGTGAAAAGGTCGGTGCGGGAGATCACGGCGGTGCCCATGGGGCGGTATTCGTAGGTGCCTTGCGCCCAGGCTACGTCGCCATCCAGCCAAAGATAGAAGCCCATCGGATTCCCTTACCTCGCCGCTGCGGACGTGAGGGCTTGCACGGCGCGCAGCAGGTCTTCCGGTAGGAAGGGTTTGGGGAGCACGCGGCACGAGCGAAACCGCGAGGCCAGATCCATATCGGGAAATGTCGCAGTGTAGAGCAGGGGGATGCGCTCCGCCGAAGCGGCGAAGGCTTGCGGATTGTTGGTGATGACCAGGCGGATCCCGGTATCGGCTGCCACCAGTTCGGCGCCGCGTTGCGCTTCGGCTTCCACCACCGCGCACGGCAGGTGATCGAGGATGCGCCGCACATACCTCTGAATGAAGGGGTCCTCGACGACCAGGATCACGCCGGAAATCGTTTCGCTCTCCATAGTGATCGAAATTGGCATCCCTCCAGGGATGCACCGTTGAGTCACCCAGCCCACAATACCTATATTGTCCCGATTCGAAGTCAGGCGCCGCAATCCCCCCAAAAGGGAGGTCCGGGCGATTCTGTGGGGGGAGCGAAGAGGTTATTCGCGTTAGAGATCGTGCGCCTTGCGATGAAATCGATAGAAACGGTGACTGCAGCTTCGGCAGCGAAAAGCGGCTATCGAGAATAAGGAAAGGGCCATTCCAAAAGCGCTCCTGGAATGCGAGGGACGCACATCCTGCCAGCCGCAATTGGGACATCGCGGAAAGGCATACGTTTCCGAACTCTGCGGCTCGGCGTCCGGCAGTTCGTTGTCCGGCCGGTGCAACGCGTCCGGTTCTGGCTTGCCCAACGGATCGACTTCCATGCCTGCTCCGGACCTACGGATGCGACTACCCTCCTGACCCTAGTATTACAAACGGCGCTTCCTATTGCAGCAGGCAGCGGCGGACGCGCCTGTCCAGGAATTCACAACGAGGAGCGGCCGGGTGAGCGCCCGCGCAAGCTTCACTGCGACTCCGCCATTTGAAAATGGCTGAGAGTTTCCGCATAACGCGAAATGCCCCGGTACAACGCCTCGGCCAGCTTGTCCCGGTAGTCCGATCTCTTCAGCAGCGCTTCTTCGCGCGAGTTGCTCAGGAAACCGATTTCGGCGAGCACGGAGGGCATATTCGCACCGATCAGCACCACAAAGGGAGCTTTCTTGACGCCGCGGTTTCTTTCGGACGGAAAACTCCGGACGGAAAACGTGAACAACGAAGATTGCATCTTTCCGGCGAATTCCCTGGATTCCTCCGCTTTGTCGTGGAGCGTGATTTTTTGAATAATATCGCGCAAATCGAAGACGCTCTTCTCGGAAGTGGCATTTTCGCGCGCCGCCACATCCAGCGCATCCTTGGATTCGGTGAAGTTCAAATAGTACGTTTCCACCCCGGCGATGCGCGGCACGGGCGAGCTGTTGGCGTGGATGGAAAGGAAAAGGTCGGCCTTCTTATCGTTAGCCAGTTGGGTGCGGCCCTCCAGGGGGACGAAGGTATCGTCGGTGCGGGTATAGATGACTTCGGCGCCCATGCGGTCTTCGATGAGCTTTCCGACGCGCATGGCGACGTCCAGCACGAGATCCTTCTCAAGCAGCCCATGGACGCCGTGAGTGCCTTCGTCGTGGCCTCCGTGGCCGGGATCGATCACCACGCGGTTGAGTTTGAGGCCCAGGGCGCGAACCAGCGAGGTTTGGCCGTTGCTGGCGTGGCGGGCGGCCTTTCCGATCTCCGCGGTTGCGGGGGTGGCGGGCGCAGGCGCGGCAGGCGCGGCGGACGCGGGCGAGGCGGTGGCACTCGAATACGACTTGGTCAACGGTTTCATTGCGGTGGCGGGCGCGGCGGGCCTGGGCGCGGGCGCGGCGGACGTGGGCGCGGCGGGGCCGGGCGGAGACGGCGCGGATGCTTCGGGCTTGGCAGGGATGGGCTTGGCAGGGGTCGGCCTGGCGTTTTCCGCCACTTGCGTCTTGGAAGGCTCCGCCCCAACCGTCTGGCCCGGCATTTCAGCCTTAATGGGGGCCGGCGGTTTGGCGGGAGCAATCGGCAGTTCGGGTTTGACCACTGGCGGAGGCGTGAGCTTGGGAGAAGCCGCGGGTGCGGTCACGGCCGGCGGTTCGGTGGGAATGGCCGGAGCGGTTCCGGGGCGCAGCTCCACGACCAGGCGATAGGGATTGGTGAGCTGCGAAGTCGAGATTTCGGCCGGCCCCGTCAGATCCAGCACAATCCGCGTGATACCGGGTGCGGTTTCGGCCACACGCACCTTCTGCACCAGCTTGTCGTTGAATTGCTGGCTGTAGAAGCGGCGCGAATCGATGCGCGGGCGGGCGTTGAGAATATCGAAGTACACGCGCTCGGGATTGTGCAGCCGGTCGCTGCGGAACTGGAATTCGCCGGAGACCTCCACGGCAATGCGGGTGGTATCGCCGAGCGACCAGTGGCGGATGGCCGTGACCGAATGCTGCGGGGCACGCTCCGATTGCGCGGCTAAAATTGCAACCGAAACCGTCAACGCGGCAAGGAGCCTCATAAAATCTTCAGCGCGAAATATAGCGGACGCTGCCATCCGCCTGTACGACTTCCCGAATATGCGCGGGACCCGGCGGCGCGGTTTGGGCGGGCGCCGGCGGCGCCTGCTGTTGAGACGCGGGATGGGCTTCGGCAGCTACGGATTTTTCCAGCTCGCGATGCACCTGCTCCACGTAATTGCGGGTTTCGGCGAAGGGCGGAATGCCGCCGTACTTGGCGACCGCGGCTTCGCCGGCATTGTAGGCCGCCAGCGCCAGGGCGTAATCCCAGTTATAAAGATCCAGCAGGTATCTTAAATATTTGGCGCCGCCTTGAATGTTCTCCGCCGGGTTGAAGACGTCGGCCACCCCGAAGCGGCGCGCCGTGGCGGGAATGAGCTGCATCAGCCCCAGCGCGCCCTTGGGCGAAACCGCGTAGGGATCATAATTGCTCTCCACTTTGATGACGGAGCGAATCAGTTGCGGAGACAGACTGTGCTGCGCGGCCACGGATTCCACCAGGTCGTCGAACCCGGTCCCGGCCGGCGGAGCTGTTTCGGCGGCCACGGCGGATGCGGGCGCCGCGGGACGCGGAGCGACAACCGTCTCCGCCACTTTGCGCTCCACGACGAGTTTGGGCGTCACGACCACGGCGCGTACCAGCTTCCCGGTTTGCGGATCGCTCCGGACGACGCTGGTGATGTGCCGGGGTGCGTCTTCCGGACCGGCGGCCCACAAACCCGCGGCCAATCCGACTATCGGAACTATTCTAAAACAAAAATGGGTCAAAATGTTCAGATCTCCAATATACGGGAATTCCTGGCTGCTGGCGAGACGCCCCAAGAGCCGATGGTATCATTTCTACGTGACGCAGGCGGGATACGTGCTGGCCGGCGGCCGGAGTTCCCGCATGGGGCGGGACAAGGCGCTGCTGATGGGGCGCGGCGTAGCCGCGGTGGTGCGGGAAGCGGCGGGATCCGTGGCGCTGGTAGGCGACCCCGGACTCTACCGCGCTTTGGGCTTTCCGGTGATTCCCGATTTGTGGCCGGGGGAAGGACCGTTGGGCGGGATTATAACCGCGTTGCGGCATACCAACGGAGATTCGAACTTGATCGTAGCTTGTGATATGCCAATGGTTTCGATAGGTTTTCTGAAAGAATTGCTTGAAGATTGGAGTGGAGGGATTCTGGTGCCCGTCGGGCCTTCCGGCCGGATGGAGCCGCTGTGCGCCGTCTATGGGCGCAGCGTGCTGGAGGGCCTGGAAGCGGCCTTCGCGGGCGGCGTGCGCAAGGTCACGGCGGCCTTCGAGAACCTCCCGGTAGCCCCGCGGCGCGTAACGGAACCCATACATTTTCAAAATGTTAATACTCCCGAGGAATGGGCTGGCTATGGCGCAAAGTGACCCTTTCCCGCATTACATCGAGTTCCGGCACGTTTATAAGACGTTCGATAAGCCGGTTTTGGTCGATTCCAATTTTTACGTGGATGCGGGCGAAACTGTGGCGATCATTGGGCGGAGCGGCGTAGGCAAGAGCGTAACGCTCTCCCACATCATGGGTTTTCTGAAGCCCGACCGCGGCCAGATCATCGTCGCCCATGAAGACATAACCGATTTCCCCGAGCCGGAGTTGCGGCGCATCCGCAAGAAGGTGACCATGGTGTTCCAATCGGGCGCGCTGTTCGATTCCATGACGGTCGCCGAAAACGTGCTGTTTTCCCTGGAACTGCGCGAGGATTACGACGCGCAGAATAAAGAAGACGTGGTCAACGGGCTGCTGCAGATGGTGGATATCGCCGAATACCGCAACGCCTACCCCGCCGATCTTTCCACCGGCTACAAACGGGCGGTGGCCATCTCGCGCGCGCTGGCCGCGCAGCCGCAGTGCATTCTATACGACGAGCCCACCACCATGGTCGATCCCATTATGAGCGACCACCTGGGCGACCTGATGCTGCGGCTGAAGCGGCAGTTGCACCTCACCAGCGTGGTGGTGACGCACGATCTCGACCTGATGTACAAAGTGGCGGACCGGGTGGTGTTCTTATTCGACGGCGGGGTGATTTATTTTGGCCCGACGGCAGACTTGCAGAAGTCGCCGCACCCGCATATTCAGGAATTTCTGGAAATGGACCGGGTGGTGTAGGGTAAGCCACCGGTGTATTCACCCCGGCGCAACGAGAAAACTCCCGGCACGCGCCGCGCGAAGGCGGACAACCGCATAGAACCCGTATTTACACGCAAAAGGACGCGGCTCGCGTGGTGGATCAGCGGAGCTTTCGCCGCGTAAATGCCAGGCATCCGATGGCGGAGAGCAGCAGCGGCAGCGTGGCGGGCTCGGGAAGGGGAGAGACCGCCGCCTCCGGTTGCAGGGTAGAGTCCGCTAGCGGGTCGCCTTCAACGGTGGTGCAGCCATCCCCGAGGGCGTCGGTGCACAGCCAATATTGAATCAGCAACGTCTCCGTCAGGGAGTAGCCGGGGGTGGCTCCGAGCAGCCAGTTGACGGTCAGGGCCGCGCTGGGTTCCGTGTAATCGGTGGTAGGAGCAACGCTAGCGCTAGTACCGTACGTGGCGGTGGTGGCCGAACCGTCCGAAGGGTTCACGCAGCACCAAGTCAGATTATCGAAGACTACATAGTAGCCGGTAAGGTTGTCGACGGTCAGAGACCAAGTCAGGGTGCCACCCGGAGGGGCGGTCTGATCGGTGACGTTCAGGCTGAACGAGGGAAAGGACCCCGCGAATGCCACCCCAGTTCCTCTCCCCCATCCCCACATGTTTGTATCGGAGGTCTCGTTGCTATCTGGGCGGCTCGACACGAACTTGTCGCCAGACTATTCCAGCGCGCCAACATCGAAAAGGTGGAGATTAAAGGCCGCAGACAGTTCATTGCCCAATATGCTCCCTAATCTTCTCAATAGCGTTCCTCAGTTCCTGGTTGTCGTGCTCCAGGCGATTGTTGCGCTCCTCGGCCTGAATCATGTGCAAAGTTAACTCCTCGACCTTTGCCAGGAGCTTAGCCTCCATCTCGCCAACTGGCATGCCGCGCTGCTTCACTTCGGCTGCCGAGGGGAGATCTGGTAGATGATGAGTCTTCTTGATATACGCCGCAACGTCTGCAAGCGGCCATAAATGATATCCCGATTCAAACACGTAATCCGCACCTGTAGAACTCACAATCACCTCCTCGGCTCCGATTGTTCCGGCCACATGAAGGAGATGCAGTGGAGTTGTTGTGCCGATGCCTACGTTACCTCTCTGGTCGATGCGCATGCGCTCAGCTTGGGATGTAGTGCCAACGGGAGTCGTTTCAAACGTCAGATACGCGCCATTTGCGGTTGCGCTCCAGTTTTCCGCGGCCCAACCCAACATTCCGGCGCGCCGACCGCTGAAGCCGGAGCCCGTATACCCGTGGAACGAGAACTGCCCGATCCAATCCCCGGAGACAAGCGGTGTAGGTGACAATAAAGTCCCGTCCGCGCGTGTAGCCTGTAGTCCTGCTTGCACAGCATAGCCAGTGCTCCTGATAATGCCAGTTACCGTAGGGTTCCCGGCTAGCTCAAGGCCATACGCGGAGGCCGGACTCGTGGTTCCGATCCCGACATTGCCGTCCTTATAATAGATCGCGCCGCCGGAGCCAGCAGTCCAGGTCTGTGCGGCCGCTGGAATCGGTGAGTATGCAGTTAAAATCAGGCCGATGACTACGCTACTCACCCTTAAGGTGCATCCGGGCCCGGGCCGTTGCCTTGCATCTGTCCTGTGTCTCTTCATCTCAGTTCGCCTCCTCATTGAATATTGGGGTTGATAATCGCCGTAAAGCTAGCCCCCGATGCTGCGTTAGCTGTGAAACTGGGCAGTAGAATGATTTGGCTCCCGGCGGTGCAGGTCGCCACACCGCTAACAGTGACGCCACCGGTGATCGTGATGGCAGTCGAAGCCTGGCAAGGAGTGCTTGCCGTTATGGAACTATTGATAGTCAGGTTCGTTGGCGCGGCGGACCCCAAGGTGAAGGTGGCATCGCTTGCATTGGCTGTCGGTGATCCTCCCCCCGACACGCTGACCGTGTTGGTCAAGGGGGAGCCAGCGTTACTGGCCACGTTCACCGTCGCCGTGATCGCTGGGTAGCCGGAGCCGCTGTTCAGCACGTCGCTGCGGGTGCAGGTCGTGCCGGCCGCACGGCACGTCCACCCCGTCCCCGCCATGGATACGAGCGTCAATCCCGTCGGCAAGGTTTCGGTTACCGTCACGGTCCCGCTAGTCGGTCCCGCTCCAGATGCGTTCGACACAGTTATCGTGTAGCTTGCGCCATTCTGCCCTTGCACGAAGCTTCCGCTGTGGGTGGAGGCGATGCTGAGCCGGGGGGTGGCCGTCACCGTGGTGGCATCGCTTGCATTGGCTGTCGGTGATCCTCCCCCCGACACGCTGACCGTGTTGGTCAAGGGGGAGCCGGCGTTACTGGCCACGTTCACCGTCGCCGTGATCGCTGGGTAGCCGGAGCCGCTGTTCAGCACGTCGCTGCGGGTG
>Ga0181521_10004009_pt1 | contig 17044 bp, 16 predicted proteins | sample PEATcosm2014_Bin_32_FD_119764 | JGI IMG/M metagenome (GOLD analysis project Ga0181521, IMG submission 119764) | Peatland microbial communities from MTU Mesocosm Facility, Houghton, MI, USA - PEATcosm2014_Bin02_60_metaG | ecosystem: Environmental > Terrestrial > Soil > Wetlands > Peat | place... | reverse complement strand
CGGGCATGCAACTCCTGGCGGTGCCGTTCACTCCGACTTACGCGGAGTATATTTTCTTGAAGGGCCGTCGGGTGTTGGCGGATCAGATGGAATATTTGCTCGCGCACTTCCCGCGTTCGAGCCCGCTGCACGAGCGCATGCAACGCTGGCCGATGTGAACGTCGGCGCAGTGCAGGCGGTCGCGCGCTCCGGTGTCGTGTATCACATCGACGCCAGCTATTTCATTTTCAGAGCGTATTACTCGATGCCGCCCGATATGGTGGACGGCGACGGTCAAGCGACGCATGCGCTATACGGCTTCGCGCGCTTCATCTCGGATTTCATGGAACACGTCAGGCCCGAGCGCATCGGCATCGCGTTCGATCAAAGCCTGCGCAGTGAAACCTCGTTTCGAAACGGGATTTACCCGGCCTATAAGGCGAATCGCGAGGCGCCGCCCGCGGATTTGGAACGCCAGTTCAGATTGTGCCGCGAGTTTTGCCGGCATATGGGCCTCGCCGAATTCGCGAGCGCGGAATACGAAGCCGACGACATCATCGGCACATTGGCGGCTCGATCCCGCGCCGCCGGATATCGCAACGTCGTGGTGAGCCGCGACAAGGACTTGTCGCAACTCATCCGCAATGGCGACGTGTTCTGGGACTACAGCGGCAATGCCCGCTACCAATATCACGAGATTGGACCGCGCTTCGGCGCGATTCCCGAGCTCATTGCCGATTTCTTGGCGCTCACGGGGGACACGGTGGATAACATTCCCGGAGTGCCCGGTATCGGCAAAAAAACCGCGACCGAATTATTTGCCGCCTTCGGGTCGCTGGATGAGCTGTACGCAAATCTCGAGCGTGTTCCGGCGATGAAGTTGCGCGGCGCTGCGGCGGTCGCCGCCAGGCTTCTGGCGCACAAGGAAGCCGCCTATTTGGCGCGACGGCTGACCGGCATCGTGTGCGACATTCCGCTCACCGCCACGCCGGACGACTTGAAACCACGGCCGCCGAACGGCGCAGACCTCGAGTCGTTTTTCGATAGCCACGGATTCGGCAACATACTGCGCCAGCAGGCGCGGCGCATCGCGGGCGGGGCGCGAACATGGTTGTATTGATCATCGGCCTCGCGATTTTTCTAGGCGCGCACTCGATCGCCATCGTCGCACCCGAGCTGCGTAATCGAGCAGTGCTCACGTGGGGCGAAGGGGTCTGGAAGGGTGTGCACGGGCTGATATCGCTGATCGGCTTGGTGTTGATCATTTACGGCTTCGGCCTGACGCGTCAAGCGCCGGTTGCGCTGTATGCGCCGCCACGCTTCCTGCGCTATGTCGCGTCTCTCTTGATGCTGCCGGTATTTCCGTTGGCTGCAGCCGCTTACTTGCCGGGTCGTATCAGCTCAGCGACGAAGCATCCTCTGTTGGCGGCCGTCAAGTTGTGGGCGTTCGCGCACCTGCTCGCCAATGGCTTGCTGGCCGACGTGCTCCTGTTTGGCGGATTTTTGGCGTGGGCCGTGGCGGATCGAATATCCTTGAAACGCCGGTCGCCGCAAGCGCAGCGCACGGCTCCCGCCGGCCGGTTCAACGATGCGATCGCCGTCGTGCTGGGACTCGCCGTTTACGCGCTGTTAATCGGCTGGGCCCACGTGCAATTGTTCGGGGTGTCGCCGCTTGGTTGACGCGACTCATCGAGGACCGCGTTGATTTTGCCCACGTATGCGGATGTGGAGGCGGCCGCCCGTCGCCTGCAGGGGCACGCCCATCGGACTCCCGTGATGACGTCGCGGTCCGTCGACGCGTCGTTGGGCGCGACCGTGTTTTTCAAGTGTGAGAACTTCCAGCGTGTGGGCGCCTTCAAGTTTCGCGGTGCATTCAACGCGATGTCGCGCCTGGATACTGCCGCGCGCAATCGCGGTGTCGTCGCGTATTCCTCCGGCAACCATGCGCAGGCGGTGGCGCTGGCCTCGCGCATCCTCGGTATTCAGGCGACCATCGTCATGCCGCAAGACGCGCCGCAGTCCAAGATGCAGGCGACGCGCGGCTACGGCGGCCAGGTCGTGACATACGATCGCTACCGCGAGAACCGCGAGCATATCGCGCAGCGGCTGGCCGAAGATCGCGGCGCCACCATCATCCCGCCCTACGATCATCCCGATGTCATCGCGGGGCAGGGCACCGTGGCGGCCGAGCTCATCGAACACGTCGAGGCGCTCGACAGCCTGTTCGTGTGTCTCGGCGGCGGCGGCTTGCTCGGCGGTTCCCTCCTGGCCGCGCGGGCCTTGGCGCCCGGCTGCAAAGTGTACGGCGTCGAACCCGAGGCGGGCAACGACGCGCAGCAATCCCTGCGTCAAGGTTCGATCGCGCACATCGAGGTGCCGATGACGATCGCGGACGGCGCACAGACTCAGTGTTTGGGACGGTACACGTTCGAAATCATTCGCCGCGATGTGGCCGATATCTTGACCGTCACCGACGCCGAACTCATCGAGTGCATGCGCATCTTCGCCGATCGGTTAAAAATCGTGGTTGAGCCCACCGGGTGCCTCGGCTTCGCGGCCGTGCGCGCGCGCGGCGCCGAGTTGGCCGGCCAACGAGTCGGTGTGATCGTCAGCGGCGGCAACGTGGACGCAGCGCGATTCGCTGAACTCCTGAGCCGCTAGCAAACCACCGCGCGCGCGGCGGCTACCCGTGTTTTAGCCTGAAGTTCCTGCCCGCGTTGCGCGATAAATTCTATGTGTGACAGGTACATGCATGGATTGTCGGTGTTTTGTTTCTGACTACACGGTGATTTGGTCGAGAAGCTCGAGGGCGCGGCGCTGCAGAGGCGTCGGCGTGGTGAGGATATCGAAGGTTACCGGATGTTCGAGGTCGCCTGGCGTTCGGCAGGTGTTACGCACGAGGGTGGCGAGTTCAGCGATGAGCGTGCGCAGGCTCTGCACGGGTTCGCCATCGGCGCGCAAGTGGGAGTGGACTTTCTCAAGCGCCGCGACTGAACGCTGCGCGGGTGCGACCGGATCGCGGGTGGCCTTGGCGATCTGATCCTCATCGGCGAAGAGCAGCGGACGCCACGCTTCGATCAGGTGCCATTCGACGTAGTAGGCGAGCATGCACAGGAAGATGTGCGCACGGACTCGGCTCTCGAGCCGATGATGGATCGGACGGATTTTTAAGTCCACGGTCTTCAATGATCGGAACGCGCGCTCGACTTGGGTGAGAGCTTTGTAACTGCGCACCGCCTCAGGCGCGGACATCTGCTTCTTGGGTAATCCGGTGCGGATGACGTAGATGCCATCGAGCGCTGCCTCGGCGGCGACTTGGGACTGAAGGAGCTGATACTTCACAGCGGTGTCGGTGATGGTCAACTCGAAGTGTTTACCGACTTTGTACTTGTCGAGCACACGCCCGAGTTTCACCCCGATCGCGGCGGCGCCCTCAAGAGCCCCGCGTGCGACCCGCTCGCGGATCTTCTCGAGTTCAAGCGTGGTCGCTTCAAGCAGCGCTTGGCGCTTGTGCGCTCTTTTCTTCGCGAGCTGCGGATTACGGCATGCAATGAGCCGCTCGCCGGGATAAGCGGGGTGAGTGAGTTCAAAGAGGTCGCGTTCATCGAACAGACCCAACTGCAGTGCGCCGGCCTCGACGAGCGCGCGGATCTGGCTGCTCTTCAAGGCGGTGATCCAGGCCATCCCCTCGATCGTCTTGATCTCGCCGATCGCTTTGTGCGAGATCATGCCGCGATCCCCAACGAGTACCACCCGCTCGAGCCCGAAGGACTCCTTGAGCTTCGACACTTGCGGCATCAGCGTCGTGGTGTCCGCCGTATTGCCCTCATACACCGACACCGAGATCGGGCAACCCTCGCGGGTGGTCATCAGTCCATAGTTGACCTGAAGCTTATTCTTCCTGCCATCGCGGCTGTAGCCGATGCGCCCCAACGGACAGTGCGTACCCTCGAAGTAGCTTGAGGAGAGGTCATACAGGGCGAGGCTGCCTTCGCCCAAGTGCCGGGCCGCGAGCTTGCGCTCGATCACGCTCTGGCGCTCGAGCAGCCAGTCCATCGCCGCATATAAATCATCTTCATCCGCCGCGCTCACGCCGAACTCCGCGGCGAGGGTGCTCGTGTGCCACCAGCGGGTGGTGGCGAGCTTGGTGTGCGGAGCGAGAATACGGGCCGCGATGAGCGCGCAAACCCGATCGCGTTCCGGGCTCGGCCGCGAGCCGATCAAAGAGTCGATCTGAAGTCGTTGCATCGCCAGGCGCACCGCTTGCACATGGCCATGAGGACGTGAGGCCAAGACTTCGAGCCGCTCGGTCACCGGCACGAAACTCTCACCGCGCAGAGCGCGGCGCACCAGATTCACCACCGGCTCGGGCAAGTGCGAGAGATTACCGAGGGTTTCGTTCTTGACGCGGCCGTCCTCGCGATAGCTTCGGCGCAGCAGATGCGTCTCGTACACACGGCCTTTGTAGCGGCGCCGTGTGGTGACGACATGCACGGCGCCTCCACGTTCTGACATGCCAATAAACGTAGCATACTGGCGCGATTAAATCAACTATTTAGTGACTACGATATGTACCCAATACATCGCATCCATCGCCCTTCAAACACAGAAAAAATAGGGATCTGCTGACTACTCAGCCATTAAAATCGCGGGGGAACTTCAGTTTAGCCGGCCGCGCCGGAAATCGGCGATGATTTCGCGCGCCGCGTTATGGCCGGGTGCGCCGGTCACGCCGCCGCCGGGATGTGTGCCGGACCCGCACATGTACAGGCCTTTTAAGGGACCGCGATAATCGCCGTAACCCAACATGGGGCGCGCAGAGAACAATTGATCGAGGCTGAGAGCGCCATGGAAAATATCCCCGCCGATCAGGCCGAAGGTGCGTTCCAGGTCCAGCGGACTCATGATTTGCCGTCCGAGTACCGACGCCCTGAAGTTGGGCGCATGGCTGTTGACCAGATCGATCATGATGTCCGCCACTTCGTCGCGATGAGCGTCCCACGATGCGCCGTTCGGCAGTACGGGGGCGACATGCTGGCAGAACAGACTCGCCACATGTTGGCCGGGGGGCGCGAGGCCATCGTCCAGGGTGGATGGAATCAGCATCTCGACGATGGGGCGCTTCGACCAGCCGCCGGCCTTGGCGTCGAGATAGGCCTGATCCATGTAGGCGAGACTTGGCGCCATGATGATGCCGGCCGTGTGATGCTCGCCCATGGTTCGTCCCGGCAGCACGGTAAACTCGGGCAGCTCCGACAGCGCGACGTTCATTCTGAAAGTCCCGGATCCGCAGCGCCAATGGCGCATGCGTTCACGAAAGTCTTGCGCGAGCGCTGCCGGGTCGATCAACTTTCCGTACAGAAGCTTCGGGTTCAAGTTCGACACGACGCTGCGTGCACGGACCGTCTCGCCCTTCTCGGTGATCACGCCGACCGCGCGGCCGGATTCGACGATGACTTCGCGTACCGGGCTCGCTGTCCGAATCTCAACGCCGCGCTCGGCGGCCGCTTTGGCCATCGCTTGGGATATCGCGCCCATGCCGCCGATCGCATGTCCCCAGGCGCCCTTCTTGCCGTTGACTTCCCCGAAAACGTGATGCAGCAGCACGTAAGCAGAACCCGCCGCGTAGGGGCTCGCATAGTTGCCGACGATGCCGTCGAAGCCATAGGCCGCCTTGATGGGGGCGCTCTCGAACCACGTATCGAGATATTCGCCGGCGGATTTGACGAACAAATCCAGCAGTTCGCGCCGCATCGCCATGTCGAGTTTGGCGATCCGTTTGCTCAAGCGCGCACCGCGTAATAGTTCCGGCAGTGCCTCGAGCCAACTACCCGCGGTGACATTCGGCGGAGTTTCGAGCACGAGATCACGCAGGACGTCGGCGATCACGTCGAGTCGCTGTGCATAAGCCGCCAGCCTCGTGGCGTCGAGAGCCGAGAACTTTGCGACCTCTTGCGCGGTCCGTTCGCCGCCGACTTTGAGGAATTGCCACTCGTCCAGCGGCAGAAAATTGGCGAGCTTGCGCTCGACCACGCGCAAGCCGTGGCGCGCCAAGTCGAGATCACGGATGATTTTCGGATTGAGGAGCGACACGGTGTAAGCCGCCACCGAATTGCGAAAGCCCGGATGAAATTCCTCGGTCACCGCGGCCCCGCCCACGACGCCGCGCCGCTCGAGCACCGTCACGTTGAGGCGCGCCGCCGCGAGGTAGGCGGCGCACACCAGCCCGTTGTGTCCGCCGCCGATGATCACGACATCGCGCGAGGCAGTCATTGCTCTATGGCTTGCGACGGCGCGGCAAAGATCGCGCTTTGACCGCGCGGTTCGTCAACAGTCGCGGAAAGGCGCCGTTGCACAGGCCATTGACCCAGTCCTCGCACAGTGCAATGGCCTCGCGCGGCTTGAATGTCGTCGGGCTCAAACTCAATTCGACCCACAGGCCATCGAGCAAGGCCGACAGGGCGATGGCCGCCGTGCGCAGCTTGAATGGCGGTGCAGCGCCGGATTCTGCAAGCTGGCCGAGCAAGGATTCCAGAATCGACCGATATTTCCCGTAGGTTCTATCATGCACGGCCCTGATCTCGGGCGAGTGCGCCACCATGCTCCAGAACACCAGCCAAACGTTGAATAGTTGCGGGTCGAGGATCTCCGGAGCGAAGGAGGCACGGAAAAATCCGCTCAATCGATCGCGCGGCGAAACGGCCTTATTGTCCGCCTGAGCCCGGATCGAGTCCTGCAGCGAAAGCGCGAGGGTCTCGTAAGTCTCCGCCACCAAGCCGGACTTGCTCGGAAAATGATGGTTGATCAATCCGATGGACACACCTGCCGCCGCGCTGATACGGCGCACCGACACGCCCTCATGGCCGTACTGCTTCAGGCAGCGCAGTGTCGCATCGACGAGCGCCTCGCGACGCACGGCGGGGGTGGCTCGACGAAATTTCGGTTCAGGCCGCTTGATTGGCATGCAATTCCCTTTACTGTTCTCAGCGGTGCAAAGGAAGCTCCCGTATATCACACCGGCATATCGTGCATGAACGGGCCGACCCGCTCCCTCACGTAGCGCCTGATATCCAAGTTGTAATCTTCCATGGGCGCGAAGTATCCATGCGTGTGGACACGAGCGCGAATGCCCTCTTGAACTGCCTCACACACCGTCCAATCCTGCCGATTCACCAAATCCCAAAAATCCACCGTGTCCGAGGGGTCAAAGGCGGGTTTCTCGATCTCATGAGTCTCAAACAGGAAGTGACAGGTAATTTGGGTCCGATCGGCGCTGCGCGGCTTGAGGATGTACGCCGCAACATGATCGCAGGCCACGCTCAAGAACAGGTTCGGATAGGCCAGCTCGCCTTTGTGCCGGACTTTTTCATCCTCGTTCAAGCCGGCAAATGCGCGCCGCAGGGTGGTTCCCGTGTGAGTGAAGGTGTACGCCCCCTCCCGGTGGGGCACGCCGCGACTCCAATCCAAATTGGCGCCCCCGCCTTCCCGGAACGACGGCACCACCGCGCACAGCTCGGGATGCACGCCGCCGCAGTGGTAGCACTCATTGTAGTTCTCGCAGATGATTTTCCAATTCGCCGCAACGTCATAACGCATGGTGGAGCCAATGCGCAATTGCGCCAGGGGGTAGCGCCGCAGCCGCTCCGGTATGCCGCCGAGCTGGGTCGCCAGGGGCTGGGCTTCGGACGGCGTCAAATTCACGAAAACGAAGCCACCCCAGGTGTCGACGCCCACCGGATACAGATGGAACTCTTGCTTGTTGAAGCCGGAGCCGGATCCCAAGTGCGGCGCCGCGACCAGGGCGCCGTCGAAGTCATAGGACCACCGATGATAGGGGCATACGATCAATCGCCCCGCCGTGATGCCCCCGGCCAGCGTGACGCGCCCGGCGGCCACCGGCTCGTCGCTTGCGCGGCAAAGGCGCGAGCCGCGGTGCCGGCAGACGTTGTAAAAGGCGCGCAGTTGCCCCTCGCGATTGCGCAACAGCAGGATGCTCTCGCCCAGCACCTCGAGAACTTGGCTGTCGCCCGGATTCTGCAATTCCTCCTCGCGGCAGATGCCGATCCATTCTCGGCAGAAGATGCGCTCTTTCTCGGTCTGAAACACGCCGGGGCTCAGGTACCAGGTGGTCGGCAGGGTGCGTTCCAATTGCTCGGTGCTCATAGGGGAAAGTCTCGCCTGTAAGGTGGTTCGCCGGGCACCTTGTCGAACTCACGCGCGTAGAGGTGTCCGCTGTGAACCGCATGCACGATCGCCCCGGGCGCAAGAGAGTCCCCGATCCGGGTCACGCTCGTGATGCCCGCGTTCTCGAGATCCGACCCGCGCGCCGTTAGCGCGTGGTAGAGCTCATCCTTGGGCTTGCGCATGCCCACGATGACCAATGACCGGCAGGCGACGCGCTTTTCCGAACCGCTGTAAACATCCGCGAGCGTGACGGCGGAGCCGTCGAAGGCCGTGACCCGCTGCAAGGTATGAATCGGCACTCCCGCCTTCGTCAGTGCGCGATGCACCAGGGGCAGCTCATTGGTCATGAAGGTCCACGCCGATGCGTTGCCCGCGGTGGTGACGTAGCTTACCTCTGCGACCTGCGTTGCCAGCTGTTCGGCAAGAGCGCCCGCCAAGTAATAATTGTCGAAATCGAACACGACGACGGGTCCTTGCGGCACGACGCCCGCGGCGAGATCGTCCGGTGTATACACCGTCGGACCCTCGAGTTCACCGACCGGAAACTCCAAGGTCGAATACAGCATCTTGGTCCAGTGTGCGCCGGTGGCGATGACCACATGGCGGTGTTCCAGGCCCAGAATGTCATCGACGCCGAGTTCGCTACCGGGATATAGATTCACGTTCGGCCGTTCACGCAGCTGGCCCAATCTCCAATCGACGACGCGTCCCCACGTTGCGAGGCCCGGTAGCCGCGTCTCGAAACGCAGGCGGCCGCCAAATTCCTTGGCAGCGTCCGCAATGGTCACCTGATAGCCTCGGCGCGCGAGCGTTACCGCGCACTCCAGGCCGGCAGGTCCACCGCCGACCACCAATATCGACGAATCGCTCGCCGGGGGCGCGAACACTTCAGGATGCCAATCGCGTCGCCACTCCTCTCCGGCGGTTGGATTCTGGGTGCACCGCACCGGCACGCCGTCATGCCAACTCGAAATGCAAATATTGCAGCCGATGCATTCGCGGATTTCGTGCTCGCGTCCCTCGTTGATCTTATTCGGCAAGAAGGGATCGGCGATCGATGGCCTGGCGCCGCCGATCAAATCCAATATACCGCGTTTCACTTGCGAGACCATGACGTCCGGAGAGGTGAAGCGGCCGACGCCGACAACCGGCTTCTCGGTCAGTCGTTTGACGAAATCGACAATCGGTTCATGGCTGCCCTCGGGGGAGAAGCGCGACGGCGCGCAGTCGGTGGGGCTGGAATCCATCTTGACGTCCCACAGGTCCGGACCATCCGCGAGCAAGGTCACGACCTCATGCGCCTCGGACGGTGCACTTCGGCCGGGCTTACCGCGCAACTCCTCCAAGCTGATTCGTAAGGCGACGGCGCAATGGTGGCCGACGGCATCCCGGGTGACGTCGAGAAGCTCGCGCACCAGCCGGACGCGGTTTTCGACGCAGCCGCCGTAGGCGTCGGTGCGATGATTGTATTCGGGTAACAAGAATTCGTAGGGCAAGTAGCCCATGCCGGCATACACGTACACGATATCGAAGCCCGCCTGCATGGCGCGTTTCGCACCCGCCGCCTGCCACTTCAGCAAGTCGCGAATATCCGCGGCGTCCATGCGCCGGGGGCGCAGGTTGCCCATGAAGCCCAGATGAGTCGAGAGCCACGGCATGCCGGAGGGCGACAACGGCGCAATGCGGCTGGTGCGGTTCAGCGTGCAGGCACCGCCGTGCCACAGTTCGATGCCGGCCAACGCGCCGTGCTTGTGAACCGCATCCGTCATCAAGGCATGCGCACGAATGTCCTTGTCGTCCCACAGCATGGCATACGGCAGCGGCGAGTCATCCGAACTCGGATGGATCGACACAGCCCCCGTACAAACCACCCCCCAACCTCCTTCGGCTTTGATGCCGCGGAAGCTGGCGCGAACCTGGGGTAGCGCGTTGGTCATCCCGCTGGCGTGCGGGACCTGATAGAAACGGTTCGGCGCCGTAACCGGCCCGATGCGTACCGGCTCGAACAAGACGTCGAAGCGTGGATTGCGCGACATGATGATGGGCCAAGAGTAATTGATCGATCGTACAGTAGCAATACGCGGGCACACCCATAGCCCCGGCGTGCCGGGGGTGCGGTGCGCGCAACGGACAGGCTCCTAAGCCGCGCGAAAAGCCCTGAAGTCGAATCCCAGAGCGCTCGCCACGGCTTCATGAGTCAGTTGGCCGGCATGCACATTCAAGCCGTGCGCAAGGCCCACGTCATTGGCCATGGCCTGCCGCCATCCGTGATCGGCGAGCGCCTTCACGTACGGCAGGGTCGCGTTCGTCAGCGCGAAAGTGGAGGTGCGCGGCACCGCTCCGGGCATGTTGGTGACGCAATAGTGAATCACGCCGTCGAGCACAAAGGTTGGCTCGGCATGCGTGGTGGGGCGACTGGTTTCGAAGCAGCCGCCCTGATCGATGGCGATATCGACCAGTACGGCGCCGGGCTTCATGGTCTTCACCATGGCGCGGGTGACGAGCTTGGGCGCGGCGGCACCGGCAATGAGTACCGCGCCGATGACCAGGTCGGCGTCGCGCACCAACTCTTCGATGGCGTGCGCCGTCGAGTAAACCGTGTTGAGTTGGCTCGCAAATATCGAGGAGAGTTCGCGCAGCCTCTTGACCGAGCGGTCCACCACCGTGACATCGGCGCGCAGACCCACGGCCATTTCGGCCGCATGTGTGCCCGAGACGCCGCCGCCCAGTATCACGACCTTGGCGGGCGGAACGCCGGGCACGCCGCCCAGCAACACGCCGAAACCGCCGTTGGCTTTCTGCAGGCAATTGGCACCCACCTGCACGGACATGCGGCCGGCGACTTCGCTCATCGGTGTCAGCAGCGGCAGTGATCCGTCCGATGCCGTCACGGTTTCATAAGCGATGGCGGTAGCGCCCGAGGCAATGAGCGCCTGCGCTTGTTCGCGGTCGGCCGCCAAATGAAGATAGGTGAACAGCGTTTGCCCGGGACGCAGCAGTTTGCACTCGGCGAGTTGCGGCTCTTTCACCTTCACGATGAGGTCGGCGGCGGCGAAGATGTCCGCCGCCCGCGCCGCGATGCTCGCGCCCGCGGCTTGATAGTGCGTATCGCCGAACCCGATGCCGGCGCCGGCGCCGCTTTGCACCAGGACTTGATGTCCCGCATCGACGAGTTCGCGAACCCCCGCCGGTACCAGCCCCACTCGATATTCATGAATCTTGATCTCTTTGGGGACTCCGATTTTCATGGGGGCGCTCCGCCGGCGTAGCTTGGGGCATATAAGCGTACGCGCGAACCAGGCTAGATTTTTGCAAAAAGTCATTGAAGGAGGCGCATTCGTGGCAGAATATTCTGCCGTTTGACGATTTTTCGCAATAAAGTGCCGATTCGGCAGGTGGAGGGAATTCTTGATCAAACTCGACCGATATGATCGCGCCATCGTGCGTGTCTTGCAGCTCGACGGCAGGATCACCAATAGTCAGTTGGCGGACACGGTGAATTTGTCCGAATCGGCCTGCCTGCGGCGCGTGCGCGCACTGGAGGAGTCGGGGTTCATCGAAGGGTACACGGCGCTGATCAATCAGCAAAAGGCGGGTTGCCCCGTGAACGTTTTCGTCAACATCACACTGGAGCGGCAAGAGCAGGCGCATCTGCACGCGTTTGAAGAGGCCGCCCGCAAAGTGCCGGAAGTCATGGAGTGTTATCTGATGTCCGGCGAATACGACTATTTATTGCGGGTGGTGCTCGCCGACACGGCGGATTTCGAGCGCCTGCATAGTCAGCACCTCACGCGCCTTCCGAATGTCGCCCGAGTGCAATCCAGTTTTGCGTTGCGGACGGTGCAAAAGTCCCGGGAATTGCCGGTCCGCTGAATCGCAGCCTGTCTTGACGGACTCCTAGGGCGTTGGTTTGCTCTTCAGTCCCAACGAGAACGCCACGTTCACGGGATCCCCCACCCATTCGGTGCTTTTCCAGTCGCCCTGGCCGACGCCGAAATCCAAGCGCTTGAGCTTGGCGGTGCCCACTAGTTTGGCGCCGTCGGAGCTTGCCGCGAATTGGAAATCGATGGGAACGTCCTTGGTTATCCCGTGCAGTGTCAAAGCGCCGACGGCGGCATACCCCGCCGCCGTCTTCGTAAAACTACGAGTCACATAATGGGCGGTCGGAAAGTGCGCCACATCGAAGATGTCGGCACCGCGCATGGTGCCGTCACGATCCTTGTCCATCGAGTCCAGCGAGTTCACGTCGATCTGCACGTCGAAATGCGCATTGCCCAACGCATCCGGCGCAAAATCAATGGCTGCGGTAAATTTGTGGAAGACCCCCTTGAATTCCGCGCCGGCCTGCACACCGACGAATTCGAGGCGGCTGGTGCCCAAATCCGCCGTATAGCTCGTCACCGGGCCTGCCGCCCGCGGCGCGGTTCCCAGCACTGCGGCGGCGCAAAATGCAAACGGCATCATCGCGCGTTTCATCATCAGCGCCTCTGCGATTTGGCCTTCTCAATATTGGCAAGGGGCAGCATGCGCAACAGCACATCGTCCCGGTTCCAGAAATGGTGTTTGAGCGCGGCCAGTATGTGCAACACGGCAATCACGAAGAGCACGCCGCTCAAAGCATCATGCGTCACCCGCAGAAAATTGAATGCAGCTTCATTTTTACTTATGAGGTTCGGCCACGTGAATAGACCAAACCAGCTGACGGAGTAATTCTTGGCGGAAGACATCATCCACCCGGTGAGCGGCTGGGCAAACAAGAGGACGTAGAACGCAATGTGCGTGCCCCGCGCCACACGGCGCTCGAACGGCGTCATTGCGATTGGCAGGGCCGGCGGCGGGTTCTTGAGTCGCCACAGCAGCCGCAAGATCGCGAGCATCAACACCGTCATGCCAAAGCTCTTGTGTCGCGCGAGCAGCCCTAATTTGCGCGCACCGAGCGGCAAGCCGTCGGCCATCTCGGCGAGCACGAACTGAATCACGATCAGCGCGGCAATCACCCAATGAAAGAGCTTTGCCACCGCCCCGTAGCGCGTCGCCGAGCTTTGATTTGGCATCGAGAGTCTCCGAGTGCACACTCACCACGTAGTCTAGCAAGAGAGCGGGGCAAGTTTCGTGTTCAGGATCTGCGGTGCGGCCGTGCTCGCCTCGTTGTTGGTCGCCTGCGGCGCACCGACATCCCGGCAATCCATCCCGCACGGTTCGGTCGTTCCCGCGAACCCGCCGACGCGCTCCGGTGTGCTCTATCGCATCGACCCTGCGCAGTCCGAATTGCGAATTCTGGTTTACCGGGCCGGGCCGATGGCACTGCTCGGGCACAATCATGTCGTCGTCAATCGCGCGCTCGGCGGGTGGGTGAGATATGCCGGGGTGCTCTCCGCTGCGTCATTTTCAGTAATCGTTCCAGCTGCCGGCTTCGTGGTCGACGAGGCACGGATGCGTCGCGAAGAGGGCGCGGATTTTGCGGAAGATATCGCGGAGGACGCGACGTCCGCCACCCTGCGCAATATGCTGAGCGCGGCAGTGCTCGACGTCGCGCAGTATCCCGCGATCACGGTACGCAGCGTCGCCGTAACGGGCACTGACGCCGCGCTCGAGGCCACCTTGGCGGTCACCGTGGCGGGACACGAGTCAACACTCGTCGTGCCGGCCGTCGTCGACAGCGCTCCGGGTCGGTTGACCGTGAGCGGAGCGTTCACCGTGCGCCAATCTGCCATCGGTCTCGCTCCGTTCAGCGTGCTCATGGGGGCGCTTCGGGTGCAGGACGACATGCGCGTGAAATTCAAATTCGTCGCGGTTGCGACTTGAGCGCGCGCGGCGGCTTGGGCGCGGCAGCTCGCGCGGCGGCTTGGGCGCGGCAGCTCGCGCGGCGGCTTGGGCGCGGCAGCTCGCGCGGCGGCGGCCTACGCTGCCAATTCCGACAACAGCAGAATGGGTGTTCCTTCCGGGGCCACTAAGAGGGCGGCGGGCCGCTGTCGCAACGGCTGCGGCACTTGCCCGGTCGGCAGGATTCCCGCTTCGGCCAGTCGGGCCAAGGTGCCACCGACGTCGCCGGCGTCGAACAGCAGGGTGGGTCCGCGCAAGTGCGCCGGTTCATAAAGGCCGATATTGACCGAGTCGCTGGTGCAGGACACATGCGGAAGCAGCGCATCCGGCTCATCCAGACCGACAAACCCGAATGTCTCCCAAAATTCCTTGGCAGCGTCGCGGCGCGGCGCAGGCAGCGCAATCTCGAGAAAATAGCCGCACAACGAGGTGTCGGTACCCAGGCGCTTAGCAGGACTGAAGGTCCGAGCCTCGACCAGCCGGATCAAGTGACCTGAAGGGTCGCGCCAGCCGAGCTCATTGAACACGTCATTGCCGAGGCGGCGGAACTCAAAATGCAGCCCGAGTCTTTCGAATGCACCCAGATGTCGAAGTAGGTTCGGTTTGACAAAGGTGAGGGACGGGGCGGGAATGAGGTGTTCGTGCAACCCGAGGCAGATTCTGCCGTCCGTGACGACCGCATAGGGGTGCGGCCACGCCTCGCCGACTTGAGCCTGCGTAAATCCGAGCGTGCCGTAAAATTCCAAGGACGCTCGAATATCCGGCGTGGCGATCGAAAATTCTAGGAACCGCCCAAGCACCTCCTAACTCACGCCGCCCACGCAGACATATTTCATTTCGGTGTAATCGAGTATCCCGTACTTCGAGCCCTCGCGGCCGATTCCGGACTCCTTTACTCCGCCGAAGGGCGCAACCTCGGTTGAAATGATGCCGGTATTCACACCCACGATGCCGTACTGGATGGCCTCGGACACGCGCCAGCTGCGCGCGAGATCGCGCGTATAAAAATACGCCGCCAGACCGAATTCCGTGTCATTCGCCATGGCGATCGCATCCGCCTCGGATTTGAATTTGAACAGCGGCGCCACCGGACCAAAGGTCTCTTCGCGAGCGACCAGCATGTTGGGCGTCACCTGGGTGAGGATCGTGGGCTCGAAAAAATTACCCCCCAGCGCATGCCGTTTGCCCCCGAGCACCACGCTCGCTCCCTTTGCGACGGCGTCCGCGACGTGCTCCTCGACCTTGGCGATGGCCTTCGCATCGATCAGCGGTCCTTGATCCGTCACACCCTTGAGGCCGTCGCCGACGCGCAAAGCGCCGACCGCTGCCGTCAGCTTCTCCGCGAATTCCTCATACACTCGCTCTTGAACCAGCAAGCGATTCGCGCAGACGCAGGTCTGGCCGGTGTTGCGGTATTTGCTGGCGATGGCTCCCTGGACCGCAGCATCCAAATCGGCATCGTCGAACACGATGAACGGCGCATTGCCTCCCAATTCCAGCGATAATTTCTTGATCGTGCCGGCGCATTGCGCCATCAGTTTCTTGCCGATCTCGGTCGACCCGGTGAATGTGACCTTGCGCACCGTCGGGTTGGCGGTCATCTCGCCGCCGATCTCCGTCGCGGACCCCGTGATCACATTGAAGACGCCCTGCGGGATGCCGGCTCGCGCGGCGAGCTCGGCGAGCGCAAGGGCGGAATACGGCGTCTGAGTCGCCGGTTTCAATACCATGGTACATCCGGCTGCAAGCGCCGGTCCTGCCTTGCGCGTGATCATCGCCGATGGAAAGTTCCAGGGCGTGATGGCTGCCACTACGCCGATCGGCTGGCGCAGAACCAGGATTCGCTTGTCGGGCTGATGGCCGGGGATGATATCGCCGTACAGCCGCTTGCCTTCCTCGGCGAACCACTCGATGAATGAGGCCGCATAGGCGATCTCGCCCTTCGATTCGGCCAGCGGCTTGCCTTGCTCGGCAGTCATGAGCACCGCAAGATCTTCCTGATGCTGCAGCATGAGTTCGAACCAACGGCGCAATACCACCGAGCGATCCTTTGCGGTTCGGGCCGCCCACGCGGGTAGAGCTCGGGCAGCGGCCGCGATCGCGCGCCGCGCTTCCGCCACTCCCATGGTCGGGATGAGACCCAACTTCTGTGCCGTTGCCGGATTGTGCACCGCCAGCGTGGCGCCGTTGTCGGCAGATTCCCAGCGGCCGTCGATATAGCACTGCTGTCGCAGTAATAGGGGATCTTTGAGGTTCATAGGGGGTCCGGAATTAACCTACGTGTCGACGCAAAAATTCCAAGCTGCGCTCGAAGGCGAGCTGGGCGCTCTTGGGCTCGAAACTCGCGCGGTCGTTGCAGTTGAATCCATGTTCCGCAGGATATAGGTGATAAACGCCTTGCGGGTAGGCAGCTTTGATCTGGGCGACGGCGGAGAGGGGAATATGAGCGTCCTTTTCACCGAAATGAAACTGCACCGGGACCCTCGGCTTCTGGTCCAAGAGACGCTCGATTCCGCCGCCATAATAGGCGACCGCCGCATCGATCTCGAGTTTCGCCGCCGCCAGGTACGCCAGCGTGCCGCCCCAGCAAAAGCCGACCACGCCGACTTTGCCGGCCGAGCTCGCGTGCAGGGCCGCAGCCGCAAGATCGAGCAGAACCGTGTCGTTGTTCATGGCTTGCTTGTAGCGGAAACCCTTTTGCACGTCGCTGTACGGCACATCGACATTGGGCTCGACCCGGTCGAACAGGGCCGGCGCCAGCGCCAGGAAGCCCGCGGCGGCGTACTGGTCCGCAACGGCGCGTATGTGGCGCGTGACGCCGAAGATTTCTTGAATAACGACAATCCCGCCGTGGGCTTCGGCCGCGGGCTGCGCGAGGTAGCCGGACAAGTGGTGCCCGTCGGCCGCGGTCAGCTCAATCGTGTGTCCCATTTGTCTCGAGGTCCTCGCAGCGCAGAGTCAAAGGATACCGTGTAGCGCGATCGCGTCAACGCTCCAGTATGGCGGTCACGCCCATGCCGACGGCCGTGCAGATGGAGATCAAGCCGCGCCGCGCCTT
>Ga0181521_10004007_pt1 | contig 17051 bp, 31 predicted proteins | sample PEATcosm2014_Bin_32_FD_119764 | JGI IMG/M metagenome (GOLD analysis project Ga0181521, IMG submission 119764) | Peatland microbial communities from MTU Mesocosm Facility, Houghton, MI, USA - PEATcosm2014_Bin02_60_metaG | ecosystem: Environmental > Terrestrial > Soil > Wetlands > Peat | place... | reverse complement strand
AGCTTCATCGTCTACTCCAAGATCCGAAGAGTCCAGCCAGCCCGGCGATCGCGGGCCAGCCCAGCCAGAGGAGCCACCAGCCCCGAACGATGCCGGAGGCGGCGAGCCCGGCAGTCAGGGCGCCAGCAGCCCAGACGCTCACGCACCACTCGCACGAGAGCAGCTCGCCGAGAGGGCGAGGGGAGCGAACCACGAGCCACGAGCGCGGCCTGGCGGTGATCGAGTCGGCGACAACGAGGCGGGCGATCCGAAAGGCAGCGAGGGAAGCTGCCAGCAGGGCCAGCCACGGCGTCATCCCTGGACGACGACGCCACGAGCGCGGGCTCGGGCCTTGCGAGCCGGGTTGCCCATCGACGTCGCAGCCCCGACGTTCTTCGTGCTGCCCCCAGGGGATGCCCTGACCGCCCGGGCGGCTCTGGCGTGCATGTGCTTCGGCTTGTGGGTCTTCGTCGGCTTCGGCAGCTTCGGGACGCCGGGGAGACCGCTCTTGGTGGCCACGCTGGGAGCGTACCTCGCGGCGCGGGCAGATGGAGTGACTAGCTCGTCATCTGCGGGATCTGCGTCGTCGCCGAGCTGGCGCTCGTGCGAGCGTGCCGTCCGGGGCGGTTGCGGACGAGCAGGTGGGTGAGCCCCCAGACCATCGCGTCGAGGCGGTTCGGCGACCACTTCGAGGCGTCCGGCTGGCCGGGGGGTATCCACGTGCATAGCTGCGACTCCAGGTCACCGAGCGAGCCGCAGATGGAGCACTTGTGTTGCTCCCAGAGGGTGACGACCGGGCCAGCTCTGGCAGCTTTGCCCTCGCGGGCGTTGACGGGGATGATGCGGACGCTCGCGCCGCCTGGGTTCTCCTCGCTGGCCGGGACCGAGCGGATGATGTCGATGGTCTCCTGGATCGGCGGGAGGTTGCGCTCGGCGATGACGGCGAAGGCGTGCTCGGCCCAGTAGGCGTCGACGACGATCTTGGCCCACTCGGAGCGCCTCGACTTCTTCGACAGGTCGTCGATGACGTAGCCCCGGCCGTCCCGACCGACGCCGCAGACGACGATCCCGGCCTCGCCGCCCATCGAGGGGTCCAGGGCGATGACCTTGCGGAGCATCGGAGGGAGCTTGAGCCGCTGGTGGAAGACACCGGGCTCGTCCTCGTCCTCCACCATCTCCGTCTCTGTGACTCGGCGGTCCTCGCACATCGCCAGCGTCCAAAGGGCGCCCTCGATCTGCTGGACGATCTCGGCGTGTAGCTCCTGGCGCCCGAGCGTCGTGCCCTCGTACATCGAGAGGATCTCGTCTCGGAAGGTCGGCGCGAGGTTGCCGAGGTTCCGGTAGGTGGAGAAGCGCACCCAGGTGACGCGGGGGTTGTCGAGCAGGTAGGTGATGAGGGCGACCGGCTTCGGCGTCCCCGTCACGATGCACTGGGGGTGCTGGCCGATGCGGAGCGAGAGCATCAGGTTCGACCAGGTCGTGTCCTTCGTCGGCGTCAGGAAGGCGTCCTTGAACTCGGCGGGCTCGTCGACCCAGGCGTAGGAGTGGTTCGGCCCTCGGATCGAGCCGGGCTTCTCGCTGGAGAAGCCGGAGAACATCGCCCCGTTCGAGAAGTTGAACTCCATCTGGGAGCGGTTCCAGGCCGTCGAGACGCTGCCGCCTCGGAGCGCCGAGGGCGGGAGGATCGAGAGGAGCCCCGACTGGCCTTCGACCATGATGTCCCGGAAGTCGGCGATGACCGGGGCAACTCCGGCGATGCGCGCGCTCGGCGTCGTCCGGGCCCACTCGCTCACCTGCTCGGCGCCGGGTCGGGTCTTGCCAGCGCCTCGTCCACCGAGGAGGAACAGGACCGTCCACAGGAAGCTGGGCGGGAGCTGCTCGCGCCGAGGGACGTGCCTGCCGTCGTCGCTGATGCCACCGAGCGTCTGAGCGAGCCAGCGAGCCCGGTGCGCCTCCCACTCGTCGCGCGCCTGGGCGAGCGCGTCACGGGCGAGCTGGCTGTACGCCTCCAGCTCGACTTTCGAGTAGCCGTCGAGCTTTGGTTGCCACTCGGGCACTCATCGGCCCTTGAAGCGTGTGGTGACCTCGTGGCGCACGCCGAGCGGCGCTCTCGCCGAGGGCGACTCGTAGGCGGCGAGCACTCGCTGGACCATGCGCCGGAGCATCTCGGCCCTCGTGCATTGCCTCGATGTCGCGATGGCGTCGACGAGCTGGATCTCGTGGTCGGTCAGCCGGAGCCCGACGTTGCGGAGCGGGGCACCTTCTACGGCATGACGGGGCATGGCGTTACGTTAACACTTGCTAACCGTTCGGGTGGTCTCCGTTGCTTCGGGCGCCTTCGAGTATCGCCCGCGCCTCGGCCTCGACGGCTCCAGCGTCGGCAGCGTCCAGCCGGGCCAGGTGCTCTCGTACCTCTCGGTCGAAGTCCTCCCGGCTCTGCATCCGGTCGTCCCGCACATCGAGACGTAGCGGCGCATAGAGCCCGACCAGCTTCGAGACCTGGTCGGTGATCTTGAGCGCCATCGCTACAGCTCGGATGCGCTGCTCGAAGGTGATCGTCGTCGAGAGGGCGTCCTTCCAGACCGCCTCGTGCAGCTTGTCCAGCCTGACTAGGACTTCGGCCGAGAGGCGCTCGAAGGCGCCGAGCCGCTCTCGCTTCCAGTCGTCGCGGACCACCTTCATGTCGGCGAGAACCGTCGTGCGGTTGACGTGGAGCACCTCGGCCATCTGGTTCACCGTCGCCCCGGCGATCATCGCGTGGGCGACCTTCCGGCGCCGCTCGTCTCGCTCTGCTGGCTTGGTCGGGTTCATCTAGTTGGGTCCCAAGAGCGCATCGCTGCCACCATAGTCCTCGGCGCAGCGCGCGTCAGGGACGCAGCTCAGAGCGCCAGCAGCGCCCAGAGCACGGCAGCGAAGACGATCCAGCCGATCACGAGGATGAGGATGGCTGCCAGCAGCCCGGCCATGATGCGTCGGCGTCGGAGACTCCGGGCGATGCAGAGCTTGGAGCGGACGGCTGTCACGAGCCCTCCTCCCAGCTCACGGCGTAGCCGGGGATGCCGAGACCGAAGTCGGGGTCGCGTTAAGGGATCACGAGGGCGTGATTGAGGGGATTTGTAAGGGGAAAGTAACGCCGGTTACAGCGTCTGTTCGACGAGAGCGCACATCAGGGAGCACTCGATCGTCGGTTCAGTGGTGTAGTTACCCCGGGTGGGCTCGAGCTCATCGAGCCAGCAGTCGAAGAGGTGGTAGCCGATCTCTCGCTCGAGGCGCCCCATGCGAGTGAAGACCTCGGGGAAGTCTTGACGAATCTTGTTCCAGTAGCCCATGCCGCCCTTTACGCAGCCGACACAGTTGGCGTGGTCATAGCCGAGACGAGTCATGGCGGGCAGCTCCAGGCCCGCACGCTGCACGATGGCGAGACAGTCGCTATGGGAGAGGTTGGCGTCGATGAGGGGGCACCAAAGGTCGATACCGGGGTTTTGCTCGCGAAATCGAGTCACGCGGGAGGCTTCCTCGACCGTATAGCCAAAGACCTGGCGATCGGTGGGACGCTCGAAGTGGAAACGCACCTTTCGCTTTAACTCGCGGGTGCAGGGGGCTCCCTCATGACCGAGAAGGTATCTTTCGCCTTCCCAGACCTCCCAGGTCGTCTTGTAGCGTTCAGAGGAAAGCCTGAGCACTTCCTGGTTGAACCAGTGCTCGCAATCGGAGATAAAACGTTCGTTGTCGGGGTGTTCCGAACCCGGGTTGGTGTAGGCGATGACGCAGGGGCCATCTGCAAGGGCGAGCTTGGTGGCGACGGCACTAGCGGCGCCGGCGCTGAACCAGACGACCGTTCTAGAAGGCTGGCTCATGGCACGCACACTCGCACCACGGGTTCGCCACGTGCGGCATGCCGGAGGCTGGCCGGATTGGCGCGCGCAGCTCGAACTCGTCGACGGAGCACATCGGGCGGCTCGGCATGTCTCCGGCCTGGAGTCCGATGAAGCGGAAGGGCTCGTCGCAGTTCACGCAGCTCACCTTGAGTCCGAGACGGAAGCCGACGATGGTCGGGTCCTCCTCCGAGCGCTGGAGTCGGTTGACTGTGGCGTCGACGAAGAAGTCCTCGTGGGAGCACGCCCGATCCGGGTTGGCGCGCTCGCCGTGCTCGGTCACGAGACGGCCACCCAGACCCAGCGCTTCTTGAGCTTGCGAACCTTCGGGGCTCTCCGGCCGCAGTCGGGGCAGGGCGAGCGGTCCTGCTTGGGTCGCCGATGCTTGGCCACGAACGTCTTCCCGCAGGCGCTCGGGCAACGGAACACGAGCCCCTTCTCTGGGCTCGGCAGACCGCCGTGGTAGCAGACCGTCCCGCGCGAGGCGGCGAAGCTCGGGATGGCGTCTCGGAGCGGACGATAGGAGGGCTCTGAGACGCTTGGCAAGACGAGACCGCCCGTGGCCGTGAGCTGGTCGGCGGCGTATTCCCTCTCCAACTGGACGCGCGGCGGGTCGGGCATGAGCTGGGCGAGGACGTCGATGAGGTCGGCCTTGTGGGCAGCCATCTCGTCGGGGAGGATCAGGATGCCCGGTGAGGGCGCTGTGTCGGTCATCTCGGCGTCCTCCGTTCGAGCTGGCGGCCGACCTCGACGAGCCCGGCGACCAGCGAGTCGTTGAGCATGAGCCAGGCGAGGTCGTCGCTGTCGGTCGCCAGCGCTCGCTCGATGCGCCTCACTCGGGTCTCTGGCTGCTCCAGCTCCTTGACGCGCTCCTCGGCCGCCTCGGCTCGCCGAAGCATCCGACGCGCCAAAGCGAGCCGGTTGGGGGCGACGGTGTTCTCCCAGTAGTCCAGCCGCTCCAGCAGCTCGTCGAACCACTTCTGGAGCTGCGGGGCGTCCTTCGAGAGGTCGCAGGGGAGGCCGGGGCATTGGTAGCGAAGCATCCGGCGCCCCTGCTCCTTGATCGTGGAGATGGGGGTGGGCGCCCTCATCGGAACTCCCACCAGCGCCGGAGCGCCCAGCGCAAGCGCGCTAGGCGTGGCTTCGGGTAGTCGAAGACGACCCAGGGCGGGACGTCGTAGCCTCGACAGATCTGGAGCTGGGCGTCTCGGCGCTCGCGCTCGTCCTCGATGACGTAGGCCGTCGCCCGGCAGAGGTCGCCGGTCGTGGCTCGGAGGCGCTCGTCGTCATCCATCTCTCTCCCTCGCTTCCAGTAGGAGGCGGCGGCGCTCAGCAGCCGCCTCGGGGGTCTGTCTGTTCACGCTCTCGTAGTAGGCCCGTCGAACCGCCTCGTCTCGGGCGTAGCCATCCAGCTCGTCCAGCGCCTCGCGCACGGCGAAGCCGATGAACTCCTCAAGCGTGCAGCCGAGAACCTGGCACGCCAGGCCGAGCCGCCGACGGGTCTCGACGTCGAGGAGGATCTGCCGATCGGGCTTCGCTCGCGCCATCAGAAGTAGGGCGAGCGCGCCCACGCCCGGATCGCGACCCAGGCGCCGATGAAGGCGACGACGAGCCCGGCCAGCTCCAGCCACTTCATGACCGGCCTCGCCAAGCCACGACCGACGTCGAGACGGCGATCCAGACCAACAGGGCGATCGTGAGCCACTTCATGCCGCACCGAGCTTCCGGCCGTGGATCTCGCAGAACTGCGAGTCCGAGTAGCCCGAGACGTACCGGATCGTCCGCTCCCAGACGGCTCGCTCGGGGCAGCGGCGCTCGGAGCCGACGACGCGGTAGCAGCAGCGGGCCGGGTGGCCGTTGAAGTGGACCCCCGTCTCGTAGCGCCTCCAGGTCGTCGACAGGACGCGGGGACCCTCGCGAGTGCCTCTGCCCAGGGGGAGGGGGCGATTCCTGTGCGTCATGATAATGCCTCGGTGTGCTCAGCGACCGCCCCCGTCTCGCAGTCGGCCTCATGCTCCCCAACCAGCCCGCACTCGTCGCAGGACGTCGTATCCCGGATGAACGGACGCACGTAGGGCGCCAGAAGCTCCCGCGCCCAGTCCGGCAGACTATCTCGACGCTGGGCGAGAACCCCGACCAGATCCCGGGCCCCGTCCGTTGTTCGGACCCACCCAGCCTGGAGCATCTCCCTTTCGTCGAACGTCTCGACGGTGACTCCATCTGGAGCGTCGATCACGAGGACATTGAACGTCTCGGCGATCCCCTGGAGAGCCTCGGACGGCCAAGTCCCGGCTCCGAGGCCTCGGAGCACGAGGACAGAGCGCAGCGGCGTGATCCGCCCGTCTTCGATCTTCATGGCGTCGCCTCCAGGTGGGTGAGGCAGACGTGCATCCCGTCCTTCATGCCGACGACGGGCTCGTTGCAGCGCGTCCAGCAGCCCAGCCCGCCGAAGTGATCGCCGGGGCGAGGGATGGACGCCTCGCAGTAAGAGTTCGGCTCCGGCACCGGGAGCTCTGGCAGCTCCCGGTCATGAGTGCATCGCCTCCAGGTCGATCTCCGGGAGCTGCGCCTGCTCCCGTGACTCGTGGCGAAGGGCAGCCGCCAGCTTCTCTCCGACGCCCGGCTCCTCCTCGATCTCGCGCGGCTCCTCGTCGAGCGAGACGACCCGACTCGACATCACCGTGAGGGTCCGTATTGGCTTGTCGCCGCGCGTGACCTCGGTGACGACGGTCTTTCGGGGCCCGACATCGACCGTGACCTTCCGGCCAGCCTTCCGGGCTTCCACGATCGTCTCTCTCGTGAGCCCACCGCCGACGTCGACGATGACTGTGACCTTGTCTCCCAGCATTCGCATCTCCTTCCGTAGCTGCGTTGACGCTCGGGTACGGCTCTAGGCGCCGCCCCCGCTGCTGCTCATCTCGCAACACCCTTCGACTCGACAGGCGCAGCTACGAGCGGCGCACGATCGAGTCACGACGAGACCCTCCGAAGGTCGATCAGCCAGCCGTCCTCCTGGCGCTTGAGCGCCCGGAAGACTTCGAGCACGTTCCCGCGTCGGTCGACCAGGATGGTCCGGTCCCACTCCGAGCGCGGCCAGCTCTCGACGACCTTCGCGACGTTCGCCACAACAGGGGCCTTCGCCCCGAAGTCGTAGAGCCGAGCGACCAGCCAGGCGGCGCGCGCCTGCGCTGGCGTCCAGCGCCGGACCGAGCCGGAGCCGGTGGCGGCGACCTTCGGCTGGACAACGCCGCAGCGGTCCCAGTAGTCGAGCTGTCGGAACGAGACTCCCGCTCGGATGACAACGTCGTCCGTCGAGAGGGTCGGCTCGTGGTCTTCGTCGACTTCGGCGATCTCTTCCACGCCAGCCACGTTAGCAGCTAGCGCGCTAGGTGGCGAGGATCTCTAGACGCGGCGACGCCCCGGTGACCCGAGGAGGTCGAGCCGGGGCGCCGCTGTCAGGGCTTCTCCGAGGGCAGTCTACCCGAGCATCAACTCCTGACAGGTGTAGAGCCCCGAGAGCAGCCGAGGGATGACGTAGTCGCCCAGAGTCCAGCCAGCAGCGTCCCGGCCGGAGATGACGACGAGGCCAGCTTGGTCGACTCCGATCACGGAGTAGTTGCCGGGCAGGTAGGCCGCCACCTTCTCGACGCTCACGTCGTGCGCCGGGCCGACGACAGCTCGGCGAACGAGCCGGTCGCAGGAGGGGCAGCGGTTGTGGGAGATGACGTCATCGTGGATGCCACAGTGGACCTCCAGGGCGAGAGCGGAGGTCACGCCGCCACCGCGATGTCCAGGGCCTTCATGGCTGCCAGTTCGAGGTCGTAGGCGACGTCCGGGTTGCTCACCGTCTGGGCAAAGCTCGTGACGGCCTGCATGACGCCACCGGCCGTGACCTGCCCTCCGGCGATGAAGTGAGCCAGCACGCCCTCGCGCTGCTCGTCGGTGAAGCTGAGCTGCTTCGAGACGATCTCGATGACCTGGGCCGGGTTCTCGATCCGCTTCGATGCCTTCGCCTCGATCTTCGAGAGCGCCTTCTCGACGTACTCGGGGTCCAGGAACGCCTTGACGGCATCGCGCGCCTGGGCGGTGACGAGAGCGAGCGCCTTCTGTTGCGTGTCGGTGCTCCAGTCGACGATCCCGTGCTCCAGCTTGCCCGCAAGGTGGATGCGCTCGAAGGCGTCGGCCTCGATCATCACTCCGTTCGCGCAAGCCAGGAGCAGGAAGCGCGGGCCGAGCGAGAACGCCGAGCCGCCCGTCTCTCCGTTGGTGAGGACGAGGCCAGCGCAGACGCCGTTCGAGTCGACGCCGTAGCGGTCCTGGAGCGCCTGCGGGAGCTGGCCGGGTGCGTAGAAGCCGGAGCTGTTGCCCTCGTGGTGGTAGACCCCCTCGCCTCCGAAGGGCGAGCGGTAGTTGGCGAGGAGCTGCGGCGAGTTGCGGAAGATCTCCGGGGCGGCGAGGTTCACCCGCATGCGCGTCTCGGTGAGGTCGCAGCCGAGGACTTCGACCTGGGTGCCGGTCTCGTAGATGCCAGCGAGCGCGGCCGTGAGCACGTCGAAGTTCTCGATGATCATGTACCGGTCCGAGAGCACCGCTCGGAGGACGCCGCGCTCTCCAGGGTCACCCTGGAAGCAGCGAGCCATGACGGTGCGCTTGTCGGGCTCAGCGAAGTAGGTCGGGGCGATGCTCCCGTCCTCCTGCTCTGCCGCTCCCGAGACTAGGCCGTGTATCCAGCCGTTGACGTTCTCGTCGTAGAGGTCGGGGCGCTCTGCTCGCATCCGGCGCAGATACTTGACGGGGATACCGAGCTTGTCTGCCAGGTGGCCGTCGGCGATCGCCGTCGGGGTGAACTCAGCTCCGGCGTCGTCGAAGACCGACGTCCCGGCGACGGAGAACGTGCCCCCGCGCGACCGGAGACCGGTGATCGGTCCGACGATGTCGAGCTTCGCCGCCTGCTGCTCCTTGAGGATGCGAGCGAGGTCGGCCATGTTCGTGTTGCGTGCTTCGAGTTGGACTGTCATTGCCTCTCCTTCCAAGCGTCGGCGGGAGTGCCGACACGGATCGAGACGAACCGAAGCTCGTCTCTCACCGTGTCGAAGCTCACGACTTCCTGGCTTCGGCTTCTTGCGCGTGGATGCAGGTCGACGTGCAGCGCTCCGAGGGCTGGTGATAGATCGCTTCGAGTTCGGCGTGGATCTCTCGACGTCGATCGACGACGCCCGAGACTCGACGGTCGGAGCGCTCGCCTCGCATCGGGTCAGCGAACGGGCCGTGGCGGTGCCACCACAGGCCTTCTCGGACTCGACGGTCGCCCTTGCGACGAGCGCGCGCCCAGGGGCGACGACGCTCGCGCCTCTGCGGATCGGCGTCCGGCCAGACGATCCACTGCTCGCCCGTGACGGTGTTCGTGATCATCGAGGGCAGGCGGCCTTCCCCAGCGTAGAGAAGCGCTCGCTCTCGCGCCTCCTCGAAGGTCTCGACGAGCGTCTGGCGGAAGCACGAGTAGCTCGTGACCTTGAAGGGGTGAGTGGAGTCGGGGTTCGCCGAGTCGAGCACCCTCACGACTTCGCCCAAGCCTTGCGGACGTTCTTGAACTGGTGGACGAGCACCCAGACGATGAGGGCCAGAGCGGCGATGATGCCGACCGGCCCGTAGGGCGACACGGCGGCTGCTACGCCCGTGACGACGAGGACGATAGAGATGGCTCGAATGGTCGCCGCCACGGCGCCAGGCGCTCGTGTGGGCGGCTGTGGAGCAGCCGTAGGGCGAACGCCCTGGGCTGCGAGCAGTTCGTGCCCTCGGGCGACGAGCTGGGCTCTCCGCTGAGCAGAGGCTGGGTCGATGGCGGTCATGACTGGACCTTGCAGTCTCCCGGGTGCCACGCCTGCAAGCAGAAGAGGCACGGAGCCGGTTGGGGGTCGATGTAGCCTCGCTCGATCGGCGGGGTCTCGTAGACGGTGAGCCCGTTGACCTTCTTGCCCTTCGAGTTGATGACCGAGACGACCTCGAAGCGGCGCTGGATGCCGTCGCGCTCGCGGTCGACAATGCGCCGAGCGATCGTCCAGCCCTGCTTGAGGGGCAGGTAGGGGATGAACGCCGTCGTGGCTGCATCGAGCGAAGGGAACAGCTTGTGCTCGATGTTGACCGGCGTGTGGATCGTGTAGCACCGGAGCCGCTGGCTCTCGGTGAGGGTGGCGGTTGGTTCCATGTCTCTCCTTCCAAGTGGGTGCTAGTGGACTTTAGCTCTACGATGCGCGGGCGCCGCAGATCGGGCACTCCTCGCCGGGCTGGCTCTCGCGAGCCAGCGGGGCCTTGCAGGTCTGGCAGATCGGGTCGGAGTCGGTGACTCGCTCAGGGGCCAGCGTCTCGAACTCGGCTTCGATCTCGACGCCGTCCTCCGGCGCCGGAGCTGCGTCGCCGAGCACGAAGGCCAGAGCGCCGCAGATCGAGTCGTCCAGGTGGCGGCGCGCTCTCGTGGCCGCGACGTAGAGGAGCCGAAGCTCGCTCGGCGAGGGCTCCCCGCCATCCTTCGGCGTCGAGAAGTCGCTGCCGAGCCGAACGACGTCCCACTCCCGGCCCTTGGCCTTGTGGGCGGTCGATACAACGATGTCGGCGTCCTCCTCCTTGGCGGTGGAGTTGACCAGGTCGATGATCGTCTGCGCCCCGTACTCGTCGATGATCTTGACCATCAGCCGCAGCTCGTCGCCGTTCGGATCGAGGTCGGCGTAGTCGCGAACCTCGGTCCAGGTGGCGAAGCACGCCAGCTCCGGGTGCTCCGTGCGCCTCGGTGGCGTCGCCTGGAGATCGAGAGCAGCTCGGCAGAAGGAGGCGATGTCGCTCCCGCCGCCCATCAGGTGCACTCGGCGGCCTCGGCCGACCTCTCGGAGAGCGAAGTCGATGGCTCCGGCGTTCGTGCGGCTGAGGTACGCCTTCGGGTCGTCGTGCGGTCCGACGGCGCTCTCGTAGGGGGCTCTGCCGGTGAGCCGAAGCTCAGCTCCGGGGATGCGGGCCAGGATGACGTTCGCCACGTCGGCGATCGGCTGGCCGAAGCGGAAGCTGTTGGTCAGGAAGGTGCGGTTCCCGTCGACGCTGGCGAGGGCGTTGACTGCGCCGCGCCAGTCGTAGATCTGCTGGCAGTTGTGCGTCACGATCCCGTCGGCGACATAGGTGTGGTCATCCTCAACCCTCATGGAGTAGACGGTGCCAGCAAAGAACGGGGAACGGTAGCTCCCGGCGTTCTCGATACGGCTCCAATGGCGCTCGCCTTCGCCGCCCCTCTTCGCTGCTTCATCCGGAGTTAGAACGCTCATGCCGTCCATGATGTTGCAGGCTCGGGTCACGAGCGCGCGCCGCAACATCAGGTTCCCGTTCGAAGGGTCCCACAGTGGGAACCTGATGTCCCTGCCATCCTCCGCCAGCGCCTTAGCGGCCCGGTTGCTGTTGTCGCCTACCATCTCCCAGAACGTCCGCACGTCCACGAGATGCGTGAGCGTCGGCTCGAATGTCCAGGTCGGGATCCCGAACTCGTGTGCTGTAAAGGCTTCCGCGAGTGCAGCCCCATCAGCTGAACTCCACATCGACAGAATCCACAGGGCGTCCGCCCCTTCTGCCTGCGCTCGAAGGACAGGACCGAATCCTCGGCCGTAGTGCGCCTGGCAGCGTCCGATGCGGTACTGACTGCCACGGCGCATCATGTAGACAAGGTGTTGATTATCGAATGCGCCACGCAGGCGCACGATGACTCGATGATCGGGCGTATACCGAGTCACGCGACCAGCCGCCTTCACGACAACCAGGTCACCCCTGTACGGACGCTCGGAGACGCCTAGAACCTTCTTGCCTCGCAGATGCAGGTAAGAACGGGCTACGTCATATGCGACCACTACGTCACCAGCCTGAATCTGTTCGATGGGTCGCTCCTCAATCACCGTGGCCTGTTGGCCCGATCCGGCGGTAATCACTACCTGTACCATCGTCCCGGCAGGTTGGCAGCTGTCGCCGACGAAGACGACTTGGCACTGCTGCTGGGAGACGATCGAGAGCATCACCGGGTCGGCGTCCTGGGCCTCGTCGAAGAGGATGAAGTCGACCGGGATGACCGGGTGGTTCAGCTCCCAGAGCTTGAGGTAGCAGTCGTGCGTGAACGGCAGCGAGCCGTGAGGGTTCGCGAGGTCGTCCCATGCTGCGACCAGAGCTGGAGCGAGCGCTCGACGAACCTCTCGGTTGTTCGACCAGCCCCGGCGACCTTCGAGCGGGGCGTCGATGCCGTCGATGTAGGGCACGTGGTCGATCGAGATGACCCGGTCGGCCGAGTGCGAGAAGTTGCGGGTCGCCTTGATGACGAGCCCGGCGAGGTAGCCCGGCGAGAGCCGCCGAGCCGCCCCGTCGACCTGGATCGTGAGCGGGTCGATGCGGAGGCGCCGAGCGATCTCGTCGCCCCGCATGCGGACGGTCGGGAGGCGGTGCTTGTAGCGCACGCCGGTCGACCGGAAGGCCAGCGAGTGAGCCGTCGAGGCGTTCACGTTCGCTGGCATCTTGGCTTTGGCGTCCTCGACGATCGACTTGTTGAAAGCGACGTACTGGCCGCGCTTCGAGGTCGACTCGGCGATGGCGATGAGCGTCGAGGTCTTGCCGGTCCCGGCTCCGGCCTCGATCGCGAGAGAGGCGCCGGTCGCGAACAGGCGAACGGCGTCCCTCTGCTCTGCGGTGAGTTCGTGGCTCACGAGTGGGCCTCGATCTCGTCGTACTCAGCGTCGGCCTCAGCGACCTGGAGCGCCAGCTCGTACTCGCCACGGAGGACGAGGAGCTGGACGGCGTTCGGTCGCCGGAGGATCGAGCTGAGTTCCTTCGCTGCGATGGCCATGTGGCTTCTCCTTCCAAGAGTTGATGCGCCAAGGTTAGCAGATGCCGTCGAGAAAGTCTAGACGGCGGGGTCCTCCGAGCTGGCCGGAGCTGGCAGCCGCCCCGTCTCTCGCGCCCAGGTCTCGATGTCGCTCCAGTCCCACGCCGGGCGACCTCCAACGGTCCAGCGCTGCTTCGGGAACGTCGTCCCGATGTAGCGCCACTGGTCGGCGGTCTGACGCTTGACGCCCAGGCGCTCGGCGATCTCGACGAGACCGACCGGCTCGGCGTGGTTGAGGCAGCAGCGGCCTTCGAAGCAGCGGGTCATGACTGGTCCTCCTCAGGGTCGTCCAGGTGCATCAGGAACGAGGCGACGTCGTCCCAGCGGCGGGAAGCCTCGACGAGAACCTCTCGGTCGGACGCCTCGATGCTCACGGCCTCCTCCCAGAGGTCGGCGTCCCGGCACTCCTCGATCTCGTCGCTGATGAGGTCGACCATCGTCGCCGGTTCGAGGGCGTCCAGCTCCCAGCACTCCTCGCCGTACTCGGCGAGGTAGCCAGCGGAGCGGCTGTCGGTGAGCTTCGTCGGGTTGGGCGGCGGGGAGCTGGCCGCGCGAGAGCCGGAGGATCGAGACCGGGATGAAGCCGAAGCGCTGGAGCATCTCGCGACGCTCGATCTGGCCCTTGGCGACCGCCTCGGTGAGCTCCTCGTCGGCCTTGGCCGACAGGTCTGGCTTCTCGGCGCCGGTCATAGCCCAAGCCACTTTCTCAGCACGGAGTCCAGCATCTCGCCCTTCTCTCTCTTGCCCTCGTAGACGGCCTTGAAGCTCTCGTAGACGGCCACCGAGACCCGGCCCTGGTACTCGCCGAAGGTGAACGGCAGATCCTCGCTCGGCACCGGCTGGCTGCCGGGCAGCGGCGGCTCGTTCTCTCGCATCGCTAGTTCGTTGAGCAGGCGCTCCAGGTCGCCGGAGTCGAAGCCGGTGCCCTCCAACCCGCGCGTCTCCTCCAGATCGAGCAGCACCCGAGCCAGCGTGTCGTCCTTCCAGAGCCCCTCCCCGACACGGTTGAGCGCCAGCGCCATCGCGTCGGCGTGAGCGTCGTCCCTCGACTCGACGCCCACCTGGACGGGCACGAGCCAACGGCCATCGTCGTCCAGCTCGACGTTCTCGGGTGGGGCGGCTCCGCTGTCTCGGAGCGCCAGCAGCGTCTCGATCCGGCCATGTCCGGCCAGCAGGCGCCCCGTCCGGTCGTCTCGCACGATCGCCTGGACGTAGCCGAACTGCTCGAAGCTCACGGCCGTCAGCTCGTTGTCGTGGTCCTTGGCGTTCACGAGCGCCAGCTCGACGTCCTCTAGAGGCAGGTACTCGATCGCGAGCGCCATCAGCCCACCCTCTCCTTCTTGAGGTCGAAGAAGACCGTCATCCCATCGACTCGCGAGGCTCGGCCCAGCTCGGCCTTCGATGAGTCTCCGGCAGCGATCCGCTCCCGCCAGAGCGAGCGCCGGAGGGCGAGGATGTCGCGCTCGATCGCTCTCGTCTCGTCGAGGGTGTCGGCCAGCCGAGCGAGCTTGGCGAGCGCCTCGGCCTTCTCCATCTACTTCTCGCCTGCTCCTTCGTCATCGCGCACGCCCGGCCGGATCTCCCGGACCTTGTTCTTGGCGTCGTCGACGCGCTGGTCAAGCACGCCCTCCGGGTCGGGGAGCGTGAGCTGCCCTGTCTTCTTGAACTCGCGCTGATGGGCGACGCGCTCGGCCATCGCGTGCACGACCGGGCCGACGAGGTCCTCGTCGATGAACGTCCCGGCGACCGCCTCGAAGTTCTGGACGAACTCGTAGCCGATGGCCTTGCCGTCGCCGTCCCGGACGATGACGTAGTTCTCGCCCTTCTTGACCAGCTTGCCGACGACGAAGACCGCCTTGTCGGCAGGGACGTCTCGGGGCTCGATCTCGGCGACCTCGGTGAGCCGGTCGCTCAGCTTCGCCTCGACGATCTTCCGGCCCATGATCGGCTTCCGCTTGTAGGTCTCGACGGGCGGGGCGGCCTCCGTCTCGTCGGGCTGGCTCCGTGCCATGTGGTGCTCCCTTCGCTAGTGGACTTTGACTCTATCGCTTCGTGGTCTTGCCTGTCGGGTTCTTCTGCGCCCAGTCGAGTAGCGCTGCGCTCCAGCCGTAGCGCTGGGGGGCGTCGAGCGGCCGGGCGATCCAGTTGGCGATCATCTGCCAGTCGTCCGTCGGCTGCAAGAGCCAGCAGCGGTTCGTGGGGCACGCTCCGGCGAAGAAGTCGAGCACGATCACCTGAGCGGCTGAGATGGCGGTGTGGGGGCCTTTGACCTCGATCCAGAGCGTGCAGCCGTGCCCGACGGCCATGATGTCCGGCAGCCCCTTGAGCGTCGTCGACGTGAGCCAGCGGCCGTCGCTGGTCTTCATGCGGAAGACGTAGTTCACGAGGTAGCCGAACTTCTTGAGGCCGGGGATCAGCACCTCCTTCTGGAAGGTGGACTCCCCGACCTGCGAGCGCAGCTCGAACAGACTCATGGCGTCGGCTTCACCCCTCTCGTGTCGAAGCCCTCGCCGAGCACGAAGTGCTGGCAGGGGCAGAGGTCGCAACGTGCGAAGCATGAGTAGTGGCGCCACCGGGCGTGCGTACAGGTGCACCGAGGGCTCGGCCACGGCGGCGCCGTCGTCTTGTGGGGGACGGGTGGCTGCCGAGCTGGCCCCTCCCGCCAGGGACTCCCGACGGGAGGGGCCGAGCTGCGGCCCGGCTTCGTCATGCCGGGTACTCGTCCCAGAGCTTGCCGTCGAGATGGCGCCCCGCCGCTCTCTTGCCACAGCGATGGAGCCGGACGAGGGACCTCCACTCTCCGGTCTCCAGTAGCCGGGCTCGCTGCTCGTCCTCGGCCCAGGGGTCGGCGGTCGTCGTACCGTCGTGAGCGAGGTAAGTCGCTCGGCCGTCGTTGACGATCGAGCCCCATTCGCCCCATTGCTTGAACAGGAACGGCACGGAGCGGCCGTCGCAGTCGCACTCGGGAGGCTCCCAGGGCCCGGCCCAGTCGTCCCGGCCGTCGAGCCAGAGCGAGAGCGAGCACCAGTCGGCGTGGGTGCCCTTCGCACAGAGCCAGCGCATCTCGCGAGCCCAGTCGGGGTGCATCGGCCGGGCCTTCGGTCCCGACTCGCCACCGACGATCACCCAGTCGATCCCTCGGAGATCGAGCGCCTGGTAGACCGAACCGAGCAGCGGCTCGATCGAGAGGAACCGCACGGCGGCCGGGGTCTCCAGCAGATGCCCGGCCCGGAACTGGTACGGCTTGCTCTCGATCGAGACGCCCAGCCAGACGTTCGCGAGCGGCCAGTCAAAGTCTCCGGCAGCAGCGCCCCGGACGTCGTCGACGAGTCGGATGAACTCCCGATCGTGCAGTAGCCGGGCCATCCGTTGCGGACGCTTCGTGAGCACCTGGAAGGTGTGTTGCCTGGCTCGCTCCATCGTGGCGAAGACGGCCGCGATGAACTCGGCGGGGACGTCGGGGTGGAACAGGTCGCTCATCGAGTCGACGAAGATGCGCCGGGGCTTCGCCCAGTGAAGCGGGTCTTCGAGGCGCTCGCGCAACAGCCGGACCTCCCCGGTGAAGACCCCGTCGACGGCGAGCCCGGCGTAGGTCGGGAACTGCCGGAGCCGCCCCGACGCCTCTCGTGCCGCGTAGCAGTGCTCGCAGCCCGGCGAGACCTCTTCGCACCCGACGATGGGATTCCACGTTTCGTCGCACCACTCGATCTTCGTGGGCATCAGGCTCCCTGCAGTGCGAGCACGTCGAAAAGATCCGGAGATGGCATGCGCCCAGTACGGGTGAGCCATCCGAACACTTCGGCGTCCTTCTTGGAGCTGTTACAGGAGAGGCAGGCCGGAACGATGTTGCCGGGAATCGTCTCGCCTCCAGCGACGACGGGAACGACATGGTCCCAAGTTGTCGCTGGACCCCCGCAATAGACGCAGCGCCCACCACACTGCTCGGTTAGGTACTCGATGGCGACTAATGGGAGCGGAATGACACCGCGCTTCCGGGCGTGGACCCGTTGACGGACGCTAGGTGCTCCGCCCCTCTCGTACCACCGCCGCCCTGCTGCGTTGCGATGGTCACGGCACCGTCCCTGGCTGACAGCGGCAGACGGCAGCCAGGACCGACAGTCTGAGCACCACCGCAGCCCCAGGACCGCCATGCGGCGGCGTTGTTGCTGCCCAGGTCTGCTCGGATCCTCCCGTACGTACGCTCGGACTCGACGACCGCCACGATCCACTATCAACGTCGCGTCAGTCCACTCGATCTTGCTTTCGCTGCTCACGTTGCGCCTCCCTTCGGCGACGGT